>Ga0306924_10005140_pt1 | contig 12868 bp, 11 predicted proteins | sample sta12Can44000111_FD_203756 | JGI IMG/M metagenome (GOLD analysis project Ga0306924, IMG submission 203756) | Lab enrichment of tropical soil microbial communities from Luquillo Experimental Forest, Puerto Rico - statanox.12C.anox.44.000.111 (v2)... | ecosystem: Environmental > Terrestrial >... | reverse complement strand
ACGCCCGCGATCCAGAGCATCGTGAACGGGAGGCCGAGCCAGCCGAGGTGGAGCGTCGGGCCGAAGGGGTTCGCGAGCGCGTCGATCCGGTAGCCGAGGGCGTAGACGAGGGCGGCGACCGCGAACTGCACGGTGAACTTGAGCCTCGCGCCCGCGCCCTTGAGGTCGTCGTAGACGCCGAGGAGCGCGATGAGCGCGCCGCCGATGAAGAGACCGAACGGGCGGAGCCCGTCGGCATAGAAGAGGTGCCCCACGCCGCTGTTCACCAGCAACAGGCCGGTGATCGGGACGAAGAACGCGGCCGCGATCGCGATGCCCCCGAGGCGAGGGACAGGCCGGCCGTGGATCTTGCGCGAGGAGAGCGCGTGGTCTACGGCGCGGAGCCGGTGCGCCAGCTTGATGACGAGCGGCGTGAAGGCCGCGCTGCACGCGAGCGAGAGGAAGAAGGCTGTCGAAATCGTCGTCACGGACGCACCAAGAACCGACGCTGCAACGGGTGGTCCATCCCCCCGAGGGCGACCGATCCCAACTGCTTGCTTCACTGGACGGTGAGTTAACACACCGAGCAGCGCGACACCAAGTGGTGACCGCGCGACCCGGGGGTTGTGACGGCGACTCGGTACCTTCGGATCAGCGGGACCGCTGGACGATGTCGTACGTCTGCCAGATGGCCTGGATGGTCGGCAGGATCTGCGTCACGACGCGATTGAAGCGCGTCAGGCCGTAGGTCGACACGAACACGACGTCGCGCGGCTGCAGAGGAAACTGGGAGGCGAGGAGGATGGCGTCCGGCGAGCTCGCGTCGAGGTGAAAGATCCGGGGCGCGTCGTAGCTGCCGCGGATGACGTAGATCTTCGCTGGGTTTGCGAACGATTGATCGAACCAGGTCGTCACCGGTCCCGTCGAGAGGCCGCCCGAGCCGCTGAGCACACCCGTCGGATCCGCCAGCGCCTCCGCGAGCGTCATCCGGCCGCGCACCATGAGGCGCGACTGCGGCGAGCGGACCTCGCCGATGACGAAGATCTTGTTACGGCTCCGATCCGGAACGTTCACCACGTCGCCATCCTGGAGCAGCCAGTTCTGGGAGGTCTCGCCCCGCTCGTAGAGCGCCTGGAGGTCGAGCTCGTAGGTCTTCCCGCCGCGGGCGATCGTCACCCGCGAGAAGTCCGACTCAGACGTGAAGCCCTTCGCCTGCGCGAGCGCGTCCTGGACGCGGAGCGGGATGTCGGTGATCGGGATGGTCGAGGGCGCGACCACCTCGCCCGTCACCTGGACCTTCTGGCCGCGGAACGCCGCCACGCGCACGTCCACCTGCGGCTTCGAGATGGACCGGGCGAGCCGCTCGGTGAGGGCCGCCCGCACGTCCTCGACCGTCCTGCCCGCGACCGGCACGGAGCCGACGTACGGATAGAAGATGGTCCCGTCGGCGTGGACCAGGTTGCCGTTCTCCTCGGGGGAGCGGTACGGTCCGGTCGGCGCCGTCAGCTCCGGGTGGTCCCAGACGATGACCTGGAGCACGTCGTGCGGGGCGATCCGGTAGTGATAGGCGGCGGCCTCGGCGGCGAGCGGATCGGCGAGCGGCGCGGGTCGGCGAGCCCGCTCCTCGACGAGCTGCAGCACGGTCGCCTCGGTGACCACCTCGACCTTGAACTGCGGGTTCTTCGTCGTCTCCCGGCCGCGGCTGAGAGCGGCGCCCTCGTCCATCCTCATGCCCGGCGCGAGGACGCAGCCGGAGCCGAGGGCGAGGGTGAGCGCGAAGAGCGGGGCCGGATTTCTCACGGGCGGGGGCTCCAAAAGGCCTTCTCGAAGTCGTCCAGGCCGCGCTCGATGAACGCGAGCGCGCGCTCGAAGGCGGCGCGGTCCTGGCGGTAGGGGTCGGGGACGTCGAACTTGCCCATCTTGCCGATGGGGTGGACGCGGCCGCGCGCGCCCGGCCAGAGCATCTCGACGGCCTTCTGCTGGCGCGCCTCCATGACGAGGACGAGGTCGAACTGACGCAGCAGGTCGAGCGTGAGCTGTCGCGCGCGGTGGCCGGAGAGGTCGAGGCCGCGCTCGCGCATGAGGTCCTGCGCGTGCCGCTCCGCCGGCCTGCCCACGAGCGCGGCGATGCCGGCCGACTCGACCGTCGCCGAGAAGCCACGCTCGCGCAGCCGGTGGGCGAAGAGGACCTCGGCCATCGGGCTCCGGCAGATGTTGCCGGTGCAGACCATGAGGATGCGGGTGAACACGTGATCGACCGCCCGACGGCACGAGGGGCGCGCGGCCAGGTTCTACCGCGATTGGTAACTGGCCGTCGAGGTGACGGCGAACGACGCCTCGCGTGTGCGCATCACGCGGCCCCTGGCTTCGGACGAGCAACTATCTCGTCCACCTCGGAGCCGGCAAGCGCGGTCGTGATCCGCTGCCCTCGCAGAGTGAACAGCTCGTACCCCGCCGCCTCGAATCGTTCCTGACAGACGCGCTGCTGCTCGGCCCCGTGAAGCGCGACGAACCATGTCGCGCGGTGAGCCGCAAGTATCCGCGACGCCCCCGCGAGAACCGCCCCTTCTGCCCCTTCAACGTCCATCTTCACGAGATCGGGCTCTGCTACGCCCAAGCGAGCGACGGCGTCGTCCAGCGAGATCGTCGGGACACGGAGCGTGGTCTCGCCAGCGCTGAGGTGGCCCATGCTGTTGCCGGGGCCGGCAGCGAATCCCGTCATCCCCGTGGCGTTCGATACCGCCGCCTCGATAACCTGCGCGTTGCGCATGCCGTTCCAGGACAGATGGCACAATAGGTTCGTCACGTTCTCCGGAAATGGCTCAAACGCGTAAACCTTCCCGCTCGGCCCCACGCCTCGCGCCATGAGGAGCGTGTAGAAGCCCGCGTTCGCGCCGATGTCGTAGGTTGTCATCGCCGGTCGGAGCTCCGCGGCTATCGAAAGCTGCTTGTCCCGCTCATAGCTGCCGAGCCAGCAGCCGTGAGTGAGGGCTCCAACCCTCCACCTGACTCCCTTCAACGGACCCGCGATGACCGGGAGCACCGCGCGACGTGGGATCAACGCGAGCGGAAGACGCAGCACTCGCCCGAGGACAGAGTCATTGCTGATTCCAGAAAAGTCGATCACCGCAACTCCAGGAATGACGACCCCGACCCGTGCTGAGCCAGGATCTCGGGGAACAAGACTGCGCGACCCGGACGCCCGAACGCAGACGTCGCGCAGGCATCGGTCAGTAACCAGCGCACGAGCCCGCGACACGCCCTCCACCGCTCGCCGACGGCCGTCTCCGCCTCGCGCGGCACATGTAGAGCAACAAGAACAGGGGCCCGTGAGTTAGCGGGAGGGAGTACAGCCAGAAGAGCGGTTCCGTGGCGAGCTCCGTGAATCCGAGAATGATGAGGCTCGAGTAGAGAACCAGATCACCCTCATTCCCCGGCTGGCGATCATAGACAGTACGGATCGCCTTGAAGAACACCCCGGAAAGGAAGCAGCATACGATGACGGCTATCGGGCCGCCCACGGTCCACCAGTGGCCCACCATCGTGAACGATGGTCCCATCAGCAATGTATCGTGTGTCGTGAGAATGACATAGTCGGACAGATGTCCCTCTCGGTAGATCGGGGTGTACGCCTCTGCGTGCGGATACCGCTTGTCCGGCCACACGGCGCGCGGGATCGGGCGCGTGAAGAGTTCGAGGTGGCTGTAACCCCAGTTGTATGGGATCTTGTCGGGCACGAGTTCCACGGCCGCCATCACGCAGTTGAACTCAGCGTACGGACTCGTGTCGACGGTGTCCCTCTCCTTCGTGCCCCCCAGCCACGTCGGCAACACGTTGTTTGCGGCCTCGTTCCAATCGATATCCTCAAGGTGAAACGAGAAGTCCGTGAAGTAGCCGCGATACCGGGCCTGAAACGACACGAGAAGCAGTAATCCGACCCCGATCGTGCCGAGCAAGGCGAGGCTCGGGTTTCGCCGCCGTGGCAAGAAATGTGCGGCGAGAAGCGCGAGCGTCAGCCCGATCGTGCCGCCGCGCGTACCCATATACACACCCCACACCCACACGACGAGAGCGAGTCCCCACGCCGCCGTCCGGTGAAGAAGCGGCCTGCGGTGGAGTGTCGCCTCGAACACCAGCAGTGCGGTGCCGATCGGCAGCAAGTTGACGAGCCCGGAACCGTATCCGGACACCGATTCCCAGTCCGTATTGCCGCGTGGAGCCGACGCCCAGCGCGCGAGGCTTCCTGCTGAAGAGATCAGATACAGGTACCCTGCGACGCCGGCACCGATGAGGAGAAGCGCGGTCACGGCGAGTCCGCGATTAGACAGCTTCTCTGGCATTGCGGGTAGGCGTCTCGTCCACTTACCGCCGAAGCGGGACTCATACCCGCAGACGACCGCGACAATACCCGCGAAGATCCACAGAAGCGCTTTCTCGAGCGTTCCGGGTTCGTGCCACGCCGCGTATATCGCACCGAACGATAGTGGTTGTTGTACGTAACAGACGAAGACGCCGGCCCAGAATGCGTTGAGGGGATCGAGCGCAAACCATCTGCCGCGCCGCCGCAGGTGCAGAGTGTGCGCCGCGAACACCAGGACGATGCAAAGGATGAACGTGATGGCGGCGGCACTAAGCGTCGTCACGCTCACACCTCGTGTGATGCTCCTTCAAGGGGGCGCGCTGAAGCCATGGAAACGGCGGGGGGGGCCGCAAAGCGGCATGGCGACCGTCCGGCGTCAGGGTGCGGAACGCTTCGACGACCCGATCGCGGAAATTGTCACTGGCAAAAGTCCGCACGAACGTCTCGCGCATGACCTCGCGGCCCAAGACCCCGGTTGCCTTGCGCTCCATGAGCGCGCGAATCGCATCGGCGATCGCTTCTGGCGTCGGTTCGCGCGTCGTCTCCCCGAGCCCATGGCGGAGCACGAGCGCCTCGAGTCCGGTGTGATTGCTGGCAAGCACCGGAAGGCCGCACGCTAGATACTCGGTCAGCCGTCCAGGAGACGTGAAGAAATTGCCGAGGTCGTTGTTCTTGTACAGCAGGACGCCAGCATCGGCGTTGACTGAATATGCAAGCATGTCACCGAACGCCATGCGCGGCAGGCGCAGGACCCGATCTTCGATCCCTAGGCGCGCGAGCGTCCTATCTGCTTCGCCCTTCCGGTGCTCCACGTTCGTCATCACGAGACGAACGGTCCGAGGCAACATCGCGAGCCCGTGGAGCAACTCGGGGACGAGGCGCCTCTCCGAGTATCCTCCATGCAACATCAGCACGAACGCGTCGTGCGACGCCTTGTCTCCGCACATTCGCGCGCGCACATCCGCTGCGATTCGCGGGATAGGCCACGTGCTGGGCAGGTTTGGCGGCAGGATTACGATTGGGGCGCGGATTCGATACATCGCACGGCTGATGTAAGCACGGTGATACTCGGCGTTGAGATAGAGATCTGCGCGCCGACTGAGACACCCAAGCAACCGCCAGTGCGCCGGGTGATCAAACGGATCGTACATCTCCGGGGCATGGTAAGCGAGCGCCTTGCCGCGCATTCCTGCGAGCAGAACCGCGGCTCGAGCCGAGATCGATTGTCCCGCGATCAGGACGGCGTCGTACGAGCCAAACCTGGCGCGCAGGAGCTCCAGCGCGAGTCGCAATTCTCGAATCGCGCGGCTCCCCTCACGTTCACCCGGGATGTCCCGGATGGTTGCCGGATACGGACTGATCCCACGGATGAGCGAGCGCGACGCACCCGGCGCCGTGAGCGTGATTTCCCACCCGTCGGCCGCGAGCCACGGGAGCGCGAAGTCGTAGTACGGCGCATCGGCGACTGATGTCGTCGTGACGCAGATGAGTCGGCGCCTGTGCTCCTTCATTCTGGCTGCACCTCCGACCTCCGCGATCCGGAAATACGAGCTTTGATGGCATTCCACGCGCCGAGCATCTCCGAGCACCTGGGCACGATGAGGTTGCGAATCTTGATGTCGGTCTCGGTGGACAGTCCCCACGCTAGTACTGCAGCCGTCGCGGCATAGCTGATGAGCGACACCCAGGCCGCGGCGATCAAGCCCCCCCTGCGGAGCAATACGGATAGCAGTACGGCAGTCACCGGCAGACCTGCCATTTGACCGTAGAAGGTCCATCGCGGCCGGCCTACGCCACGGAGACACTCCTCGGCGAGCGTGTTGAGCGCGGAGACGCCTGCCGCAAAGACCAAGATCACCGCACCCGGAATTGCTTCTGCGAACTCTGAACCGGCCAGAAGCGGAAGAAACACCGGTGTGGTTGCAGCGAGCGCCGCGGATCCGACAATCGACGCAGCAACCCCCAGCCTCATGGTCGTTCCCACGTACTCCTGCCGTTCGGCGTGGGTTCCGGCGGCAAGAGCGGGAAACACCGTCGTTCCCGCTGCTGCCAGGATGGGACCGAGCGCCGCGCTCCACGAGACTGCGACCGCGTAGAGACCGAGGCTCTTGGACGGAAGCCACGCGGCCATCAGGACTTGGTCGAGTTTCAGGTTGAGCATCGAGGGGACGCTCGCGAGCGTCGATGGTGCGCCGTACCGAACCAGTGCAGCGGCACGCCCAAGCCCGACGCGGCTCCTGCCTTTCGAAGCGCGCCTGGCCAGGACCAGCGCGACGGGCACCGACGCAGCGTAGACGTACAGGTAAAGCCGCGCAGCGGTCGCGGCGCTCGAGACCCCGCGTTCAGCACACCAGAGGAGTACGCCGAACCATCCTAGAGGCGCCAGCAGGCGAAGCACGTTCCACGTTCCGAAGCGCCCAAGGCCCCATGCCACCGTAACCGCGGGATACTGCAACGCCTGCAACGGAACGAAGGCGAGATACCACGAAGCAGCAGTACGCACTTCGGGCTGGTCCGAAAACACTAGCCCGACGGCGATCCACCCCGCCGCAACGCCGACGCAGGAGAAGAGCAGCGCAGAAACGAGGCCCGTGGTTAGTACCTCGCGGCTCGCGCTGGGCTCACGCGCGGAGTAGTAGCTGACTGCCGCCGGAAGTCCGAGCAACGACAGTGTGGCGACCATGCTCGGGACAGTCTGGATGGCAGCAAGCATCCCGCGGCCTCCCGCGCCGAGCACTCGAGCCGCAAGCACGCCTGTGGCCATATTCAGCGCGATGTTGCCGACGTTCGCTGCAAGCGTGAGGGCGAACCCGCGGCGCAGCACTCTTCCGGCACGCTGTCCCGCGCTCGACATTTCAGACCACCTCGCTCGAGACGGGCGAAACGCGACAGTTCATGCGACACGAACGAACCGCCACGGGCGCTGGCGGGCCCTCGCGCCCAGCGGAAAGGTAGGCTTGGTGCACGGCGTCCGCGTCTGGCGAGGTTTTGTCTTCCCGGCGCGACGTTATATACATTGCGCGCGCCCGTGCTGCCAAGACCGGGCCAAGAAGCGCCCCTCGACGTGCCGGTGGCCGTCACAACTCAGAAGGAGCTGTTGCGTGCGGCTCATCGTGGCGCATCCCGGAACGCAGCATAGCTACCACGCAGCGCTCGGCCTAAAGAACGCGGACCTGCTCCAGTTCTACTTCACGGGATACAGCCTCAGCCGGCCTCGCTGGCTCGGCGAGCTCACGAGCATTCTGTCGCCGCGAGCGCATGCCCGCATGGCGCAGCATCACGCACACGCCGATCTCGCACGCGCGGAGCTCCGTGTGTTCCCTCTGTACGAGCTCGCCCGGCGGGCAAACCCGAAACTCGGGCGCGTGGCGCTGAGAGTGTTTGCGCAGCAAGCCGCTGCTCTCGGGGTTCGTCGTGGCTGCGGGGTTCTCGCCTTCAACACTTTTGCTGCGCCCATCTTTCGAACGCTCGGTCGGCATGGGCTGCCCTGCGTCCTCGATCAGACGATCGCCCACGCGAGGTGGGCCGTCCGAGAACAGCTGCGTGAGACGGAGACGTTTCCCGAGTGGGGACCGCAGCCACTGCCGACTACTGCGGAATGCGACGCAGCCGACGAGGAACTCCACCGCGCCACGCTCATTTTGTGCGGCTCCGAGTTCTGTGCCCAGACGCTCGTCGGCGAGGGAGTGCCTGGCAACAAGATCGCCGTCGTCCCCTATGGCACCGACACGGTGAAGTTCGCGCCCGCAGAACGGCCTCGAGCGTCGAATGGCCCCCTGCGCGCGTTGTTCGTCGGCGGGCTCCTGTTACGCAAGGGCATTCACTACCTCCTCGCGGCAGCGAAGAGGCTTGGGCCATCGCAGGTCACCGTGACCGCACTCGGGACGAGGTGCGTTTCTGCAAAGGCTCTGGCGCGCTATGAAGACGTACTAAGCCCGCGAGGCTTCCGCCTCCACGCGGACATGCCCGACGCCTACCGTGAGGCGGATGTTTACGTGTTCCCTAGCCTCGTCGAGGGTTCCACCTTGTCAGTCTATGAGGCCCTCGCGTCCGGGCTCCCCGTCATCACGACCCCGAACGCTGGAAGCATCGTTCGTGACGGTGTCGAGGGAATCATCGTGCCGCCTCGCGACCCCGACGCGATTGCCGACGCGCTCGACCGACTCCGTGATACCGAATTGAGAGCGTCTATGTCGCGGGCAGCTAGGGTACGAGCACTCGAATTCGGCGATTGGCGTCAATACGGCCCTAGGCTGGCCGCCGCAATGTACCCGATCACCCAGCCCGTATGACGTTCTCGGAGGGGGCCCCAACGTCGCGTTCGTCATGCCTCTTACGAGCCTGTCGGCCTAATCGGCGCAGCCGGTATTCGTGACTCGACAGCAGGCGCCACACGCAATGCGCGAGCACTCGGGCACAATTGTCGTGGTTGTGGCGAGGATCGGGCCGTATCACGTTGCGAAGATCGCAGCGCTCGCGCAAGCTCACCGACCGGGCGCTGTGACTGCGATCGAGGTCGCTGCGTCCGACTGTACGTATGCTTGGGAGCGCGTCGGGACGACCCCTTTTCGACGTGTCACGCTATTCCCAGACCGTCGCTACGAGGAGGTGAGCGCGCGTCGCTTGGCGCGCGCCATGGTCGAGGTCCTCGACAGAGAGGATCCTTTTGCTGTGGCCATCAACGGCTGGGGCTTCCCGGAAGCTCGCGCCGCGGCCGGCTGGTGCCGACTACGCGGGCGAGTCGCCGTGCTGATGTCGGACAGTCAGGCTCACGACGCTCCGAGAACCCGCATCAAGGAGCTACTCAAGAGATTCGTTGTGCATCACCACGACAGCGCACTGGTCGCGGGGAATTCTCACGCCGACTACGTCGAGAGCCTCGGGATGGCGCGAGAACGCATAGCAATGGGATACGATGTCGTGGACAATCAGCACTTCAGCACCGGCGCCACCTTGGCTCGCTCCGATTCGTCGCTGCGGCGACGGCTCGACCTCCCTCAGCGGTACTTCGTTTCGGTCGCTCGTTTCGTCGAGAAGAAGAATCTCTCAGGCCTCTTGCGCGAGTATGCGCAGTTCCGGCTGCTCGCCGGCCGAGATGCGTGGGACCTCGTGCTCCTAGGAGACGGACCACTCCGGTCGGATCTCGAACAACTGCGTGATTCACTCGGTCTTCGTGACTTCGTAGCGATGCCCGGATTCAAGCAGTACAACGACCTTCCGGCGTTTTATGGTCTGGCAGATGCGTTCGTCATCGCCAGCACCTCGGAGCCTTGGGGCCTCGTGGTGAACGAGGCGATGGCCGCCAGTTTGCCGATCCTGGTTTCCGACCGATGCGGGGCGGTCGAGCTCGTTCAAAACGAGGTGAACGGCTGGCGCTTCGATCCTGCGATCCCAGGCCAGCTCGCTCGTGCGATGCTCCAGCTGAGTCGCTTGGGACCGGACGGGGCCGCGCGATTCGGGGTGGCTTCTCATCAGATCATCTCGGCACACGGACCTGGACGTTTCGCAACCGGACTTCTTCGGGCAATTGAGCTGGGCCGCGCGCGATGCGAATTGCGCTCCCCTTCACGCGTAGCCGCTTGGCTTCTCGGCGCCTGATCAATCACATGCGACTCGCGCTCGTCACGAACATCGTCCCGCCGTACCGGCAGCCGGTTTACGAGCATCTGGGACGGCTCGCCGAGCCGTTACGGGTGTTCACGTTCGCGGAGACCGAGAAGAACCGGGCGTGGTCCGTGGACGAAGAGGGCGGGTTCGAGAGGCAATCGATCCCGGGCGTTCATTTCTTGATCGCCGAGCGTGATTGGGCTCTTCACCTGAACGCCGGTGTCTACCGAGCCGTCACCCGCTACCGCCCGGATGTCGTGATCATCGGAGGGTACGACAATCCCGGGTGCTGGTCGGCGCTGGCCGCCGCGCGTCGCGTGCGAGCGCGAGTCGTGCTCTGGAACGGCAGTCACCAACACAGTGCGAGGAGTCGGAACGGACCGATCCAGCAGCTCAAGCGGTTCTTCGTGCGCCACGCCGACGCGTATGTCTCCTACGGCTCGCTCGCGGCCCAGTACCTGGAATCGCTCGGAGCGCGGCGCGAGCGTATCGTGACGAGCGTAAACGCCATCGACACGCAATTCTTCCGCGCGAACGCTTGCTCCCGAGGAGAGGTTCGCGCCAACCTCGCTCCTGGTGCAGCGTCCGTGGTGTGCTTCTCGGGCCAGCTCATTCGACGAAAGGGGCTCGACGTGCTGCTCGAGGCCATGCAGCACGTTCCGGACGCGGTGCTCTGGGTCGTCGGGGACGGCGAGCTGCGGGCCACGTACGAGACCACGGCTCGACGACTCCTCGGCGGCCGGGTCACGTTCCTGGGTAATCGCCCGTATCGCGAGCTTCCAGCCATCTATGGTGCCTCGGATGTGTTCGTCATGCCTTCGCTTCGAGAGGTCTGGGGCCTGGTCCTGAACGAGGCGATGGCGGTCGGGGTGCCCGTCGTCGCGACACACTCGGCAGGCGCGACGCCGGATCTCATCGCAGGAAGGGGCACCGGTTTCGCCGTGGCTCCGGGCGACGTTGCCGACCTGACGAATGCCCTGACGTCTCTCGTCGGGAACGGGCCGCTCCGGGCGGAGATGGGTCGACGCGGACGAGAGCTCATCGAGCAGTGCACCACCGAGCGCTACGCACGCGACATGTTCCGGGCGGCGGAGCTCGCGCTCGCGTGAAGCTGGCGCACCTCACGTGGCTGGTCTCCGAAGCGGGCGGCGGCATCCCGCCCGTCGCGCGGGCACTGGTTCGTGCTCAGGCGTCGATGGGACATTTGGCCGAGCTACACGGCCTTGTCGAAACGGCGCACCGGTCCGGGCCGCACGATGCGCGCGTCAAGGCTTCCGCGATCGCGGGGCCTGTCGCACTCGGATTCTCTCCGTCGCTCGGGCCGAAACTCAGAAGGTTCTCCCCGGACGTGACCCACCTGCACGGGCTGTTCACCTGGCCATCTCAAGTCGCGCGGAGGTGGGGTGCGCGCACCCGTCGGCCCGTGGTCATCGCGCCTCATGGGATGCTGGAACCGTGGGCGCTGCGTCGCTCGGCCTGGAAGAAGAAGCTCTTCTGGTGGGCGATCGAAGACGAGAACCTTCACCGGGCCGGGTGCCTGCATGCACTCAACGTCCAGGAAGCCGACAATTTCCGGCGGCTCGGCCTCCGCAACCCGATTGCCGTAATCCCGAACGGCGTCGAGCTGCCCTCGGTCCTACCCGATCCGCTGGAATTCGGACGCCGCTGGCCTGCGCTGGCTTACCGCAAGGTGCTGCTGTTCCTCGGGCGCATTCATCCGAAGAAGGGACTTCCCGTCTTGCTCGATGCACTCTCTCTGCTCGCGACCGATCGCTTCCGACAGGATGGCTGGATCCTTACGGTCGCCGGTCCGGACCAACTCGGCCACACCGCCGAGGTCCGCGAGAAGGCTCGCCGCCTCGGACTCGAGCACGACGTCGTCTTCACGGGACCGCTTCACGGATCGGAGAAGGCTTCAGCGTTCGCCGGCGCGAGCGCGTTCGTGCTGCCCTCGCACTCGGAAGGCTTCTCGGTGGCTGTTCTGGAGGCCATGAGTTACGGCCTGCCCGTCGTCATCACGCGCCAGTGCAACTTCGACGTTGCCGCGCTCGCGGCCGGCTGGGTGTGCGAACCGGAGCGTGACTCGGTCGCTCGTGCGTTGCGCGGCCTGCTCGAGTGCTCCGATGCCGAGCGCCGACGCATCGGTCAGCGAGGACGAGACGCGGTCGCGGCGGGGTACACTTGGGACTGCGCCGCGACAAGACTCGTAAAGACGTACGAGTGGCTGCTGGGCGGCGGTCCGAAACCATCCGACGTGGAGTTCTTTCCATGATCGACAAGGGTTCCGTCGACCTCGCGTCGTTCGACAACGCCTGGTACCACCCCGGCCGCTCCGTCCCCGTCCGCCTCGCCTGGATGTTGGCCAACCGCGTCTTCCTTCAGACCACGTTCCCCTGGCCGTCCGGGATCAAGGCACGCTTGCTGCGCGCGTTCGGCGCGCGGGTCGGGCGCGGAGTCGTGATCAAGCCGCGCGTCAACGTGAAGTACCCGTGGCACCTGAGCGTCGGCGATCACTCGTGGATCGGCGAGGGCGTCTGGCTCGACTCGCTGGCGCACATCCGGATCGGCGCGAACGCCTGCCTTTCACAGGGCGTCATGATCGAGACGGGCAACCACGACTGGTCGCGAACGACTTTCGACCTCGTCGTGAAGGAAGTCGTCGTCGAGGACGGCGCCTGGGCGGCGGTGCGCTCCCTGCTCCTCCCCGGCAGCCGCCTCGCGACGCACTCGATCCTGGGCGCGGGCGCCGTGCTGTCCGGCGACACGGAGCCGTACGGCATCTACGCAGGGAATCCGGCTTCCCAGGTCAAGTTTCGCCGGATCCGGACTCGGGAGGAGCGGGAGTGAGAACGCGGCGTCTGGGGCTGCTCGTCCTCGGTCTGATGGTCCTGGCGGCGGGAGCGGAGCTCTTCGCTCGCAGAG
>Ga0306924_10005139_pt1 | contig 12868 bp, 11 predicted proteins | sample sta12Can44000111_FD_203756 | JGI IMG/M metagenome (GOLD analysis project Ga0306924, IMG submission 203756) | Lab enrichment of tropical soil microbial communities from Luquillo Experimental Forest, Puerto Rico - statanox.12C.anox.44.000.111 (v2)... | ecosystem: Environmental > Terrestrial >... | reverse complement strand
TGGTTCGGGCTCCCGCGATCACTCCCCAGCCCGCCGCCGGCCGCGCCGGGCCCGGCAGCCACCGGGTAACCCAGGCCGCGCGGCCTGCACGCACGCAACAAGCCCGCCACGCCGACCTCCCCCCACACCCACGGGCGCAGATCATCCCGACCTGGCACGGAGCGACCGATCGCGCCGGCCAACCAACAGGCGCGCAGAACGGCGGGTCTTCGCGCCCCCGTCCCTCTCCAGCGTCGATCACCCACCGTGACTTATGCATTGTGGCGGTGCGATAGCCGATCGCCGAATGTTTGTACGGCCGATAGCAGGGGAGGTGGGCGTGAGGTGGCGCAGTTTCTGTATTCACGATGGCGGCGGCCTGACCGGCATGATGAGCGTGTGCAGAAAGTCGCTGGCTCCTTGGCGACGGTAAAAGCGCAGCGCTACTTCGTTGCCGGCGATCACGGAAATGGTCATGACCTGGGCGCCCCACTCGGCCAGACGCTCGCGGGCGGCGGCCAGCAGTGCCCGGCCGGCGCCGGAGCCACGGGCGCTGCCGGCGACCACAAGCGTCTCCAAGACGCCGACTTGATCACCCCACTGCCACGACCCACCGGCGTCAACGACCCGGATCATGGCGTAGCCGACCAGGCGGCCACCGTCCTGTGCGACCAGCACAGCGGCCTGGCGGGCGGCCAGCCATTGCAGGTACTGGGCGCGGCGCACGCGCCAGGAATCCGCGGGATCGCGTGCGGGGCCGAGCGCCGCCAGGTGCGGGGCAGCGGCCAGATGGTGTGCCAGTAGTTCCCGCCACAGTCCTTCCAGCCGGTCAATATCGGCGGCCGGGAGGTCACAGATGACAGACCCCATGGCCGCGAGCCTAACCTGAGCACGCTAAGCGCTGGTTGAACACCGCCTGCGAGCCGGCCCGGTGGCGGGCATGGCGGGCATGGCCATGACACCGCCCGGGGAATGCATACCTCATCTCCGCAGATCAACCGGATCGGCGCAGCGCAAGACCGCAGCCCAGGTCGTATCTTCCTGCCAATCAGGCGGGTATTCGCGCTTGTCAGCGGCTGCGGCACGTGGCCTTTGTCTCGGCGTGGTTGGGTCGCCTGCGGCTTCGGCGGCCGTGCTGGGGCTAGCGTGGCGGCAGCGATTGGTGGAAGGGGAACAGGTTGCCGGGGTCGTAGGCGGCCTTGACGTGCCGGAGCCGGCGGTAGTTCGAGCCATAATAGGCCTGCCCCAGTCCGGCAGTTCTGGGTCGGGGAGGTTGGGTAGACGCCGCCGGATCCGAACCGGTGGGCAAGTGACCAGGATTGCGACAGCCAGCTGCGGCCCAGGCTAGCGGTGGGCTGCGGCGGTGCCCGGGTCGGCCTCGAGCAGGTGCTGGATGAGGAAGAGCTCGTTGCGGTGCGGGAACGCGGTCGCGTCGGGTGCCACCTGGTTGTAGCCGCCGCCCCAGGGCAAGAAGGTCACCTCGCGGGCCCAGGCGCGTGCCGCCCGGGCCGGGTGAGGCCGCGGGCGAGCGCCTGGAGCGTCTGGCGGTCCAGCGGCCGGCGGAAGAACTCGGACCTGGCGTACAGGTGGCCCGGCGTCCGGCACCTGACGACGGCCGCCGGCCGGACGTCGTGGAACCGGGCCATCGCGGGCTTGCGCACCGCGTCGTAGCCGGGCGAGCCGGGAACGACCACCTCACCAGCCACCAGGCGGGTCAGCGTATCCCAGTCCACCGCCGAGGACGTCACCCCGCCACTTCTAGGCCAGTTCGAAGTCGAATTTGCCGTCCATGGTAATGAACTCCAGGCAGTCGTCATCATCGCTGGCGGCCGCGCTGACGTGGCTGACCCCGGCGGGCATCATCATGAAGTCGCCCGCCCGCAGGACGGTGGCGGTTTCGCGTGATCCGCCGTCGACCCAGTGAACCGAGCTTCCTGAGATCACGATGACGCGCTCGTCGCTGGAGTGCCGGTGCGGCGGCGACTCGAAGCCTGCCGGGACCCGCAGGAGGGCGCCGTAGGGGCCGGTCGCCGGGTCGCCCCACAGGGCGGTGATGGCTGGGCTGCCCGGATTGGCGGGATCGACGGGGTGCCACTGACGGTCGCCAAGGAGCATGGTGACATCGGCCGGTGGGGGCGCGGCTGGGCTGGCGGTCATGAGAGTTCCCTCCTGGGTGTCAGTGCCGGCGCCCGGGTGAAGACGGCCAGGCCGTCGTCGCAGGTCTCTGCGCCGGCGATGGTGAGTATCTGGCACAGGTCGGTCGTCCCGGCCCGGCCGCCGCATTTAGCTTGCAATATTTATTATAGTAAGCTATATTGAGTAGCGTGTCAACGAGAGGGAAGCGAGGCTACCGGTCCCGGCTGCGGAACGAGCGGGCCGAGGACACCCGCGAGCGGATCGTGACAGCTGCGCGCCAGCTGTTTGCCGCCCACGGGGTGGACGGGGCCACCGTGGCGGCCATCGCCCGCCAGGCGGGCGTCGCCGAGCCGACGGTGTACGCCACATTCGGCTCCAAGCGGGAGATCATGGCCGCGCTGCTGGCACGGACCGAGCGAGAGGCAAATGCGGGGGCCTGGGCCGGGCAGATCGCGACCGAGCCGGACCCTGCGCACAAGGTCGGGCTATTCGCCCGCTGGAGCCGGGAACTGTTCACCGCCAGCCATGACGTCGTCGCCGCCGCGCATCGCGGCCCGGCTACCGCAGAGCTGGCCAGCGAAGGCGACCGCCGCCGACGGCAGGCGATCGAGGCCCTGGTGGCGGCCCTGGCAGCGGGAGGCGCGCTCCGGCCCGGGCTGACCGCCCGGCAGGCGGCTGACCGGGCCTGGATCCTCACCGGACCTGAGGTGTACCTTCTCGCCGCGGCCTGCGGCTGGACCGCCGAGAACTACCAGGACTGGCTCGCCGCGCTGCTGTGCGAGCAAATCCTCAAACCCGCAACGGGAACCGTGGGAAGACAGGATGACAGGCCGGCTCGGTGACCACAGTCCGCGCGCGGCGCCCGTCCGCGGCCGCACTCCCACGCCAGCGGCCGCGACCCAGGCCAGCGAAGGAGTTCCGCGATGAGCGTCTTCTCAGACAAAGAACTGGATTACCTGGCTGACCGGCGTCTTGGCAGGCTAGCCACGGTCGACACCGACGGCCTCCCGCACGTGGTGCCACTCGGCTGGACCTACAACCCAGTGCTGGACACCATCGACGTCACAGGCCGCGACCTCGCCCGGACCAAGAAGTTCCGCAACGTCCAGGCCAACCCCAAGGTCGCCCTGGTGATCGACGACGTGCTCCCTCCGTGGCACCCGCGCTGCGTCATGGTCCGCGGCGAGGCCGAAGCGCTGGCCGAGGCAACCAGCTCAGACGGCCGTCCCCTCGGGCCCACCATCCGCATCCGCCCCCGACAGGTCATCAGCTGGGGACTGGACGACACCCCCGAATGACAGCGCCAGCCGCACACCCATGATGCCCCGATGGCGGCACTGGGCCCCGGACTCCCCACCCGCAGGCCAGGGCGATGCGCAGGGAGCGCCATCATCGGAGCCGCACACCAGGAGTGGAGGACCCAGCCTGTGAACGAGCACTGCATGGACATCCTCCAGCGAGAGCCAGCAGATGTTCCAGGCCCGCCACCCGGTGAACCGGCGCGGACATGCGGCCGCGGCCAGGCCGCTGAATGGCCCCGTCACGCCACGGCACCCGCGCCAAGCGACTGGCCTGAACAGCGGCGCCAACTCGCCCACGCCGCCTCGCAGGCTACAGCCCCTTTCCCTGCGCCATCCGCATCGTCGCAGCATTGCAGCCAGGCGATGGAGCCGACCGAATTGAGAGCGCAGAATAGCGGTTCGGGACGATATCGCCGATCAGCCAACCAGCCGGCACCGCCGCTCAGAACGGATACTTGCGCTATGCCCAGGCAAGGGCCAAGTACAGCGCGTGGCCACGTCCATGATCGTGGTGTATGAGAGGTTCACCTCGTGATCCGTTTAGGTGGAACCACCTCAATTGTCATATCGGAAAGAGGCTCCGCTTCAGCGCGGGGTGAGGACGTCGAACTCGTTGCCCTCCGGGTCGGCCAGGCACGTCCACGAGACGGCGCCCTGGCCGAGGTCGATGTCGGTGGCGCCAAGAGCCCTCAGCCGGGCCACCTCCGCCGCTTGATCGTCACCGGGGTAGGGCCGGATGTCGAGATGGACGCGGTTCTTCACGGTCTTCATGCCGGGCGTGCGGAGGAACTGGAGATACGGTCCGACACCCTTGGCGGAGCGCAGCACCGCGTGGTCGTCGGTCACCTGGTGCAGGGTCCAGTCCATCGCCTCGTCCCAGAACCGGGCCATGGCCCGCGGGTCCGCGCAGTCAACCGTCACAGCGGCCACTGGCCCGGTGTCCCGGCCGCCCGGCCACGGCGCCAGCACGCAGAACTCGTTGCCCTCCGGGTCGGCCAGGACGGTCCATGAGACGTCGCCCTGGCCCACGTCGGCGGGCGTCGCGCCGAGATCCTGCAGGCGCGCGATCAGGTCCGCCTGATGGGCCGCAGACGTGGTGGCGAGATCGAGGTGCACGCGGTTCTTCACCGTCTTGGGTTCGGGGACGGCAAGGACGTCGATGCAGACGGCGACGGGGTCGGGATAGGCGACGCCCGCGGGTTCGACGTTGGTCACGCCGGGTTCCTCGCTGGAAACAGTCCAGCCGAGCGCCTCCGCCCAGAACCGGCCGACCGCGGAGTCATCCCGGGCATCCACCGCAATCTGAACAAGCCGCAGCGTCATGCTGTCAACCCTATGCTCAGCTGGCTGAATGTAATGAACCGGTTGGAGGGGACCATACACCACTCTCGTGGACACCAACCAGAGCCGTCACAAGCAGACGACTGCCGACGGCCTGGTGCGTGGGTGCGTCGATGGCCCACGGTGTCAGGCGGCGCCTGGGCTACGAAACCTCCGATTGCGCGCAACTCCTGTGCACGGCCCGCCAAGAGCAGCATGCCAGGTAGACGGGTAGCTGTCACAGTGGGTGAGCCACCGCCGAGCGTCGCCGCCTTACGAGATCGCGCCCAACGCCTAATACGAGCGGATTCCGACGTGCTCGTGGGATGAGCGGGCTTGCGTACCGGTCTTCCGGGTCTGTGCGGGCGCGGGGCGGTGCCGCGCCATGGTCGCGGCAACCGGGGCGGTAGTGTCGGGCCGGTCAGGCCTCACGCCGGTGCGGCGACCGGCATCGTGGCGATGTAGGCGGCGGCGGCGCGGCCCGCGGCGAGCAGCGGCTCGGCGCTGCGCTGGGCCCGGGCCAGCAGGAAGCCGCCTTCCAGCGCGGCCAGCAGGGCGTACATCGCGGCCCGGGCATCGGCCTGGGACAGCCCTCTGCGGGCCAGGTACCGGCTGCCGGTGTCGGCCCAGGACGCGATCACCTCGGCCGCGACCTGACGGAGTTCCGGCTCGGTGTCGGCGATTTCGCTGGCGACGGTGGCGACCGGGCACATGTTGGCCCAGCCGGTGTTCGCGATGTCGTCGGCTGCGGCCGCAAAGGCCGCGTCGATGGCGGTGGGCAGGTCGGCGTGCTGGTCCAGGAGCAGCGGGAGCAGCTGGATGTAGGCGGCGCCGCTCTCGCGCAGCGCGGCGGCTGCGACCTCGCGCTTGCCGCCCCGGAAGTGGTGGTAGATCGAGCCGGTGGGCGCGCCGGCCGCCCGGGCCAGCTGCTGGATGCCGGTCGCGGCGTACCCCTGCACCCGCAGAAGCTCGGCCATCGCGCGCACGATCCGTTGGGAGGTCTTCACAAACCGATGCTAGAACACTTACTCTAGAGTGAGTAGACTAGAGTGATCGTTCTAGGGGGCCTGCGTGCGCAGCGTCGAAGTGCCGGCCGGTGTCATCGAGTACGCCGGGGCCGGGTCCGGGCCGCCGGTGGTTCTGCTACACGGGCTGCTGATGGACCATACGCTGTGGGATCGCGTGCTTCCGCTGCTGCCGGAGGGCTTCCGGTACGTCCGCCCGGTCCTCCCGCTCGGCGCGCACCGCCGCGCGATGAATCCCGGTACGGACCTGACACTGCCCGGTCAGGTACGGCTGGTGGCCGACCTCCTCGGCGCACTGGGCTTGGAGGACGTGACGCTCGTGCACAGCGACTGGGGCGGCGCGCTCTTCCTCACTGCCCGCGGGCTCGACCGTCGCGTCGCGCGGCAGGTGATCCTGCCGTGCGAGGCATTCGGCAACTTCCCGCCCGGGCTTCCCGGCAAGATGCTGGCGCTCGCCGTCCGCCTTCCCGGCGGCGTCCAGCTGGCCACTCGCCAGCTCCGGGTGGGCTGGCTGCGCCGCCTGCCGCTGCTGTACGGGCAGATGGCGCGTCGGCCGGTACCCGGCGAGCTCATCCGGCGCTGGACCGAACCGGTGCTGAGCGACCCGGGCATCCGCCGCGACCTGCTCGCCTACTGCCGGGGAAAGCTTGACAAGGCAGCGCTCATCGCCGACACCGAGGCACTGCGGCGGTTCCAGGGCGACGTGCTGGTGCTGTGGTCGCCGGACAACCGCGTCATGCCTCCGGCGCACGGTCGCCGGCTCGCGGCGCTGATGCCGCGGGCGAGGTATGCGGAGATCCGGGGCGCGTACGTGCTGTCCATGCTCGACGAACCCGAGGCGGTGGCTCGCGAGATGGGCGCGTTCCTCACCACCGCCCCGGGCGCAAACAAACCGAGCCAGGATCAAGACAGCCGGTAGGCCACGCCCACCCCTGCTGCCGGCAGCAGCGGCCAAGACCATCCTCCCCCGCCAGCCGTGGTGCAGCGGCGTGCAGACCGACTTGTCATGAGTGCCTCCCAAGACCCCACCCAGAACGAATGCCCGCGCACATCGGCGGCCTGTACCGTGCCAGAGTCCTGCGTGTGGGTCTGACCTGCTGGTCTACGCTCGGCACTCGTGCTCATCCGCCTCATCTACCTCGTCATGACCCGGGTGTTCGGCTGGCTGGTACTCCTGGCGCGGAATGACGCCGCTAAGGACGCGGAGATCCTCATGCTCCGGCATGAGGTTGCAGTCTTGCGCCGGCAGGTCGCGCGCCCGAAGCCGGACTAGGCTGACCGTGTCGTGTTGGCAGCCTTGGCGAGGCTGCTGCCGGGGCACTTGCGGCTGCACCGGATCGTGACAATCTGTGCCGCAGCGACACCCACGTCAGCCACGCGGCCGCGACAATGGCGGCCAGCACCGACCCTCTCCACGCCGCCCGTTCCGCAGCGGGGCTGACGGGGAAGGGCCGAATGAAGGAGTCGGAGATCGGGGTAACGGGCACGGAGGAGTACCGGTCACCGATCAGCCACCGGGCCGCGACCGGCACGGCCAGCACCAGCACCACTGCGCCTGCCAGCACCAGCCACCTCACCCCGGCCTCATGCCAGCCGACCACGCCAGCGGCAGCATGTCCTGCCGCCTGGGCAGGCCCGGCGCTGCCCACAGCCAGGGCCGCCGCCACCCCGGCACCCGTTCCCGCCAGCTGGAGCGCGATCACAGCCACCAGCTCCCGTGGCACGTACCACCAGCGCCGTCCGGGCGCCATATTCGTCCGTTATGTAACGGATCACCACCTCCGCGTCCCGGCTCTCGGCGTGCAGGTCGGAGTCGGGATCGCCCTGTACCACGTGCCACAGCCCGTACTTCTCGTCCAAATTGGCCGTGCCCGCCGCGCCGTGCCTCAGATGAGGCTCCATCCGCGGGTCTTAGGAATGGCCCGAAGACGGCGTGGCCGTTGGAGATGGCCGAGCGCACGGCGAGACGGCTGCAGCACGGCTGCAAGCGTGAAGCCAGCTGGCGCTCATGCCCCTGGCGGCGCGGTGAGGTGGTACCGCGCGATCAGGTCAGGCAGCCAATCCGGCTGGCCGCCCTGCAGGCCATACCGGTCGGCCAGCGCCATGAATTCGGGGAGCTGCGGCGGCCCGGCCGCGGTGAGGTCGGCCATCTCGGCGAAGAAGTGCTCGAATCCGGCCGGGCTGATCACCTCGATCATCCGAGCCGGCTCTGGCCCGGCATTCCACATGGCGTGCAGCTCGCCGCGGGGCTTGGTGATATACCCGCCGGGGCCGAGGACCACCTCGCGGTCGCCGGACCGGAACCCGATCTGGCCCTCGGTGACGATGGAGTACTCATCCTCGCGGGTGTGCAGGTGCGGCGGCACGAGCGCGCCCACCGGGAACGGGTGTTCCACGATCGACAGCGCGCCGCCGGTGTCGCGGCCCCAGAGCTTGAACACCACGCCGATCGTGCCCAGGTTGCCCTGCAGGCCGCCACCCGGTTGCACCACGGTGAGCGGGGGAGCCTCGCTGCTGCTCATGCCTGAACCTCCACCTGATTTCGGTGTACGCTTCTGTTCAGCCAATAGTGTCATCCCAGGGCAGGCGGTGGCAAGCATTGAGTGAACATAATGGTTCACCGAATTCCCGGCCGTACCGGATGCGCCGCCGGGCCGAGCAGGTGGACCAGACACGCCGGCGCATCGTCGAGGCTACTGTCGAGCTGCACGGCAGCGTCGGGCCGGCCGCGACCACCATCGCCGCGATCGCGGACCGGGCCGGGGTGACCCGGCTGACCGTCTACCGGCACTTCCCCGACCAAGCCGCGCTGTTCGGCGCGTGCTCCGCGCACTGGGCCTCCCGCCAGCAGCTCCCCGACCCCGGCTCCTGGTCCAAGATCGACGACCCGGCCGCGCGGCTGCGGGCCGGCCTGGCCGACCTGTACCGGTTCTACCGGGCCGGCGCCGGCATGCTGACCCACATCCACCGTGACCTCGCCGTCCTGCCCGAGACGCACCAGGAGGCCCTGCGTGACGGGGACAACCTTGTCCGCAGCATTCTCACCGCACCGTTCGATCGCGCCAGCGAGGAGCGCCACCGGCTGTGCGCGGCCGTCGGCCACGCGGTCTCGTTCTGGACCTGGCGCTCCCTGTGCCTCGACCAGGGCCTGACCGACACCGAAGCAGTCGCCCTCATGTCCGGCATGGTCCTTGCCATCACCCCCATGTCGGCTGAACCGGCGCGGTGAACCGCGGTGGCGGCCCGCCGGGCGGAGCGGCCGCTTGGCCGATGCCGGGCCGGGCGGGTGATTCCTAGCGTGGGTGGGGTGCCGGGGTTAGCGGCGTTACCGATCGAGGGAACACGCGATGATTGAGGTAGAGCCATGTGCGGCCTGATGTCGGCCGATGATGGCTCTCCACTAATCTCCATGATCTGGCGTCACCTCGCGTGTCCGCAGCAGCGATGGGGGATGAGCTGCCGCAGCCTGGCGTACCAGCAGCGACGCCCTGCTGGCCCATTGGCTGGCGGATCATCTCTCGACCCCGCCCATAACTTCACGACAACTCCAAGGGCAAGGCACTCTGCCCATCGGAACCGCCGACGCGGGCGAGAAGATCATGCTTGCTCAGCTCAGATCGCCTCGATCAGGGTTACCAGCGCCGTCAGGGTGCGCTGGGGTGGGATGGCCAGGCCGATCTCGCCCAGCGCGGCCCCGGAAACCTCGATGTCGGGGATTGGCGCATCGGTAAGCCCGGCTCGCCGGGGCAGCCGCGTGCCGGGGGTCGCGTCGGTGATTCGGTAGCGCCGCTGCGGGTCGAGCCCCGGGACCAGCAGGGCCGTCGGCTGGTCGTTGACCGGCTCGTCGAGCTGGACGTAGCTCATTAGGGCCGCCGAGGCGTCAGCCGCGACGACGCCGTACATCCAGGCGGTGTCATCCGGGGAGTCGATCCGGACCACGCGGCCGCCGTGGATGAGCGCGCGGTGCCGCTTGTACAGCCTTATCCAGGCGGCAAGTTCGGCGAGGTCATCAGCGCCGGCCTCGGTGAGATCCCATTCGATCCCGAAATGACCGAACAGGGCGGTGGCGCAGCGCAGCGGCAGCGGCATGTACCGGCCGGTCTGGTGCGAGAACGGCGCGGATATGTGGGCACCGAGGTACTCCGGGGGAACCAGCTGTCCGGTCCAGCGCTGGATGGACTGCCGGGCCAGGGCATCGGTCATGTCCGAGGTCCAGACTCGCTGGACGCGTTCCAGCATCTCCAGGTCGATGCGCCCGCCGCCTGCGGCGCACGACTCCCATTCCACGCCCGGATGCCGCCGACGCAGCTCGTCCAGCAGCGCGTAGACCGCCGCCGCCTGGTCGTGCGCGGCCGGGGCGCCCGAACGAACGCCGCTGCCGGCGTCGATGATGTCGCGGTTGCAGTCCCATTTAATGTAGGAGATCTCGTATTCCGATATGAGCGCGCTGATCCGCTCGAGCAGGTATCCGGACACGTCGGGCCGGGTCAGGTCGAGCACCAGCTGATGCCGTTGCAGCGGCGGCCGGCGCTGGCCGGCGGCGAGGATCCAGTCCGGGTGCGCGCGGTACAGCTCGGAATCCGGGTTGACCATCTCCGGCTCGATCCACAGCCCGAACTGCATGCCGCGTCCGCGCACGTACGACGCGAGCCGGTGTAGGCCCCCGGGCCAGACGTGCTCGTCGACCTGCCAGTCACCCAAGGCAGCCCTGTCGTTGCGGCGCCCGGTGAACCAGCCGTCGTCCAGGACATACCGCTCCACCCCGACGTCCGCGGCGATGTCGGCCAGCGCCGCCAGCTTGGCGAAGTCGTGCCGGAAGTAGACCGCCTCCCACACATTCAGGTTGACCGGGCGCGGCGCGCCCGGGTGCGCGGGCAGCGACCGCAGGTAGTCGTGAAACTGGACTGCCAGGCCGTCCAGGCCCGACCGGGTGGCCGCTAGGTACACCCACGGGGTGGCGTACGACTCGCCCTCGGTCAGCGTGACCTCGCCGGGCAGCAGCAGCTCGCCGCCGCCGATCGTGGTCACCCCCGGCACCAGCCGCTCGTCAGGGCCGCCCGTCATCCCCAGGCCGGACGGCACCCGCTCCACGCGGTGCACAGTGTTGCCGCTCCAAGCGACGTGTACCCCGTACACCTCGCCGCTGCCGAAGCCGAAACCCGGGACGCCGGCGATCATCAGCGTGGCAGAGTCGTGGCCGGTATGACCCCGGCGGCCTTCGCGCAGCCACAACCCGTCGCCGACCCGGTGACGCTGCGGGATCCGCTCGGCCGTCTGCCGCCCGGTGAAGTCCAGGATCTCGCTCACCCGCGCCGGGACCGGAAAGACCACCTCGAGGTGGTCGACGACGTACGGCTGGCCGCCGGTGTTGGTCACCGTGTGGCGGGCGCGGATCGCGCCGCCGCGGACCGCCTCGATCTCGGTCACCAACCGCAGCCCGGCGGTCATGTCCCCGGCCTCGATCCGTGCCCGGGTGCCGTCATGATCGGACCGCACCGGCCGGAACAGCGGCGACCAGTCGCGCCCGGCGGGCACCGGGTCGCCCGGCCCGGAGCCCAGCCGGTGCCCGGACAAGCCTGGCCTGCCGAACCAGCCTTCTGCATGCTCGGGCAGCAAGGTGCAGGGCTGGACCGCGGTCAGCAGCGCCGCGGCGTCGCACGGGTCGAGCCCGGCGGCGGGCACCGGCCCGGCCCACACGGCCGGCAGGGCGCCCGCCCGCGGGAGCAGGATCAGCCCCGTACCGGAGACGGTATCCGGATGGGCTACCAGCACCCGACGCTCCCGGCCCGGGCCATCGGCCGAGGGGTCGCCCGGGCGCTCAGCCTGGGCGTCGGCGGGGTGGGCGCGGAGATCATCACCGACGGTCAATTGTGCTCCGATCTCGACCATGCGCCGGTCCCCGGGGCGTCCGGCGTCCTATGGTATTGCTAACAGAGATCCCGCGATCGGTGTCAGCTGGTTCTCAGTATGTAGTTCGCATCATTCTGGGCGGTCTGCAGCGCCGTACTGACCGGTTCGGTGCCCAGCCAGGCCGGGCCGAGGTCGTTCACGATCTCAGTCAGCGCATCGCCGATGCCGGGGCTGACCGGGAAGTTGACCACCTGCCCGTGCGCCTCGGTCAGGAACGCCGACATGTCGATGCCTTGCTTCTTCCAGTACTGCAGGAATAGCGGGTCGAGGCTCTTGATGGCCGGCCAGACGTAGCCGCCTGAGCCGAGGATGGCCTGGGACCGGGGCGAGCCGAGCCACTGCTCCAGTTCCCACGCCTGCCTTGGGTACCGGGTGTGGGAGTTCAGGCCGTCGATCAGGCCGTTGAACACGCTGACCCGGCCGTTCGGGCCGATCGGCAGCGTGGCGACGCCGACCGGGAAGGTCACGCTGGACTTCACCGACAGGGTGTTCCAGTCGCCCTGCTCCCACATGGCGACCTGGCCCTGGGAGAACATCTGCTGCAGGTTGGCGCCGTTTGCGTTCGGCCCGGACAGGGTGCCGGGGACGATGACATGGGCGTCGGTCAGCGTCTTGGCCAGGAACGACATGCCTACATTCATCTGCGGGGTGGTCAGGCTGGCGTAGGAGGCGTAGGGGTACGGGATTACCTTGCCGCCGACCTCGGCGACGTAGTTGCCCCAGCCGCCCTGCGGGTCGTTGTTCACCGCGAGGGCGTAGGTCGCGATCTTGCTGGGGTTGAACTGCGGGGACAGGGCGTTGTGCCCGCTGGTGTCGGTGGTCGCCTCCTTGAGGAAGGTGACGAACGACCCGGTGCCGTCCGCGTTCCAGCTCAGGTTGGCCGGGACGGCCAGGTGCAGCTTGTTGAAGTAGGCCTTGTTGTAGTACAGCGCGATGGTGTCCCAGTCCTTCGGCAGGCCGTAGATCTTGCCGTCCTTCGAATGCATCGCGACCAGCTGCGGGTAGTACTGCGCCATGTTGATGTGGCCGGTCTTGATCAGCGGCGTGAGGTCGGTCAGGATTCCGTCCTTGATGAACGTGCCGAGCCACGGGGTGTTCACCCAGAACAGGTCCGGCGCCCCGCCGGTGATGAACTCGGCAATGGTCTTCTGCTCGTAGTTGCCGTACGGGACGTTCTCGATGTCCACCTTTATGTCC
>Ga0306924_10005137_pt1 | contig 12869 bp, 15 predicted proteins | sample sta12Can44000111_FD_203756 | JGI IMG/M metagenome (GOLD analysis project Ga0306924, IMG submission 203756) | Lab enrichment of tropical soil microbial communities from Luquillo Experimental Forest, Puerto Rico - statanox.12C.anox.44.000.111 (v2)... | ecosystem: Environmental > Terrestrial >... | reverse complement strand
ACCCGATCGAGCAATTCTTCAGCAAACTCAAAGCACTGCTGCGAAAAGCGGCTGAGCGAACGATACCGAACCTCTGGCGCAGAATTCGTTCGCTCCTACGCATAGTTTGTCCGGAAGAATGCGCCATTTCCTCCGACACGCAGGCTACGTGTCAACATGAGCGAGAAATGCTCTAGCTGGTCGGAGTGGCAGGATTTGAACCTGCGACCCCCTCGTCCCGAACGAGGTGCGCTACCAGACTGCGCTACACTCCGCCGCAAAGACGCGCTTATATCTGCATGCACCGAGGGGTGCAAGCACAGGGACCACATAGCACAGGGACACACATACCAGCGCATGAACGCCGAGCTTAAGACGCAGATGATCGAGGCGAGCAGTCGCGCCGTCAAGGCTGCGGCGCGCGTGCTGGCGCGGGGCGGTCTCGTCGCATTTCCGACTGAGACGGTCTACGGCCTTGGGGCGGACGCCTGCGACGGCGAAGCGGTTGCAAGGCTCTATAGGGCCAAGGGCCGCCCCTCGTTCAATCCGCTGATCGCACATGTAGCGGACACCGTGGCAGCGCATCGGCTGGCGCGCTTCGACACGGCCGCCGACAGGCTGGCAGCAGCGTTCTGGCCGGGCGCTCTCACCCTTGTCCTGCCGAAGCGGCCGGCTTGCCCGGTTGCCGACCTCGCCGCTGCGGGCCTCGGTACCATCGCTGTGCGAGTCCCGAGGCATCCGGTGGCGCACAGCATTTTGCGGGAATTCGGCGGAGTGGTCGTTGCTCCGTCAGCCAACCGCTCGGGGCACGTATCGCCGACGACGGCGGCGCACGTGCTATCCGATCTGCGCGGGCGCATCGACCTCATCGTCGACGCCGGACCCGCTCCCATGGGCCTGGAATCGACCATCGTCGCCTGCATCGGCGAGCCCGCCTTGCTGCGACCCGGGGCCTTGCCGCGCGGCGCGATCGAGCAGGCGCTGGCCTGCGGCGAGGGTCTGCTCCGGCACGGCTTGGCTGCCCCCGATCTGGCGGATGCCGATGCCGCACCGATGGCGCCCGGGCACCTCCCCTCGCACTACGCACCACGCGCGCGGTTGCGGCTCGACGCGATGCGTACCTATCCAGGCGAGGCATTACTGGCCTTCGGCCCCGACAAGATCGCAGATGCCGACGCTGCCGTCCTGGCGTTGAATCTCTCGCCCGTCGGCGACCTGACCGAGGCGGCGGCGACACTGTTTTCGCATCTGCGCGCGCTCGATGCCAGCGGCGCGGCAACCATTGCGGTAATGCCGGTTCCACGGGCGGGCTTGGGCGAAGCGATCAACGACCGTCTCGAGCGCGCCGCAGCGCGGCGATGATGCGCCGCGCATCTTTTCAGGGCATCGTGCTGATGATAACAAATGGTACTGTTTGTCCGAACCAAGACCGATAATGATCGGCTGATCGCCGGTTCGACAGCTAAAGGTGAGCTCGGAAGCGGCATCCCGTTCCGCACCAAACGCCAGGCCGAGTGCCTTCGTCACGTCAGGCCGCTCACCCCGTTGTCTGGATCATCCTCCCAACATTCTTGCCGCCCATAAAAACCAGAATCGTCAAGACCGTTGCATCGCCATCCGGGTTGCTGCTGCGTGCGCGCAGTTCGGGAGAGGCAGAAACGCTTCCGTTCAAATAATGCCGATTCAAAACGCAACCCCGCAATCCGCGCGCTCAAGGCTACAGTGTTTCCACCGAGGAGAGAATGACTCTGTTTTCCTCAACTCCGCCAGGTCGTAGTGCCTCATAGGCCCCCACCACGGAGTCCGGGGGGCCGATTTCCTTGATTGCTCCATGCTCCAGCCAGGCAACCTTGTTGCAGATGCTTCGGATCATATCCAGATCATGCGACGCGAGCGCCAGGATGTTGGGCTTGCCGATGATTTCATGAAGCCGCGCTTTTGCCTTTTCGAGGAACTGCAAATCTCCGGCGCTGATCATCTCATCCATAATGAGAATATCCGGATCTATCGATGTGGAGATCGCAAATGCGAGCCGCAGATTCATTCCGGCCGAGTAGGTGCGAATCGGGAGATCGAGATAGCTTCCGAGCTCGGAGAATTCTGCAATGGCAGGCGAGAGCCGTTTCGCCTCCCGCAGGCTCAATCCCATGAACAGGCAGCGAAAGATGATGTTGTCCCAGCCGGTCGCTTCCGGGTCCATTCCCAGCGTGATGTCGGTAAACGATGAGATCGAGCCTTAGATCGTGGCCGCGCCGGACCTCGGCGGATAGACGCCCGCAAGCACCCGCAGCAGCGTCGTCTTTCCCGACCCATTCGGGCCAATGAGGCCCAGCCGGTCGCCATCATCGAGATCGAGATCAATCCCGTCGAGAGCGCGGACCACAATGGTGCGGTGGTGCGCGGTAAGCTTGCCTCCGAGCGCCTGGTAGAGACGCAGCTGAAGCGAGCGCGAGGACGCGTTGACGATCGGAAACTCGATCACCGCTTGACGCAGGCTGATACGGGCCACCGGACAATTCTTCCGCTCAGGTCCAGAAGATCACGCGTTGCCGATAGCGTGCAATCAAGGGGCAGGCAACGGCGGCGCCGCCCACAGCGACGACCAGGGCGCTGAGCCATGCGTAGGAGCTGACGGGCTCACCGAGAAACGGATTGCGCAGCAATTCCACGAATTGGGCCAACGGATTGTAGTCGGCAATGAAACGGTTTTCCGGAGGGATGGAGTCCGGTTTCCACAGCACCGGGGTGATGATGAACAATACCAGAAGCCAGCTGTTGATGAGCTGAATGATGTCGCGATAACGCACGCAGATCATGGCAATCACATATCCTGCCCAGAGCATGGTGATCCATGTCAACAGCAAGGCCGGAATGATCTGGAGGTCATACCAGTGACCGGCACTCCAAACAACACGATCAGGGCCACGACGATAATCAGGCTATGCGCAAAGACGATGGTATTCTTGTAGATGACCGAATAGATCGAGATGGAAAAATTCATTCTCTTATTGCGATAGTAGTACCCATGCGAGACAAAGATCATGGTGCAATCGGTGATGGCCTGGGAGAGGTAAGTCCAGATCACGAAGCCCGCGCCAATGAACGGCACCAGCTCGCTCACAGGCTGGCTGGACAGCAGCGACCACGCCATGGACATGACGCCGATCATGATCGCAGCGGAGAGCACCAGCCACAGCTGTCCGAGCCTCGAGCGCGCGTAGCGCTGGCGCAGTTCGCGCGCGCCCAGGAGATGCCACAGCCGCCAGTGCCAGGCACCGTTCAGCAATTCCGCCAAACCGGCCGCCTCCGCGCGCTTGATGGAAGCAAGGATGCCGCCTGCTTGTCTCAAGGTTTGCCCTCGCTCACTCATGCCTCCTCCACCAAACGCAGGAGGTACTGCCCGTACTCGGTATTCGCAATCGGCTTGGCCTGGGCAATAACTTGATCCAGGCCGATATAACCGAGGTTCAACGCGATTTCCTCCAGACAGGCAATCTTGAGCCCCTGGCGCTGCTCGACGATCTGCACGAAATTCGACGCGTGCAGGAGAGCATCGGGGGTGCCGGTATCGAGCCAGGCGACGCCGCGTCCCAAATGCTCGACGGTGAGCATTCCGCGTTCCAGATAGCTCCGATTGAGGTCGGTGATCTCAAGCTCGCCGCGCGCGGAAGGCTTGAGCCGGGACGCCATTGCGACGACGACGCCGTCGTAGAAATAAAGCCCGGTCACGGCATAGTTGGAGCCCGGCTGGGTGGGCTTCTCCACCAGGCTGGTCGCGCAGCCGGCCTGATCGAAGGTCACGACGCCATATCGCTGCGGATCCCTTACCCGATATGCAAACACCGTTGCGCCATGGATCCGCGCCCTGGCACTGTGCAGGAGGGGGGTGAGCCCTCCGCCATAGAACAGGTTATCGCCCAGGATCAGGCAAACGGGGCCGCCCGCAAGAAAATCGCCCGCTATGAGGATTGCTTGGGCTATGCCCTCGGGCTTCGCCTGCTCGGCATAGCTGAGCATGAGCCCCCACTGGCTGCCGTCTCCGAGCAGGGTGCGGAATTGCCGCAAATCGTCCGAGGTGGAGATGACTAGAATTTCCCGTATGCCGGCAAGCATGACCACGGACAGCGGATAGTAGATCATGGGCTTGTCGTAGACGGGAAGCAGGTGCTTCGACAGCGCCTTTGTAATCGGATGCAGGCGCGTTGCTCTGCCGCCCGCCAGAATGATTCCCCGCATAGGGCGGATGTTACCGGTTGTGCGCGACTTGGGAAACCGTTTGGCTCGACGAATTTGCCACGTCTTGCTCCGCGGCTCCTGGTCATCCGTGAAGCAAATGAATGGGAGACGGGAATTGACGGCAGCCGGCGCCAAGCCATCACGGCGAAGATCCCTTGATATCCCCCTCTTTGTCCCTCAGTCGCCCAAGTGTTCTTTTCGCATCTGTAACACAGCGTAATCGCAAAATGCTCCAGCCTTTTTGCAATTGATGTACGCGTGTTGCAGCAGGTCCGGTTCGCAGCAAGCTAAAGGTACACCAGCGCAAGTCCACCGAGGCGGCTGCGTGAACGCTTTCAACAAGTCCCATAGCTCACGCGCCCAGCCTTCGAAAGTCTTGATTTGGGTGGCGTGCTATCGTAGGTCTTGGTATCCTCAAGCCATCCTGCGCCGACTTTGACCTGCGCAATGCAAGTGGCACGACAATCAGGTCGATCATGAGAAAGACGAAGTCATCGAGACAACGCATCTGGACCAACAATGAAATTCGTCAGCTGAGAGCACTTGCGAGGCAAAAGTTGCCCGCGGCGGCGGTTGCGCGGCGGCTCAAGCGCAGCCTGGACTCCACCAAGAAGAAAGCTTCCAATTTGAGAATACCGCTGGGCGCGGTCGCGCGCTGGACGCAAGCCGACTTGCGCAGGCTAAAGTCGCTTGCGAAGACAAGATGCCCTGTGCAAGATATCGCCAGAGCCTTAAAGAGAACCGAAGCAGCCACCGAAAAAATGGCCTCCAACTTCGGCGTTTCGCTGGATTTTCGGCGCTGAGGGCCTTCGTACGTCTTCGCGTCGGCTCTCGTACCGTGCTCGCATCCAGTGCGAAGCGTGTCCACGAGTGGGTAGATCCTTTCCCGGGGCTTCGCTACCGTTCGACCTGGCTACGGAGCTTCCTTCCCCCTCACTTCATGGTGTAGCCGGTGCTGGAGCCCGCCTGATGCCCGCCGGCAAAGCCGCTTCATGCGGCGAACCGGAACTTGATCAGGTACCAGAGCGCCTTGACGCCGTCGCTCCACCTGATCTTCTTTCCTTCGCTGTAGGTGCGTCCGTAATAGCAGATGCCCTGCTCGTAGATGCGCCACTTGCGCGCGCGCTATCTGCGCCGAGATCTCGATCTCGATGCCGAAATCGTCGCAGGTCAGCAGCAGGCTCTCCTTCACCTCGCGCGTCATCATCTTGTAGCAGGCCTCGATGTCGGAGAGCGTCTGGTTGTATAGCGCGTTGAACAGGAGCGAGATCGTGCGGTTGCCGAGATAGTGATGGAAATAGAGCGAGCGGTGCGGCCGCCCGTAGAAGCGCGAGCCGTAGACCACGTCCGCCACGGCGCGCACCGCGATGAGCTCGAACATCGACACCCAGTCCTGCGGGTCGTATTCGAGATCGGCGTCCTGGATCACCACCACTTCGCCGCTGCTGGCGGCAAGCCCGCTGCGCACGCCCGCCCCCTTACCGCGCGTGCGCTCGTGATAGAGCGGCCATGCCGTGATCTGCGCCGCATCGGCCGCCCCGCCGGCGAACGCCAGATCGCCGGCACCGTCGACATCGATGCGCGCGCCGCTGCGCTTGCCGTGCGGGAAATTGCGCGCGAGCCACTCGCGGGTGCCGTCGCGCGAGCCGTCGTCGACAATGACGATCTCCTTGGCGACGCCGGTGAGCACGCATGAGAACCGGGACAGCATGGCCGGGAGCGTGGCGCGTTCGTTCAACGTCGGGATGATGATGGAGAGCAGCATGGAGGTCCTCCACGCGCGCCTTTCATAGCTGATATCGGCGCCGGCGGCGGCGATTTTTCGCGCTGGTCTCATCAGAAATGACTCCCATTGCCGGCCGAATGGCGCAGCTGCTCATGGTTCGATATGATCACCCTGCAGCCGTACCAGTATGTCTGGTTCAACGAGGTGGCGCGTTTCTTCGCCAACGAGAAAAACTATGAGATTGACTTCTGGGGCTATTCGATGCGCGAGGCAACTATTCATGCCCGAGACCGACAAGGTCCAACGGACTGGATAATTTCCCCAAGATATCTTGGTAACCCCAGCCACCTTGCACAAATTTTCCTCACCGAGCGCTTTTCAACGGATGCTGAGTCGGTTCTACCAGGCGCCACGTAGTTGCTCGTCAGCTTGACACGCATGAACACGCGACCTCCGAAGGAATGCGGTGGCGTTGACTACGTTACGCTGGCCCCACGCCCGCTACATCTGGCGTTCGTCGCGAGATGCGAAAGTAACAAATGAGCGGCGCGCAGGATTTGGTTTTACGCTCGAGGCGGCAAGATTTGTGAAGCTTAACGCTACTATCACTTCGGACGGCACGAACTGCCGCGCTCGCATTGCGTTCGGAATAAACCTCGAAACCAACTCGTGAAAGCTACAGGAGTTCACGGGCTGAATCTGCAAGGTTGTCGACAGCCTGCCCACGCCGTGACCCGCAACCATCTTGCCCGTTGCCGATTAGGCAGTCGTGGACCTCGCCGATTGGGTGTTGCGCATGGATATATTTATCGGGTCGAAGATGGGGGCGGCGGCGGACTTGACCCTGGAAAGGAATTTTCCTTACACACACAAACGGGACGATGCGAGCGCACGAATGATCACGAGCAAAATTACCAGCAAAGCCCAAACCACCATCCCGCAGGCCGTGCGCCAAGCGCTACGGGTGCGCGAGGGTGACGAGCTTGCCTACAAGATCGAGCGCGGACGCGTCATCTTGACCAAGGCGGCGCACATGCCAGCGGACGACCCCTTCGCCACGTTCGCAGAATGGGGGTCCGACAACGATCAACGCGCTTATGGCGACCTTTAAGCTGTGGGACGTCGTCAAGATACCTTTTCCCTATACAGATCGGCCTGTGCCTCAGCGTCGACCGGCACTCGTGATTGCCGGCGGTTCAATTGAGGCAGGGTACGGATTGCTGTGGGTTCTGATGATTACGAGCGCGGAGAACCGCAGGTGGAAAAACGAGGTGGTCGTCTCCTATCTCCGCAGGGCTGGACTTCCCGCTTCCTCGGTGGTGCGTTGCGTCAAGTTCGCGACGATTGAATCCGGGCATGCGCAGGGCATTGGCAGTCTCGACTCATCCGATCGCAGCAGAGTCGCCGGCCACCTCAGGCGTATCTTGCGCGGCACACTGGGATAGGCAGGCCGCCGCTGGAAAGGCGTAGAAAGACCCAACCTGCAACCCCAGTTTCCCCTCCCTGTGGCCGAAATATTACAGCCAGTCGCGCGTTCCTTCGCTAGGCTGCCCGCCGCCTGGGATTATGTGTGATGGTAAGGTTGTTGCTTGCAGGCGCTGCTTTTGCCGCGCTCATCGCGGGACGCGCGATGGCAGCCGATCTGGCTGTGCGCTCCTACGCCGTGCCCGCGCCGCCCGTGGGCTGGAGCGGGCTCTACGTGGGCGCCAATGCCGGCGGCACCTGGAGCAGCGCCAACAACCTCACCATCACGACCGTCCCGCAGACCAGCTTTGGGGGCGTCCCCGCAATTGCGGACGCGAATGCGGGCGCGGCGTCGGCCAGCGGCAGTTTCGGCTCCGGTCGCCGAGCCGGTTTCATCGGCGGCGGCCAGGTGGGCTACAACTGGCAGCTCGGCTCCTTCCTCGTCGGGGCTGAGGCCGACGTCGTGTGGGTCGTCGGTCGCGGCGGCAGCTCCAACGGGGCGACCGGCGCGGCGTTCGTCGGTCCGGCCTCCAACGCGGCGGGCACAACCGACCTCACCGCGTTCACCGCCTCGAGCAACTTGAGCGTTCTCGGCACGCTGCGCGGCCGCGCCGGCTATCTCGTCACGCCGGCACTGCTCGCCTATGCGACCGGCGGTCTCGCCTACGGCAGCATCTCGGGGTCGGCCGGATTTACCACATCGAACCCGGCCTATCCCGCAATCGGCTTGAGCTCGCCCTGGGGCGTCTCCAACGTTTTCTCCGCCGTGCGCGCGGGCTGGACGTTCGGCGGCGGTCTCGAATGGATGTTCGTGCCGGGCTTCACCGTGAAGGCGGAATATCTCTACTACGACCTCGGCCACGTGAACGCCGCGATCGGGGTCTCCGGACCCGTCGTGCTTGCGGGTTTCCCGGGGGCCCCTTCGCCGTGGTTCACCAACGCCTCGACGATCAGCGCCCGCGCCAGCGGCAGCATCCTGCGCGTGGGCCTCAACTATCAGATCGGCGACATCCCCGCACTCCCCCGGTTTTGATCGGCCGCGCACGACGTTTCTGCACCTGCACGGCTCGTCTTGCGGCTCGCCGTGCGAACGGTCGGAGTATGCTGGTATCAACGCTGACGATCATCGGTCATGCATTTCGTCGCGCCTGTAGGTCCGCAGCGCCCGATCCCAGGGCAGGCCTTTTGCCATGACTTGGACCGCGCGCTTGATGGCCGCGCGCCGTTCACTGGTCATCGTCGGCACACGGTAGGGCCTCAAAACGGCGACCGGATGCCCGCGTTTGGTGATGACGATTTCTTCGCCGCTCTCCACCCGAGCGAGCAGCTCGGAGAGCCGTTGATTGGCGTAACGCGCGCTGACCGCCTTCATGGGCCGTGGTATATCTGTGAATGCCCCGTACTATATACAGGATCGGGAATCTATGGCGTCAAGCCGGCGAAGGAACTAACTACATGCCACTGTCAAAGAAATCGCAGGCCCATCGCCGCGGAGCGCGCGCTAATTCGAAAAGAAGCGGTTGCGGCTCTCGTGTTGGCAATGACCTTGTCGAGGGGTTCGAGGAGATGGCCAGGCACCTGCGCGGTGAGATCGAGCTGGAGGCCCAAGACCTCCACCTGCTGCGCAGCCCCACCAATGCCAAGCGGCTGCGGGCCTCGATCCGCAAGGCCGATACAGGCAAGCTGATCGAACGCGATATCGATTGAACCGGTTACTGGGATGACGCGCCTCTCGCGCCGTCGCGCTCAACGGTAGCGGTCCGCCTGATTGAGGAAAGAGCCGACATAGCAGTGAACCGCCTGCTCGAGCGGCGTGAAGCCCGCGTTGTAGCCGGCGCGGCGCAGGCTCTCGATCCGGGCCTGCGTGAAATACTGATATTGATCGCGGATGGCTTGCGGCATGTCGACGTATTCGATCCGCGGCTTGCTTCCCAGCGCGGCGAACATGGCGGTGATCAGATCGCGGAAGCTGCGCGCGTTTCCGGTTCCCACGTTGAATATGCCGGACACCGACGGCGTCTGCAGGAGCCAGCACACGACGGCGACCGCGTCGTCGACGTAGATGAAATCGCGCTTCTGCTCGCCGTCCGCGAACCCGCTGCGGTGCGATTTGAACAGCTGCACCGGCTTGCCGCTCCTCGCCGCGTCGAAGCGCTTGGCGATGAGGCTCATCATCTCGCCCTTGTGGTACTCGTTGGGCCCGAACACATTGAAGAATTTCAGTCCCGCCCATTGCGGCGGCAGCTTCGCGCCGCTGGCGAAGCGCTCCGCAACCGCGAGATCAAAGAGATGCTTGCTGAACCCGTAAAGGTTCATCGGCCGCAGCTGGGAGAGCGCCGCCGGCGTCCAGTCGTCGTCGAACAGCGTCCCGTCGCCGTAGGTTGCAGCCGAGGAGGCAAAGATGAACGGGGTGCGCGTCGCGGTGCACCAGTCGAGCAGGCGCAGCGACAGGCGGAAGTTCGTCTCCAGCACGAGATCGGCGTCGGTGGCGGTGGTATCGGATATGGCGCCGAGGTGAACGACGGCATCGAGCTTGCGCCCGTCGAGCCAGGCCACCAGCTCGCCCGGCGGGACCATATCGGCTATTCGGCGCTTGCCGAGGTTGCGCCATTTGCCGGAGCCGCCGAGCGTGTCGCTCACCACGACGTCCGCACGCCGCATGTCGTTGAGCGCTCCGACAAGATTGGAGCCGATGAAGCCCGCGCCGCCGGTCACCAACAGCATCTCATCCCCATTCCTTGCGGGGGCTCAAGACTTGACTAGCCGGCTACGCATCCAGTCGGCCAGCGCCTGCTCGGTCGTCTCGCCTGCACCAAGCGCGAGCCAGATTGCAAGCCGTTGCGCCTGGGTAGCATCGAGATCATGCCCGTTGAGCCTGAGAAACAGTCGCGTCACCACCGCCGACGTTCGTTTGTTCCCGTCGAGAAACGGGTGATTGCGAGCAATTCCGAAGGCGTATGCGGCGGCGAGATCGGCCAGATCGGGCTGTCCGTAACTTTGCAGATCGCGCGGGCGGTGAAGCGCCGACTCCAGCAGACCCCGATCCCGGATACCGTCGAGCCCGCCGTGCTCGGCCAACTGCTCCTCATGGATTGCCAACACCGCGCTCAGCGCGACCCAGCGCGTCACTTATTGGCAAGCTCGCGCAGCATGTTGCGGTCGCCCTTCATGATTTCTCTGGCAACGGTCATCTGCTGCTCGAACTCCGGATCGTACGGCGTCAGACGATATCCGCCGGGAGCCTCTGTGAGATAGAGAGTGTCCCCTTCACCAACGTGCATGGCCGCGAGCACCTCCCGGGGGATCAGAACCCCGACCGAATGACCGACCTTGCGCAACTTGAGCTGGACCATGGCCATAGTAATAATAATAGTTATAACAGCTGCCCGCTGCCTGCAAGACCATTTCGCCGCTCGCCCAGGACCCCGGGACGGTGCGGGGGGATCCCGCGTCTTTACGAGATGCCCGACCGCATGTTCGGGGCGTTCTTTGGGCGGCAGCGGAGCCGCCGCGCCACTGCCCCGCCAATGCGCTATGCCAATACGAACCTCCACAGCAGGGCGGCGATCACTCCGGTTTCCGCGGACAAGAGCAGCAAAAGGATGTGGATCATGGTCATGCTCCCGGAAACTGCGATGAAGCATTGGTTGCGCGATTTGCGGTTAAGGGCGGGTTAAAGCTTCGAAACAGCAGAGCCACGCCCGCGAGCAAGCGAAACCGCGCAGGGCCTTGAGGGGAGGCATCCATCGTCGTGGACGACCCTTTTTCGCGCCTGCTTGTTCTGCGCCAGCGTCTTGGCGCTTTCGCCGACTGGCTCGCGATTGCGAGTGCGGTTGCGTTGCCGTTGGTCGACGACGGTGACCGCGGTACTTATCGCCACCTGGTTTGTGACCCTGCTCGGGTCATGGAACATCCCGGAGCGGTGCGGCGAGCAATGGACGGCGGCCGCTGCCTTGCCGCTTGTGCTCTGGGGATTCGGTATTCTCGGCGTGCTCTGGGCCGGCGTGCCCTGGGCAGACCGGCTCGCCAGCCTGAACTCATTTCAGAAGCTCTTCATGGTTCCTTTTCTGGCGCTTCAGTTCCGCGACTCCCATCGCGGAATGTGCGTCCTGATCGGCTTTCTGATCTCGTCCACGCTCCTGCTCATTGTCTCCTGGGGCCTTATCCTGCTCCCGGACCTTGCCTGGCGGGGTCGCGAAAGGATGATCGGCGTCCCGGTCAAGGACTATATTTCCCAGAACACCATCTTCACGCTGTGCATCATCGGGCTTGCCGAAGGAGCATTCCTTGCGTGGCAAAAGGGAAACCGGCGCGGCTCGCTCGCTCTCGTGCTGCTGGCGGCCGCGTTCTTTGCAAACATTCTGTATGCTTCCGTGAGCCGGACGGCGCTGGTCGCGCTTCCCGTGCTGCTGTTGCTGTTCGCGATGCGGCGACTTGGCTGGAAGAGCGCCGCCGGCCTGCTGATCGCAATGATGCTGGTTCTGGCGGCGGCGTGGCCCACCTCCTCTCCGCTGCGCGCACGCGTGACCGAGCTGTTCGACGTGCTGCTGGATCATCGGCCCCGTCCAGCTTCCCCCATAGAGCAGAGAATGGAGTTCTGGCGAAAGTCGCTGGTCATCGTCTCGCAGGCCCCGGTGTTCGGCCACGGCACCGGCTCCATCCGGGCGCAGTTCGATTTGCTGGCGGCCGGACAGAGCGGGATGGCCGGGCTTTCCTCGGCCAACCCGCACAATCAGGTCCTCGCGACAGCGATCCAGCTTGGCCTCCTCGGCGCCCTGCTGCTCCTCGCCATGTGGGTCGCACACCTGCTTTTCTTTTTCGTTCCCGGCCTGCCTGCCGGTATCGCCTTTGCAATCGTGGTGCAGAACGTCATCAGCTCGCAATTCAACTCGTCCCTGTTCGATTTCACCCAGGGCTGGGTCTATGTTCTGGGCGTAGGCGTCCTCGGCGGAATGGTTGTGCGCGAATTGCCTGAAAAGCAAATGTCGAAGTGGTACGAACAAGGCATGCCGCGTTGAATGTAGGGGCGAGGCATGCCTCGCCCCACCGTCTGTACAACTATAAGTTGTATTTCGCCCAAACAAATTTCGTGCCCAAAACAGAGACTTTCCAAGGAGTTCCGACCGATGCTGACGAAGACTGCCCCCGCCGAGCCATCCGCAAGCCCCGATCCCAGGTTGCTTACGCGCTTTGCGGCCATTGTCGGGGAGAAATACGCCATCACCGATGAGGACGCACAGGCGCCCTACCTCGTCGAGATGCGCGACATGTTCCGTGGCCATACCCCCCTCGTGCTGCGGCCGGGCTCGGTGGCGGAGGTTTGCGAAATCCTGCGCCTTGCCAACGAGACCGCCACCGCCATCGTCCCGCAGGGCGGCAATACCGGCCTTGTCGGCGGGCAGACCCCGCATGCCGGCGAGGTGCTCCTTTCGCTCAACCGTCTCGACCGCGTGCGCGAGGTCGA
>Ga0306924_10005133_pt1 | contig 12871 bp, 13 predicted proteins | sample sta12Can44000111_FD_203756 | JGI IMG/M metagenome (GOLD analysis project Ga0306924, IMG submission 203756) | Lab enrichment of tropical soil microbial communities from Luquillo Experimental Forest, Puerto Rico - statanox.12C.anox.44.000.111 (v2)... | ecosystem: Environmental > Terrestrial >... | reverse complement strand
AAGCTGCTCCTGCTCGCGCCGCTCGTGCAGAACCGCAAGGGCGCCTACCAGGAGCTCCTCGGCGACGCGGCGAAGCGCGGCTTCGCGCGCGTGCGGGTCGACGGGGCCGTGCACTCCCTCCAGGAGCGGCTCGCGCTCGACAAGAAGCTGAAGCACGACATCGAGCTGGTGGTCGACCGCCTGGTCGTGAAGACGGAGCGCGGCGGCGCGGCCGAGGAGAAGAACGGCTTCAGATCGCGGCTCACCGACTCGGTGGAAACGGCGCTCCGCGAGGGCAAGGGCACGCTCATCGTGGCCGACGCCGAGCACGAGCAGCGGGTCGGCCCGGGCATCGACCCCGAGGAGTACAAGAAGCACGACCGCTTCTTCTCCGAGCACAACGCCTGCCCGTACTGCAGCCTGTCGTTCCCCGAGCTGGCGCCGCAGAACTTCTCGTTCAACTCCCCGCTCGGCTCGTGCCAGGACTGCCAGGGCCTCGGCACGCGCGCCGAGATGGACCCGGACCTCATCATCCCCGACCCGTCGCTCACCATCCGCGAGGGCGCGGTGGATCCCTGGGCGAGCGGCATGGATCGGGGCGAGGGCTGGACGTTCGAGTTCGTCGAGCACCTCTCCCGCTCGCTGGGGCTCGACCTCGACACACCGTGGTCGAAGCTCCCGAAGCGCGACCGCGAGCTCGTGCTCCTCGGGAACGAGGGGATGCCCCGCGCGCGCATCGTGTGGGAAGGCGTGGTGAACCAGCTCCACCGCCGGTTCAAGTCGACGCAGTCCGAGACGATGCGCCGCTACTACATGAAGTACTTCTCGGACAAGCCGTGTCCGGCGTGCGCGGGCGAGCGGCTCCGGCCCGAGAGCCGCGCGGTGAAGATCCGCGAGCGGTCGATCGTGGAGCTCTCGCGCCTCACGATCCGCGAGGCGCACGACTGGCTCGGCGCGCTCGCGCTGCGCGGCAGCGAGGCGCGCATCGCCGAGGAGCTCCTGAAGGAGATCCGGAACCGCCTCAAGTTCCTCCTCGACGTGGGGCTCTCCTACCTCTCGCTCGAGCGACCGGGCCCATCGCTCTCCGGCGGCGAGAGCCAGCGCATCCGCCTCGCCTCGCAGATGGGCTCCGAGCTCACCGGCGTCATCTACATCCTCGACGAGCCGTCGATCGGCCTGCACCAGCGCGACAACGGCAAGCTCCTCGCCACGCTGAAGCGGCTGCGCGACATCGGCAACTCGGTCGTGGTGGTCGAGCACGACGAGGAGACGATGGAGGAGGCCGACTGGCTCGTGGACTTCGGCCCTGGCGCCGGCGAGCACGGCGGCCGGATCGTGTCGGAGGGTGCGCCCGCCGAGGTGAAGCGCGATCCGGCGTCGCTCACCGGCGCGTATCTCTCGGGCCGGCGCGAGATCCCGGTCCCGGCGACGCGCCGGAAGGGGAAGGGCGCGATCACGATCGCCGGCGCCCGCGAGAACAACCTGAAGGACGTGAACGTGTCGCTGCCGCTCGGGTGCTTCGTGGCGGTGACCGGCGTCTCGGGCGCGGGGAAGTCCACGCTCGTGAACCACATCCTGCGGCCCGCGCTCATGCGCCTCCTCTACGGCACGCGCGAGGTGCCCGGGAGGCACGGCGGCATCTCCGGCCACGAGCAGATCGACAAGGTCATCGACATCAACCAGCAGCCCATCGGCCGCACCCCGCGCTCGAACCCGGCCACGTACACGAAGGTGTTCGACGCCGTCCGCGACGTGTTCGCGCAGACGCCGGAGGCGCGCGCGTTCGGCTACCTGCCGGGCCGCTTCAGCTTCAACGTGAAGGGCGGCCGGTGCGAGGCGTGCCAGGGCGACGGCATGAAGCTCGTGGAGATGCACTTCCTCGCCGACGTCCTCGTGCCCTGCGAGGTGTGCCACGGGAAGCGCTTCAACGAGGCGACGCTCCGGGTCCACTTCAAGGGCAAGAACATCGCCGACGTGCTCGACATGAGCGTGGAGGAGGCGAAGCAGCACTTCGAGCACCACCGCGAGATCCAGCGGGTGCTCGGGACGCTCGAGGACGTGGGGCTCGGCTACGTGAAGCTCGGCCAGCCCTCGCCCACCCTCTCCGGTGGCGAGGCCCAGCGCATCAAGCTCTCGCGCGAGCTCGCGCGCGTCGGCACCGGCCGCACCCTCTACATCCTCGACGAGCCCACCACCGGGCTCCACTTCGAGGACGTGAAGAAGCTCCTCCACGTGCTCGACCGGCTCGTGGAGGCCGGCAACTCCGTGATGGTGATCGAGCACAACCTCGACGTCATCAAGTACGCGGACTGGATCGTGGACATGGGGCCCGAGGGCGGCGAGGACGGCGGCCGGATCGTGGCCGAGGGGACGCCGGAGGAGGTGGCGCGCGTGAAGGAGAGCTTCACCGGCCACTACCTCGGCAAGGTCCTCGCGCACCACGCCGCGCGGGCGCGGGCCGCCGGGGATCGCGCCAGCGCCTGATTCGCGGCGGCTGCCGCCGCGGCTTCCGGTGCACCGCGCACGAACGTGTCCTCGCGCCCGCTCGAGGGGGTTCCCCTCGCCGTGCATCCTGGGGTACGCCTTCGGCTCCCCCTTCCACCTTTGGAGTCGACCATGCCGAGCACGATCGAGAACCTGAAAGTCGCCTTCGCCGGCGAGAGCCAGGCGAACCGCAAGTACCTCGCCTTCGCGAAGAAGGCCGAGCGCGAGGGCTACCCGCAGATCGCGCGGCTCTTCCGCGCGGCCGCGGACGCCGAGACGATCCACGCCCTCGGGCATCTGGCGAACATGGGCGGCGTCGGCTCCACGCTCGAGAACCTGAAGGAAGCCATCGCCGGCGAGACCTACGAGTTCACCGAGATGTATCCGCCCATGGTGGAGCAGGCGATCGCCGAGCAGCACAAGGCGAAGACGATGCTCGACTGGGCGAACCGCGTGGAGAAGGTCCACGCGAACCTCTTCCAGCAGGCGCTGGCGGCGCTCCAGTCCGGGCAGGACCTCTCGCAGATGGACGTCTACATCTGCCCGGTGTGCGGCGACCTCGAGTTCGGCGTTCCGGAGAAGTGCCCGGTGTGCGGCACGCCCGGCGCGAAGTACGAGAAGGTGAAGTGAGCCCACTCCCTCTCCCCCGCGCAGCGAGGGGAGAGGGTCGGGGTGAGGGGCCCGCCGGGGCGCTTCGCCGGAACGGCGCATGCCGCCGGCGAAGCGCACGGGCCCCGGCGAGCTGGAGTGGGGCCCCGGCGGCTCTGCCGACGGGGCGGGGGCGCAGCCCCCGTGAAAAAGAAAGGGCCCCACGGCAGCGCCGGGGGCCCTCGAATCACGTCAGGCAGCGGAGCGGGTCAGGCGGCGCGCTTCGCCTCGTGCTTGCACTTGCACTCGCCCTTCTTGCAGGCGCAGTCCTTGCCCTTGTCGCACTCGCACTTGGGCTTCTCGTCGCCCGCGGCGACCTTCGCGGCGCCGCAGTTGGCGCACTTGCACTCGCCCTTCTTGCAGATGCAGCCCTTGCCGCCCTTCGTGCACTCGCACTTCGGCTCGTTCTCCGCCTTCTTCTCGCCGGCCACGGGCGCGGCGGGAGCGGCCGGAGCGGCCTTCTCGGCCGGCTTGGCGTCCTTCTTCTCCGCCTTCGGCTCGGCCTTCTCCTCGGCCTTGGCCTTGTGCATCGGGCAGTCCTTGCAGTTCTCGCAGGCGAGGACCGGGGTCGCGGTGAGGGCGAACGCCGCGGCAAACGCCAGGGCGAGCTTGATGGCGAGCGTCTTCATTCGGTGCTCCTTCGGTGACTGCCTGAGATCAAGAAAGGTGGCGAATCGGGCCACCGTAGCGACGCGCCGAGGAGGCTGTCAAGGAACCGAGGGACGCGCCGAAGGGTCGGCGGACTCCCCCCGACGTGACCCTACAGAGGGAGAGGCGCGCGGGTCCTCAGCCGCCCTGCCGGACGGTCCTCCAGCGGCCAGGATTCATTGAGGGAACGGCGCCCGGCGTGTAGATTCCGCGCCGGATGATCAACGACCCCGACGCCGTCCTGGCGCTGCTCCGAGACTCCACGCTCGAGTCCCAGCAGCTCGCCGAGGCCACCGGCGCTCCCCGGGAGGAGGCCGCTCGCGCCGCCCGGTTGGTGCTGGGGATCGCCCGGGCGAAGCCCGAGGAGGTCGCCTCCCTCCCGCCCGTCCTCGCCGCGGCCGCGCTCCGGGCCGCCCTGGCCGCCGGCCGTGCCGACGTGCTCGTGGCCCTCGCCGCCGGGCCGAGCAAGGAGAACGCGAAGGAGGCGAAGCGCGGCTTGCACCTCCTGCGCACCCGCGGCGTGGCCGTGCCGGAGCCGGCACGCGCACCACCGCCTCCAGCCCCCGTGGCACCTGAATCGGACCTGCCCAGCTTCGCCTCCTCGCTCGACTCGCACGGCGAGCGCGCAGTGTGGGTGGCGCGGAGCGTGCCGGGGAAGGGGGTCGAGCTCGCCCAAGCGGTCGTCTCCGACGAGCAGGGGCTGCTCGAGCTGCAGGTCGGCCTCCTCGGCCGCAAGGAGTACCGGAACTTCGCGAAGGACATCGCCGCGCGCGGCCGCAACATGGGGATCGCCGAGGTGGCGCGCCCGTTCGCGCTCGCGCTGGTGGCGGACGCCCGCCGCCGGAACGACCTCGCCGGGAAGCCGCCGCCGGCCGGCACCGACGCCTGGCTCGCGAAGGCCGGCCCCGTCGAGCCGCTCCCCGACCTCGAGGCCCGCTTCCCGGCGCTCCCGACCGACGACGAGCGCCAGGCGGTGCAGGAGTCGGCGCGGCTGCACGAGCTGCCGCTCCTCCGCGGCTGGCTCGCCGGCGAGGACGCGCTGCGCGCGCTCGCCCAGAAGCTCGACGAGATCGCCGTGTCGCCGCTCTACCTCGACGACCAGCAGCGCGCCGAGCAGTCGGCCCGCGCCATCGCCGACGCTGTGCAGGCCTATTTCGCGGACGCTCCACGACGGGCCCGCTGGGCCGCGCGCCTCCTCTCCGTGGCGGCGCACCTCGCAGACTCCGGCGACGCGGTCCACGCGCGCCTCGCGGCGGCCGCCTCGCGCGCCCTCACCCGCGGCGACGACGCGTCCACCATCCCCTTCGCACGCCTCCTCGTGGAGAAGGCCTTCCCCGCGGCGGAGCCGCCGGCCGCTCCCGCCGGCGAGCCCCGAGCCCCGCTCATCGTCTCGCCCCGCTGAAGGATCGCCTTGTCCGAGCCGAAGACGCCTGCCCTCACCGTGGACCTCGTCGTGCTCATCCGTGGGCGCGTGGTGCTGGTCGAGCGGAAGTACGAGCCGAAGGGCTGGGCGCTGCCCGGCGGCTTCGTCGACGTGGGTGAGACGGTGGAGGCCGCCGCGGTCCGCGAGGCCCGGGAGGAGACCGGCCTCGACGTCCGGCTCCTCGAGCAGTTCCACGTCTACTCCGACCCGCGCCGCGACGCGCGGCGCCACACCGCGAGCGTGGTGTTCGTGGCCGAGGCCGAGGGGGAGCCCTCGGGCGGCGACGACGCGGCCCAGGCCCGTGCCTTCGCGTGGGACGCGCTCCCGCCGCTCGCGTTCGACCACGCCGAGATCCTCGCCGACGTCCGGCGCTGGCTCCTCACGGGCGCGCGGAGGCGCGCGTGATCCCGGCGCTCACTCCGGTGGAGCGCGCGGCCCTGCTCGGGATCGCCCGCGCCGCGCTCCGTCATCGGCTCGCCGGCGGCCCGCCGCCCACGGTCCCGGCCGACGGCGCGCTCGGCGAGCCGCGCGGCGCCTTCGTCACCTTGCGCCGCGGCGACGTGCTGCGCGGCTGCATCGGCACGCTCGCGCCGCGGGGGCCGCTCGCGGCCGAGGTGGCGCACCTCGCGGTGGCCGCGGCCCTCGACGACCCGCGCTTCGTGCCCGTGGGGCCCGAGGAGCTCGACGATCTCGAGATCTCGATCTCGGTGCTCGGCGCGCTGCGCCGGCTCGAGGATCCGCTCGCGATCCAGATCGGGCGGGACGGCGTGGTCGTCCAGCTCGGCTGGCAGCGCGGCACCCTCCTGCCCCGCGTGGCGATCGAGCATGGGTGGAGCGCAGAGGACCTGCTCCGCCACACCTGCCTGAAGGCCGGTCTCTGGCCCGAAGCGTGGAAGGACCCGCGCGCGACGGTGGAGGTCTACTCGGCCGAGGAGCTGAACGGATGATGGGAAGCGTGCTGGTCGTCGCGGTGGTGGTCGCCGCGTTCGGCCTCCTCGTCGTGGTCCACGAGCTGGGCCACTTCTTCGCCGCGCGCGCCTGCGGAATGCGCGTCGAGCGGTTCAGCGTGGGCTTCGGCCCGGTGGTGCTCCGGCGCGAGCGCCACGGCACGGAGTGGGTGATCTCGGCGATCCCGTTCGGCGGCTACGTCCGCATCGCGGGCATGGCGCCCGGCGACGACGTGAACCCCGACGATCCCACCGTGTACGCGAACCAGGCACCCTGGCGCCGCTTCGCGGTGATCCTCGCCGGCCCGGCGATGAACTGGCTCGCCGCGGTGGGGCTCGCCTTCGCGATGATCGTCTCGCCGGTGGGCTTCCCCGAGGCCGACTCCACCCCGACGGTGGGAGAGCTCGTGGACGGCGGCGCCGCCGCTCGCGGGGGGCTACGTCCCGGCGACCGGATCGCGTCCGCGGACGGGAAGCCGCTCGCCACCTGGCAGGAGCTGGTCGCGGCGGTGGTCGCGAACCCCGGCAAGCCGCTCGCGCTCGAGGTCGAGCGCGACGGCGCCACGGTGCGCCTCACCGTCACCCCGGACGACGCGGGCGGCCGCGGGCGACTCGGCGTGGGCCCCGCGCGGCACCTCCTGCACGACGGCCCTGCGGGCGCCCTCGCGGCCTCGCTCCGCATCACGAACCAGCACGCGAAGGACAACGTCACCGGGCTCGCGGCGATGTTCAGCGGCCGCCAGAAGGCGGAGCTGCGCGGGCCGGTGGGGATCGCGCAGGAGATGGCGAAGAGCGCGCACGCCGGGCTCGCGCCGTTCCTGCTCATGGTCTGGTCGATCTCGGTGGTGCTCGCGATCTTCAACCTGCTCCCGATCCCCGCGCTCGACGGCGGCCGGCTCGTCTTCCTGGCCTACGAGATCGTGGCCAGGCGGCGGGTGAACCAGCGCGTCGAGAACATCGTTCACACCGCCGGCTTCGTGGCGCTCTTCGGCCTCATCCTGGCCGTCACGGTGTTCGGCGATCTCGCGCGGCTCTTCCACCGGTAGGATGGGACCATGAAGCTCGTCATCGCCGACGACGACCGCACCATCCGCGCGCTCCTCCACGACGTGCTCGTGGACATGGGCCACGAGGTGGTGACCGCGGAGAACGGCGCGGAGGCGGTGGAGGCGTGCCTGCGCGAGTCGCCGGAGGCGGTGATCCTCGACTTCCTCATGCCGAAGCTCTCCGGGCTCGACGCGCTCCGGCAGATCCGCGCGAGCGGCTCGAAGGTCCCGGTGATCCTCCTCACCGCGATCAGCGACTCCTCGCTCCGCGAGGTGCCCGGGGCCGAGCAGCCGAACGCGATCCTGGAGAAGCCGTTCCGTCGGAAGACCATCGAGAAGGCGCTCCTGCGCGCCACTGGGCGTGAATGAGACTCTTCCGGTCGCTCTTCCTCTGGATGCTCCTCGCCGGCGCGCTGCCCATCGCGGCGTTCACGCTGCTGCTCGTCGCCGCGCTCGTGGGCTCCCACGCCGCGCCGCCGCTCGGCCCGGTGCTGAAGGCCGCGGGCGGCGCCGCCGTGCTCTCGCTCGCCCTCGCCGCCTGGCTCGCCGCGGTGCAGGCCCGCCGCGTCGCCGATCCCATCCGGCGCTGCGTGGCCGGCGCGCTCGACATCGCGCAGGGCCGCTTCGGGAGCCAGGTCACGGTCGCCGTGAAGCACGAGGTGGCCGACCTCGCCTACACCTTCAACCACATGTCCCGCGTGCTCGAGAGCTACGACGCCGAGAACCGGCGGCTCATCGGCGAGCTGGAGGCGGGCTGGCTCGCGACGATCCGGAGCCTCGCCTCGGCGATCGACGCGAAGGACCCCTACACCCGCGGCCACAGCGGGCGCGTCTCCGAGCTCGCCGGCGAGCTCGCGCGCGAGCTGGGGCTCGAGGGGAAGGCGCTCGACGCGGTCGCCTGGGGCGGACTCCTCCACGACGTGGGGAAGATCGGCGTGCCGGAGCCGATCCTCGGCAAGCGCGACTCGCTCACGCCCGCGGAGCTGGAGGTGATGCGCGAGCACCCCGCCATCGGCGCCGAGATCCTGCGCGGGGTCGCGTTCCTCCACGACGCTGCGCGGGCGGTGCGGAACCATCACGAGCGCTGGGACGGACACGGTTACCCCGACGGCCTCGCCGGCGAGGAGATCCCGTTCGTGGCGCGCATCGTCGGCGCCGCCGACACCTTCGACGCCTGCACCTCCGAGCGGCCGTACCAGCCCGCGATGACCACCGCGCGCGCGCTGGAGGTGATGGCCGACCTGCGCGGCGAGCAGCTCGATCCTCGCGTGCACGACGCGCTCGTGCGCGTGATCCAGCGGCGCGCGGATGCGCGGGAACGGGCGGTGGAGGCGGTCGGGACGTGACGACGCCGCGCTTCGCCGTCCTCGACCTCGACGGCACCCTCATCGACTCCCGCGAAGACCTCTGCGAGGCGGTGAACCACGCGCTCCGGACCCTCGGCCTCCCGCCGCGCTCGCTGGAGGAGGTCGAGGGGTTCGTGGGGGACGGCGCGGGGAAGCTCGTGGCGCGCGCGCTCGGCCCCGACCGGCAGGAGCTCCTCGAGCCGGCGCTCGCCGCCTGGTGGGAGCACTACGGCGAGCACCTCCTCGATCACACCGTGCTCTACCCCGGCGTGGCGAGCCTCCTCGCGACGGCGCGGATCCCGCTCGCCGTCCACACGAACAAGCCGGGCGAGCTGGCGCGGAAGATCCTCGCCGGCCTCGGGGTGGCGGAGCGGTTCGTGGAGGTGGTCGGTGGAGACGACGGGCCGAGGAAGCCCGATCCCGAGGGCACGCGCGCGCTCCTCGCCCGCCACGGGGCGCGGCCGGAGGACGCCGTGCTGGTGGGCGACAGCCTCGTGGACCTGCGCACCGCGCGCGCCGTCCCGATGCGCTTCGTCGCGGTGACGTGGGGGCTCGTGCCCGAGGAGCGCCTCGCTGCAGAGGGTGCCGGCGTGCTCGTGCACGAGGCCGCCGAGCTCGCGCCCTGGCTCGGGGCGGATCGCCCGGCGTAGCGGGAGGCGACCCCGCCTCCAAAAATTCGCGGCGCCCCCGGCCCCGTGCCACCCTCCTCTCATGCTCCGGCTCGCCGCGCTCGCGATCGTGCTCGGCGGCCTCGCGGCCGCCTTCTGCCTCGTGCCGCTTCGCGGCCGCACCGCGCTCGCGCGCTTCGAGGCCGCCCCGGACGCCGGCACCTTCTTCTCCTCGGCCTGGGACGAGTGGCGCGGCCCGCACGCCCCGGCGGCGAAGCACACGCGGCCGCCCGCGGCGAAGCGGGACCGTTCCGAGAAGACCGCGCGCCGCCCGGAGCACGCGCCCGAGCCCGCAGCCGATGCTCCGCTCGCGCGCGCGGACGCCGCCCCCCGCGGCCGGCCCGCGCCCCCTGCCCCGTCCGCCTCGCAGGCGACGCGCCCGCCCGCGGAGGATCACCGGGAGTCGGACCGCGCGGCGCTCGACCGGCTCCTCTCCGAGCGCTCCCGCTAGCGTCGTCCGCGACGGCCGCGCGGCGGCTTGTGGCCCCAGGGCCGCACCTCCATCTTTCGCCCGGAGGTGGGCACATGCGGTGGTCCGCGCCGCTGGTCGCAGCGCTCCTCGTCGTCGGGGGCGGTCCCGCGCGCGCCGATCCCGAGATCCGAGGCCGCGCGGCGGGGAGCCTCCCCGAGCTCGGGCCGCTCGCGAAGGCCGTCCTGCCGGCCGTGGTCGGCGTCTTCACCTCGAACGAGGCCGAGAAGCCCCGCTCCTCCGGCAAGTCCGACAAGTCCGATCCGCTGCGCGACCTGTTCGGCAGGGCGCATCCGTACGGCGCGCGGCGCGGGCTCGCGAGCGGCTTCGTCGTCGACCCGGCGGGCTTCGTGCTCACGAACGCGCACGTGGTGGAGGGCGCACGGCGCGTGGAGGTGGACCTCGGCGAGGAGGGCGGCAGGGTGCCCGCGCGCGTCGTCGGCGCGGACGCGCTCACCGACGTCGCGCTCCTGAAGGTGGAGGCCGGGCGCGCGCTCCCGACGGTGGCGCTCGGCGACTCCGACCGGCTCGACATCGCCGACTGGGTGCTCGTGGTCGGGAACCCCTTCGGGCTCGCGCACACGGTGACGCTCGGGATCGTCTCGCAGGTGGGCCGCTCGGAGATCGCGCCGCTCGGGCGCGACGGCTACTACGACTTCATCCAGACCGACGCCTCCATCAACCCGGGCAACTCCGGCGGACCCCTCGTGAACCTGAAGGGCGAGGTGGTGGGCATCGCCACCGCCATCAACGCCACCGGGCAGGGGATCGGGTTCGCCGTGCCCATCAACATGGCGAAGGACGTGCTCACGCAGCTCCGCGAGCACGGCAAGGTGGTGCGGAGCTGGATGGGCGTGGGGGTGCGCGAGCTGCCGCGCGAGCGCGGCCAGCGGACCACCACCCGCGGGGTCGTGGTGACCTCGGTCGTGGACGGCGGGCCGGCGGCCACGGCGGGCCTCACGCCGGGCGACGTGATCGTCGGGTTCGACGGCCGCGAGGTGCCGAGCGCGGCGCGGCTGCGCTGGTACGTGGCGAGCGCCGGCGTCGGACGCCGGGTGGCGGTGTCGGTGCGTCGGGGGAGCGCCGAGCACGCGGTGCAGGTGAAGCTCGTGGAGATGCCCGGCAGCGAGGCGGTCGCCGGGCGCGGCGGGGGGCTCCCGCGCGAGGACGACTGAGGGCGCGCCGCGGTTGAAGTTCCCGTTCTCTTGGGCTATTCAAGGCGGCCCACGCGCCCGCTCCCGGGCGCGACCTGTTTTCAGGACGAGAACGACATGGCCGAGACCACCGCGAAGGCGAAGAAGAAGGCTCCTGCCCCCAAGGCGAACGGGAAGAAGACCTGCACCGTCGAGGGCTGCAAGCGCGCCTACCGCGCGAAGGGGCTCTGCTTCTTCCACTACAAGAAGTGGCGCCGCAACGAGCTCGAGGGTCGCCCCTCCCGCTACGACATCTGCAGCAAGGAAGGCTGCAAGAAGCAGGTGAAGGAGCACGGGCTCTGTGAGGAGCACTTCACGGCGTGGAAGGCGTCGCGCAAGGGCGCGAAGCTCGCCGGCGCGGCGGCCGCCTAGGTTCCAGCAGGCAGCCGGCTCTCGACGGGCTCGCCGCGGACGGTCCTGCCGTCCGCGCCGGGCCTGTTGGCATTTACGGGGAGCTGCGCTCCCCGCCTGCTGCGCAGCGCGGACTACCTCACCAGCCTCTCGACGCTGCGCACCGCCGCGACCAGCAGCTCCACCTCCCGCTGCGTCGGCTCGGCGCGCGCGAGGAGCCGGCGCCAGTCGCCGAGGATGTGCTCCGGGTTCTGCGGGTTCAGGTACCCCGTGCGGCCGAGCAGGCCGCCGAGCCGCTCCCACAGCGCCTCCACGGTCTGGCTCCGCGCCGGCTCGCCCGGCGGCGGCCCGGCGAGCGGCGCGGCGCTCGCGGTGCCGAGCTCGTAGGCCACCACCGCCACCGCCTGGGCCAGGTTCATCGAGTCGTACGCGGGGCGGGTCGGGATCGAGCAGACCGCCTGGCACGGGTCGAGCTCCTCGTCCGAAAGCCCCCGCCGCTCCTCGCCGAACAGGATCGCCACCTCGCCGTGGGCCGAGCGGCGCGCGACCTCACCGGCCAGCGCGCGCGGATCGAGCCGCGGGCGTCCCTCCGGCTCGCGCGACGTGGTGCCACAGGTCCAGGTGGAGCTCGCCAGCGCCTGGCGCAGCTCACCGTGGACGTGCGCCGCCTCCAGGAGGTCGGAGGCCTTGCGCGCCGTCTTCCGGGCGCGCTCGAGGACGTGCTCGCGGGCGAGCCCGTGGCCGGCGCGCGCGGGTCCCGCCCAGGAGGGAGGCGCCACGATGGCGAGCCGCGACAGGCCGAAGTTCTTCATCGCGCGGGCGACCGCCCCGATGTTCTCCGCCGAGGAAGGCCGGTGCAGCACGATCGTGACGCGCGAGAGGTCCATCGCCCTCCTCCAGAGGCCAGCGGAATGCGATAGCATCCGCCGCCATGATCTCCGAGTCCCAGCTTCGCGCCCAGCTCCCGCACACGCTTCGGCAGGCCGACTTCCCGGCGCTCGGGCAGCTCTACCGCGGAAAGGTCCGCGACAACTACTCGCAGGGCGACCGGATCGTGATGATCACGACCGACCGCGTGTCGGCGTTCGACCACGTGCTCGGCACGATCCCGTTCAAGGGCGAGATCCTCTCGCGCCTCACGCTGTTCTGGTTCGACAAGGTGAAGGACGTCGCGCCCACGCACCTGCTCGAAGCGCCCGATCCGAGCGTGATGGTGGTGAAGCGCGCGAAGGCGCTGCCGGTCGAGATCATCATCCGCGGCTACATCACCGGCTCACTCTGGCGCGACTACCAGGCCGGCAAGGCCGGGGCGTACGGCATCGCGTGGCCGGACGGGCTGAAGAAGGACCAGGCGTTCGACGAGCCGGTGATCACGCCGTCGACGAAGGCCGAGTACGGGCGCCACGACGAGCCGATCAGCGAGGCCGACATCGTGGCGAAGGGGCTCGTCGCCCCCGAGGTGTGGCGCGAGGCCGTCGCGATCGCGCGGCGCCTCTTCGCGCGCGGCCAGGAGTGGGCGCGGAGCCGAGGCCTCATCCTCGTCGACACGAAGTACGAGATGGGGATCGGGCCCGACGGCAAGCTGATCGTCATCGACGAGATCCACACGCCCGACTCGTCGCGCTACTGGATGGCCGACACCTACGCCGAGCGCTTCGCGGCGGGCAAG
>Ga0306924_10005132_pt1 | contig 12872 bp, 21 predicted proteins | sample sta12Can44000111_FD_203756 | JGI IMG/M metagenome (GOLD analysis project Ga0306924, IMG submission 203756) | Lab enrichment of tropical soil microbial communities from Luquillo Experimental Forest, Puerto Rico - statanox.12C.anox.44.000.111 (v2)... | ecosystem: Environmental > Terrestrial >... | reverse complement strand
GTCGCCCGGGAGGCTGTTGCTACTCCGCGAAACGCCAAATATCCCAATTGCCCGCATGGTCAAAAGTAAGACCATGGTGCATGTGCCCGATATGACCTTGGATCAGGCCTATGTCGAACGTACTCCACTAACGGTAACCCTTGTTGAATCTGCTGGCATTCGCACCTTCATTGTCGTGCCTATGCTCCAGGAGGGCGAGCTAATCGGCGGCCTCGCCCTTTATCGCCAGGAGATCCGCCCCTTCACCGATAAACAGATCGCGTTGTTACAGAATTTTGCTGCTCAGGCCGTGATCGCCATCGAGAACGCGCGGCTGCTGAACGAGCTACGTGAATCGTTGCAGCAACAAACTGCGACCGCCGATGTACTGAAGGTCATTAGCCGCTCGACTTTCGACCTGCAGACGGTGCTCAACACGCTTAGCGAATCGGCGGCACGGCTTTGCGATGCGACGTTACGGCAATGCATCGCCAACAGGGAACGAAATATCGCGTTATCGCCACATACGGCAGTGCGCCCGAGCACAGGGAGTTTATCTTAAATAGGATACCGTTCGAGGCAGGACGAGGGACCGTTCTCGGCCGCACACTGCTTGAGCGCAAGCCGGTTCAAGTCTTGGACGTAGTGGCTGACCCGGATTATTCACTTCAAGAAGTGCAGAGAAAATTTGGGTTTCGCACTGTTCTCGCTGTTCCGATGTTGCGCGAAGGCAATCCAGTCGGCGCGATTGTGCTGATGCGACTTACCGTGCGGGCTTTTACCGACAGGCAAATCGAACTGGCACAAACCTTCGCCGATCAGGCGGGCATAGCCATCGAGAACGTCTGGCTGTTCGATGAAATTCAGGACAAGAGCAGACAGCTTGAAGAAGCGAGCCAGCACAAGTCACAGTTCCTGGCCAATATGAGTCATGAGCTGCGCACGCCACTCAATGCCATCTTAGGCTACACCGAACTGATGGCGGATGGCGCTTACGGCGAGCCTTCCGAGAAGATGCTTGGCATACTCAAGCGCCTTGAGGCCAACGGCAAGCATTTGCTCGGACTCATCAATGACGTGCTGGACCTGTCCAAGATCGAGGCCGGCCAGTTAGAACTCGAACTTTCCGATTACTGCGTTCAGGACATCGCGCAAACCGTGCGCAGCACGCTTGAACCGTTGGCCGCCGATAAGAAGCTAGCATTCAAAGTCGAAGTCGCTCCGCAAATGCCGTCTGGTCGCGGCGACGGGCGCCGCTTGACTCAGGTCCTCATTAATCTCGTCGGCAACGCGATCAAGTTCACTGATGCCGGCGAGGTCGCCATCAAGGCCGAAGCGAACAATGGCGCATTCTGTGTATCGGCGCGTGACACCGGCCCTGGCATTTCCGCTACCGATCAGGCTAAGTTGTTTCAGGAGTTCCAGCAGGCCGACAACGCCATCACGCGCAAGAAAGGTGGCACCGGCTTGGGGCTCGCTATATCGAAGCGCATCATCGAGATGCACGGCGGTCGGATTTGGGTCGAGTCGCAGCCTGGCAAAGGCTCGACGTTTACCTTCACGCTCCCGGTCGTCGTTGAGCGGCAGGTGGAGCCGACATGAGCAAGCGCATTCTGGTGGTCGAAGACCAGCCGGACAATCGCCAGATCATCCGCGATATGCTGGCTCCTACCGATTTCGAGATTACGGAGGCCGAAAACGGTGAAGAGGCACTTGCGGCCATCGCAAAGCAGCGCCCGGATCTCATACTGATGGATATCCAGCTGCCGATCATGGACGGCTACACCGCTACGAGCCGCATCAAGGCCGACCCCGCATTGCGATCGATCCCGATCATCGCGGTCACGTCCTATGCACTCAGCGGGGAGGAGAAGAAGGCGCGGGCAGCGGGCTGCGACGATTATGTGCCGAAACCTTTTAGCCCCCGCCAACTGCTGGCGAAAATTCGCCAATACCTGCGATAGCGGCTGACGTCCATTGCTGCACCGCATATGGCCGCTTTTGGCGCCAAACGGACATCACTGACCGTGGCCGATCCATGTCGCTTTTAGGGGTAAAGCGGACATTTACTCCGCCATATTTCATTGAAATTGCTTGATATTTCGCGATGTTCTTCATTTGACACCCGACCGTTCCGGTATCCTTCTGCTGTTAACCGGTTGGTCGCTGGTTCGAATCCGGCCCGGGGAGCCATCGCACTTTCGAACCCTTGAACTGTTTGACTTTTTCGTCCCTCGTTGGCTAACCGCCTCGGAGGTTAGTCACTCAACGTTCGCCGTTTGACCTTTTCCATTGCCGACCTAGCGAGGCGTTTTCGGTCCGCAGCCTGGGTGTAGCGAACAATCTCTTTAAGACTGGCGTGGCCGGTAATTGCCGCTATTTCGTGTGGCGTGCATCCGGCTTCGGCCAATCGCACTGAAGCGGCCTTGCGCAGTCCATGAAATGAACAATGGCGTAAGTTCGCCATGTCGCATTGCTCGCGGAACCAGTTGCCAAACCCGGCAGCCGTGAAGGGCTTGCCGAATTCAGTGACCAAAAACGTCAAGTGCTCATTACGTGACTCGTTGATGACAGCCCGCAAATCGGGATGAACCGGAATAGCCAGCTCGATTCCGGTGCTGCGCTCGGTTTTGCCGCGGGTCCAGCTTAGCACCTCATCTCGAATGTGCTGCGGTCCCATCGCGACTACATCTTGGCGCGCCTGCCCCGTGTAAAGCCCCAGCGCCAGCGCCAGCCTTGGCTTTGTGCCTATCGGGTGCCGCGCCTCGAATTGCGCTATCTCCCCTTCGCCCCATCTATGAACCGAGTTTAGATTTTGGCCTCAGCGGTTTTATGCCTTGCGTAGGATCGTCAGCACGCAAGCCGATCTCAACCGCGTGCTGCATTACCGCGCGAAGAACTTTAAGAAGACCGTTTGCGCTATCCGGCTTCTCAGCTCGCGCAGCCATCAGCTTGATGACGTGCTCACGTCGCATATTCGCCGCGCTCTTTTCGCCATACCCCTGGCCTTGCGCATCCGTTTCGCGACAGAAGCGGTCGAGAATATTCCGGTAAACCGATTGCGTGTTTGCTTTCATAGAGCGGAAAGCAAGTGAATTGTAATAGCTTACTGAAAGCGCGCGGAGTGTACCGGGGCGCACCCTCCGATTGCAATCGGCTGCCCGGAAAGCGCTTGCTCATATGCCGCCATGAATTCCGGTGACCAAGGCAGACCGGGAAGTGGCACCTTTTTGAATCCGGCCCGTCGAAAATAAAAGCGCGGCTTACCATGCCGATCTATGTAGCCATTCACAAATTTTGGCGGCCGCCTCATTATATCTGATCCCACTCGTTGCCCTCCCGCTGAATGGCCGACGCACCATAGTTTTGGAATCTTAACTCGATTTTCCCCGAGGCTGAATCGATTTCTGCTCCAACCACGTCCTTGCCGGCTTTTTCCGCAGCTTTAATGGCGCGCGTAAGCATAGCGGGGCGAAAAGCCCACTGACCTTTAGACATTGATTTTTCCTATTAAAAAAAAGACGCAGCGGACGTGCTTTGTTGTGACTTCCATCCGCCCAAAAGCACTGGCGAGGCTCTACAGCCGTTGACATCCATCACCATGGCAAGACCATGCCTGGATGGTGGCCTTCACCGATTCGCAGCTACGGGCCGTCTGGGCAGCCGCCGACCGCTTGCCGTTTGAGAAGCGCGGCGTCTTCATTGAGCGGGTCGTTGCGCGGCAGCTGCAGCGCGGCTTCACCGATGCCGATCTCTCTATGATGTGGTGCGTGCGGCATTGACAGGGCTAATCCAATCGGCGGCCTGATGGCGCAACGCCGCTTCCCGCCGCCTTGGTCGGCCGAAGAACAGGACAGTTATTGCAGCAGCTGCAACGTGAAAGTGACTGCAAGGCATAGGCTAAAGCCGAGCAGCAATGCAAAGACCCACGAAGGTACCAACACAGCTTGGCCGCGACCTACGTCCGCTCAAACCGAGGTGCGATGAATCCCCACACGAACAGGACTATTATCGCGCCAACGATTGCGCCGATGAACCCAGCGCCTTGGCCAGCTTGATACCACCCGACCGCCTGCCCCAGGTACGTTGCTACAAAAGCTCCAATAATCCCGAGCACGGTCGTCCAGATGAACCCGGTGGGTTCATACTTATTTCCAGGATAAATCAGTTTCGCGATTATCCCGGCCACAAACCCAATTATGATGGTCCAAAGAATACTCATTGCATCCTCCCGCCTGTCGTGCGCTTCGTAACTTCCTTAGCGCGCCACTATTTGCGACACAGGGATCGCAGGCTTCGCGTCGATTGCCTCGTAGGCAATCAACCCGGCGACGGCTGCGATGGCAACCGTAAAAGCCGCAAATAGCCAGCCCACAGTGTCAATGCCTGCATTGGGATTCGGATTACGCGTCTGGTGCAAGTCTGTCATTGAGACCTCACACGCCGCCGCCAGCCCTTCAATCAATAAATAGCACGATTCTTTTTTGATTCCTTCGCCCAATCGCTCGGCGGGGCGCTCAGCGCATTGGGTCAAAGTCAAAAACCCGAATGCACCCGCCGTGAGGCGTTGACCTTTGCTGCAAAGCAGCAACGCCAAAACGTTCACCCCGAGTTCATTTTTGAAGGACGAAAATTCAGTCAGTGAGTGGCCGGGGGCGCGAGGTCACCATGAAGAGTCCCTTAGTCATTGTCCTCGTCGCGCTTGTGCTCGTCGCCGTCAGCACGCTGGCGGTCATGAACAACGCCTGCAAGAGCAGCCAACACGCGTGGTGCGCTCCGATGTCCAGCGTACACCACCACGCAAAAACTGGGCACAGCTGAGGTCCTGCAATTAAGGCCGCCATCATTGATTTCGATCAAATTGCACCGCGGGCGGGCTGGGCTAGAGTTGTGCTGTCGGGGAGTTCGGAGTGAGCCCCGGTGTTGGGTTACGTTCTCGGCGTGATTATGGCGTTCAGCGCCGTTGTGGCGTTGGCGTTCGGCTTGTTCAATATCACGGCGGCAGTAAATGGGCCTCGTCAACACCGGCCTGTAATCGCTCATACAGTGATGGTGGAGACACAGCGTCACTCACAGGTCGCGCAAGAAACATCGGCAGCCAAGGATGTCACTCCGGTCGTTGCCACTGCAGCGGACACTAGAAAAAGCAAACATCACAAACCCAAAGTGTTCGCCCGTCAGCGCGACAACTACGGCTATTGGAACGCGCGGGGTTATGCCCAAAGAGGTTTCTTTTTCCGCTGATCCGGCGCACGGGTGATACCCGCCGCTTTCCGCCGCCTTGGACCGCCGAAGTAACCCCGAACTGTTTCATCGTGCGTGACGCTGACGGGCAACAGCTCGCATATGTCTATTATGAGAGTGAGCCGGGACGGCGATCTGCGGCCAAGTTACTAAACAAAGACGAGGTACGGCGGATTGCGGCGAACGTTGCGAAACTGCCCGAGCTATTGAGCCGCCATAAGACGTGGGGAGTGCGGTGAGACGCTATCCCGTAGGAGACCAACCCCTATTCACGCGCCACGCTGTCGAGCCGGTCCTCGCAAATGTTTTGCGCCTTTGCATAAGCGTTGTTCGGCTTGTCGATGAACTCAACCGCGCGCAATTTGATCGCGTCGCAAACGGTGTCGAATTGACGATTCAATTTATAGTTCTCATATACGGCCACACCCAAAAGTGCGGCCAAGAGCCACACGACAGGGTTTTGGAGAAAGTAGCCCCAAAATCTATCGGTCAATTTCACTGTATCACTGACTCTATCTAAAACGGAGCGAACGCCCCCTTACCCTCAAGGCCGCGCGACAATATCACGGCAGCGCACCGGGGAATACAAACCAAGGAAGCCGTAATCAGATCAGTGGAATTGATAGTTCAGCCCGACGCTAATCAAATAGGCCGCTTGGTGGCTTCGACAGGAGATGATCTGGGGGGCGATGAAACAGGGTTATCTGCTATTTGCGGTCTTACTCGGGGCGACAATTCCGGGGATACGTTCGGGCATCGCCGATGGAGTATTGGCGCTCGGTAATGCAAAGGGCGGCCCAATCTATGGGTGGGCCGCCGGGTTTTCGAAAGGTAGTGCCGATGCCGCAACACATGCACTGAACGAATGCCGTGGCAAGTACAAGTGCGAGGTTGTCGCCACCTTTCACGACCAATGCTTCGCCATCTCTTCCAACGGCACCGCCACGAAATGGACATCCCCCATCGGTTTTGGCTTGGCGATTGCGAAGGATTCGGCCACGGCAGCGCAGGAGGCCATCGGTCAATGCGAGTCCATGGCGGGGCAAGGAGCACCGCCGTGCGTGATCCGAAAGTCCGATTGCGAGGGCTCAGCGAAATAGCGACCAATGCCGCTCACCGCCCGCTTTTGGGGGTAAGGCGGACATTGCTAATGACCAGTGATGGCGCGGCGGATCGCGGCTAAAGGTAGGCGCGAAGTCGCTCAATGTCGCGAACGAGATGCTCGCTACGCATGGCCTCGCCACGGTCATCCATCTTGAGGAGGGCTCGGGCATCAGCAGCGACAACCGCTTCACCGCCCGCGGCCTCGCCAAAGTGCTCGAGCTCTTTGCGCCCCACGCCGACCTGCTCCACGGTCACGACGGCGGCATGAACAAGACTGGCACCATGGACGGGATCAGCACGCTCGCAGGTTATGCCGACACCTCAAGCCATGGCCGAGTGCGTTTCGTGATCTCGCTCACAAGCAATGACGACGAGATGCGGTTCCGGCTGCTCCGCGCTATTGAGTCGGGGCTATAGCCGGGGTTCGCCGTCAGCCTGCGCTAAAGAGCACTCGGGGCGATAATCACAACTGTCGGCGATGTGGTCGGATCATCGCGTATGGTGATCTTGCGATCGAGAGGCGGAACTGTTTCGCTAGTGCGCGAAAACGATACAGCAAAACCTTTAGCCCTTAGATATTGGGCATATTGGTCCGCAATATTCCAATCGGTTCGAGATCCAACAGCCATAATCTCAATAGATTTCCCGGTTGGTAGCTTGCTTGCCAATTGAGCCCCAATTGTTGCATCGAAAAGCAACTTCTGCGGTCCGATGATGTTAAGAATATTAGTGCCGCCACTTTGGTCGTTAGTGTTGCTGATACTCGGGGCATCGTTGGTAATTGGTCCTTGGCCCGGGGCACTCCTAAGATGGTTTAGGCTTAGAATTAGTCCAGCGAATGCAAAAGGCATCACGGCAAGGCCGATGATGCGCGCCAGCCTCTTGCCGAAGGTGCCCACTAGAGCACTGGCACCCAAGACGAAGAACGCCACCCAATCAGTCGTGCTGAATGCCATGCGTTTCGGTCAGGCAGTAGCAGCTACGTGCAGGCCATATTAGGAGTGAACTCTTGCGACTCTATGTCCGCTTTACGCCCGAAAGCGGTCATCGCTCACGCTGGCTGGAATGTCCGCTTTGTGCCAAAAGCAAACATCGGTCGGCCAATCGATCACCTCGTTGGCGCGGGCGAGCAGTCGCCCGACCAAACTATTAAGAATATTCGAGGCGATCCGCCGCGTCTCATGGCGCGTGAGCAGATCGCTAACTGTGGGATATTGGTCCGGGTGCAGGTCCTTGCTTTAGAAAGCCATCCTTGATTGCCTGCCTTATCCCCTCTTCGATCAACGTTTTTGCCACGTCAGGTACACTTGTGCCGTGAGTCCCGAGCTTGGATAGTTGGCTCAAAAACTCCCAGGTTGCGAGAGCAAGAGTTACCGGTCGGCGGTCGGTGTCAGCCATAGAAAGACGACACCACACCCAAGTAAATGGAGTCTTCTTCCGACTCGAAAAAGAGTCGAAATCGATTCATCATTCGTTAAAGGGATTGTGGCAAATAATAAAAAAAGGGCGGCCTTTGGGGCCGCCCAAGTAGATGGACTAAGATACCGCCCCTTCTGATGGGGGCTGGAGCGAAGCGCTGCGCCAACAGTACTTTGCTGAGCGTTATTCTTTCTGAAAAGTTCTAACGAACCGTAAAGTTCTAACGAACCGTTAGAACAATTGCCGCACAAAGCAAAGCGCTGCCCGGACTGTCGCACTCAATTCCGTCGCGTTTCGGACGCGGCGTCAATCAACTTTACATGGTGGTTCCGGCAGCTTCCTGCGTCGCGCGGGACGTTCCGCGAACCGCGCCGTGAATTACTAAAGTTAAAATTTCCCAAGACGCGGAACGCACATGAAACTGTCCCCGCCTGCTTTTACGTTGGATATCGGAATTCGTGCTGAGCCAAACATGCCCCTCATGTCCGCTTGGGGTCAAAAGCAGACATCAGCGCAGGATCGGCTGATGTCCGCTTTACCCCCGAAAGCGGACATGCCGGGTGCAACTGGAATGTCCGCTTTTTGCCAAAAGCGACGCGCGACATTCTTTCTTTAAACGTGGACCTGCCGAATGCGCCGGCGAAGCAGCGGCCCCCTAAAGGGTGCTAACAACGCGATTTAATCATCTCGTCGGGTGACGCGCGGTGGCACAGTCAGGCCAAGCATCCATCGGTCTGGTGGTTGATTACGAACTTGGAACAGTTTGATTACAAAACCGGCAACAAGCCGGGACTTAATTAGCGCGATTGGGCGATCAACTCAGACTTTGGCCGCGGCCGCGCAACTGCCAACCGCCGGCTCTAGCAAAACGAGATTTCGGCGCGGCTTACGCGTGTCGAGCCCGATGATCGCACGACCTTGTGCGGTGAATGTGAGACCTTCCGGCTTGCCATCCACATCGTTCGGCGGACGAAATTGATTCTCCGAACCTTGGCGACCGTGACTTTAACGTGAAGGCATTGGATGAAGAAGTCGCGTCCGTGGTGGTGATCGCGGACCAAACAAACAGGACTCGGGCAAACATAAACGAGGCAACCAACTTTTGTTTGTTCGGTATCAAACACTAATGGACCTGAGAAAGTCCAATTTTTGTGGCAACGAGACGGATAAAAGCTGCATGAGAGGGGTTGGTATCGTCGGTAGCAATGACAACACGCATTATGCTCATCTTGGCGGTCACCATCATGATCGGGCCGTCACTGGTCTATGGGTCGTCAGCTTGCATGACGGAAAGCGAGGCACGCACCAAATTTCCCAAGGTGCATCTTTATTGGCATCGCAGCGAAACATTGCTGGGATGACAGTCCGGGATACGGTTCTCGTACACCCGCGGCAGACGAGCGACCCGCACTCGCACCAATGCGCGTGCCTTCACAACCCAAAATCGTTGGAAGCGGCATTGGCGGCGGAAGAGCCACTCGAGCGCAATGTCGTTATTCGCCATGTGAGTAGAGACGGCAGGGGCGCGCCTTGGCCGGATGTACGCCGCGCGCGGCCCCAATTAAGGCAAGGAACAAAATCGAATCGTGCTATCTTAATTTAACGGGTGACGGTGGCGTGCGAGGTCTCAATGACAGACTTGCACCAGGCGAGTACTCCAAACCCCAATCCAGGAATTGACGCTGTGGGGTGGCTATTTTTCGGCCGTCGTCTTAGCCATCATAGCTGTCGCTGCGGTGATTGCTTCCGGTTGAATGCGGTCAAGGCGTCATTCACCATGAGAATAGTATCGGGCGGCTCGCGCTGCATTTCAGCGAATGCATTATCGAAATCGTCCGGCTCGCGGACGCCTAAAGGCTGTACATTTACTCCGATTGCCCCGGCGGCACTTTGAGCTGACTGATAACGCAAGGTCATTCCCGGATCGTCGGTATTCCAAAGTATCCTGAAGCTGATTTTCTGTGTCATCGCCGCATTGTTTACGTTGTGACGGTAATCAGTGCGTAACGTCGCGATGCAGCTGCAACAATCAACGGCGCGGTTATAACCGGCCTCTCGCTTATCGCAATGGAGTGGGCGTAAACCGAATTGTGTCACTGGTGGCAGCCCAGAGACTTGGCATCTTCAGTGAGACGATCAGGCGCGTTTCGGCCCGGCCTCCGATTCTACTTCTGCACGAAGAAAAAATCTTCGCGACCTGGCAACGAGCCGTAAGTGAATGGCTCCTGTCGGCCTGCGGTGGCCTCCAACACGTCGTCACGAACAAGTCGGAACAACTTGTTGATCTCGACGTTGGGCGTCGCGATCCGCTGGACGATGGCGATCGCGAATGGACTGTCGTCGCCCTCACCGTCGAGTGCGGTCTGACCATGCTTGGCCGCGTACACCACAAGCGTTGCACCCGACACCGTGATCTCGCCGAGTCCGCGGCCGACTGAACGCGCGGCAATCGTCGTGCCTGCGCTCGAGCCTGAGGCCACGCCCACGTCCAGTGCTGCGGTCCGGCGCATCTGCGGCAGGAACGGATTGTTGCGGCAGGCGTCAAGCAGGATCAGCTTCAATCTTTTGGCGCCTTCTACCGAAGCCATCACCTGGTCAAGCGGCACGGCTTCAGTCTGCGCAACGGGAGCGGGCTTAGCGAATCCAGTCGAATGGCCTCTTGCTGATCAGCGAGCGCCCGATCGAGGTCGCCCTTCAAGCGCCAGATTTCGCCGCGGTTAGCATAGACCGTCCCGTTCTTTGGATCGCGGCGCAATGCCTCGTTGGCGTCCTCGAGCGCGCGATCAAATTCGCCCTTGTCCCGCCAGACAATAGCGCGGTTGTTGTAGGGAGCCGCCACAGTCGGGTCGAGGCGAGATCAGGCGGTGCAGACGTCGGTTCTGCTCAAGGATGTCTCCCGACGCGTTTACGCAACCTGTGTGTTGACGCAGCGACAAATGAACATGATTGTGCCCGGCGGCTGGAGCGAGAATGCTCTTTGCTCATATCACGGGCTCACCGCGGGCGGTGATGCCGTGACGCAAGACATCTTCGGCCAAAACCCGATCAATATTGACACGGCCTTCGGGGGACCCTGTGAAGGGATTTGCGGTGCTGCGCGACGACGCACCGCGGGCAGCTCCACGCGGTCAGCTTTACATTCGTTTATCCACGCCCGGATCGAGCGCTTTGGCCGCCGCCATGTCGGAGTCGCCGCCTTTTGCGTCACCGTTTCTCTGCTTGGCAAGGCCACGAGCGTAAAGCGCTCTGGCGTCCTTCGGGTCGAGCTGGACCGCCATCGTGAGGTCGGCAATAGCTTTCGCATTGTCGCCGGCGTTGAGGTACAGAGGGCCGCGATCGAAATAAGCGCGCTGCAGGTCGGGCGCCCTACCGATTGCAGTGTTCAAATCGGCCAGCGCCGCTCTATTATTATTTTCGCGGCCGTAAGCGATCGCGCGGCTTACATACGCGTCCGTCATGGATGGATCGAGTTTGATCGCTGTGCTGAAGTCGGCAATCGCCTTGTCCAGCTGATTTTTATCGTCGCTTTCGACTACGCCGCGGTTAAAGAACGCGTTGGCATCAGTATGGTTGAGCTTGATCGCCTGGGTGAAATCCGCGATCGCCCGATCCGGCTGTTTGAGGTCTGCGTAGAGATTGCCGCGACCGTTGAAAGCCGTGGCGCTGTCCGGCTTAAGTTTTATTGCCTGGTTGAAGTCCGCCATTGCCTGGGAAGCATCGCCTTTCATCCGGTAGGTGTTACCGCGCGAACTATAGAGTTCCGCGTTGTTGGGCTCGATGGCGATCGCCTGATCAAAGTCGTGCAGCGACAGGTCGTAATTCTGCGCGTTACGATACGCAACGCCGCGCCCACTCAGAGCCGGGACGAGTGTCGGCATCAGCGCCAGCGCCTGGCTGTAATCGGCGATTGCCACGGGTGTATTGCCGTCAGCGCGGGCGGCATCGGCGCGGAACGTGTAGGATACCGCGCGGTCGAGGGTGCTTGAGTTTGGTGCCTCGATGATCCGAGTGCAGGCGGCGACAACGTCGGCATTGGCGGGAAGTGTTGCGCAGACCTTCTGATCAGCCGTTGGAGTGAACGCGCTGGCCAGGTAGACCAGAGGACTCGCAAACGTGAGAACGAGAATAAGCGCGAAGCGAAACACGGCTGCCTTCCCGAGGCTCAGGACAAGCCATTGTAGCGAGCTAAGAACGTTTGAAGTAGAGCCAGATGCTCGGCAATCGCGGTTTGGGGTAGGTCGTTAGAATTCATGCTCACCTATCGGAAGATTCTAGTGACATGCCTCTTTCCGGAATTGGGCTTAGGCGCGAGTCAGCTCGACAGTTCGATGTCTGGCTTTAGGTCAGGAGCGGACATTGCGGCCACACCTTCCGAATATCCGCTTTCGGTAGCGTGATAGCGGCCGCTGGCATTCACTCGCTGATGGTCTTGACGACACTCGATTCGGACCGTGTGTTGTTGCTGATCGAGTATTTGTCCTGCGCTCGGACCATCTCGTCGTACTTTGCCAGCGTTGTCACCGGCTCTTTCGGCACTATGTGCACGATCTTAAAGCCGCCCGCCTTGAGCTGGCGCAGCAGTTCGGGCATGGCCTCGGCCGTGGCGTGCTGGAAATCATGCATCAGCAGAATGCCCTTGCCGTTCTTGGCAAGCTTGGTCATCGCCGATTTGACCACGTCTTCCGGTCTCCGCAGGTTGAAATCGAAGGTGTCAATATCGGTTGAGAAGATCGCAATGTTACGCGTACCGAGATAGGCCATCGCGTCGCGCGGTTGCTGCAAATCGGGAAAACGAAAGAATGGCGCAGTCGGTCCGCCGACCGCCATGTGCACGGCGCTCACGCCCATTTCGATTTCTTGCTCGGCCTGCTCGACATCCTTGGCATAGGGGTTCTTTGCCAAGTCCTTGTGTGACCAGGTATGGCTGCCGATCGTCATTCCGGCGGCAGCGAGTTGTTTAGCCAAATCGGGGCGCCAAGTTGCATGTTCGCCGATCTCGAAGAATGTCGCTTTGGTGCAGTTGTCCTGCAGCGCCTTGAGCACCATCGGCGTGTTTCCGGGCCATGGGCCGTCGTCGAAGGTCAGAGCGACTTCCTTATCGCGCAGGAAATCATATTGTTTGAAAT
>Ga0306924_10005129_pt1 | contig 12874 bp, 4 predicted proteins | sample sta12Can44000111_FD_203756 | JGI IMG/M metagenome (GOLD analysis project Ga0306924, IMG submission 203756) | Lab enrichment of tropical soil microbial communities from Luquillo Experimental Forest, Puerto Rico - statanox.12C.anox.44.000.111 (v2)... | ecosystem: Environmental > Terrestrial > Soil... | reverse complement strand
CTTCCAACCAGGGCTGGGGCCCGTGGGAAGTGAATTTGGGTTATGCGCTGGACGCAGGCGGGCCGGAGTGGCCGAGTCTTTTCACGGGGATTCAGCAGCCGCAGGAGGTCGGCCGGTACGGGCCCGATGGATTGCCGACTTCGACCTATCCCGGCGGTAATATGGCAGCGTCGGGAACAACGCCGCATTTTTACGCCCCGGTGGATTATGACGGGCAAATCGAAGCCCCGTGGACCGGCGTGCCGCAATACGACAGCAATGGCCCGAGCGATCAGATTACGCTTTTGCCAATTCCCCGGTATTACAAAGTAGGGAATGATTTCTTTCTTTCGGCCTTTCCGTTCAAGACCGATACGAATTTCAATCTGGTGCCTTACTTTGGATATGGAAACGGGAATCCCAATGAACGGATCGCGCATCCGATGCTGTACAATTTCTTCAATCCGCAAACGCAAAATCCCAACAATAACTTTGATGCGGTGATCCCGCTATCCAACATGGAGGCCATGTTGCGGTATGGAGAAACCAACTCGCCGGGGTTTACGTCGTCGCTGTTCCGGCTGGAGCGGAGTAATTTTAGCGACCCGGTGAATGGAACGCGAAGGCGCGGGCTATTGACCACACATAGCTTCGCCCTGGATCGGGCGGGAGTGACGCCGTGGTACACGGGAGACACGAGGCAATCGCAGACGCCGGACCTGCATGACACGCTGGCCATTCGCCAGCTCGATGCCGCGAACAACCCCGTGAATGCCGGTCCACCGATCGCATTTCCGCCGCTGTCGCTGCGAGGCGGACCGGCGAACGTTCCCCCGATGATGCCGGGAAGCGAATTCAAGTACGCACCCGTCTCCAACGACACTGCTACCGACAATGAATGGCGAGCCGTGAGCGCGGGGCTGCAACGGGTGGATTTGAATCGTAATTTGACGCCCTATCCGATCAAAGCGACAAACCCCTATGTGCGATTCGATTCGACGCCGCTCCTGTTGCAGCAGTACGTTCGCGCTACGAATGACCGGCAGAATTTTGCCCGCGACATTTATTATGCCTTGATATCGGCGACGGGCGCTTATGATCCGGTCACAGCAGGAGTCAGCGGGCCGTTCAGTCAGCCGACTGTGGAACAGATTCGCGCTTTGCGCTGGCTGGCGCAGCTGGCAGTCAATATCGTCGATTTCATCGACGAGGACGATATCATGACTCCATTTCCGTGGACCAGTTATGGTTCCCCCGTTTTTCGTCAATTCATGCAAACACAGATTAGTACGGTAGACCCATTTGTGTTCGGAACCGAAATTCCGCGGGTGGTGATCAACGAGGCGTATATCGAGTCGAATCGCGTCGAAAATACGATGCATCAGTTTCAGCACCATGATGTCGATGTTTGGGTCGAGCTGTTTAACATGTTTCGGCCAGACACGCCAGATGCCGATCCGGTGCAGGGCAATGCGGCGTTACAAATGCCGCCGGGCGGGCTTGGGGGCGGCTACCCCGTTTATCAAGTCGGCATTGCCAAGGCCGACCCCGCGCAGAGATGGCGCGATCCCAATAATGTTCGGGGCGACCCGCCGACGCCAGCCGGCGACACGACCGGCCCCTACCATACGGGCACTGCCGGACAATGCATTGTACAAGATTTCACAGGGGATCCTAACCGTACGACGTTTATCAAGCCGACGGATGGACGATTGAAAGGCGCTTTTAATATTCCTCAGGGGACTAGGCAAGTCGGCGGGAACGAGGGGTTTTACGTGATCGGGCCATTCGATCCAGCGCACGGGGGAGCTCCCAAACCATTCCCGACGGATGGAAGCTTGAATCCGGGTCCGGACTACTTCAGGGAACCGACCTTGAGCCGGCCGCAAATGAGCTACCGCGTAATGGTAGATGCCCAGAATCCTACTTTGCCAGCTTATAACCCAACGATTGTACTGAGAAGATTGGCCTGTCCCTACCTGCCGCCAAATCCTGCTCCGGGAGCTGCATATAATCCGTATATTACAGTGGATTATGCGGAACATGTTTATGTCAACAACTCTAGCCAAATGGGCGGCACCGCGGTAACAAACCGGCAATCGTACGGTAAGACCCAGCCATACTGGGCCAAATCCTATACACGGTCGTCCAAGAATATGGGCACCCCACCGCACCAACCGCATCACACGTTCTTTTATCAGAATGCGGATCAGGCGCAACCGCCTTTTAACCCGCTGCAACAGTTTGTGTGGCTGCCCCATCTGGATCGGAAAGTAAATAGCCCCATGGAGCTCCTGGAAGTTTCCGGGTTCAAACCCCATGAATTGACTCAACAATTCATGGTTGGCACTGGAGATCCCGAAGGAAATGTGGTGCGGCATCGTGCGCCGTGGTTCGACCAGACCACGCGGCTCTATCGCGTATTTGAGTTGCTGGAAACCTATAACCGGGCCGCGGGCGTGGCGCCGGGCGGGCGCGTTCCGGGGAGGGTGAATATCAATACCGTCTGGGATATGGAAACGTTTCTGGGACTATGCGACGCGCAGCCTTCCAATTACTTTTATTTCGCGGATTTGGGCGGGACGCAGCCGGACCCGAACCGGTATGTGAAAAGAGCCTTTAATCAAATGGTGGCGGTTCGCAGCCGCGGACCGCAAGGGATACCGACGCCAAACGACCGGCCTTTCTTAGGGATGGGGGCCGGGTTTGCCACGTCTTCGAACACGGATCCACTGCACCGGACGCCGCGGGGAGCATACCAGGCACCAGGGACTGTCAACACGTACCAAATCGGCCAGGGGATTAACGACACCCTGCTTCGCGCGGCCGATCCCAATGCCGATGTCACTGCTGACGGGAGCGGAGGGAAAGCGAAGGTTCGACTGTTCCAGGCATTTAATAATCCGACCGATACCATAGCGGGCGATACGCTTGCTTTCAACAGACATCCGTATTCCCGGTACCAAATGCTCACCAAGTTGTTCAACAATGTTACCACAAGAAGCAATGTGTTTGCGGTTTGGGTGACTGTGGGGTTCTTCAAGGTAACCGATGACACGACAACTCCGGTGAAGCTCGGCGCGGAAATCGGCAAGGCGGAGAACCGGCACATCCGGCACCGGATGTTTGCCATAGTCGATCGGAGCAACCTGACGGTGGACCAGACCAGCAGCCCCACCAAACCGGGAGGGCCGCCGATCTTTCTGACGGCAAAAGTCTACGGGACTGATGCAGCGCAGCCGGTCGTGTGCGGCATCGACGGGGCCGTGTTCGACGCCGGCAACGGCGGCAAATTGAAAGGCTCATATGAAGGTTATCCGTGGCCGTCGCCGGTGGCTCCGGGGGAATTGAGGGTTGGTACCCACCTGATGGTCAACTACGGAAAATCTCTCGATCCCAACGACCAGACGACGGAGCGTGAATACGTGGTGCAAAGCGTGAATCCTGGGAGCCCGCTTCCCGCTCCGGATGGGACCCCGCCGACCATCACGTTCGGCGAAGTAATCAACGGTGTTCCGACCGGGAATCCGACGCTGAACGGCGCGTTTCTGACTAGACACAGCAGCCCGGTGCTGCTTCGGTTCCTCAACGCGAAGCTGGGGAATCCCGGGCCGCAAGCGCGGTATAATCCGCGGGATTATCCGTGGGTGGTGCGGTATTTCAGCATTATTAATTGAGGAGCAGAACCCGCAGCGGGAAATGTTGTCCGCATCATCGTTTAACCCGGAGCCAACGGCGACGGCCGTAGTGTACTACCGTCGCCGTTGGCTCCGGGTTAAACGACCTGTCAGTTAATGCTGCAGTAACAGTTATTTGGGGCGCGAACGCGCTGTCGGACGTGGTTCCGCACCATCGTTTAACCAGGAGCCAACGGCGACGGCCGCAGTGTACTACCGTCGCCGTTGGCTCCGGGTTAAACGACCTGTCAGTAAGTCACCCAGCCGCCTTTGTCGATACCGGTAAATGGAGTGACGAACGACCAGTTCTGGCGACGTTTGCCTTCTCGAACGGGGTTTTCTTCGACGTAGCGGATCGCTGCTTCGATGGCCTCCTCAGAATCCAAAAAAACACCTTCCATTGGTGCTCGGCCCACATTGACGGCAGCTTGCCGTCGGTCCCGATAAATCGAGCGTGTGGATGGAGCGATTCTTGCTTGAGCCGCTTCGTCGCCTCACCCTTAAGAAGGTTTGCAATTTGCTCGACTTTGTAGGGATGGCGCCCAATCACGAGATGAACGTGCTCCGGCAGAATGGAACAGGCCCAAATCGTGTAGCAGCTTTTGCGCAGAGCGTTGGCAAAGCCCTGTCCGACAATTCGAGCTTGGTTGCCGGTAAGGACCACCGCCGGGTACCTGAGGGCTTGTACAGCCTCTGCGCGCCAGCAGGCCCACTGGCTGACGTCCACTGCCGTACGCTCCAGGGTTTTTGTCGCCTTGCCGAACCGTGCTAACGCCCACGAAGCGACGAAATCCGACCAGGATCCGCGCGGGTCATTGGGCAGCCAAAAGCCATATGTGCCCCAGATCACGTGATAGCCGTGGATCATCGGTAGTCGCGAAATAGTAACATCAAGCCGGCGGGGACGGCGATATCACCAGGGGCGCCGTCGCCGTTGGCTCCGGGTTAAACGACCAGAAATCCCATTCGGCCATTGGTTGATGGAGCACGCTGCGGGTTGATTCGGAATGGGGCATCGCGCTGGTGGAATCGCGGTGGAGGGCGGCGAAGGCGAGGTCCCAATGGTGCAGGGGCTCGGGAGTTGTCGCCAATTGCTGGGGAGTGGAGAATGATTGGGGCGGTGAGGGCGGGAAGTTGATGGGGACCAAGCCGATTTCGCCGAACGGAATGCTGCCGGGAGAGGGGCCGGTACCGGAAAGAGGGATGTAGTTGTCGGAAAATTGCGAGGTGTCGCCGTCCATGGGCGCCATGTCCGCGTTGGTGATTGTGGCCGAGACCAACTGAAACAGGGGGGTGAGACCGCCGGGGACGAAGAAAACGGGAGGATTCAGCGGATCAAAGGCTATGATGCCGGTACCATCGGTCATCATGGTGACGGCGCCGATGAACCGTTCGCCTTCGCCGGGGACGTTGCGGGTGTTGGCGAAGAATTCGACAATGTAGTTGTTATTGGGCAGCAAACCGGCACCGGAGCCCGCGACGGAGCCGTTGAAAGTCACCGTCATCGCCACGGGATCGTAGACGGCGGTAACGCCCGAGATAACCGGGGGCGGAATCAGGTTGTTGCCGTTGTTCACCAGGTGAATACCCAGGCCGGGCGCGGCGTCGTGGTGGGCAATGTTGTTGTGCCAGATGGAGTTGAAGACGCCGGCATCGACGAGCACGCCGTCCTGGGCGTTGAAGCCGATGGTGTTGCCGGAGCCGGTGACGGTGCCGCCGATGATGTTCTTATCCGTCACATCCTCCATGATGTGGACGCCATTCAAGCCATTGCCCAGGGTCGTCACACTCTGGTTGAAGTCAACGGGGACGTTAAAACCGGAGGCGTCGAGACCGATGACATTTCCCGCGACGACATTATTTTTCGTGCCGGGGATGGCCGGGGCACCGGTGTAGATGAGGACGCCGTCCATGGGGTTACCGGAAATGAGGTTGCCGGCGCCGGCGACTGTACCGCCAATGGTGTTATCGTGGGCGGAGAAATAGATGCGGACGCCGTTGGTGCCGTTGCTGACGGTGTCGTTATTGAGCCGGTGCAGGCCGGTCTTATCGGTGCCGATGTAATTGCCCATGACGATGTTGTTGGCGGTGTCGTAATCAAGAATCGTGACGCCGTCCTGGCTGTTACCGGAGATAATGTTGCGTGTTTCGGGGATGGTGCCGCCGAGCGTGTTATTCACCGGCCCGCTGAAAAAGGTGACCCCGACCTGCTGAACGAGGTTGCCCTGCGAATCGACCACGGTGTTCATGCCGGATGGATCTGGGCCGATCATATTGCTCTGGACCATATTGCCGAACGTGCGGCGATCGTAGAAGGCCACGCCAAAGCGGTGATTGCCGGAAATGACGTTGCCGGCCGGGAGGAAGGCCACAGTGGGAACCTGCTGATAAACCACGGTGCCGCCGATCAAGTTGCCGTTGGAAAAGCCGGCAAGAGAGACGCCGATATCGTTGGGGAAGGGCAGAATGCGATCGGGGTTGGTGACAGGATAAATGCCGATCAGGTTACCCTGGACCAGGTTGCCGGTGGTTGCGCTATCGTAGATACGGACGCCCTCGCGTGTGCTGGATTCAACAAAGTTGCCGACGATGTCGCGGGAATCCGGCGGATTGGCCGGGTCGCATGTGGTCCCGCCGATGACAGGGCAAATGAGGCCGCCGATGCGATTGTTCGAAGCGCCGAGAAAGATATCGATTCCTTCGCCGTTGCCCAGAGCGAGCGGCTGATTGAGGTCGCCGTTGTTAAAGACCAGGCCGATATAATTGCGGACCACGAGGTTGTTGGAGGTAAAGCGATCGTAGATCTGGATGCCGGCGCCATTGATGTTGCCGGAAATGATGTTGTAACGGCCGATGGTATTGGCCGGGGGTGTCAACCGGGGAGTCGGGTCGCCGATCATGTTGTTTTGGGCGCCGAAGGAGATGGCGATGCCGTTGCCGTTGGGCAGCGGGTTGTTTTGGCTTTGGTTCACATCTACGCCGATGAAATTGCCGGCGACCAGATTATTATTGGTGCCGGGGCCGGAAATGGCGATGCCGACGCCATTGTTGAGCGTCCCGATATTTCCCGAGACAACATTGCGGGCCTGGGCGATGGTCCCGCCAATCGTGTTGTTGGTTGCGCCGCCGTTTATAGTAATGCCGCTGACCTGATTGCCGAGCGCGATCGTCCCGCCGATTTGCGTACCGATCAAGTTTCCCTGGACGAGGTTGTTCATCGAGCCGGGGCCCTGAATTACAACGCCGGACATCATATTGCCGGAGATCAGGTTTTGGGTACCGGCAGTTGTCCCGCCGATCGTGTTGGAAAGGCCGCCGCTGGAAATAACAACGCCGGAGCCGTTGTTGGGAATGGCGGCCGTGCCTGTAATATTGGTGCCGATGAGATTGCCGAGAACTTTGTTGTTGCCGCCGGATAAGTTGATTCCATCGAGGGTGTTGCCGGAGATAACATTGCCGGCGCCGGCGGCAGTTCCGCCCACGGTGGTCGAAGAGCCGCCGGAAATGGAAATGCCAAAACCATTCGGGCCGTTGGGGACCATGTCGCCCAAAAAGTCCAGACCGATGTAGTTGCCTTCCACGCGGTTATTGGCGCTGAGAGAAATAGAGACGCCGGCCACCGTACTGCCCATGATGACATTACCGAGATTCAGCGAGGACCCGCCGACAAGATTATTGTCGGAGAATACCGAAATGGAGACTCCGGAACCATTATTACCCAAGGCGTCGATGCCGTTAACAGCGGTGCCAATGTAATTCCCTTCGACAACGTTGCCCGTGCTGAAACTCGTAATGTCGACCGCGTTGCCCTGGTTGCCGGAAATCAAGTCGCGCGCACCGGCAGCTGTTCCACCAATGGTGTTATTCGATCCGCCGAAGATGGATATGCCAAGTTGGTTCGGTATGGACCGGGTGCCAGTCACGTCGGTGCCAATGAAATCGTTGGCTACCGTGTTATGGTCCGAATTGAGCGTGAGGCCGTTAAAGAAGTTACCTGAAATGATATTGCGGTTTTGGTTTCCCGAATTGCCAATAATATTGTTGTTTCCGGACAAGACCGCGATGCCGATGCCGTTGCCGAACGGACCCAGGCCGTCCGCGGTCGTACCGATCAAATTGCCGACGATCGTATTACCGCCGTTCCCCGTCAAGACAATGCCCCGGCCGAGCGAAAAGCCGTTAATGATCATGCCCTTGACGGTGCTGTTTCCGCCGGACAGGATGAGACCATCAGCTCCTCCGGAAAGGCTGCCGTCGATATCAACCTGAGGCGACGCACCGCCATTGATGGTAACCTGATTAACGATCTCGGGATATGGGGAAAGCGGCTGAATCAACTGGACCGAGGCCGAAAAGTCAATAATGTTTGTCATGCCCGAATTCACTTGATTTATGGCATCGCGCAAGGAACCCGGGCCGGAATCGTTTTCATTCGTAACCGTTGTCAACAGCAGGCGACTCTCGAGCAGTTCCAGGTGCGGGTTAAACCGGTGCGGGCGATAATTATTCCGGTTGCGGGTTTTTGGGGTATTGTTTTGGTGATTGGGACTCTTGCGCCAAAAAGTACGAACCATGACGGGAGATGCTCCTCTGTTTCGAGATAAAAGGGGATACGGCGAACTATTAGAACCGAGATCCCGCGCGTGTTCCGGGCGCGCGGGGAATGTTTCCATCGGGCAATAATTTCAAACTCCCAAAACAAGACGATTTGGCCTTGTCGCCCGATTGGGGCAGAGAGCAAATATCGGACAAGGAATCTAACCTCCATCCGCGCCGAGGCTTAGATCCTGTAATCGGGGAACGCCAATGCGATCCTTTGGGGCCTAACATAAATTAACCGAATACCGTGCTGGATTCAACAAAAAACTTGGGAAAAAGTCATTAATCATTGGTCATTTGTCATTCGGAGTCGATCCCATGAAACGCCGCAATTTCTTGAAAACGATCACTGCGGGAGCTGCACTGGCCGGGTTGGAGACGGCTCGGGCTGACACTCAGCTGCAAGAGACAACTGAGCAGGCGAAGGGTGCAAGGCCAAGCTGGAACATTATGCTGGTGGTTTCCGACACTTTGCGGACCGCGTATTTGGGTCCATACGGCAATCGATGGGTGAAGACGCCAACGCTCGATCGGCTGGCGAAGGAGAGCGCGCTGTTTGAGCGGGCACATCCGGAATGCCTGCCGACGATCCCGACACGACGAACGCTGCACAGCGGGCGGCGCGCTTTTCCATTTCGAAACTACCAGCCCGTCCCGTGGGATAACGTAACCTTGCCGGGCTGGCAACCGATGGCATCGGACCAGGAGACGGTCGCCGAGGCGCTGGCCCGAGCCGGATACCATTGCGGTTTCATCAGTGATGTGCCGCACTATTTTGTGCCCGGCAACAACTTCACGCGCGGTTTCCACCAGTGGGATTTTGTGCGCGGCAACGCGGAGGACCGCTACCGCTCGGCCGCCGCGGTCGATCCCAAGCGAGTCCTGGAGCGCTACTCGTCACCCCGCGCAGCGCAGCACGTGGCCAATCTCGGCGGCTTCGAACCGGACGAAATGGCCTTCGCCACGCCGCGCACTTTCCAGTCCGCGATGCGATTCCTCGAAGAAAACCGGACGAACCCCAAGCCGTTCTACCTCTACGTGGACACCTTTCACCCGCATGAAACGTGGGAAGCTCCGACAAAATTCTATTCGCTGTATTGCGATCGGCAGTATAAAGGCAAGACCCACCTGACCTTGCCCTACAGCACGCTCTATCAACATCCCCAGCTTGAAGCGGCACTGGCCGACGTCAAGGCCCACTACGCGGGCCTGGTGACCATGGTGGACCACTGGTTCGGAAAACTGCTCGAGAAGTTGCAAGAGATCGGGCAGGATCAGAAGACGCTGGTGGTCTTCGTCAGCGATCACGGTACGAATTTCGGCGACAACCTGGAAAAGGCCATGGGCAAACCTGCGGCGTGCCTCTACCCGGGAACGATGGACATTCCGCTGCTGGTCCGCCACCCGGAGAGAAAGGGCGCGGGCCGGCGGTTCCGCGAGTTGGTGTACACCCTCGATGTACCCGCCACGGTCTGTTTTGCCGGGGGAGCCTCGAGGGGCGCCCGTTCGAGGCGCGGGAATACCTAACTTGCCGGTACAGCAACTGCGTCTGGTATACCGATGACAAGAACTGGTACTTTGCGGACATTCACGGCGACAACCCGCGGCTGTTCGACCTGGAAGCCACGGATCCGTTCGGCGAAACGATTGCGCGGAAGGCACCGGAGCGCGTACGCCTGGCCCGGCAGCGGATTCTCGAAGACGCCGGCGGAAAACTGCCGGCGTATCCCCTGCGGGATACCGACAAGGTGAAAGCGCCGTCGATTTGATTTTTGTTGACATTTTGCATTTCACGGTTTAGAAGTTAAGATTTAACTCCTCTTTCCCGGTCTGCCTACTACCAGGAGTTCGACATGCCCGCGCGGCAGGATTCTATCAACGGCCAGACGCCGATGGGAGCGAACCTGGTGCCGGACGGGTGTACATTTCGCGCCTGGGCGCCGCGTGCCAGGACAGTCCATATCTGCGGCGAATTTACGAGCTGGCAACGAAGCGACGACGGCTTGCTGGTGAGGGACGATGCCGGTTGCTGGGCGGGATTTGTGCCCGACGTGAGGGATGGAACGGAGTACAAATTCTACGTCGTCGGCGAAGGGTCCGAGGGCTGGAAGCGCGACCCGTATGCCCGGGAACTGTCGCGGCACCCGGAGTATCCGCATTCCTACTGCATCGTCCGCGATCCGGCCGCGCATCCGTGGCACGATCAGGGTTTTCAGCCGCCGGCATTCAGTGACCTGGTTATCTACCAATTTCACGTAGGAACGTTCTACTCCCCGGGCAAAGGGCGCCGCGTGGCGCGTTTTCTGGACGTCCTCTACCGGATTGAGTACCTGGTGGAACTGGGCGTCAACGCCATCGAGCCGTTGCCGATCGATGAATTTCCCCTCGATATCAGCCTCGGGTACAACGGCGTGGATTACTTTGCTCCCGAGATGGCCTACTCCGTGCCGGTGGCAGAATTGGGGCCCTACCTGGACAAGGCGAATGCCTTGCTGGCGGCTCGCGGCCAGCCGCCGGTGGCACTTGCCGGCCTGACCACACAAGTGGGACAGCTCAAAACGCTTATTGACATCTGCCATGTTTACGGGCTGGCGGTGCTGCTGGATGTGGTCTACAACCACGCAGGGGGCAATTTCGGGGATGAGAGCCTTTATTTCTTCGACCGCGCTCATGACAACAACCCGAACAACAGCCTCTATTTCACGGACCAGGATATGGCCGGCGGCCGCGTGTTTGCGTACCGGAATCCGAACGTTTGCCAGTTCCTGATCAATAACGCCATGTTCTGGCTCCGGGAGTATCACGCCGATGGCTTCCGATATGACGAGGTGTCGGCCATCGACCGATTCGGCGGCTGGAGATTTTGCCAGGATCTGAGCAGCACGATTCGGTTCGTCAAACCCGAGGCAGCGCAGATCGCCGAATACTGGAACCCGGATCCTTCGTGGGCAGTGCGGCCGGTTCAACATAACGGGGCGGGATTCGACCTTTTCTGGGACGATGACCTGCGGGATGCGGTCCGCGGGGTTGTGTCGCAGGCGACCGGCGGACGCGATGCGTTCGTCAACCTGGACGCCGTGCGCGACAAGCTGTACCCGCGTCTCGGCCAGGGCCAGGCGTGGCGATCGGTCAACTATCTGGAAAACCACGACTTTCTGTGGATGGTCCATCCGGCGGAGGAGCGGAGGCCGCGCGTCGCGGCGCTCGCCGACCCGAGCGACAGCCGGTCGTGGTACGCCCGAAGCCGGGCCCGGGTAGCCAATGGGCTGTTGCTGACTGCGCCGGGAGCGCCGATGCTTTTTATGGGGCAGGAGTTCCTGGAGGAAAAATACTGGGCGGATAACCCGGCGGATCTCGGCCACTCTCTGTGGTGGGATGGGCTCACACATGACAAGGCCATGAGCGATCATTTGCGCTTCACGCGGGAACTTCTGGCTGTCCGGAAGCAGCAGCCGGCGTTGCGCGGGGAGTTAATTAATGTCTTCCACGTGCACAACGACAACCGGGTGCTGGCATTTCACCGCTGGCTGGAGGGCGCCGGCCGGGACGTGGTCGTGGTCGTCAGCCTGAACGAATCGACATTCGGATGCTATCGCCTTGGCTTCCCGCAACGGGGCTGGTGGCGGGAGGCATTCAATAGCGATGTTTACGACAACTGGGTGAACCCGCAGGTTGCCGGAAACGGCTTCGGCGTGCACGCGGATGAAACGTCGTTTCACGGATTGCCGGCGTCGGCGACTTTGGTGATCCCGGCGAACAGCGTGCTGATTTTCGCGCGGGGTTAGACTAGAATACATCCGTCGCCACAAAATGAGTAAGAATTTTGCCATGAAGATGACAGAAAAATGGAGGAACTTGTCAACGAGGTGCACAGGCGGCCAAGAGAGATTGGCCGACCGTCTGTGCCTTTGATTGCCGCAGATGGAGTTTGCATGTTACTTTGGTGTCATCGAAAAATCCGATTCATTATGAGTTGGCCAAGAGCAACTCGGAGGGAAAGGAGCGTACTATGAAGGCCCCGTCGCGAAAGAAGCTCGATTCTCACCGGCGCGCCGACCCGGCCGTAACCCGCCGCCGTTTTCTCCAGGGGACGCTGGCCGGGGCTTTGGCGCTCGGCTGCCCAGCGTTTGTGCGGTCGCGATCTCCCAACGAGAAGCTCGATATCGCCATTATCGGCTGCGCCAGGCGGGGGGCAGCCAACATGGGCGAGATGCTCGGAGAGAACATCGTGGCGCTCTGTGATGTCGATGAGAGCCATCTGGCACAGGCCGCGGCGAAGGCTCCGCGAGCGCGGCAATTCCGCGATTTCCGCAAGCTCTACGATGAGCTGAAGGACAGCGGCTTTGATGCGGTCGTCGTCAGCACTACGGAACATACCCACGCTGCCGCTACTCTGCCGGCGCTTGAGCGGAAAAGGCACGTGTATTGCGAGAAGCCGCTCACGCTCAATGTCCGCGAGGCGCGGGTCATTACCGAGGCCGCGAAGAAGGCCGGCGTGGCCACGCAAATGGGCACGCAGATTCATGCGAGCAGCAATTACCGGCGCGTGGTCGAACTTGTCCGGAGCGGCGCGATCGGCCCGGTACACGATGTCCACGTCTGGGTGTCGCGTGCCTGGG
>Ga0306924_10005127_pt1 | contig 12880 bp, 13 predicted proteins | sample sta12Can44000111_FD_203756 | JGI IMG/M metagenome (GOLD analysis project Ga0306924, IMG submission 203756) | Lab enrichment of tropical soil microbial communities from Luquillo Experimental Forest, Puerto Rico - statanox.12C.anox.44.000.111 (v2)... | ecosystem: Environmental > Terrestrial >... | reverse complement strand
CCAGCCTGCGAATAGTAGCAAACGGAGGTATGTCGTACTTGACCGAACGTTTGATACACAACACACGCGTGCAGGAAAACGTATTTCTTTCCGTAAACAACATCCCAATCGATCAGATCGGGTCTTATAGTAATAGATCCATTATAGTCGTTAGCAGCGCTGCCTCCGGGAAAAATGACAATAGAGACAGCAGATGCGTCATCCGTTAGGCCGGAAATGGAGAAGCAATAATCTTCAAAAGCTCGTTCTTTCGCATGAATTTCGTCGTAGGTTGCCTCGATTGCGATACTATCGGCGCCATTGATTATAAAGGCGTCTGTCGCTGGCTCATGCCCAGTGTTGCGGAATGGGACCGGGACAGTAATGGCCTCGGTTGGCGGAACACTTGGTATAGCGCCGAGCGTTGCACTAACTGGACTGATCCAAGCCCGATTAGCAGCAACCAGGGCCATGTGCGCGTCGTCAGCAGCAAACTTGGTTATAAATAGGGAACCGATGATGCCAAGGGAACTGATCAAGCCGACAATCGCCCCTATGGCGGTGATCCGATTGAGGCTTCTGGAGATCCTAAGCTGAGCCGCCCCGAGTTTGCGCTGGGCGGCTTGGTGGTCTTCCTCGCTGAGGATTTCTCCGATAACAGCTTGAAACCCCGCCCGTTCACCCCGCAGCTTCTCATTTTCTGGCTGCTGGCTGTGTTTGGGGATTGCGCTTGCTTCCTGGGGATCGTGCCGATGATCTTGCATTTTGTTTGGCTTGCATTTAGCCAGGCGATACCGCCAGGAAGGCTACTCTCAAATTAAGGCGTATCGCCACCGTCTCGGCCGGATTTCGGCCCTGACCAGCCGTTTCTCGGTAGTGCGGAGAAGGACCGATTCGGGTCGAACCTGATCGCTCGATCTCGGTCCAGCGAACGGCGCTCTCGGCGCCGAGCCGGCTCCCCCTGCCGACAAGAGAACGGTCTGCCCTCCACCCTTCTGCAACCGTCAAGGGTCTGCGCGAAGATCTTGATTAACGCAGCAGGGCACACGGAAGTCGGAGGATGCCAACGAGAACAGCAACACGGCCGAGGACCCCCATCGCCGCCGCGACCGGGATTACCGACACAGAGGGTAAGCACAACGACGCCCGTAGCCGCTAATCTCATTGGAGCCGGCTCCCGTCCCGCCCGGTCGTTCTCAAAAACCCGGAACACCGGGACGTTGCAATCGGCGGCCCGACGCAATCGGCTTCTACCCAACCGTGATTGATTAACCGCTCCTCGGTCGATCCAGCGCCTTGCGGAAACGCAGTGAATTCGCCTCGTAGCCGATGCTGCGATAAAAGGCGTGCGCCTCAGCGCGTCCCATTACCGAGGTCAGCTCGACCGCTTCACACCCGGCCGCCGCAGCCAAATGCTCGGCATGCTCCATCAGCCGTTTGCCAATTCCGCGCCGCCGCGCCTGCCCGTCGACGACCAGCACCGTGACGCGCATGACGGGCGCGGTGTATTGCAGCATCCGACAAATGTGCAATGCCATGAGGCCCAATGCCTGTCCGTCCGCGACCTCCAGAAAGATCGGGTCCGAGCCGGTTTGGGCGAGCTGCCGGATATGTTCCGCCGCCTGGCTCACGGATACCTTGTATCCAAGCTGGTTCAGCAGGGCGCTGACCGCTGTTGCATCCTCGGGCGTGCATGCTCGGATCTGAATCATTGCGCGCCGCCGATGCCGAGAAGCTCGGCAATGCGGTCCACCGCCTTAAGTCCCGAGCCGGTCAGCACGACGACCGTCGTCTGATCCGCACCGATCGTCCCGTCGGCCAAGAGGTGGGTCAGCGCCGCAGCGGCAGTGGCGGCGGTCGGCTCGACAAACAGCCCGAGCCGGCCCAGCGCCGCAAGCGCGGGCGCGATATCCTCTTCGGCCACCGCGACGACGCTGCCGTTCGAAAGGCGTAAAGCGCGTAGCACCTCGGCGATGCGGACGGGCTTCGGGGCGGCGATCCCGTCCGCGACGGTGGGTTTCGCGGCGAACGGCACGAACCGGTCCTCCCCTGCCGCCCAGGCCGCCGCGAAGGCGGCGCAATTCGCCGCCTGGACGGCGAAGAGGCGCGGCCGCGCAGCAATCTCGCCGCTTTTCTCGAGCTCGTCGAAGCCGCGGCCGAGCCCGAGGATGTTGCTGCCGTAGCCGGTCGGCACGAGGACGTTATCGGGAACGCGAAAGCCGAGCTGTTCCCATAGTTCGAGGGCGAGCGTCTTGGTGCCTTCGATGAAAAACGGCTGCCAGTTGTGGCTGGCATAAAAGCTTTCGCCGGCCGCGGCGAGCGCCGCCTCGGCAACATTTTGACGGGTGCCGGGAATGGGACGCAGATCGGCCCCGGTCGCGGCGATCTGCACGAGCTTGCCGCGTGGCGCCGCGGCCGGCAGATAGATCCGGCACGGAAGGCCGGCGGCGGCCGCATAGGTTGCGAGCGAGGCCCCGGCATTACCCGACGAGTCCTCGTGGATCGGGCCAACCCCGAATTCGAGGAGGTGATTGATCATAACCGCCGTGCCGCGGTCCTTGAAGGACCCGGTCGGCATTTGCGATTCGAGCTTGAAATGAACCTCGGCCCCCTGCCACCGCCGGGACACGAGCGGGGTCCATCCTTCGCCGAGCGTAACCCGCGGCGGCGTTGGCAGCGCCAGCGCCGCGGCGTAGCGCCACAGCGATGCATCTTTTGCGGCAATCGCTCCCCGCTCGAAACCGCGCCCGGGTGCCAAATTGAGGTGGCCGCCGCAATCACATCGCCATTGCGGCCGATCGGCCGGAAAGCTGCACCCGCAGGCAGAGCATCCATAGCTTGCGACCGTCATCTCAGCTCCGCCGAGTTGTGACAGGCAGGGAATTTAGCCGAACTCGACATCCGCGACGTCCGTTCTCTGCAAGGGACCGGGCATAGCTGGCGATGGCCTCTTCCATCGCCGTTGAGTAGTCTTGCGCACAGGAACAGCGGGCGCGAGGGGAGCGGTGAGGCAGGCAACAGTGATCGATGGTCGTTCGCTCGCTGCCGGACTGCGCCAAAGCACCGCCGAGATCGCGGGAAGCCTCCGCAAAGAGATCGGCGGCGCACCGGGTCTTGCCACGGTCCTGGTCGGGGACGACCCGGCCAGCCGCATCTATATCGGCGCCAAGGCACGTGCCTGCGCCGGCGCCGGCATTGCCGCCTTCGACATCCGGCTACCCGCCGATATCTCTCGAGCCGGCCTTGTCGTGGAAGTCGAGAGATTGAATCATGACGACCGCGTCGACGGGGTATTGGTCCAGCTGCCGCTGCCGCGGCAAATCGATCCTCACCCGGTCATCGCGGCGATCGACCCGGCCAAGGACGTGGACGGCTTCCATCCGGCCAATGTCGGGCGGCTGTGGAGCGGCGTTACCGGTCTCGTTCCTTGCACGCCGCAAGCCTGCCTTCTGCTCCTGCGCACGGTGCATGAAGACGTGACCGGCGCCGAGGCGGTCGTGCTCGGCCGCTCCAACATTGTCGGCAAACCGCTGGCGGCTCTCCTCCTCGCTGCCAATTGCACCGTAACGATGGTGCATTCGAAGAGCCGCGATGCGGCGGCAATCTGCCGCCGCGCCGACATCTTGATCGCCGCGACCGGGCGGCCGCGGATGGTCAAGGCCGACTGGGTAAAGCCCGGCGCCACGGTAATCGATGTCGGCATCAACCCGGTCGCCGACCGCGAAGATCGCAGACGCGTCGTTGGCGACGTTGATTTTGCCGCGGTACAAGGCGTTGCCGGCGCAGTCACGCCGGTGCCTGGCGGGGTAGGGCCGATGACGATCGCCTGCTTGCTCCGCAATACGCTGCTCGCCGCGTGCCGCCGCCGCGGCCTCCCCGACCCGCTCTTCTAGATCGCGCCGAACGCTCTTTTTTGCCACATAGCGCCGGCGGAACGCCAGGGAGCACTGCGTCGTTTAACGCCGTGACCATCACGCAAGGAGGCGAACGGTCATGACCATCAGGAGTGCAACACGCTTGGCCTTTGCGGCCGCCTGCCTGACGGCGGTCGGGGCCCTAGCAACCGCGCACGCGCAGCCTGCGGAGACGGGCGGCACCGCATCCGGCAGATACTGGACCTCACCGGGCGCCTACGGCGCGCCGCCGGGTGCCTACACTGCTCCGGGGGCATATGGATCCACTACGGGAACCTACGCTCCGCAGACCCGGTACCTCCCGCCGCCGCCCGACCAGCGCATGCCCACAACCCAGATGGTGACCAATGGGCCACAGTCCAATGTCGAGACTGCATTGCCTTCCTGGTCGCCGCGGGAGAATGTGCTCCAGAGCCAACGCTACGATCGCCTCGTAGAGACGAACGGCGCCTTCCGCCAGGCACGGATGCGAAAGGAGTGCGGCCCGATCACTGATCCGCAACTTCACCAACAGTGCCTCGACAGCTTCGCCCAGTCCGAGCCTTCGGGCGCTGCGACGGGATCCGGCTCCTCCTTCCCAACCCGGGGCGACCGGAGCAATTACGGGCGCTGAGCCCTGCGGCATTCCTCTGGAGGCCTCCGCGCAGACGGCCTCCAGATGGCCGCCGTCGGCCTATCGTCCATCTTTCTGAGTCCTAGAGCGCGTAACGACCTTGCCGCGCCTCTTCGCTCGGCACGATCATCTTGCCGATCGGCCAGAGCGCCAAGCCGGCAAGCTTCAAATGCGCCCAGGCGAAGGGCAGGCCGATGATCGTGACGGCGAGGCCCAGCGCGAAGAGGAGATGCCCGAGCGCGAGCCACCAGCCGGCGAGAATGAACCAGATGATGTTGCCAAGCGTGCCAAGCGGACCGGTGCCGAGATCCTCGTGGCCGGTATAAGCGGCGCGCGATACCGCCTTCTGACCGAACGGCAAGAGTGTGTAGACAGCGATGTTGAAGGCAGCGCGCGCCCACGGCAGGCCGATGATCGTGATCGCCATGATTGTCGCTGCCACGGCCCAGCCGACCGCCATCCACACCCCGCCAAACACGATCCAAAGCAAATTGAGAAGCACACTCCTCACGGGCATCACACCTTCTCCGTCACCGGCCGAGATCGCGGAAGTTGCGGTGCAGCTCGAAATCACCCGAAACGACCTGGCCCTCCATTTGCGCGAGCCGCGCTTCGAGGTCCGCGAATTTGCGTTTCAGGGATTGCAGCGTGTCGGCGGGCGCGGTGCCGACGCCGCGCCAGAACGCCTCCTCGTCGGGGCTCGCATAAAGCGCCGGCGGCTTTGGCCTGAGCACGATCGCCAGGATGATATAGGCGACGATCGTCGGCGGGAAAAAGAAGACGAGGCCGAGCATGGCGACGAGCCGCACGACGATCGGCTCGACGCCGATGTAATCGGCTATCCCGGCGCATACCCCAGCGATGATGCCGCGATCTCTGTCGCGCCACAAGCGATGGCGCGTACCACTATTGTTGGTCCAGACCATTCCCTCACCCCCCCTCTCGCATGCGCCAGCCCGGCGCTTCGCTGTCGAGCACTCTCTCGAGCGTCTCGATGCGCCCTTCCATCCGCCGCGCGCTCTGCCATAGCTCGCCCAGTGTCTTCTCGTCGTCGCCCGACAGCCGGCGTGCATTCCGCCACTGCGTGATGTAGTGGCAGATGATCCAGATCGGTGCGACGACGACCAGGAAGAGAATACCGAGGACCAAGAATCCGCCGTGGAAGACCATGGCGCCCTACCTTCACTAGCGGGCGGCTTGAGGGTGAATGCTGTTGCCGAGCCGCTCCTTCAGCGCCTTCAGCTCTTCCTCGACGCCGTTCTCGGCCTCAAGCCCGGCAAGCTCGCCGGCTAGCGACTTCTCACGGCCGAGATCGAAGGCCTCGACTTTGCCTTCCATCTCGTCGAGCGAGCGCTCAACCTGCTCGAAACGAGCAAAGGCGTCAGTGATCCGTTCGTCATAAAGGTGGGTGCGCAGCTTGATGCGGTTGGCGGCAGTCTTCTGCCGCGCGACGATCGTCTTCTCGCGCAGCTTGGCGTCGCTAAGCTTGGCCTGCAACTTGCCGATGTCCTCGTTCTGCTTGGCCAGCGCGTCCTCGATCTGCTGATGCTGGTGCTGCATTGCAGCCAACGCCTCGGCGACGCGCGCCTTGGCGAGGAGCGCGCCCTTGGCAAGGTCTTCGCGTCCTCTGGTGACGGCGAGTTCAGCACGGCGCTGCCACTCCTCATGCTCGCGCTCGAAAGTGACGCGGCGGCGTTCGATCTCCTTCTTCTCGGCAATCGTGCGCACTGCCGAAGAGCGCACCTCGACCAGCGTATCCTCCATCTCCTGAATGATCAGCCGGATCAGCTTCTCAGGGTCTTCGGCGCGGTCGAGGATGGCGTTGATGTTGGAGTTCACGATATCGGCGAGGCGGGAAAAGATCCCCATCAGGGTCATCCTTGCTAGGAGGGCGACGGCCGCCCCGTTCCTATTCTCCTAAGCAGGCTCCGTGCCAATCCCGTTAGCCGATTTTAAGACCTTGAAAACATTCTCATCGTGGTTCGCCGCTTGTCAGCGCTAGCAACACCACTTAGATAAAATTTGCCCGATTATGGAAAATAAAGCCAAGATTCGGTGTTTTCCGCCAAAACAGATCACGATTTACCGCCGCTGGTGGGCGAAGCGCCTGCCTTTCGCGCCGCGTTGGCGCAGGTCTCGCAGCTTGCCGCGCTCGACCGGCCGGTGCTGGTGGTCGGCGAGCGCGGCACCGGCAAGGAGCTGGTTGCGGCGCGGCTCAACTATCTATCGCCGCGCTGGGATAAGCCCTTCGTCAAGCTCAACTGCGCCGCTCTTGCCGAGAGCCTGCTCGACAGCGAGCTCTTTGGCCATGAGGCCGGCGCCTTCACCGGTGCCGCGCGCCGGCGTCTGTCTCGCTTCGAGATCGCCGACGGCGGCACCTTGTTTCTTGACGAGGTCGCCACCGCCTCGCTCGTCGTGCAGGAGAAGATTCTGCGCGTCATCGAATACGGCAGCTTTGAGCGCGTCGGCGGCAACGAGGTGCACCACGTCGATGTGCGCGTCATTGCCGCGACCAACGCGGATTTGCCGGCGCTCGCCGAGGAGGGCCGTTTCCGCAGTGATCTCCTCGACCGGCTGGCGTTTGACGTCGTCACTGTCCCGGCGTTGCGCGAGCGCGCCGAGGACATCCCGTTGCTCGCCGAGCATTTCGCACGCGGGATGACGCGCGAATTGGGCCGCGAGGTATTTCAGGGTTTCACCGCCGCGGCGATCGCCCGGCTGATGGCATATCTCTGGCCCGGCAATGTGCGCGAGCTCAAGAACGTTGTCGAGCGCAGCCTCTATCGCTGGCCACACCCGGCCGCGCCAATCAACGACATCGTGTTCGACGCCTTCGGCTCGCCGCACCACCCGGCCGCGCGCACCGCGGCGCCGCCACCGGCTGCCGACGAGCCCGCGGTACTGGCCGATTTCCTCGCACGCGTCGCGGGTTTCGAGAAGAAGCTGCTGGCCGAGGCGCTCGCCGCCAACCGGTTCAACCGGCGCCGCACGGCCGCCATGCTCGGCCTCACCTACGACCAACTCCGCCATTACCTGAGGAAGCACGGCCTCAATGCGCGGCGTTGACCCGCTGCGCACGCAGGATCGCCAGCGGAGAGCTTATCGGGGAGGTGTCAAAACCTCGACGCCAGTTGCCGAGGCGACGAAAACCAATGAGCTGCGTCCGACAAAAAGACCGCTCTCCACGGCGCCGACAATCATCGCGAGGTCTTGCTCGAGCTTCTTCGGGTCGCCGATTGCGCCGAACCGGCAATCGAGGATGAAATTGCCGCCATCGGTGACAAAGGGCTGCTCGCCGGCGCCGTAGCGCCGCTCGGGGACGCAGCCGAGCCGGGCGAGCGCGACCGCGGTCGCTTGCCAGCCGAATTGCGTGACCTCGACCGGCACCGGCGTGTGCTCGCCGAGCCGATCGACGAGCTTTTCCTGGTCGACGACGATGGCGAGCCTTTCGCTCGCCGCGGCGACAATCTTTTCTCGCAGTAGCGCACCCCCGAGACCTTTGATCAAATCAAGCGAGCCGGGCTGCACTTCGTCAGCGCCGTCGATCGTCAGGTCGAGATGCTGGTATTCGGCGAAGGTCGCGATCGGAATGCCGAGCCGGCGCGCCTGCGCCGCGGTCCGCTCGGAGGTTGGAACGCCGACGACCCGTAGCCCGCTTGCGACGCGGCGCGCGAGCCCCTCGACGACGAAGGCAGCGGTCGACCCGGTCCCGAGCCCGACCACCATCCCGTCCTTGACTTCCTCGATTGCGCGCAGTGCTGCCGCGCGCTTCAGCTCATCGCGATCGACGGTCATAGCTGGGGCCGCGCCGCCTCGTCGACAAACCACGTCAGGCTACCGACCGGGCGTATTCGCGCCGCCGGCAGCGCCTGGTCGCCGGCCAGTGCCCGCGCGAGGACGTCGCGTTTGTCCGCGCCGGTGACGATAAATACCGTGTGTCGGCTGCTTTCAACTGCCGGGTAGGTCAATGTAATCCGGGTCTCGGGTCTGGCGCCAACGACCTCGACGACCCATCGTTGGCGCTCCTCGAGCGCGCTGGTTCCGGGGATCAGCGAAGCGGTGTGGCCGTCGGGGCCCAAGCCGAGGATTTGCAGATCGAAAAGCGGCCGGGCCGGATCCAGGCTTTCGGCCTCGTAATAGGCTTTGAGCGTGCGCTCATAGACACGGGCAGCGTCCTCCGGAATGCCGGTCGTCGGAATACCGTGAACGTTCTCCGGTGGTGCGGGTGCGTGCGCCAGCATCGCCTTTTGCGCCATGCCGTAATTGCTCTCGGGGTGGTCCCAAGGGACAAACCGCTCATCGCCCCAGAACCAATGCACGCGCTCCCACGGCAACGCCTCACGATACGGGCTCTCCGCCAGAAGCTGATAGAGACGGCGCGGCGTCGAGCCGCCGGAGAGGCAAATCGCGAAACGGCCGGGACTATCGGCAGCCAAGCCGGTAATCCACTGGGCAGCCCGGTGGGCCAGAGCTTCGGCATTCTCGCTTACCTCGGCAGATCCTGTCGGCATTTGCATTCCCTAAGAGCGCGGGCGCGCCGTGTTGCGGATTGCGGCGATGGCTTGGGCGTAGTCGGATGCATGGAAGACGTGCGAGCCGGCAACGATCGCATTCGCGCCGGCGTCGATGACCTGCCAGGCATTCTCGCCCCCGAGACCGCCGTCCACCTCGATTACGGGATCGAGACCCTGCTCATCGCACAGTCGCCGCAACGCACGGATTTTGGGCAGCATCTCCGCTAGAAGTTGCTGACCGCCGAAGCCTGGATTGACGGTCATGATCAGAACGACGCCGCAAAGCTCCAGCACATACTCGATCATCGACAGCGGTGTCGCGGGGTTCAACACGACCCCGGCGGTCTTTCCGAGATCCCGAATATGCGCCAAAGTTCGGTGCAGATGGATCGTCGAACTCGGCTCACAATGGACGAGCAGATGATCCGCGCCGGCTTTGGCGAAATCGTCGAGATAACGCTCGGGCTCGACGATCATCAGATGGACGTCGACCGGCTTCGCTGTGGCTTTTCTCACCGCTTCGACTACGACGGGGCCGATCGTGATATTCGGCACAAAGCGCCCGTCCATCACATCGACATGGATCCAGTCGGCTCCGGCGTTGTCGACTGCACGCACCTCCTCGGCCAGCCGGCCGAAATCGGCCGACAGGATCGAGGGGGCAACGATGACCGGTCGGCTCATTGGCCGACTACGCGATCGGGCGCCATTGCCGACCGCTACGCCACAGCAGATTGTCCGTTGCCTCTGGACCGGCACTCCCCGCCGTGTAAGTTTCGAGCGGCACCGTCTTGTCATCGTGCCACAAATCAAGGATCGGCTGCACGACTTCCCACCCGGCTTCAACCCCGTCGGCGCGGTTGAACAGCATCTGATCGCCGATCATGCAATCGTATACCAGGGTCTCGTAGCCGGTGCTCGGCTCGGTCTTGAAGTAGTCCTTATAGCGGAAATCCATGCGGACACCGCCCAGCGCGATCTCCGGGCCGGGGATCTTCGCACCGAACTGCAACGAGGCACCCTCATCGGGCTGAAGATGCAGAACGAGGACATTAGGGGTCAGAATATCGACCGGAGTGTCGCGAAACAGCGCAAATGGCGCTTGCTTGAATTGGATGGCGATCTCGGTCGTGCGCCGGGTCATCCGCTTTCCGGTACGCAGATAAAACGGCACTCCGGCCCAGCGCCAATTGTCGATACCGAGCCGCATCGCGACGTAAGTCTCGGTGGTGCTGTCGCGGGCGACGCCGGGCTCTTCCCGGTAAGCCTTGTCCAATGCGTCGCCGAGCTTCCCAGCGGTATACTGCCCGCGCACAGTGTTGCGGCGCACCTCCGCATCGTCGAGCGGGTGCACGGCCTCAAGAACCTTGTGTTTCTCGGTGCGCACAGCATCGGCATCAAAGGAGTTCGGCGGCTCCATCGCAGTCATGCTGAGCAGCTGGAAGACATGGTTTGGCACCATGTCGCGCAACGCACCAGTCTGTTCATAAAATCGGGCGCGCAGCTCGACGCCGACGGTTTCGGCAACGGTGATCTGCACGTGATCGATATGATCGCGGTTCCAGATCGGCTCAAAGATGCCATTCGCGAAGCGCAGAACCATGATGTTCTGCACGGTTTCCTTGCCGAGAAAGTGATCCATCCGATAGATCTGCGATTCGGCGAGCACCTTGAGAATGCGCGCGTTTAGCGCTCGGGCCGAGCCCAGATCGGTGCCAAACGGCTTTTCGATAATCACCCGACGGAAGCTGCCGTTCTGTTCCCGAGCCAAGCCGGCCGCACCGAGCTGTTCGACGATCGTGCCGAACAACTGCGCGGCTACTGCCAGATAAAAAACCGCATTGCCGCCGGTTTGATGCTGTGCCGCGGTCTTTTCCAGAGTGTCGTGTAGCCGGGCGTAGGTGTCGGACTGGGTCAGGTCTCCGGCAAAATGGGAGATGCGACCGGCGACGAATTCCCAGGCTTGGGCGTCGAACGGCTCGGTTGCCGGACCCGCAGCCGTATCCGAGACAAAACTCCTGATCCCCTCGGCCAGATAGTCGCGGTAGGCGTTGATGGGCTTGGGGGTGCGGTCGACGGCGATAATCGCGAACTTGTCCGACAGCAGCTTGGCCTTTGACAGATTGTAGATGGCCGGCATCAGGAGCCGCTTTGTCAAATCCCCGCCGGCACCAAAAATCACCAAGGCGCATGGCGGCGCCTGATGCGCCGGCGTCTGCGTCTGCCGGCGGTTGCTCCTGTCCACGACCGGAACGTCCATGCTTCAGCTCCTACTGCAAGGCCTGCTCGATCGCGCGGCTCAGGGTAGCGAGACCAGCATCGAGATTACCTGTGATGTGGGCCCGCAAGGCACGCCGGCCGCGCTCGGCGAGGACGTCGTAATCGCCGCGCGCCTGCGCCGTCTTGACTATCCCGAAGGTGTAGGATTGACCCGGTACGGGCAGGTCCTCGCCATCATCGCAGGTGATCTGCAGAAAGACGCCACTGTTCGGGCCGCCCTTGTAGGCCTGACCCGTCGAATGCTGGAAGCGCGGTCCAAAGCCGACACAGGTGGCCGCCTTTGTCCGGTCGCGGATGATACGGCGAATGCGCTGCACCGCATCGATATGGGCTGGGCTGCGCTCGATGTAGGCGAGCAAAGCCGCGTAATCCCCCTGCCCAATTCGCCCGAAATGGGCCTTCAAAGCCGCGCCCAGGCTCGTCGCCTGGGGCTTCAGTGCGGCTTCGTTGCGTGGGTCTGCAAACAGCCCGATCCCGTCCCCTTCGAAGAAGGCGCGTTCCTCGGGCAGCTTCCCGGTCTTCTCGTAGGCTTCGGTGAGATCGCGGGTCTTGACCTTAGCCGCCTCGACATCGGGCTGATCGAATGGGTTGATGCCGATAATCGAGCCGGCGACCGCCGTCGCCATCTCCCAGCGGAAGAACTCTTGCCCGAGTTGCATGACATCGGAAACCGTGATCCGCACGACGGGATGGCCCGCCGCCTCGAGCGCGGCGATCGCGCGCTCTTGCTCGGCATCCTGCTCGGAAGCGAGCCGCAGACAGGCAAAGACCCGGTCGGCGCCATATACCGCTGGCGCGCCGAGTGGTTCGGCATCGAAAGGGACGATTCCCTTGCCGAGCTTACCGGTCGACTCGGCGAGAAGCTGCTCGAGCCACGCCCCGAAATCCGCAATTCCCTCGGACGCGATGACGGTCACCTTGTCGCGCCCGCGGCGCTGGCAGGTCCCGAGAATCGCCCCGAGGATCACGCCCGGGTTCTCCAGTGGTGGTGCGCTCGCGGCGCAGGACCGCACCATCTCGGCCGTGCTCTCGAGAAAAGCGCGCGGATCGATACCGATCGCCGCCGCCGGCACCATGCCGAAATCGGACAGCACCGAATAGCGACCGCCGATGCTCGGCAGACCATGGAAGACGCCGCGGAAACCTTCGGTCAGCGCTATCTTTTCGAGTGACGAGCCAGGATCGGTGATCGCCACGAAGCGCTTCGGCGCCTCTGTCGCGCCAACAGTCTGCTTGGCGCGCTCGAAGAAATATTGCTTGAAGATGTTCGGTTCGAGGGTGCTGCCGGATTTGCTCGATACCAGAAACAGGGTATCAGCGAGATCGACGCGACCCTCGAAATGCCGGATCTGCGCCGGGTCGGTCGAATCGAGCACGTGCAGCTTTGGAAAGCCCGGCTTTGTACCGAACGTCTCACCCAAGACCTCCGGCCCCAGGCTCGACCCACCCATGCCGAGTAGCAGCACATCCTTGAACCCGGCCGTTTTGACGTCCTCCGCGAAATCCTGCAGATGCGCCACACCCTTCAGCTGCTGATCGACGATGGATAGCCATCCGAGCCATTTGGCTTCGTCTTCTTC
>Ga0306924_10005124_pt1 | contig 12886 bp, 13 predicted proteins | sample sta12Can44000111_FD_203756 | JGI IMG/M metagenome (GOLD analysis project Ga0306924, IMG submission 203756) | Lab enrichment of tropical soil microbial communities from Luquillo Experimental Forest, Puerto Rico - statanox.12C.anox.44.000.111 (v2)... | ecosystem: Environmental > Terrestrial >... | reverse complement strand
CACGCGGCCGCTTGCCGAATTACTCGAGCCTGCCGCCAAAGCGGCTGAGGACGGGTATTACGTAACCCCGCGCGTGGCATGGGACTGGTATCGCCTCCAGGGGAAGCTGCGCGACCCCGTGACCGCCAAGCTGTTCCTGCCCGGCGGCCGAACCCCGGCAGTGGGCGATAAAATGCGCAACCCGCCGCTCGCCGCCACCCTGCGCCTGATTGGCAAGGAGGGTCGCGAGGGGTTCTACGACGGGCCGGTCATGCGCGACATCGTCAGTCGGCTCAAATCATTGGGGGGGCTGCACGAGCCTGAGGATTTCGCCGGGCAACGCTCGAACTGGGTCGCACCGATCTCGACCAAGTATCGCGGCTACGACGTTTACGAATGCCCACCGAACGGGCAGGGCATGGCGGCGCTGATGATACTCCGCATGCTCGACGGCTACGACCTGACGGGCGACAGCTTTGGCGAGGCCGATCGGCTGCACCTGATTGCCGAGGCGACCAAAGCAGCCTATTGGGTGCGCGACAATTTCATCTGCGACCCCGAGCATGTGCCGGTCGATGTCGATGAGTTCCTGTCCGAAGCCCGCGCCGAACGGGCGCGCCGCCGCATTCGACTCGACCGCGCCTTGCGGGGGCCGAGCTGGAAGGAGGCGGAGCACGAGGATACCGTTTATCTCTGCGTCGTCGACCGTGACGGTAATGCGTGCTCCTTTATCAATTCCTTGTTCTCGGGCTTCGGTACCGGCATCCTCGCGCCCGAAAGCGGTGTGTTGTTGCAAAACCGCGGCACTGGCTTCGTACTGACCCCCGGTCACCCGAACGCGATTGCGCCGCGGAAGCGCCCTCTGCACACGATCATCCCGGCGATGCTGGTTAAGGATGGGCGTGCGGTGATGCCGTTTGGGGTGATGGGCGGGCATTACCAGGCGGTCGGCCACGCGACCTTCCTGCACCGTCTGGTCGACCGCGACATGGATCCGCAGCAGGCCGCCGAAGCCCCGCGCGTCTTCGCCCATCCGCGCGGCGTGCTCGAGGTCGAGCGCGGCAACTCCGAACTGGTTGTCCAAGAGCTGATTCGTCGCGGTCATCCGGTCGAAATGCAGCAGGTGCCGCTCGGCGGCTGCCAGGCGATATGGATCGACTGGCAGCGTGGCGTGCTGATCGGCGGCTCCGAACCGCGCAAGGACGGCTTGGCCCTAGGCTATTGACGGCAGGGGTCGCTGAAATCGGTTTCGATTGCCGCCAGGGCGTAACCCGGCTTAGCCACCTTTATCAGCGCGATCCGCTGCGCGTGTTATTTCCGACGCCCGCAGCGGGCGATCCGCTGCTCGCCGCGCTACTCACTACATCCGGCGGGCTCGTCGCCGGCGATCGGCTAGATATCGCGGTTCGTCTCGAACGCAGCGCGGCGGCTCATCTGACCGCGTCGGCGGCGGAAAAGGTCTACCGCTCGCTCGGCCCGACGACAGCGATCCGCCAGTCGCTTTCGGTTGGTGTCAACGCGATACTCGAATTCCTGCCACTCGAGACGATCCTGTTCGACGGCGCGCGTCTCTGGCGGGAAACCGCTGTCGAACTCGCGCCGGACGCCTCATTTCTCGGCGGCGAGATCTTGGTCTTCGGCCGCCGCGCCCGTGGTGAGGCCTTTACCAGGGGCTTTCTTCGCGAAGTCTGGCAGGTGTGGCGCGACGGTAGGTTGGTCTGGGGCGACGCGCTGCATCTTGAAGACGATATTTCCGAGATTATCGACGATCCTGCCTGCTTCGATGGGGCGGCGGCGTTTGCGACATTGATCTTGGCGCCTTCCGCGCGAGATCCGCGGGGCTTACTCGACGGCGCCCGGAAGATCCAATCGGCGGGCGCGACCGGTACGCTTCGATCAGGTGTAACCGCTGTCGCTGGGCTCGTCGTCGCCCGCTGGCTCTCATCGGACCCCGCCGCGTTGCGCCGAGCCTACGCCGATCTTGTTTGCCATTTGCGCTGCGAGGCGATGGGATTGCCGGCCCGCCTGACGCGGTTCTGGCATGTCTAGCACTGAAACGTCCGCCCTTGCCGAGGCACCCCCCGCCATATTGCGATAGCTGAGAACGCACTAGAGCTGCTCGCGAGCCAGAAAGCGGGCGAATAACTGCCGAACAAATCGTGCAAAGCACCGGCAACCCAAGGCCCAGCTGCACCTCCGAGGATTGCCGCCACCATCACCGTGCCGAAAATGCTCCCATAGTGGCGGCCGCCAAAACTCTCCGCAGGTATCGCTCCCATCACCGAGGTGAGACCGTAACCCAGCGCTCCCTGGGCGACCACCATCAGCCACAGCAATGGTGCAGTCGGAACCGCGGCCAGGAGGAGCAGCGCCGCGCAGCTCAGCACAAAACCCCCGTTGCCGATAGTCCATACCCATTCGCGCCCAATGCGATCCGACAAATGGCCGAGCACAATCTGGCCAGGAACAGCGACGAGGCTCACCAAACCTAATGCCCAAGCCGCGCTCTTGGGATCGAAGCCGACTTCCGTCAGATATTTTGTCTGATGGACCTGCACCGCGTACCAAGTAAACAGCGCACAGAAATAGCTCAGCGCCAGCCATCGAAAACGCGGCGTAAGCACCGCTCGGCCAAGGGTCCAATCGGCCGAGGCACGCGCGGCCGCTGCGAGTCTCAGGCTCCCCAATGGGATCCCGCGATCCGAATCACCATCTGGTTCGAGACCGAGGTCAGCTGGCTTGCCTCTGAGCAGCAAATTGAGCGGTGCCAGTGCCACAAGCACCAGGAGTCCTAGTGACCAGCAAGCCGTCTGCCACCCCGAATTGGCAATCGAGGTTTGCAGCCAGGGAAGAATCGTAACGGAGCCGACGCCTACCCCTGAAAAGGCAATGCTCAGCGCCAGCCCGCGCCGCCGCACAAACCAGCGGGTCAAGTAAAGCGATTGCCCGGTATAGGCCAGCAGATTAACCCCACCGCCGACCAGTGCGCCGAGGGTCAAGTACAGCTGCCATGGCTCGCGGATCAGTGATGCTAACAATAGACCACTGCCCATCAGCACAACACCGGTTTCGATGACAATCCTTGGGCCGCGGCGGTCGGTCAGCCAGCCGACGCACGGCGTTACGACCGCCGAGATCAAAAACCCGAAGGAGAAGGCCCCGGCGGTCACGCCACGGTCCCACTTGAATTCGTCGAGAATAGGCGGGAACAGCAACGAGAAGGCGGTGCGGGCATTGACGCCGATCGCCATTGTCACGAACGACACGCCGACGAGCGCCCATCCGTAGAAGAAGGGCAGCCGGATGCCTTTCGCTGCCGGCTTCTGCGCCTCACCGGTACTATCGCTCATGTCGAGATTAGGTTCAGCGGTACCCCCTCGCACGCGACCCGTCGGATGTTCTCGGCGATGAGCTTAGCGCGGGCTTCGAGCATCCCGTCGGTCCAGCCGGAAATATGCGGGGTCATCAACACGTTCGGCAATTCGTGAAACGGGCGTGTCGCCGGGGTGGTAAGACCAGGCTCGCGCGGGTAGCGATACCAGACATCGAGCGCCGCGCCGGCGATCGAGCGGCGCAACAGGGCATCGTAAAGCGCGTCTTCGTCAACGATCGCGGCTCGTGCGATGTTGATCAGAAAAGAGCTTGGCTTCATCAGGGCAAGCTTACTCCGCCCGATCCAGCCGATTGTCTCGGGTGTCGCGGGCATCGAGATCACGACGTAATCGCTCCGCCGCAACACTTCATCGATGATGTTCGGGCCGCCAACCGCCGTCAGATCGTCTTCGGCTGATTGCCCGACATAGCGTCGGATTGCGCACACCTGCATATCAAAGCCACGGGCGCGGCGAGCGATGCTCTGGCCGATCCGCCCATAACCAAGTATGCCGACGGTCTTGCCGGCCAGCTCCGGCCAAACTGGAGGCGGCGCAACGCCGAGCGCCCACTGGCTTTGCCAATCTCCCTGGCGCAGTGCCCGGTCGAGCCGGGTGAACTCTCGGGTCAGTGCCAGGATCACACCGATGACGTATTCGGCGATGCCGGTCTCATGACCATAGGCATTGGCAAGCATTGCGCCGTGCGGCAGGGCCGAAAGGTCGATCCTGTCGAGGCCGGCGCCGGGGACCTGCACGAGCTTCAGCCGTCTTGCCGCTCGCCCCATTTCGGCGGTCAGGGCCATGGTCACCAACACATCGATACGCCCGAGCCGAGGCAGAATGTCGGTCTCGTCGTCGACGGTAATTTCGCATGGTGTCGTCAGATGACGACGGACTGGCTGTTCGAGGCTGGCAGGAAAGGTTCCGTTAAAGGCGACCTGAAGCATCACGCGCTCCTATGATGGGCGGACGTCAGAAACCGCTATTCGACCCAACACCTTCTATGCAACTACCCGGGAAGTAGTCGTGAGATACGAAGCGGACTTCGCCACGCGCCTACGCTGGTGGCGTCACCGGCGGGGATGGTCACAACTTGAGCTTGCCGGCCGGGCCGGCATCTCGCAGCGTCATTTGAGCTTTTTGGAGATACGACGCGCCTCCCCTAGCCGCGATATGGTGGCCCTGCTCGCCGCGACGCTCGATCTGCCGCTGCGCCAGCACAATGAACTGCTGGTAGCTGCGGGGTTTGCTCCGGTTTGGCACGAAACCGACCTCGCTGCGCCGGAGCTTGCGCGAGTGCGTGATGCGCTCGACTATATGATGGCCCAGCAGGAGCCATTTCCTGCGGTCGTCGTCGACCGCCGCTGGAACCTGCTAAAGGCCAATCAGGGCGCTGTCCGATTGGTCGAATTCTTGGTTGGGCCGTTGGCTCCGGATGCCCAGGTCAATCTCGCGGACGCACTTGTCGGCCCGGATGTATTCCGGCCATTTTTGGTCAACTGGGCTGAAGTTGTGCGCTATTTCATTCGGACTATCGAAGCCGATGCTGCCTCTGACGGCACCGCTGAGACGGCCGCTCTGTTGGAAAGATTACTGTCCTACGAGGGTGTGCGGCCATTATTGAAAGCAGCCGCCGCCAGCCCCGCTCCCGACCCGGTGCTATCAATGAATTTTCGCAAGGGTGAAGTTTCGCTGGAGCTGTTCACAACGATCGCCACACTCGGAACGCCCCAGGACGTGACGCTGCAGGAGCTGCGGATCGAAAGCTTCTTTCCGATGCAGCCCGACACCGCCACAATCCTTCGCGCTTAGGCCTCCCAGTGCGTTGACTGCTCGAATGGATGAAGCGGCTGCCGGTTGCTGAGGCGACGGCGCCAGTCGGATTGCGGTGAAAACAGCGCAAGGACGAAGCCCGGTCGAGGCCGCGGCGCGGGCGCACAGCGTGGAGGTCTACGCTAGCTTTCTTCTCCCGCGTCTAGCGGGGGCGGTCAGGTGTGGCTTCTCCTCCGCCCCCGGGTCGCGATCGAGGCCGATCATTGATAGGGCTAGACACGGCAACAGAGCTAATTTGACCATGGTGCGCGGCGAAGACATTCCGATGCTACCGGGTTTATAACGCTGCGCCGGATTTGGCATGCCTGATGCTAGGCTACGGGTGCGATGAACCTGACTCCTCGGGAAAAGGACAAGCTCCTGGTGTCGGTAGCGGCGATGGTCGCCGAGCGGCGGTTGAAGCGTGGCGTCAAGCTCAACTACCCCGAGGCGGTCGCGCTGATCACCGATTATGTGCTGGAAGGCGCGCGCGACGGCAGGACCGTCGCCGAGCTGATGCGCGACGGTGCCACCATCATCGCGCGCGAGCAGGTCATGGAAGGGGTGCCGGAGATGATCCTCGAGATCCAAGTCGAGGCGACCTTCCCGGACGGGACAAAGCTCGTCACCGTCCACGAGCCGATCCGGTGAGCCTATGGCTGATTTCATGATGTTGTTTGTTTGCTTGACATATTAGCAAAAATATGGTATTTTTAATAAATGAGAATTGCCAGTATTGAATGGGTATGCCATGCGTGTAGTGCAAGATTTTAGCCCCCCGCCAAATTCCGCTGCCGATCCGCTGCCGACCCCGCGGAATTCCGCTGCTGGCCGACACCCCCAAATCGTAGCCAAGTTACTGATATACGAAACGTTTTCGAGGTCTCAAGGACGCTTTCCGGGCGTAGAAAAAGGTTTTTCCTCTGCCGACAGGGGAATTCAGGGTCAGCCGTGGTCCGACCCGGCGAGGGCGCGATGATCCCGGGAGAGATGTTCGCCGCGCCGGGCGAGATTGAGATCAATGCCAGGCGAACGACGGTGACCCTGACCGTCGCCAACACCGGCGACCGCCCGATTCAAGTCGGCTCGCATTATCATTTCTACGAGACCAATGCGGCACTCGCCTTCGATCGCGAGCGCGCGCGTGGCTGCCGGCTCGACATCCCAGCCGGGACGGCGACGCGCTTCGAGCCGGGGCAGAGCCGGGAGGTCAGGCTCGTTGCTTATGCCGGGGAAAGGCGCGTCGTCGGCTTCAACGGCAAGATCAACGGCAAGCTGTGACCACGCGATGCCGATAAAGATACCGCGCGATGCCTATGCCGCGATGTTCGGCCCGACGACCGGGGATCGGCTGCGTTTGGCCGACACCGAGCTCGTCGTCGAGATCGAGAGTGATCGCACGATCTATGGCGAGGAGGTTAAGTTCGGCGGCGGCAAGGTCATCCGCGACGGCATGGGCCAAAGCCAGGCAACCCGTGGCGAGGGTGCGGTCGACACCGTCATCACCAATGCCGTGATCCTCGACCACTGGGGCATCGTCAAAGCCGATATCGGCATCCGCGACGGCCGCATCAGCGGCATCGGCAAGGCCGGCAACCCGGATATCCAGCCCGGGGTCGACATCGTGATCGGACCGGGAACCGAGGCCATCGCCGGCGAGGGGCGCATCATCACCGCGGGCGGCATCGATTCGCATATCCATCTGATCTGCCCACAGCTGGTCGAGGAGGCGCTCTACAGCGGCGTCACAACGATGCTCGGCGGCGGCACTGGGCCGGCCGCCGGCACCGCCTCGACGACCTGCACGCCGGGCCCCTGGCATTTGGGCCGTATACTGCAGGCGGCGGAGGGGCTGCCGGTCAATCTCGGCTTTTTCGGCAAGGGCAACGCCTCGGACCCGCGGGCCCTGGTCGAGATGGTCGAAGCCGGCGCCTGCGCCCTCAAATTGCACGAGGATTGGGGCACGACACCGGCGGCCATTGACACCTGCCTTGGTGTCGCCGAGCGATTCGACATCGCGGTCGCCATCCACACCGACACGCTCAACGAATCCGGTTTTGTCGAGAACACGATCGCCGCCTTCAAGGGCCGCAACATCCACGCCTTCCATACCGAAGGGGCAGGGGGTGGCCACGCGCCCGACATCATCAAGCTGTGCGGGCTCCCCAACGTCTTGCCGTCCTCGACCAATCCGACCCGGCCGTTCACGGTCAACACTGTCGACGAGCATCTCGATATGTTGATGGTGTGCCACCACCTCGACCCGCGCATCCCAGAGGATGTGGCGTTTGCCGAGAGCCGCATCCGTCGCGAGACGATCGCCGCGGAAGACATCCTGCACGACCTCGGGGCGTTCAGCATGATGTCGTCGGACAGCCAAGCGATGGGCCGGGTCGGCGAGGTCATCATCCGCACCTGGCAAACCGCCGACAAGATGAAGCGGCAGCGCGGTCGGTTGCCCGAGGATAACGACCGCTCGGACAATTTCCGCGTCCAGCGCTATGTCGCCAAGTACACGATTAACCCGGCCCTGACCCACGGGCTCGCCGAGCACGTCGGTTCGGTCGAAGTCGGTAAGCTCGCCGATTTGGTGCTGTGGTCGCCGGCGTTTTTTGGGGTCAAGCCGGATCTGGTGCTGAAGTGCGGGACGATCGCAGCAGCCCTGATGGGCGATCCGAATGCTTCGATCCCGACCCCGCAGCCGGTCCATTACCGGCCAATGTTCGGCGCCTTCGGCCGCGCGCTGTCGGCCTCATCGGTGACCTTTCTGCCGAGCCTAGCAATCGAGCGCGCAGTGCCGGGGCACCTCGGGCTGCAACGCGTCGTGCTGCCCGCGCGCGGCATCCGCGCGGTCGACAAAGCTTGCATGATCCATAACGCGGCGACGCCGCATATTGAGGTCGATCCAGAGACCTACGAGGTACGCGCCGACGGCGTGCATTTGACCTGCGAGCCGGCCGCGGTGCTGCCGCTGGCCCAACGCTATTTCCTCTACTGAGGTGAGGTGGTGCGGCGGGCCGTCGCTGTGCATCTTCGCGGCCGGTGGCCGCAAGATCGGATCATCGATACGGTGACCCTCGCCTATCTCGACCGGCACCGCCGACGCATCCGCCTTCGCGCCGATTCGGGCGCGGTCTTTCTTCTTGACCTGCCGCGCGCTCACCATTTAGCGGAGGGCGATGGGCTGGAGCTCGACAGCGGCGACTATCTCCGGGTCTGCTCGGCGGCGGAGCCAATTCTCGAAATCGAGGCCGCCGATGGGGCGAGCCTATTGCGCATCGCATGGCACCTCGGCAATCGCCATCTGCCGTTGCAGGTTGTTGGTGATCGTCTGCGTATTCGCGAGGATCACGTGATTGCCGAGATGATTTCGGGGCTCGGCGGCCGGATCACCCAGCTCGAGGCACCTTTCGATCCTGAATTCGGCGCTTATGCCGGTGCGCCGCACCACCACGGCGATGATGACAGCGATCACCACTAAGGCAGGCGGGCTCTCCGACGGCCAACTCTATCGCCTCCTTGCTTGGTTCTCGCCCGGCTTCCCAATTGGCGCCTTCAGCTATTCGCATGGTCTCGAAGCCGCCGCCGCGAGCGGCAGAGTACACGACCGGGAGACCCTGCAGTGTTGGATCGCGGCGATCCTTGCTAAGGGCGCCGGCCGAATGGATGCCGATACGCTGCGCGACGCGTATTGCGCGGCCTCTGAACAGAACCTCGAAGCATTGACCGCTGCCAATCGGCGCGGCACTGCCTTCCGCGCCACCTGGGAGATGGCGCTCGAGACCACGGGTCAAGGCGAGGCGTTCTTGGCGACCTGCAATGCAGTATGGCCCGATCCGGTTCTCGAGCGGTGGGGCGCGATGCAGGCCGCAGACGGTGAAGGGGTGTGTCACGCCGCTGTGGTCGGCGCCGCTACGGCACTTGCCAACATTCCTCTCCGCTGCGCTATGACCGCGTATTTGCAGGCGATGGCGGCCAACTTGGTTTCCGCCGGGTTGCGTCTTGGGATCGTCGGTCAGACCGACGGCCAGCGGATCGTCGCTGCCCTGGAGCACGTCATTGGCAAGGCGGTGGCCAATACGATCACACGCGATTCCAGTGCTTTCGGCGGCGTGGCCTTCGCGGTAGACCTCGCCTCAATGGCCCACGAAACGCAATACTCGAGGCTGTTCCGTTCGTGATGGAAAGCAGGAGCAGCGATCCGCTGCGGGTCGGGATCGGCGGACCGGTCGGATCCGGCAAAACCGCCCTGATGAATTGGCTGTGCAAACGGATGCGCGAGCATTGGGAGATCGCCGCGATCACCAACGACATTTATACCCGCGAAGACGCCGAATTTTTGACCAGGAGCGGCGCACTGCCGCCGGAACGGATCCGCGGTGTCGAGACCGGCGGCTGCCCGCACACCGCAATTCGCGAGGACGCCTCGATCAACCTCGCCGCGGTAGCCGAGTTGAACCGGTTGTTCCCGCGTCTCGACCTGGTGCTGATCGAATCGGGCGGCGACAATCTCGCCGCCACCTTCTCGCCCGAGCTTGCCGATTTGACGATCTACGTGATCGATGTGGCGGCAGGCGACAAGATCCCCCGCAAGGGCGGGCCTGGCATCACCCGCTCGGACCTCCTCGTGATCAACAAGGTCGATCTTGCGCCACTTGTCGGCGCCAGCCTCGAAGTCATGGCGCGCGACGCGACACGGATGCGCGGTGACCGACCCTTTGTGTTCACCAATTTGAAAAACGGTGAGGGGTTCGATCGGATCGTCGATTTTCTCGTCACCCAGGGCGGGTTGTGAGAGTGTCGGAAAGCGGCAGGCAGGGTCACCAACGGTGTAATCTCACGCCGTGTTGACACTCTATCACAGCTGTGCCGCTCCCGGAGAACGGCTCACCGACCTCGCCAAAGCGAATTTGCCGCCGAATGTCGCCTGGATCGATCTGCTAAAGCCTGAGCCCGACGAGGTCGCGTTTGTCGAGCGGACCACCGGCCTGGAGGTGCCGGGCATCGAAGACCTGAGCGAGATCGAAAGCTCAAGCCGGTTGCGCCATCAAAACGGCGCGATTTATCTAAGTGCGCCGCTCATTTTTCGCGGCCCCGACTCCGATCAGCCGGTAACGACTCCGGTTGGCTTTGTACTAACTCGCGAGCGGCTGGTCACGGTTCGGTTCCAAGACATCACCTCGTTTCGGACCTTCAGCGCCCGCGACCTTGCGGGCGAGAGCGATCCGCTGAGCAGCGCTGCAGTTTTTGCCGGCTTGATGGACGCGATCGCCGACCGCCTCGCCGATGTTCTCGAAAACATCGCTGCCGAACTCGATGTGCTGTCGCACCGGCTGTTCCATACCCCGGCCACGGAGCCCGCCGTGCGGCGACCGCCGGCGCGCGAAAGTGCCGATCTGAGGATCATCCTGCGTCGAGTCGGTAACAGTGGCGATCTCGCCTCGAAGATCCGCGACAGCCTGCTCGGGATCGGCCGGATCGTCCCTTACGTCTTGAGCCTCGCTGCCGATTGGTTGCCACCCGAGGTTAAGCCGCGGCTCGACACGGTGCACCAGGATGTGTTGTCACTCAGCGATTACGACGCGCACATCGTCAACAAGGTACAGCTGTTGCTCGACGCCACGCTCGGTCTGATCAATGTCGAGCAGAACAACATCATCAAGGTGCTGACGATCGTCTCGGTGGTTGGCATCCCGCCGACCCTGATCGCCAGCATGTATGGGATGAACTTCAAAGGCATGCCGGAATACGACTGGTCCTGGGGCTATCCCTACGGGCTCGCCATGATCGCATTGAGTGCGATCTTGCCAGTGGCTTGGTTCAAATGGCGCGGCTGGATTTGAGTCTGGGCTTGCTCTTCAATAAAAAACGCCCCCGAAAACCGGGGGCGTTTGTCGTTCATGGAGTTAGCTAGCGTGCCATTAAGCGGCCTGCTTCTGCTCAACCATCCGCGGCTCGCTGCTGCCGATCGCAATCTTGCGCAGCTTGGCCTCCTCGGGCACCTCGTGCACGAGATCGACATGCAGCATGCCGTTGACGAGGCTGGCACCGACGACCTTGATATGTTCGGCGAGGCTGAAGCGCCGCTCGAACGTGCGCCGAGCAATGCCGCGGTGCAGATACCGGCCGTTCTCGTCTTCCTTCTTCGCCTTGCCGGTCACGAGCAGCGAGTTCTCGTGCACCGTGACATCGATCTCGTCTTGCGAGAACCCGGCCACAGCCATCGTCAGCCGGTAGGCGTCCTCACCGGTCTTTTCGATGTTGTAAGGTGGGTAGGCGAGAGCAGCGTTGTCCATACGGGCAGCCGCATCGACCAGGCGCGTCAAGCGATCGAAGCCGATCGTCGAGCGGAACAAGGGAGAGAAATCGAACGTATTCATAACCACATCCTCCTTTGAGCAACATGGGTTCGGCACTCGCCATGATCGCCAAGTGCCGGTTTCGGTAGGTGCAGCCCCAGGGTGGCGACCGCACGAGATGTAGATGGTAAGCCTTAGACGAGGGTCAAGGGGTAGCTTGAGCCAACCCTCAGGACTTGATGCCGAAGCCCTGAAAGCGCTTGTTGAAGCGAGCGAGCTGGCCGCCGCTGTCGATCAGACGCTGCTGCCCTCCGGTCCACGCCGGATGCGATTTTGGATCGATGTCGAGGCGCAACGTGTCGCCCGCCTTGCCGTAGGTCGAACGCGTCTTGTACGAGCTGCCGTCGGTCATCACGACCGTGATCTCGTGATAGTCCGGGTGAATGCCTTCTTTCATCGTACCGCCCTCAAAAGCGGGCGCTTATACCAATGCGCCGCTTCTTGTGCAATTCGCGTCAGTCCCCTGAAACGAGGGAATCCATCGCCGCCTGCACGCCGCCGCGGCCGTGCGGCACGCCGGTCAGCTCCAGCGCCATCTCGACAGCGGCGATGGCACCGAGGATCATCGGCTCGTTCAAATCTCCGAGATGGCCGATACGGAGAACCCGGCCGCGCAACCGGTCGAGCCCGCCGCCGAGCGAGACGTTGAACTTGTCGAGGCATACCTGACGCGTCTTGTCGGCGTCGTAGCGTTCGGGCAGCTGTACCGCGGTAATCGAATCGGATTGGGCGCGGGGGTCGATAGCGTAGATCTCCGGTCCGTCGTTTTGGCGCCACGCGCGCACCGCACGCCGTGTCGCCTCGGCCAGGCGATAGTGCCGCGCGAAGACCTCGTCGAGACCCTCCTCCTCGAGCATGCGCAACGCTTCCTGCAGCCCGTAGAAGAAGTGAACCGGCGCAGTGCCGTTCCAGACTGATTGCGACGTTCCGCCGAGCAGCCGCCGCCAGTCCCAGTAGACGCGCGGCAGCTTGGCCTCGGCGGTGGCGGCGATCGCCCGGGCGCTGATCCCGGTAAACGCCATGCCTGTCGGCAGCATAAGCCCCTTTTGCGAGCCGGCGACGACGACGTCGACCCCCCATTCGTCCATGCGAAAGTCCATCGACGCCAGGGACGAGATCGTATCGACGAGAAACAGCGCCGGGTGCCGGGCAGCGTCGATCGCGCGGCGCAACGCGGCGATGTCGTTGACGACCCCGGTCGAGGTTTCGTTGTGCACGACCAGCACGGCCTTGATCGCATGTTCGCGATCCTCGCGCAGCCGGCTCTCGAGCTTTGCGGAATCGGCGGCGGTCCGCCAGTCGTTGGCGAGCGTCTCGACCTCCAGCCCGAAGGCTTCGCCGCGCAGACCCCAGTTGAGCGAG
>Ga0306924_10005120_pt1 | contig 12891 bp, 9 predicted proteins | sample sta12Can44000111_FD_203756 | JGI IMG/M metagenome (GOLD analysis project Ga0306924, IMG submission 203756) | Lab enrichment of tropical soil microbial communities from Luquillo Experimental Forest, Puerto Rico - statanox.12C.anox.44.000.111 (v2)... | ecosystem: Environmental > Terrestrial > Soil... | reverse complement strand
TGTCCTCAAAGGCACCGACGTCGACCAGCCCCGCAACCTCGCCAAAAGCGTCACCGTCGAGTAGCTGGCAGAGCGTCCCTCACCCCGGAGCGCCGGCTCTGGCGGGTGGCCGTCTCTTTTCAAATTCCGGAACCATGTCGGTCCATAATTTACTTTAAATAGTAAGGTAAATTTATGCAATTTTAACTAAATAAAGAAATCATAATATCTTAACCATGAAAGATTTTGACTAAAATATGTGGTTCCGGTATTGAACTCTCGACTTGGAATCCTTGGAGACCTGGCGCTGACTTGCCAATACCCATGCAAAACACTCCTTTAAACGACCTACCAACATTACGCTGCGATGTCATCGTCGGGACCCGCCCCGAAGCGATCAAACTGGCGCCGGTCATAAGAGCACTCAGAAAAAGCGGGGACGATTTCTCAGTCCGCGTCGTCACCTCGGGGCAGCATGGCGAGATCTGCCGCTCTGCACTGGCCGCGTTCGGGCTCGCCGCGGACAGTGAACTAAACATCGAACCGGTCAGCGGGTCGCTAGCGGATACCGCCGGCAACGTGTTGCGGGCGTTCAGTCGTCGCTTTGCCGACAGCCGGCCTGACCTCGTTCTCGTCCAAGGCGACACGACCACCGCAATGGCGGCAGCGCTCGCCGGCTTTTACGCGCAGATCCCGGTTGCGCATGTCGAGGCGGGACTGCGTAGCGGCGACCTTGCCCATCCTTTTCCGGAAGAGGCCAACCGCCAAGTCATCGATGCGGTCTCCGAGATCTTGTTGCCCCCCACTCCCCAGGCGCAATCCAATCTGCACCAGGCCGGCTTTGCCATCGAAAGATGCCCCGTGACGGGAAACACCGTCGTCGACGCATTGCAGCTGCTGTGCGCGACCCACCCGCCGGTTCTCGATGGGAGCGGTATCGAAGAGGCCGACCTCGAGGGCCGCCGGCTGATCCTCGTAACGACACACCGGCGCGAGAGCTGGGGCGGTGACCTCGAAGCGATCTGTGGCGCGATCCGCGAGATTGTCCAACGTCGGCCGAACACAATAGTGGCTCTGCCGGTACATCCTAACCCCAATGTTCAGAGACCAGTGCGCCAATTGCTGGATGGACACCCGCGGATCAAATTACTGCCGCCACTGGGCTATATCCCTTTTTTGGCGCTAATGCGGCGCGCCTACCTGATCCTCACCGACTCGGGAGGCATTCAAGAAGAGGCACCTTCTCTGGGCGTGCCTGTTCTCGTCCTGCGTAAGACGACGGAGCGGCCAGAAGCCGCGGAAGCCGGCCTCGCGCGCATCATCGGCACGGATCCCGGCGCCGTTGTCGGGCATGTCGAGGAGTTACTGGAGGACGAGCAGACCTACGGCGCGATGGCGACTGCGGTCAATCCCTATGGCGACGGACTGGCGAGCGAACGGATCGTCGAAGTGCTGACGAATTGGCGATGCGGACGGCCTTTACTCGCAGAGGACCGATCGTTCTCACCGCAACGGCGCCACATGAAAAATTCGCAACGACTGCGGCAACATCTGCCCGGCGCACCATTAGAAATTGGGTTCCTGCACCGTGAAATGCACTTTGTGACAGACAACAAGACCGCTTCCCGCATCTGACAACCACGAATACTACAAAGGAGGTATAATATGGCACTGAGCACACAACTAGCACGGCGGAAGTTTCTCGCCGCTACTGGGATAACATTTGCAACGGCATTGGCCACCGATCCGGCCCGCGCTCAGTTGGCTGGGGACTGGGCTACAAAACGGCGACCCTTTAAAGTCGGCGTGGCACCGGGATACATTGTTTCCGGGCGCGGCGAGCATTCGTCGAACCCTTATTTTCTGCCGCAAGGCAAGCCCTCCAACAAGCATATGCCAAGACCGAATGCGGTGCATGGAAAAGGTATCATGGAGGAGGATACACCATGACCGTCTCGACCCTCGTTCTTTACGATACGACAGGCCAATGGGGCTGGCTCGGCGAGCTCTACGCGATCATGTCAGCCAATCTGGCCAGTCACTTCGGCTCGTGGACGGCGATGCCGGTTGCCTCCTACCAGACCGGCCAGCTCAAGCAGTATAGCGCCGCCATTTATGTCGGCTCGACCTATGGTGAACCGCTGCCGAACGCTTTTCTCGACGACGTATACGCCACGACGACACCCGTCATTTGGGCCTATGACAATATCTGGCAGCTGACCGCACGTTATCCAGCTTTCTCGTCGGTTTACGGTTGGAACTGGTCCGGGTTCGATTTCTCATCCGTGGCCGAGGTCGATTACCCACTGCCTCCTTCGACCCGGGCAACACAGAAGTTGAAACGTTACGCGGCAAACGCTGCCGGGATAATGAACTACTGGTCGCTCGCCTCCAACGTCACCGTCTTGGCCAATTGCGTGCGCTCCGACGGCACCACCTTCCCTTGGGCAATACGCTCGACCGGCCCGAACGGCGGCAGCCTCACCTACATCGGCGAAAACCCGCTTGTCTATCTATCGGAGGGCGATCGCTATTTGGCCTATTGCGATCTTCTCTTTGACGCGCTCGCGCCGAGCACACCAGTCCAGCATCGCGCGTTTGTCCGTCTCGAGGACATTGATCCGACCTACGACACCAATGCCTTGAAATCGGTCGCGAATTGGCTGAAGGGCCAGAACGTCCCGTTCGGTTTTCAGATAATCCCTTACTACCTCGATCCGCTGAACGCCAACAACAACGGTACCAACATCACCCTCCAGTCCAAGGCTGCTATGGTCAGTATGATCAAATACATGCAGTCCCAGGGCGGTGTCATGATGTGCCATGGCTACACCCACCAATACTCGAACGTGCCCAACCCATATAGCGGCGCCAGCGGTGACGATTGTGAATTTTACCGAATCACAATGAATTCCGACAATACTTTGAATTTCCAAGGACCGGTTGCAGAGGATTCCCTCGCTTGGGCACAAGGTCGTTTTACCGCCGCACAGCAGCTGTACAAGGCAGCAGGGTTCGCCATGCCCCAGTTCATGACATTCCCCTCCTATGCTGCAACGCCCGCCGATTATACCGCCGCGAACGGGTTCTTCACGGCCGCCTCCGAGAGGAGATTGTACTTCACCGGCCTGCTGTCCGGGCAACCCATCAATTATACCCAGATGGCCGGGCCAGTACATGCCGTATACGGTTCGCGACGTCTACAATATGAAAGTATTGGCGGACACGCTGGGCGGCATCGAGCCGACGCCTTACTTTTCCTATCCTGCTCGGCTTCCGGCCGACATTATTGCCGACGCGCAACGCAACCTGGTGGTCCGAGACGGGTGGGCGAACTTCTTTTATCACACCTACGACAACATCAGCTATCTCCAGCAGACTGTCACCGGCTTGAAGGGCTTGGGCTATACCTTCGTATCTCCGACAGCAGCCTAAGCCTTTCTGTCTTCTCTGGCCCCGCGCGGCTGCCGAACCGATCGGCAGCCGGCGCGGCGCCAGCGAACCGCCGGCTGGCATTAACGGCCCTGGCGCAAGCTCATCTTAAATTTATCGCCGAGCCGAGAGTCGCGAACCAGACCCCTAGAACTCAGGTGCGTCAATGAGCTCTGTCGATCTCATTACACTTGGTCTGTTGGCATTACAGATCGGCTTTGTCCTGATGATGGTCGTCTATCTCATCTCGGGACTGGACGATTTGTTTGTCGATCTACTGTTCTTTGTGATGAAGGCGGTACGCCGGTTCGGCGGCAATTCAACACATCGCCAGCCGAGCCTCGAAGAAATGGCGGAGAAACCGGAGCAGCCATTTGCGTTGATGGTCCCCGCCTGGCAGGAAGCCGAGGTCATTCGGCGGGCGTTGCTGAATACGATCAGCAACATCGACTACCGTAATTTTCACGTCTTTGTCGGAACTTATGTAAACGACCTCGAGACGCAGCGCGAGGTCGAGGAGGTGATGCGAGAACATGCCAATGTCACTCAGTTGATCGTTCCGCATCCCGGTCCGACCTGCAAGGCCGACTGCCTCAACTGGATCGTCAAAGGCATCCGTGAATACTAGGAGCAACACGGCATCCGCTTCGCCGGGGTCATTTTGCACGACGCAGAGGACGTCGTCGATACGCTGAGCCTGAAGCTCTTTAATTGCCTGATGCCCGAGTGGGACCTCGTGCAGATCCCGATCATCTCGCTGGAGCGGCCGTGGTGGAACCTGGTTGGCGGCCATTATATGGACGAATTTGCCGAGGCTCACTGCAAGGAAATCCACGTCCGAGAATGGTTTGCCGGCGTCGTGCCCGGAGCGGGGGTCGGAACTGGCTATTCGATGCGGGCGCTCGAGGCTGCGGCTGCCGATGGCGACTGTTTTGCAACTGATAGCCTGACGGAAGATTACGAATTCTCGTTCCGTATCCATCAGCTCGGGCTGAAGCAGACCTTCGTACGGTTTCCTATCGAGCGAAGGGTGCCACGCTGGTCTTTCATGCATCGCAGACCGCGACTGGTCAGTCGACGGGATTTCATCACCACCCGCGAGTTCTTTCCTGACGTGTTCTGGAGTTCGGTCCGGCAAAAGACGCGATGGGTGACCGGGATTGCGTTGCAAGGCTGGAAAAAGTTCGGCTGGCGCGGTGACTGGCGGGTCCGCTATCTGTATTTTCGTGATCGCAAATCTTTGTTTACCCAACAGTTTATGGTGCTCGGCTATATCGTCGCGCTTGGGCTGCTCGCCTTGCAAGTATCGGCCGCGCTGTTTCCCGACCGTTACATATTCGCGCCGCCATTTGAAAACGACAGCGCGCTCTGGGACCTTTTTTACATCAATGTCGGGTTATTCGTGAACCGCCTCCTCCATCGCCACATCTGGACATGCCGGATCTACGGGTGGTCGCAACTGCCGCTCATCATCCCCCGGTATCTCGTGGCAAACGTCGTGAATTATTTCGCCGTGACCCGCGCAACTTGGCGCTATACGAAACATTTGAGGACACGCGAGCGGATCGGCTGGGATAAGACGGCGCACAGTTTCCCTGGAGAAGAACTGCTCGCAGCCTATCGGCGCAAGCTTGGTGATATCCTGATCGAGCGCGGCCTCGTCACCAAGGAGCAGCTGGACCGGGGGCTAGCCGCACAAGCTACGACTGGACGGCCGTTGGGCGCGGCCATTGTCGACATCGGCGAGCTTGATGAGGACGCACTCATCGACGTCCTATGCGATCAGCTGCATCTCGCGCGCGCCCATACGCTTGATCCCTACGGTATTTCACCCAGTCTGTTGCGCCGCCTGCCGGAGCACTGCGCAAAAGCGCTGTCAGTCTTTCCCCTCGAGGAAAAGGATGACGGGAAGATTGTGCTCGCCTGTGCCGTCGTCCCCGACCGTCGCGGCATCCTAGAGCTCGAAGCAGCGCTGGAGGCGTCGGTCGAGTTTCGGCTGGCGCGCCGCGCCGAAGTCACTCTGGCGCTGCGCCACGGCTATGCACGGCTCAAGCTGACCGGTGCCCAGGAGCTGGCGATCCCTCGCCCCGGACAAGGGTTAGTAGAATATCGCCCGATTGGAGAGCTGCTGATCGATATGGGCGCAATCACTTATCCGGATCTCGCAAAGGCAGTTTCAGAAGCAGCCAGATCGGGCAAACGTCTTGGCGAGTATCTCGTCGCCCAAGGCTTTATCCGACGCGAGCAGATGGAAAAGGCAATGACGCGCCAGCGGGTCGGTGAACGTCTGTCAGGCGGCCTTACGGTCGTGGCGGACCGCGCAGCACGAGACGACCTGGATCCGGCTTTGGTTGCGGAGGCCTCCAGCGACGCTTGAGAGAAGCGTTATCTCGCTCGATCACAGAGGCTTTAGGTTTAATCCTAAAGACCCGGCTCCCAGCGCTCCCACATTCGGACGTCCTCTGAGACCGGCCCGGAGCTGAGGCGAACCCCTGAGAGTTTATGAGCCAGAGGCTGTGGCCGCAGCAGCTAAAGGCATGCGAGCAAATGTTGATTTCGCATTCGGGTCCAATAGGTTTGCTGACTGGTGACGACGGCCTTGAATTCGCAAGAAAACGGGCGTAGGTTAGCCACTGCCGATAGCGGTACATCTTCGAAATTTCGACAAATGCGAGATATCTCTATTTGGTCGACGCAGAGTACGGTGGCCCCGCTTATCCAGAGGCGAGACGTTAATACTCTGTTGTTCTTGTCCCGGACAGCGTTGCCATTGTTGGCGGCGTTGTTTTTGGCACTTGCCGATAGCACTGCACCGCTTGCCGCCGAGAGCGCGGTGACCAGTACGGATGATGCCGCAACGACGGGCGATACTGATGCGTATCTGGCTCGGCTGCGCGCGGCCTTGCCTCAGAGTTGGTTGCAGCGGGAATTCCAGCGTCAACGCTCATTTCCCGCATTCGCACATAGCCGACAGATGGTTGCCAAGGGGCAATATGAGGAGGCCTTCGAGGAGCTGGAGAAGTATCTCGCCTCCGATCCCGACGACCTCGTTATCCAGTTCGGATATCTCATTCTTGCAACCGACCTTAAACGTTATCGTGCCGCGATCGATGCGGCCGACCGGATCCTCGCTTCCGTGCCCGATTTCGCGCCTGCACTATTTTACCGTGGGCTCGCTCGGGCAGCTTTGGGCGAGAACAAAGAGGCGCTACCGGATCTCGCCGCTGCCGTAGACAGCAAGGCGTTGGCGCCCGCCGACAGCCAATATGCGCGACGTTCCTAGGCGATGGCCGCTGTGGCAAGCCCCGCGACAGCGGATGCGCTCGCGCTCTTGGAGCGCGAGGAGGCCCAGGGGGGAGCGGATGGCACGCTGCTCGTGGCCAAGGGTCAGCTTCTCGAACACCTCGACCGCAACAGAGAGGCGGCCGTCGCCTATGATGATGCGGCCAGGAGCGCGAGCAATGACGAGGAGAAACGCGCGGCCTGGGTATTTGGCGCCGAGCTCGCGTTGAAGAGTGGCGACCCGACCAGCGCCCTGTCGCGTGCAGAGGCGGCATGGAAATTGGCGCCGGGGAACCCCGAGGTCGCAACCGTCCTGGCCGAAGCCGCTTCCAAGCTCGGGCGAACCGACCTGGTGGAAGCCGCCGAGCGCGCAACCAGGGCCGGTAGCGCGATGGACCGCGGAATCCGCGAATCGCTCGCCAATGCGCTGTTTCGGGTCGGCCGTTTCGACCAGGCCGCCGCCAATTTCGACGAGCTTGCGGAGACGGCGAGTAGCCCAGCCGAAGAGTATCGCCTACGCCGTGCCGCCGGCTTTGCGGCGCAAGCGGCCAAGGACGCGTCGCGCGCGTTGTCCGAATTGCAGCGCGCGGCCGCGATCAATTCCGCGCCGGAAGCGCTCGTGTCTGCCGCGGAGGCAGCCTTACAGGCGGGATATTTGGACGTCGCGGCGGGCTACCTGTCGCGGTTGGCCGATGCCAGCGGGGGAAAGGACCGCAATCAGGCGCTGCAGCGCCTGAGCACAGTGGAGGAACAAAACGGCCATTTCCAGGAGGCTCTTGCCGCGCTGGACCGAATCCCGGCCGATCAACGAGACGCCAGCGTCGAGCGTCGAGCGGTATTCCTCGCTTCGAAGGTCGGCAACCTCAATATCGCCGTGGCACACGCCGAGCGCGTTGCGGCCCTGGAGCCGACCCGCGCGAACCTCCGCGCGTTGGGCGAGGCCCAGCTCGCTGCCGGGCAGCCGGACGCCGCGATTGCGACGTTTCAGCGAGCCCTCGATCTTCAGCCCGAGAAGGATCCAGCCCTCCGCGAGATGCTCGCCAACTCGCTCGTTGCGGTCGGGCGCCCATCGCTCGCCGCCACGGAATTCGAGACCTTGGCGGCTGCGGCCAAGCTTCCCGCGGATAAATACCGCCTGCAACTGGCCGCTGGTTTTGCCGCGCTCAAGGCCGGCGATTCGCCGCGCGCGCTCACGGCTTTCCGCCAGGCGGTGGCAATCGAAGCGAACAGCAAATCGCTCGAAGCAGCAGCCGAGACTGCATTCCAGGCAGGTCATATCGCGGAAGCTGCCGGATATCTCGAGCGCCTTACCGCCGCGGATGATGATATCTCCGCGACCGTGAGGCATCTCGACCGCCTCAGTTTTGTGTATGAGAAGGCAGGCGATTCGAGGAAGGCACTCGAGGCGCTTGCGAGATTGCCCAAGGCTGCGCAAAGCCAGCCTGAAATCATGCGGCGGGAGGCGGCACTGGCTCAGAAGTTGGGGGATCGCAAGGGCATGCTGGCACATATGCGTGACCTTGCGGCCGTCGAGCCGAGCGAGAACAACCTTGCTGCTCTCGCGGATGCCCAGATCGGCGCGGGTCAGAGCGGCGCTGCAGCGATAACCCTCGAATCGCTTCTGGCGATTCGCAGCCTTTCGGCCGAAAAGAGAGCAAGCTATCTTGAACGCTTAGTGAATATCGAGGTCTCGCGCGGCAATCCGAAACGAGCGCAGTCGCTCTTCGCGGAAGCCTATCACGTCTCTCCTTCCCACCCGCCGGAGTGGCTGGCGCAAGCGGCGGAAAGCGCGGTGCAGGCGAGGGACTGGGAGGAGGCGATACAGAGTTACCGGATGCTCGCCGAAAACGAGTGGATCCCGCGCAAGACCCGCGCCGCCTACGACGCCCGGCTGGGCTCCGCGCTCGCCAGCCTGGCGCGGGACCAAGAGGCACTGACGGCCTATGACGCGGCAATTCAACTTGGCGGAGCAACCCCGTCCCTCCACGAGGACCGGGGTATCGTCCTTATGCGTCTCGGCCGCGCCGCGGCGGCTGTAGCCGAGTTCCGCGCGGCCTACGACGCTCATCCCCGGGCGGATCTTGCCTTGTCCCTGGGGTATGCCCACCAGGCGGCGCACCAACCGGGGCTCGCCGTCGTTTTTCTGCGGCGGGCGCTGGCCGACTCACAGGCACTGTCGCCGGCGCAGCGACAGCAGGCCAGCGCGGCGTTGGGCTACGCCTACTCCGATACCGAACAGCACGAGCAGGCGGCAGGTTGCTTCGAGAAGGCGCTTGGCATATTACCAAGCTCAACCTCCACTCGAAGCTGTGGCGTCGGAAATGAAACTGCGGCGGTCCAGTGAACAGCGGCGAAGCGATCTCAAAGTCGCCGCGCATAAGGGTGCCGGAACCCCTTCGCGCCAGCACGCTGCGGTGCGGTTCGTCGGAAATGGCTGCCGCGCTCACCTTCGGTTTCTTTACAGGTTCGCCGCACCGGCGCTGGCCGGTGCGCTGCTTTTGTCGTGCGCAGCGGGAAGCCTGTCGGATGCCGCTGCGCAGACCGGGTCACCTGGAAGGACCGGGGAAACCAATGCGGCGCTCAGCAGCGTCGAAAGATTGAGGCTGACGCTCGCTCTTGCCCGGTCCTACCGTTTGACCGACCAACCTCAAAAAGCGCTCGACACGCTGACGCCGTTGAGCGCGGGACCGTGGCCATCTGCGGCGCTCGAAGCTCAATATCATGACGAGGTTGCGCGCGATCAGGATGCCTTGGGCCGGCCGGCTGAGGCGCGACGTGAGCTGGAAAGGGCTGTTGCGCTCGAGCCGACGGCCGAGCGGCAGTTCCGCCTTGGCCAGCTGGCGGAGCGTCTGGGCGATCGCGAAGAAGCGCAACGCCAACTCGAGGCAGCCGTAGCCGCCGAACCGGCGAATATGGAATACAAAGCCGCGCTTGCCTACACGTTGCGCAACAACGGCGATCTTGCCGGCGCGGCGCAGCTCATGTCGGGAGTACTGGCTGCCCAGCCGGATCGCTATGCGCTCCATCAAGATCTCGGATATACCTATCTTGGTCTGGGCGAAAACGAGAAGGCGATCGATCAATTCAAATGGTCACTCGACAATCAGCAGCTTTACCCCAGCGAAACTCAGGAGGAGCGCGACGCCACCGCCCGGACGGTCGAAGGGCTGCGCCGGACCATCAATGCTGTCGAGCCTCACTGGACGGCATACGGCTACACGAACCTTTGCCTTTCCGGCCACTATTGCGATCGCCAAATCCGCACTCTCCAAAGTCTCATAAGTGCGAACCAGGGCGGTCTCGAACTCGACTACCAGCCGCCTGATATCGGCTTTGTGGATGGCCGAATACTCCAAGGCTACGCGCGTACTTACTTCAGTTATGACCCCGGCACGATCAGCCCACAGGGCAAGAGTTTCCAAGGTGCGGTAGGGCTCCATTACAAGCCTTTGAGCGATTATAATTTAGTGTTGTCGGGCGAGCGGCTGATCAAGTTCGGCTCCAACGCGGTCAACAATTGGGAAGGCCGCGTATCGTTTTCGACCAGCACGGGTTACGAAATCGATCCGGTCGACTCCAGGTCGTTTTACAGTTTGCTGTATCTGGATTTTGCCGGCACGGCACAATCGCCCCACCAAATCCTCACCTATGCCGACGGGCGAGGGGGGGGTAAATTTCAATCTCGGGGACCGGGCAGTCATCTCGCCTTTTGTCTATGGCATCTTCAGAGGCAATTACGGGATTGGCGCAAATACTTCGGCCGAGACGGGCATTGGCGCCTCGCTACGGGGTTTTTTCTATGAAGACAAGTATCACGCCCCCCGAGACGCCGTAGAGCTTCTGCCGCGCCTGGGTTACACCGTCTACGATTCATTGGCGACACCGAGTGTCGTTTTCTCGATTACTGTCGTCGCGAGGTTTTGAATGAAATTCCGAAAGCCGATGTCTCGCATCCGCCGGGTATGCGCGCTACTCGTCTGCGCGGCCGCACTCCTGACGGCGAATCCACCGGCGAGCGCTGCAACGGGAGCCGCATGCCAGGGACTAAGGGGCACCTTTCTCCAGCTGACGCCGGCACAAATCGCCCGCCCGGCCGCGGAATGGCGGCAATTGTTCGATGAATTGCGGACGATCGGCGTGAACACACTCTTCCTGCAGTGGACGGTTCTCGATCGCAAGCCTCTCTTCCAAACCGCGCGACACGAGACTGCGGCTAACACGCCGCTAGCTTCGATTTTGGACCTCGCCGCGCAGTCGGGGATTCGTGTCTGGTTCGGGTTGGCCTTGGATTCGAGCTATTGGGAAGAGATCAAGCAACCTGCAGAGCTTCTCAGGCCTTATTTCCGCAGACGTGTTCAGGATCTGGCCGGGTTCCTCGACGATTTGAACGCCGTTACTGCAGGCGCGCCATTTGCCGGCTGGTACATCCCCGACGAGATCGATGACCGGACCTGGCTCGATCCCAGCAAACGCGCCGTTCTAAAGAATTATTTGGCGGAAACGGTTGCACTGCTCAAGGCGCGGCGGCCGGGATCAAAGGTAGCGATTTCCGGTTTCAGCAATTCGTTCGCCGATCCGGACCTGCTCGCTTCGTTTTGGGCCGATGTAATCCGGGCTTCTGGCATCGACCTGCTCCTGTTTCAGGATGGTGTCGGCGAGGGAAAGGTCGCGCTTGATGACATTGGGCTGTATTACGAAGCCCTCGACCGCGCGGTGCGCAGCGCCGGCGCTCAATTGGGAGCCGTCGTCGAGCTTTTCAGCCTAATGCCGGACGGCCGTCGTCTGCCGGCGATGGCGGGACGGATTCGGGAGCAGATCGGCGCTGCGACCCGCCGCACGAGTTTTCCTGTGGTGGCCTTCTCTATCCCGGACTACATGAGCCGTCTTGCGGGGCGCCAGGCAGGCGATCTGCTTGCCAATTTTCTCTCGTCGCAGAAGAGCTGCCGCGGCTGACATTGTTAAGGGCACTACATCATCCGCCCTACCTCCGCGGCTGAACGACCCCGCGGGTTTGACGGGCAGGCCGCCTTCCAGAAGCTCGGGTTTACCCTGCGGAACTCAGAGCGGTCATCACGAACGAGCGGAGCGCAGCCCAAAGGGACCAACCGAGTCCGAGGGATAGCGCCACGATCACAATAAACGCCACTTCCGCGCTCAGCCGCGCCCTAATCCCGTACGCGGATCGGTGGGGACCCGGCAATTTCCAATCCATCCGACAATAGTTGGCCTTCGCGATAATGCGCTCGGTTTTGGGTAGCTTTCAACCTCTAAAGGGTGAACGTCACAGCTTCGTATTGCAAACCGGAGAGCTCTCCCAAGGTTTACTGCTGGAGCAGCGTCGATGCGCGGATACGTTGCTGACATGATCTCGCCGATATAATCGGCGAGGAAGATCCTAGGCCGCTCAAACGAGACTCGGCCAGGGAAGCGCCGGGGATTCCACGCAAATGCCCAGCAAGGATAAAATCCGGCGACGCCTTCGGCCGTCAGGCTATTGGATGGCGGTGTTGAGAACGCTCGACAGCGTCGTCACCCAGGGCACCATCTCTTCGGCGAAATACCACCAGAAATAACCGCCGATATAGCTCGCCGGCAGTCCCGCAACGGTCTTCGCCATCGGGTAATATTGGGTGATCTCGCTGATCTCGTAGACGGACCCGTATTGCGGGTCGGCTGTGCCGAGTTCGCCGAAGCCAACTTTCGAATTCGGGAAAATCGCGGCGAGGTTGGTGTAGACCCAGGGCCAGTTCGGGTTCTCCCCGGGGCACTGGTCGGGGTACCAGCTGATCAGCACATAGTTAACGTTGAGGCGGATCTTCTCTGTCTCGACCGATCGCTGGCTGACCGGCAGGTTCAGTTGGAACTGTTGAGTGATCCAGCTGAACATGTCATTGCCGCCGTTATCGGTCGAAATGCAGTTGTTGGGGTCGGATGGCTCGCCCTCGTAAAAGAACGTCAATGCCGTGGCGCCCCCTTGACTGGCCACGACGTCGTACATCGCCTCGATCTTGGCCATCGTGTTGGAACCCAGCCAATCGCCATTGACTTCGTTGCCGATCTCCCAGATATCGACGAGACTCCCGAGCGCCGCCGTATAATTCTGTGTCCAAGTCTTGATGTTCGATGGCGTGTATTTGCTCATGTAATACGAGTCGGCGAGCTCACCCATGATATAGGCGGCGCTGCGGAACTGTTGGA
>Ga0306924_10005119_pt1 | contig 12893 bp, 15 predicted proteins | sample sta12Can44000111_FD_203756 | JGI IMG/M metagenome (GOLD analysis project Ga0306924, IMG submission 203756) | Lab enrichment of tropical soil microbial communities from Luquillo Experimental Forest, Puerto Rico - statanox.12C.anox.44.000.111 (v2)... | ecosystem: Environmental > Terrestrial >... | reverse complement strand
CCTTGGTCGTGCGCTCGAAGGCCGCGGTCAGCGCCGCCTTGCGATCCGCCGGAATGCCGGGAGGGGCCGCGAACGGCCGCGCCATGGCCTGCCCGATCAGCATCAATTTCAGGATTTGATCCAGCATTGTCGCAAGAGACGGCAGAAGCCGCAATGGGCTTGATTTTCCATCTAAAGCATCAATCTATAGTCGCAGGAGCGGGCACGAACCGCACCGGTCTTGTACCCCAGTTGTACCCAAGCCCGAAAGGGAACCCCGATGAAGCTTACCGAGAAGTCCATCACCAAGCTCGACCTGCCCGCCGGCGTCAACGAGCGCCTGTTCAGCGATGATACCCTTACCGGCCTCAGCCTACGCTTGCGCCGCGGCGCCAACGGCATCGCTAGGAGTTGGGTCTACCGCTATACGATCGCTGGTCACCCCCGCAAGCTCACCCTCGATTTTGCCGGTCACGATCTTGCCGCTGCGCGCAAGTGCGCCGGCGATCTGCAAGCCCGCATTCGGTTGGGGCACGACCCGGAGCAGGAGCGGGCACAGACCCGCGCCAATATCGGGCAGACGGTCGGCGCCGTACTGGAAACCTACCTGCCGCGGAAGAAGCTGACGCTGCGCCCGCGTAGCTATATCGAGACCGAGCGCCATCTCCTGGTCGACTACGCGCCTCTGCATCGCCTATCGCTGCGTCGTGTCTCCACCGCAGACATCACCGCCCGCAACGTGGCCATCGCCACCACCAAGGGCCGCACCACCGCGACCAATAGCCTGCGCGCGTTCTCGGCATTCCTCACCTGGGCCATGCGGCAGGGGCTCATCGACCGCAATCCCGGTATGGGCGTCGAGCGTTTCGAGGTTGGCGAGCGCGACCGGGTGCTCTGCGCCGACGAGGTCAAGGCGCTATGGGACGCAACCGCCGGGCCAGGCGACTATTCGGCCATCGTGCGGATGTTGCTGTTGAGCGGTTGTCGCGCCGATGAGATTGGCGGTCTGCTGTGGGACGAGGTTCGCTTTGATCGCCTCGAACTGCCGGCCGAACGCACCAAGACCGGAGCGCCGCTGTCCCTTCCGCTGACGCCCACCATGCGGGCCATCCTCGACGGCCGGGAACGCTCCAATTGCAAGTACGTCTTTGGCCGCCTGGATGGGACGCCGTTCAGCGGCTGGAGCGGCAGCAAGGAAGCGCTTGACGCTCGCATCGAGGCTGCCGGCTTCACGATGAAGCCGTGGCGAACCCACGATTTGCGGCGGACCCTGTCGACCGGAATGGGCGAGCTTGAGGTCGCGCCCCACGTGATTGACATGATCACCAATCACGCACTGCCGAAGGTGCGTAAGATTTACAACCGTGCCGAACTGGAGCGGGCGAAGCGGGAGGCGCTCATGCTCTGGGATGCGCACGTACAAGCGATCGCCGAGGGCCGCGTTACCGGGGATCGCATCGTACCCGTGGATAGCACGGTCGTGGCGTTGAGGCGCGCCAGCGTGGAGGACTAAAATACGCGGGCCGGCCGACGGTAGCACGTCAAACCGGCCCTGATCCGCAGCCATCGAGGTTGAAATCCATGGCCGGGACTACCAACGACAATACCACAGGTGACGATTGGCGGCTGGCCAGCAACGAGCTCGCTTTCGTCACTGCGCTCGTCGGCCCCGAGCGAGTTAGCGAAGTCATGAGCTTGTTACTCGATGATCTGGCAAAAGGGCTCATCCGCTGGAACTGCGACGATCTTGGGGTCGATGGCGATTTTCAGACGAACCCATCGTTGTCGATTTTGTTCGGAGAGGCCCGCGGGCAATCCTTTTTCTGGCGCCGCGACGAGGATTCACGCGGCGACGTAGATTTTCTTACCGATTGTGCGACTTGGACGGGACCGCTCTCAGGATTCCGCTCGGACGGCAGGGGTAAGTTCCGGCCAGTCTTTAATTCGTACAAATTGACCACTTTGACGGCGAGCGGAATCCGCTTTCACCACGGCGACGTCGTAGACAGATTGGCGGCGCGCGGGCTTGTGTCGCCGGCGTCGCCTCCATCAACTCCGCCGCGGGAAATCGCCCCAGCCATGTCGGAGGAAGCGGCGCAGGAGAAAACGGAAGAGGTGGTGGGGGCTAGCTCCGTGACGCCGGTGCTTTTGCCGGACAATCCCACGGCAATCCTAGCAGCGCTTGAGTTAAACGGCTTTCAGCAGGAAGCGATTGCGGAGGGGGTGCTGGAGATCTACGGACGGAATCCGCCAGAAAGTCTTACCCCAGGACAATTGGGTAAGCGCCTTAGAGCCCGACACAAGGTCAAGGTCGCCGAAGCAAACGCCCGAGGCGGCACGCTGCCCGATAAGCCGGCGGAGTGGGATGCATGCAATAATTTTGTAACGGCACTCCGTGCGTGGCGCGCAAAGCAGCGCGCTCTCAATAGCTGACTGCACCCAGGCAGCATCCGGTTTCCATCCGGTTTCCGGTTTTTTGTCCGGTTTTCATCCGGTTTCCAAAACCGGAAAGATTTCTTCCGGTTTCTTCCGGCTTTGGCTGGATTCAGATGGGATTTGAGTCGCGTGGCATTCCCAAATGCGCCGCTCGCGCCTATCGTGGATCATGAGGCGCAAGGAGGTCGCCGAACGTGAGCATCGAGGATTTCGGCGAAAGGCCGCCGTCCTGGCTGGATCTTGAGAGCGTGAAGCGGATGCCAGTGGTTGAGAAAATCACCTCGCTGAGCGGGGACAACATCAGGCGAAACTATCCGCATCTCGTTGTTAAGCTCAGCCCACGCCGCGACGGCATGAAGCTGAAAAACGCGCTCGCGATTGCGGACGGTACCGCCAAGCGCCGAGCTTAAAGCTTAACCCTTCTTGTACTGCGTACTTCGCCCGACAGCGATGGCTGTCGCGCGAGCGGAGGAGATTTGCGCCCCGCACGAACAGCCGCCTCGACGCACCGTCGCCGGCGTTGAGGCGGGGCGGGGAATCTACGGGCGACAGGTGAAGCGGCCGGCAGGCCTCCGAGTGGCGTTCGAAGTCCAAAGAGACCTGCCGACCTAGACAAGGAGTCCTCCTATGGCAGGCCCTTCTGGCAGGGTCAACAGTCGAGGCTGGCGGAAATTGCCGGTCGTCGAGCTGGAAGACCTAATCCGGGAAATCCGCCGACGCGCGGAGCACCAACATCTCAGCCCCTCTGAATGGCTAATGGTGGATCACATGCGATCCCGCGCGGCGAAGCTGTGGCGGGAGGCTGGGCGATGAAAAAGTCGCGCAAAGCCCGACGACTGCTTTACCGCAGCGGGCTCACCGCCGATGAGCTCAACCGGCTTATCACGCAGATCGGCCTTCGGCAGGTACTGGCAGCGCTCGACCGCGTGGCCAGGCCCGCTAACTAACTTGCACGGCGCCGTCCGCGCAAATGCGGCGGCGCCTTTTTGAACGGCGAAGCCATGCTCCAGCATTGTCCAAGCCTCCTTCCCAAGCTTCCGCCGCATCGTCCGAGCGCGGCCACGAAGGCGGCTTATCAGGACAAGGTTGCCGCCTTCTGCGCGGTCATTCTGGAACTCCAGTCACGACTGGACTTTTCCGTCGGCAGCCGCGGCTGGGCCTATATCCTGGAGGGTGAGCGCTACATCGATAAGGACGAGATCGATGCCGCGCAGGATCTGGTCAATGCCTGCCGCAAGAGCGGCGACCTGCCGCTCGATATCTGCGCCGAGGACAACAAGCGCGTCGCCGAGAACGTCGAGGAGATCGATCCTGGCCCGGAGCAGATGGCCGCCAGTATCTTCGACTACGTGCAGACGGCGGAGCACGATTACACCCCGTTCAGCTTCTGGGATGACCTCGACACCTACGTCCAAGTGGGGGTCGAAAAGTCCAACGTAAAGAACTTGTTCGCCAGGACATGCGCCGGGCTCTACGTGCCGATCGCCAATCTCGGCGGCTGGGCCGATCTCAATGTGCGCGCCGGGTTTATGCGGCGCTTCGCGGAGAAAGAGGCTGAGGGCAAACAGTGTGTACTGTTGACGTTCACCGATCACGACCCTGGCGGTCTGCACATCGACAAGTTCCTACGTTCGAACCTCGAAGAGTTGGCGCGTGCGGTCGGCTGGTCGCCGGACAATCTCATCATTGAGCGCTTCGGACTCGATTACGACTTTATCGAACGTGAGCAGCTCACCTGGATCGATAATTTGGCCACGTCGAAGGGTGAATATCCGCTCGATGACAAGCGGCACCCCGATCACTTCAAGGACTACGTGCAGAGCTATCTGCACAAGTTTGGTGCCCGCAAGGTTGAAGCCGACGCCCTGCTCAAAGTGCCGGAGCTCGGGCGCGAACTCTGCCGTCAAGCCATTTTGAAATACGTCCCCGCGAACGCACCTCGCCGTTATCGCACAAAGCTCAAACCCATCCGTATCGAGATGCGGCGCGAACTCGACCACCTGCTGAAAGGATTAACGCCGTGACGCAAGAGGAAGTCGAACTCGTATGGATGTGTGGCTATAGCGGACACGATGACACGTCGCGTGTCGACGCCACTGCCGACGAAACCAAAGCAACTTGCAACAGCGGCCACGTCACTGATCAAAAAAATCTCGACAGAGCACTCACTATCGTTAAAGCAGCTGGCTATCGCGTCTCCAAGCCGAAAACCCCCAAGCGCAAAAATTGTATTGGCCCAACCTTCGTGGCTGAATTCGCCGACGGTGCAATCACGCGCATGTCGACGTTCACCTCGCTCGAAAACCTCGATTGGGGCCGCGGCGAGCGCTTGTCACAAGCAGCGTATCAATCGCGCTGGCGAACGCGCGAACGCGTCCACCGCAGAGGCACTATCGCTTTGTTCGCCCCGGCCCCACCACCAATCATCGCGGCGCATTTCGAGCGCGATGCCGAAGTCCTCGAAAGCTACGGGCGCGAGCAATTGGACGCGTTGTCCAAAGGGGGTGCGCCGTGAGGATCATCGATGCCGACGAAAGGCTCAATGAGCCCCGCGGTGTGAAGCTTTTGGTCATCGGTCCGACCGGCGTGGGAAAGACCTCGTTGCTGCGTACGCTCGATCCTCCGCGGGTACTATTTCTCGACGGCGAGGCCGGTGATTTGAGCGTGCAGGATGTGCCGGTCGATACGATCCGGATCGATGACTGGGAAACCGCGCGTAACATCGCGGTTCGCATCGGTGGACCCAATCCGTCATTCGCACCGACCAGTTGCTACTCCGAGGCGCATTTCAAGGCTGTTGGAGGCTGGCTCGAAAATCTCGAACGCTACGATCTGATTTTCGCCGACTCCATCACCGCCATTTCCAGGCTGTCATTCCGCTGGGCCGAGCAGCAGCCGGAGGCGCGCTCGGAGCGCACCGGCGCCAAGGATCTGCGCAGCATCTACGGGCTACACGCGCGCGAGATGCTCATGTGGCTGCACCAGTTGCAGCACGCGCGCGGCAAGCATGTCGTCTTCATCGGCGTTCTCGAAAAGATCACCGACGACTTCGGCCGTTTCGTCGAATTCCGCCTGCAAATGGAAGGCGCGAAAGTGCCGCGCGAGATCGGCGCCATCGTCGACGAGGTCATCGTGATGGAGTTCCTGGACTTCGGCAATCACAAGCCGGTGCGGGGTTTCACGTGCGCGGCACCAAATCCGTGGGGATATCCGGCGAAGGACCGCAGCGGGAAGCTCGATGTGACCGAGCCTCCGCACCTCGGCAATCTGCTCGCCAAGATTCTCAATCGCGAAAAGCCAACTTCACCACCCGAACCACAACCCCTCGAACAATAGGAGGCACCCATGCCCTTCGACTACTCACAGACTCCCAACCCGCGGGACTACACCGCGCTCATCCCGCACGGCACCATTGCCACCGTGCAGATGCGCATCCGTCCGGGCAACGCCGGCGAGGGTGGACTCCTGAAGCGCACGAAGGAGGGCGACGCCGAGATGCTCGACTGCGAGTTCGTCGTCGTCGACGGGCAGTACGCGAAGCGCAAGTTCTGGGACAACTTCCTGCTCGAAGGAACGACCCCAGGCCAGAAAGAGATGGCGCTCACCAATCGCGGGCGCTTGAAAAAGATGCTCGAGAGCGCGCGCGGCATCAAGAAGGACATGCCAGCGGAGCAGGCCCGCGCGCTGTACCAGGCCGAGCTCAAGGACTTCGACAACATCATCTTCATGGCCAAGATCGGCGTGAAGAAAGGCGAGCCCAAGAACGACGGCAGCGGCGAGAGCTGGCCGGACAAAAACTATCTGGCGGCCGCGATCGGGCCTGACCAGAAGGAGTGGCATCCGGTCGAGCAGCCGCCCCCGTTCAACGGCGGCGGTCGCGCCGCCACGCCGACGGGCTCTGCGCCCGCGGACTCCGCATCCACGGGCTCTACGCCGATCACTCCGCCGCAGTGGGCACGCTGATGAAAAAGATGCGCACCGTCGGACAGATCTCGCCGTCCGCGATCGAAGATCAGTGGCAGCGGGACGCCACCGCTGCCGCTATCGAGGCTGCGCGTGGGGTCGTCAAGCTCGATGGCCCCATTCCGCCGGGCACGCCGATCGGACGTTTGAGTGACACCGAATGGGGCTGGATCCTTGCCGCGGTGCTGTTCGCCTGGATCAGCAAGCGCGCCGAGCAGGCGGCCTGCGAGCAGCTCGATACCGAGCAGACCATTCGCCTGACCGCTCTTGATCCTGAGCCGTGGGACGCCGGCGCGGTCGCGGCGGTCCTGCCCGAGCTCGCGGACGCTTGCGGCACCATCGACTGGTCGCAGCCGCTCACAGCCTGGCCGCGCGACACCATGGTGGAGTTCTTGCTCAAGGCTATGCGCCTCATCCGCAAGGCGACCATCGCACGCGACCTCAGCGACAAGGGTGTCACGCGCCAGTCGAACGCGAGTGTGATCGCGCGTCAGGTCAATGCCGCGGCGGGCGGGCCGTTGATGACGGCGGACGAATGGAACGATGAGATCGGAATTTAAGGAGGCGGACATGCCCTCGTACCTGCTTCAAGGCTTTCATCGCGAAGACCACAGCATGGAGGCGTTCATGCTGGTGAACAAGCCGGGGGAGATGGTGGAAAGCGCGTTCGAGATCGCCGAGCTCGTCGCTCCGTGGTTCCGCTTTAACGCTGGCGAGCAGCTTGACGTACTGGTGTCCGACGATTGCACGCTTACGGTCTTCACCGACCGTCAAGAACTCCTCGATGCTGCGCCACTGCTGCAATCGCATTGGCTGTTCCAGCGGCGCAATCGACGATCGCGAAAACCGCGATGAAGGGTACGACGACCTTAGTATCTGACCGAGACCGTGATGCCCTACGACTACCACGAGCCAAAACTGGCGGACGAGCCGATCAACGTCGCGCTCAACGAGGCGATCGAACGCGCCGCGGCGGGCAAGGCGGAGCTTCCACATCCGTACCTGGGGGCGAGCATCGTCGGCTCGGAATGCTTGCGGCGGGTGCAATACGATTGGTGGTGCACTCCGATGCTCGACGCCCGTACCCGCACGATCTTCGCCCGCGGGCATTACTTCGAAGCGCGGGTCCGCGAGCAGCTGATCGCGGCAGGATTCAGGTTCGCTCCGCCGGAGGCGACTGCGTTCACAGCCGTGAATGGCGATCTGCGTGGCCACGCTGATGGGGTCGTCATCGGCGGGCCCAATCCGTTCGGCAAGGCTTACGTCATTTATCCCTTCGTTTGGGAATGCAAGGCGCTCAATGCCAACAACTGGCGCGCGCTCGCGCGTAACGGGCTCGAGCGGGAATTCCCGCGCTACGCGGCGCAGGTCGCGCTCTATCAGAACTATCTCAACCTGACCAATCCGGCGCTGTTCAGCACCATCAACGCCAACACCTGCGAGCAGCTGCACTTCTGGGTGCCGTTCTCCGCCGAGCGGGCACAGCTGTGGAGCGATCGCGCGGCCAACATCATCGCGGCGACGCGCGCCGGTGACCTGCTGCCGCGCGCCTATAAGGATCCGGGAAAATTTCCCTGCAAGATCTGTCCCCACGTGGAGCGGTGCTGGCGATGAGCGCGGGGAAGAAAACTTTAGAGGAAAGGATCGGCGATGCCATTCGCCTGATGGCCTCAGACAAGGACGGCGAAAGGCTCGCCGCCGTGTATGGCCTCGAGCGGGTGCTGAAATCCGCCGGCACTGATTTCAATGGCCTCGCTCACGGCATCGAGAACTTCGGTAAGGCAGAGAAGAAGGCGGCGGAGATGCTGGCTCAGGAGAGAAAGAGGATCTGGGACACCGCCGTGCAGCACACCGAGAATAGGCTGCACGGGGCGGACGACTTCATCAGCGCCGACGGCAAGCCGACCTGGCAATCGGTCGCGCTGTACTGCCAGCGCAACAAGCGTCGGCTCCGCCCGCAGACGCACGAGTTCGTCGACAAGATGGCTGCGCAGACCGTGTGGAATAGGGAGCCGAGCGAGAGGCAGCACAAATATCTTTTCGCTCTGTTCCTCCAGCTGGGTGGGAAAATCACATGACCGCGCAAGTGGACGAGGCCACCGTCCGTCGGTTCATCGAGATCATCAGCGCGCACGCGCGCCAGGCCATCAACGGCGCCGGCCCGCAGGGCGTGTTGCAACTGTGTCGCCTCAACCCGATCGATGAAAGCATCGTCCCCAGTCGCTTCACCCTCGACGATATCGAGAACATGGTGCGGACCGCGGTCGGTGACGCGCTCGCTGGACACAACGCCTACATCGAGGCGCGCACGGTGCGCGCTGACTTGCGCGGCAACCAGCGTGGCGGCCTCGAGGATACCGCCTGGGTGTTCGGGCTCGTGGCCGACTGCGACGCTGACAAGAACAAGGCCGGCAACATCACGGTCAGACCGAGCCTCGTGATTGAGACCTCGCCCGGAAATTTCCACTACTGGTATCTGTTCACGCGTGCGATCCCGGCGGCGCAGGCCAAGGTGATCGGTGATGCCGTCCGCGCGAGCTCGGGCGCCGACAAGGACACCGGCGTCGTGACGCAGCCATACCGCATCGCCGGGACTCCGAATTTCCCCACGGCTGAAAAGCAGGCGCGTGGACGCACCACTATCGAAGCAACGCGGATCGTCGAGCAGACCGGCCGGCTGTGGGATCCCGACGAGCTCTTGGCAGCGTTTTCGCGGGTCGCGTCGGCTGCAGCCGCGGCTGCCGCACCGATCGATTACGAGGCGACGCTGCCCGAGGAACTGCTTAAAGACATTCGCGAGGGCGGCGTCGGTAAGGGCAACGATAAGAGCCGGTCCGCGCTGTTTCAGAGCGTGATCGATCAGCTCAGGCGCCGGCATTGGACTGTCGAGGACATCCTCGCGCTGCTCGAGAAATATCCGAACGGCGTCGCCAAGAAGTACGCCAAGCGCCTGCGCAAGGAAATCAAGCGGTCCTATAACAAGGCCGTAAGCGGAGTGGTCCTAATGGCCGCCACCGCTTCGGCGGGAACGTCGCCCGGGGGCGCATCAACGACTGCTGCGCCACAGGGAGCAACGACATCGGCATCAGCGTCGACGCCGGCTTCAGCATCAGCGTCGGCGTCAGCATCCACTGCAGCGTCCATTCGCATCCTGCCGACCATCAAGCTCGTCGCTGGACAGCTTCCGCGCGTCGTCTCAGCGACCGAGCACGCGATGATCTCCGCCGGCCTGGAAATCTACACGCGCGGAGGAACGCTCGTGTACCCCACTTTCGAGAACAGACTGGCGGCCAATGGACGTAAGACCACAGCGGCGCGATTGAGCGCCTTTAACGCGGATTCATTTGTCGAACCGGTTGCCGAGGCCGCGATATACCAGCGCTGGAGCGCCCGGAAAAAAGCCTGGATCGACGTCGATCCGCCCAATCAGCTCGTACGCATGGCGCTGGCGCGCGCGCGCCGTTGGGCTTATCCGCATGTGAGTGGCATCATCACTACGCCCACGCTACGTCCCGACGGCTCGCTGCTTTCCACGCCGGGATACGATCCACCCTCGGAGCTCTACCTGCTTCCTAGCCTGCAACTGCCGCCGATCGCCGAGCGGCCTACTCGGCAGAATGCACTGGCGGCGCTGGCAAAGCTCAAGGACTTGCTCTGCGAGTTTTCCTTCCAGGACAAAAAAGGGGATGGACTGGAAAAGAGGCTCAACTACTCGGTTGCGATTTCCGCGCTGCTGACTGCCTTGCTCCGCGGATCGATGCCGACTGCCCCGATTTATCTTGTGCGCGCCGACACACCGGGAACAGGCAAGAGCCACCTCGTCGATGTGATTGCCATGGTTGCGACCGGCCAGTTCTGTCCGGTCATTACCGCTACCAAGGGTATCGACGAAACCGAAAAGCGCCTCGGCGCAATTTTGTTGGGTGCAATTCCGATTTTCTCGCTCGATAACTGCACCTACGATCTCGAAGGTGAGCTGCTCTGCCAGCTCACCGAGCGGCCGGTCGTCAACGTCCGGGTCCTCGGCCGCAGTGAGATGCCGTCCTGTGAATGCCGCGCCGCCGTGTTCGCAACCGGCAACAACATCACATTCCGGGGCGACATGGTGCGCCGCGGGCTCGTCTGTAATCTCGAAGCACGTGACGAGCGGCCAGAGCTACGGGTTTTTCAGAAGGACGCGCTCGAGGTCGCCGCCGATAATCGCGGCGACTATGTCGCGGCTGCGCTCACGATCGTGCGCGCTTATCTCGCCGCCGGCTCCCCGCCGGTATGCGGTCCATTCGGCAGCTACGCGGCCTGGTCGACCATGGTGCGCAGTCCGCTGGTCTGGCTGGACGAGCCGGATCCAATCGTCAGCATGGAAGGCATCCGCGGTGAGGACGCAGTGCTTAACAGCATCCGCGAGTTCGTCAGCCTTTGGCTGGATTACGGCCTCAGTCTCGATACGCCCTATCTGACCGTAACCATCATCGAAGACGCGTGTACGGCGCCGCCGAATTACTGGGGACCGATGTCGTTCAAGCAGTTCCTACTCCGAGTCGCCGCATCGAAAGGAGATCCGAACGTGGTCTCAACCGATCGGCTGGGCCATTGGTTGCGCAAGATCAGTGGGCGCATCGTGCGTGTAACTGATGCCCAGGGGACGCAGCACAAATATCGTCTGACCAGGGTGCAAGACGACAGGATAGGCCGCGCCCGCTTCCAACTCGAAGAGGTCAGCTGAGATGCAGGTGATGCTGGTGATCGAAGGTCACTTTCTATTAGCTCTATACAGTTCGCACCCCTGCGAACTCCATACGTCTAATAGAGAAGAGACCTGCATCACCTGCATCACCTGCACCCTGAAATCGTAAAGGAGGCCAAAATGCCGAAAATTGAGCCGGTCGAAAACAAATCAGCGACGATTTCCGCCGATATCGACGCTTTTCTTGCCGAGATGACGAAATCATCGGCGCAGCAAACGGGCTCCGGACGCCTCATCTTCGCTCTCGACGCCACCAACAGCCGGCATGAGACCTGGGACATGGCCTGCCATTTACAGGGCGAGATGTTCCACACCGTCGCCTCGATCGGCGGCCTCAACGTTCAACTGGTCTACTACCGCGACCTCTCCGAATGCCGCGCTTCACGCTGGGTCTCGGACACCAACGACCTCACCAAGCTGATGACCCGCATCCAGTGCCGCGCCGGGCATACACAGATCGGTAAGGTTCTCACCCACGCCAAACGTGAGACCGCCGTGCTCAAGGTCTCAGCGCTGGTCTTCGTCGGTGATGCGTTCGAGGAAGAAGAGGACGAGATCCTCCCAACCGCACACAAGCTCGCGCTTGCCGGTGTCCCCGTCTTCATGTTCCAGGAAGGCGATAACCGCAGTGTCGAACGGGTCTTCCGTGAGATCGCCAGGGTTACCGGCGGCGCCTACTGCCACTTCGATAGCGGATCGGCAGTCCAGCTGGGACAGCTGCTCAAGGCGGTTGCAGTCTTTGCCGTTGGCGGCAGGGCCGCGCTGGAGGCCAGTAAGGACGCCGGCGCGATCAAGCTGCTTGGTCAGCTGAAGTAGGGGAGGCGAACATGAGGACGATCGACACCCTTTCGCACGGTGCGCTCCCGGTCATCGACACGTGGCGGGTGTGAGCCTGCGGAGGTGGCGATGTTCGTCCTGCTGCAAATCTACCCGCCCGAAGCCTCCGACGAGGACGACCAGTGCTGCTGCCTCGACGTGATCGCGGTTGATTCCTCGGAGGCGGAGCTCGAGCGCTACCTGGCCGCCTACGAGTACCGTTACAGAGCGGCGGTCGAGGACTTCGACGCCTGGGACGACGTGTCGAAGGACTGGGGCGCCGAGCATGATCGGGTGCACGCGGAGCTTCTCAACAAATATCAGCTCTATGGCTCGCTGATTTCGGAGGCGAAATTCAAGGTCGTGCAATGCCTAAGCGGCGGCCGTCCGTCCCGAGACGAAGAGCCCGAGCCCGTCCTTCCGCCGGTGGCCCATGGCTAAATCCGCCGCCTTTCGCCGCCGGCGCGTCGCCGACACCAAAGCGTGGCGAGCTCGGCAGAAACGCGGTGCGGCTGTCTACCCGGTCGAGGTCGACGGTACGACTTTCGATCCGATGGAGCGTTTCGGCAGGCTCGAGGCCAGCAAGGCAGATGATCGGCGTCGCTACGTGTTCTATCGGGTGGTTCGTTCTGCTAAGAGTCTGTCCGAAAACATCAGGCGGGATTACAAAGTTTTCGGAGCATGAGGCGGATTGAGGCAAGCCGCAGGAACGCCAGCGCGTTGCGATTGAGGTTCTCCCAATCCTTGGCAAGCCTTCGGCAGCGGTTGAGCCAAGCAAAGGTGCGTTCGACGACCCAACGGCGTGGAAGCACCACGAATCCTTTCGTTCGATCGGAGCGCTTGACGATTTCAGTTTCGAGCTGAGGCAAGATCTTCGCCAAGGCCTTTTGAAAGTCCGGCCCCTGGTAGCCACCATCGGCAAAGAGCTTTTTCAAGAAAGGGTACATCCCGAAAA
>Ga0306924_10005115_pt1 | contig 12900 bp, 10 predicted proteins | sample sta12Can44000111_FD_203756 | JGI IMG/M metagenome (GOLD analysis project Ga0306924, IMG submission 203756) | Lab enrichment of tropical soil microbial communities from Luquillo Experimental Forest, Puerto Rico - statanox.12C.anox.44.000.111 (v2)... | ecosystem: Environmental > Terrestrial >... | reverse complement strand
CGGCCACTGGAGCGCGTACTGGCGCTGGCGGGCCCGAACCCGTCGCGCCATGGCTGGCACGGCTGGCTGCATGTTGAAAAAGCCGCCCCTGCGGCCGCGGTACGAGACTTCGGGCTGGTACAGGTGCTACTCGACTCGGCGTCCGAGGCGTTCAACGACATCGGGCAGCCGATCGATCGCCTGATCGATCTCGTCGAAGGCAAGGCCGATCCGAATGACTGGCGGCTCGTCACCGAGAATGCCGTCGGTGTCCGCTATACGCCGCTCGCGACGCGGAATCACGCTCGCACCGGCGCGCGCGAGAGGGTACTGGAGGCTGCGCAAAAATATCCGGATCGCTTGAGAGTCGAACTCGATGCGCTGGTGACCCGGGTGCTCTTTGACGACCAAAACCGGGCGACTGGCGTCGAATGCCTCAAAGGCGAACGTCTCTACCGCGCTCACGGTCGGCCTGCGACCACAACCGGTGAGCTGCGCCAGGCGCAGGCTGCGCGCGAGGTAATACTGTGCGGCGGCGCATTCAATACTCCGCAGTTGTTGATGCTGTCGGGAATCGGCCCCCGCGCGGTGCTGGAACCGCTCGGCATTCCCATGCGGGTCGAACTGCCGGGGGTCGGCAAGAATCTGCAGGACCGCTACGAGGTCGGCGTCGTCAACCGCATGAATTTCGAGCGCTGGAACATCCTCGAAGGCGTAACCTTCAGCCGCGACGACGCGGCCTACCGGCAATGGGCTGACAAGCGCGAGGGGCTCTACACCAGCAATGGCGCGGTGCTCGCGGCGATCCTCAAGTCCCGGCCCGAGCGTCCGCTCCCGGACCTCTTCTGTTTTGCGCTGGTCGGCCTCTTCGGCGGATATTTTCCCGGCTACTCGTCACTCGCTGTAACCAAGCCTAATTATCTGACCTGGGCGATCCTGAAGGCACACACCCAGAACCGCGCCGGTGAGGTCGTGCTGCGTTCGAATGACCCGCGAGACCCGCCGCTGATTGATTTCAACTATTTCGAGGAGGGTAACGATACTACGGGCGAGGACCTCGACTCGGTTGTCGCGGGCATCCGCTTTGCGCGGAAGCTGACGGCAAAGCTGAAAGCCGAGGGGCTCATAGCCGAGGAGGAACTGCCCGGCGACGCGCGACAAAGCGATGACGAGCTGAAGGATTACGTCCGGACGAACGCGTGGGGTCACCACGCCTCCTGCACTTGCCCTATCGGGCCACGCGAGAGTGGCGGAGTGGTCGACAGCCATTTCCGCGTGCATGGCACGGAAGGGCTCCGCGTGGTCGATGCGTCGGTCTTTCCGCGCATCCCAGGGTTTTTTATCGTCAGCGCCGTCTACATGGTCGCGGAGAAGGCAGCTGACGTGATTCTCGCCTCGTAGCATTCAGCTGCGGCGCGCAATACTTTGCGCCAGGACGGAGAGAAGCAAACCGAGTGTCGTGTACCCGAGAATGACCTCGCTGCTTACAATGATCTCTCCGACTAGGGTTGCGGGCTTCACATCTCCGAAGCCGAGCGTCGTGTAAGTGACAATCGAGAAATAGTACGGCGTGAACCAGGTTTTGGCGCTATCTTTGTAATCGAGGATATTGGGAAAAGTACGATAAACCGCCCCATAGGCGGCCGCCAGGCCGAACGAAATTGCCGCGACGCGGAGCAGGCTGCGGCCGTAATCGATCAGCCCCCACGCTCGGAACAGAACCATGCGGCGAGTTCCCTTCAAATGCGCCTCCAGCGTGTCGAGAAACTCCTGGTCAGCGGCAGCGCGCTTGAAGAGGGCGTTGCCAAAGCAAGAGTCGAGACCGCGGACGCCGAGGTGACAGCCGCGCATCCTACGAAGCTGCCAGCGCACGTCAGTCAGCTGCGCATTAGCCAAATTTGCGTGGCTGAAATTCGCCCGGTTCAGAGTTGCGCCGCTGAGGTCCGTTTCGCGGAAATCCGCACCGCTGAGGTTTGCACCGGTGAAGTCGGCGAGGCTGAGATTTGCGCGGTTGAGGTTGGCCCCCAATAAAATCGCCCCACTCAGGTCGCCACCGCGCAGGTTCGCGTCATTGAGCGCTGCGCCGCTCAGATAGGCTCTAGTGAGATCGGCCCCGCTGAGGTTTGCGTTGTCGAAACCTGCCTCGCTGAGATTGGCGCCCCTGAGGAGCGCTCCGCTGAGGCTCGCCCTGCTGAGATTGGCTCGCGCGAGACTGGCTCCAGTCAAGTTCGCCAAGCTGAGATTCGCATCGCTCAAATCGGTCGCGCCGAGATTAGCCTCGGTGAGGTTTGCCCGGCTCAGGTTTGCGTCGCTGAGAGTCGTTCCGGCGAGATTAGCACGGCTCAAGTTTGCGCCACTGAGATCGGCGACCCTGAGGTCAGCACCGTCGAGTGCGGCGTGACTGAGGTTGGCCCGGCTGAGGTTCGCGTTCGCAAGATCCGCACCCCGCAGTGATATCCCCGCGAGGTTCGAGCCATTTAGGTTCATCGCGCGGAGGACCGGGCGGATCATTGGATTCGCTTCCCGCCAGGAATTCCAGGCGTCGGCTCCTTGGCGAAGCAGCGTGATGAGATCCGGATCTGTCATGGCTCGCCCTCGGTCCATCAACAGCAAAAAAGATGGAATTCGGCTGCCTATCTGCGGGGACGGGGACACCGCAACCGTCAGGTAACCTACACAAATTTCACAAAACTGTCATCTGTGTTCCACTCGACATTTTCGTATATTGCAGGACCTCTGCGATGGAGGATTAAATGAAGCACTCTGTCTTGATCGGCCTTTCGCTGGTGGTACTGTCCGCGTGCACTGGCAACTCTCAGCAATGGCTGGGAGCAGATCCGAGCGCAGGACCAACCCATGTGGCTGGATCAGCCGAGAATACAACGAACGCGTTCGACGGAAAATATCGCGATATTTCGGTACAGAATAACAGTAACTCTGCCGATCATGGGCGGCAGCGCCACACTGAAATGTCAGAGTTATACAGGAAATGAATTTCCTCCTATGACCGTTACCGATGGTCTCGCCCAGTTCGAAGCAATGGGCGTACACTTCGCAGGATATGTGACGCCGCAAGGCCACGTGAAGATGAGCAGCGGCTACGGTGCAACGATAAGCGGGCAGATCAAAGAAGTACCGGTGGATGAAGATTTTGACGGCGATTTTGATTCGACAACTCATGTATTACATGGTCGAGTCACTGGAGCGTGCTCCTATAACGTCGCTTGGCAAAGAACCGCATAGGTCAAGTGGTTATTCAAAATCTCTCATCGCCAGCATAATAGCGAAGCGTCAGGAACGTCTGCTGAGTAGGCAGTTGCCCGTTCAAGGATGCCGCGATCTGCTTTTCGGCGTCGGAAGCCACGCCTCGATCGGGTGTCTCTGTCATGAGGCGTTTTCGGTCCGGCAACGCTTCAGAAAGTAATACCGGATCGAATGCCGATGACCAATGCATTGGGGATCGGCTGTCCTATCGGAGCGGGCGGAGGCGCGGATGTATAACCGCCGGGACGGAAGACTAGCTGTAGATCCGGCTGCAGCAGGAACCATGGCGCAATTCGCGCTTCGTAGGTGATTTCGACCACCGCCTCGTAATCACGGACCGGGCGTTGGATGCCGGTAAACTGAACCTCGTCCTGGTCTAAGTGGCGGGCATAGCCGATCCGTCCAAAGCTTGTCCCAACGCCCAGAATATCGAGCTCGCGGCCCGGCAGGAGACCCTTGAAGGTAAGGCCGGCATCGATCTCGAGGCTGATCAAATTGCGGTCGGGCGGCGCGTAGCCGATGCGCAGAAAGGCTGCGAGACCTTGGCTCGCCGTATCGGGGCGACGCCACAACATCTTATCCAGCACAAAATACGCTCCGAAATTGCTGCCGTGCGTGGCGGCGAGACCGGTGCTGGAGGGGTCTGCGAGCGAGCGTCCCAGGGTATCACGACGCAGATCGGGAAAATCCGCCGTATGGTACCAAGCGCCAAGTTTGACATCGCTCAATCGGGTAGAAGAGATCGGCTCTTCATCAAAAGCGTAAGCAAGCTCGGCAATCGGCAGGAAGCCACCCTCACCGATCAGAAAGTTGACGCCGCCCGAGTTGCGGACCTGCGGATCACCCGGTCCCGGCGGCGCCGGATTGCCGTTGAAGGCCGCTGCAGATATGGTCAGACCGCTGATCGGCGCGACCCGAAATCGCGCCCCCGGTGTCGCGAATGGGTAACAGGGTCCCCCGCTCGGCAGGTCGGTCGACCAAATGTCCGGACAGCCGAATGTCGAGTTGACGAAGCCTGCCGAGTATTGGCTGATGTAAAATTCGTCATCGAGGGCGATCTGACCGACGCGCAGAGAAGCTTGGCGATCGAGGAACTCCTGCTGCAGCCATAAATCATGAAGACGCGTCGAGGGCAGTGCCTCGATACTGCTGACCGTCAGCAGGTTGCCGATCGCGTTCTTCGACAAGCCGCGCCCGCTGATCTGATACCCGTCGATGTAAAAACTCGCTCCGGGCCATTTAGCCAGCTTCTCGAGATCGAGAGTAAGAGATACGTCGAGCAGACCCTGGTAGATCGTCAGCTGCCTTACGCCACCAGTGAGGTTGGACAGCGTTTCCGCGGTGTCATTGATGCCGAAATCAATGCCCGCATCTTGCCACTGTTTGCGTGCCCCGCCCCAGTCGCCGGTGAGCCTATCTTGTTCGAAGAGACCTTCGTCTGCCGCCGCAGGTTCGCCGGCAGCTCCGAGCATAATCACGCCGGCGATCGTTAGTGCAGGAAGGCCAGTCCAAACGAACATCAGAGGCCAATAGAGATAGCAGGCGCACCTGAGCTATCGCGCTCGTGAAACAGGCGGCCTCCCAGTGTCTATTGCGCGATAAGCCCCTTTAGGGCCGAGCAGATTTTGCGTGGCACCCGCGATTGCAGTGGCGAGGTCAGCATCCTCAGGACCGCCTTGCACCATCGCTTGCTGTTCGACGAGCGTCTGATACTCGCCGTTCAAATAGAGCCGCGCCTCGATCGTGATTGGACGATGGACTCCCAGCCGTTGTTCATAAACCAAGGTGTGCACAAAATTGCGCACTTCCCCTCCGGCATAGGGATTCAATCTGAATGTCCATTCGACGCGATTGGGCGCCGCGCTATCCCCTTCTGCCGGCTCGAAACGCCAGTCGGCGAGCCCGGCATCGGTCATGTGCGTTGCAGCGAAGCGCGACAAGGCAGACTGGTGCAAGCCCGGCAGCCCAGCGAGCGCTTCCACCTTCAATGTGATGGGGGTCGCACCACTAACCGACGCGAATGGCCAGACGCACGCGAGGGGAGCGAGCGTCGCGACGAACGCAGCTCGGTCGAACCAGAGGCGAAGGGACGATCTCCTGTTGCTGAGCATGTTCGGGACAGCCGATTTAGAGCCGATCAATTCTCCGGAACAGATAATAAAGGATAACGCAAATCGTCATCATCAGCAATAACGCTGCAGGGATACCCGAGTGACCATTCCAGCTCAGGCATGTTCTTGAAATTCATCCCATTAGATACCAGCAATTCCCGCTGGGACGGCAAGGATTGCGCCCCAGCTGGCGAGCTTTTTCACGACCTCGTTCTGTCGCGCCGCGGAAAGCAGGAGGCTTGTCTTCATAGGTTTCCAGTTTCGCGCGCTGGTGTGCCCGATTTGCGTCCTCGACTATCGGCTCGCGAAGACCGAACTGCGTCTTGACGGTTGTGAGCAGCTGTTCGTCAAGCTCGTGCAACCCGAGCCAAACAACGCTGCCCGGTTGGCTGACGAATCCCCCCGTCTCATCGACGGCGACGTCGCGCACTCGCCGTCCATCGGTACAGGGCACAATCGACAACCCACGCTCGCCCAGGAGATCTGCGCGTTCGAGGCCGACGACGTCGAGAACCTCAGTCAAAGATACGCAAACGATGGTTATGCACGCCGTGTCCGTGCAGCGCGCTGCCACGGCCCGACAGGCTCGGATTGGTCATAAAATAGATGTGTGCGCTCTTCGGCTTCTCGCCTGGAATGAGACGCCGCCATGATCCGTTGGCCTGCAGGCTCCAGCTTTGGGCATCGTCGTGAAGATTGGCCTCGATGATCTGGTCAAGGATCTGCTGGTGCACAGTCGGGTTGTCAATCGGCACCAAAGCCTCTACTCGGCCGTCGAGGTTTCGCGGCATCCAATCAGCCGACGAGATGAACACGCTGGCCTCCGGCGACGGAAGCCCATGCCCAGCACCGAAGCAGACGATCCTGGCGTGCTCGAGAAACCGTCCGATAATGCTCTTCACCGTAATGTTTTCCGAGAGCCCCGCGACCCCCGGGCGCAGCGAGCACATGCCACGGATGATAAGCGAGATCGAGACCCCGGCCTGAGAAGCGCGATACAGCGCGTCAATCATGCCGACATCGACGAGCGCGTTGAGCTTAGCCCAGATCGTCGCTGGTCGACCCGCCTCGGCGTGTGCAATCTCGGCCTCGATCAGCTCCAGCAGTCGCGTCCTGATCCCGTACGGCGAGATCGACAGCTTTTCGAGGTTGGCCGGGTAAGCATAACCAGTGATGAAATTGAATACTCTTGCTGCATCACGGCACAACGTCGGATCAGCGGTGAAGTATGAGAGGTCGGTGTAGATCTTGGCGGTCACCGGGTGATAATTGCCGGTCCCAAAATGCACATAGGAACGTAGGATTTCGCCTTCCCGTCGCGCAACGAGCGAAATTTTGGCGTGGGTTTTCAAATCGACAAAGCCGAAGATGACTTGCGCGCCAGCTTGCTCCAGCCGCCGGGCCCAACGGATATTGCGCTCCTCGTCGAAGCGGGCCTTCAACTCGACCAAGGCGGTCACGGACTTGCCGGACTCTGCGGCGTCGACGAGGGCAGAGACAATCGGTGAGTCTTCCGAAGTCCGGTAGAGCGTTTGCTTGATCGCGATGACGTTGGGATCGTCCGCCGCCTGTCGGATGAACTGAACCACTACGTCGAAGGATTCGTAAGGATGGTGGACAACAATATCCTTCGCCCGGATCGCGGCAAAACAATCGCCACCGTAATCCTTTATCCGTTCGGGGAAGCGGGCAGTAAATGGCGGGAACAACAGGTCAGGCCGCTCTGGTGTGATGAGTTGGCGTACATCCGAAAGGGCCACCATGCCGTCGACAACGACGACATCCTGGAGTTGGGTGCCGGTCTCCCCGACAACAAAATCGCGCAGGCGATCCGGCGTGCCTCCTGAAAATGTCAGCCTGATAATCTGGCCGCGTCGGCGTCGTTTGAGCGCGGACTCGAACATCGCAACCAGATCTTGCGCCTTCTCCTCGATCTCGATGTCGCTGTCGCGCAATGCTCGGAACACGCCGTAGCCGAGCGGCGTCATGCCGGGAAACAACTCCGACAAGCCGACGGCAAGCAAGACATCCTCAATGAGGACAAAGCGGCCGCGCTCGCCGGGGAGCCGGATCAATCGCTCGACCCGTTCAGGAACGAGAACCAGAGCATTGATCTGTGACCCGTCGTCACGACGAAGCTCGACAACCATTGCCAAGGCACGATTGGGGATGAACGGAAACGGATGCGCCGGGTCAATCGCGATCGGGGTCAGGACCGGAAGCAGCCGATCGACTAACAGCTGGCGCAACCAAGCCCGTTCGTTGCTCGTCAGTGAGTCATGATCTGGGATTGAGATACCTTCGGCGCGTAGGCGCTTTTGCAGATCTGCCCAGCATCGCTGCTGCCGATCGACAAGATGCCCGGCCGCTTCCGCAATTGCAGTAAGCTGCCGCTCCGGCGTCAACCCATCTTCGCTCTTAACGGAGACGTGGCTGGCCGCCAATTCTTTCAGACCGGCGACACGCACCATGTAGAATTCGTCGAGATTGCTGTCGGAGATCGACAAGAACCGCACCCGCTCGAGGAGCGGATGGCCTGGATTACTAGCTTCTTCGAGAACCCGCTCGTTGAAGGCGAGCCAGGACAGCTCACGATTGATGTAGCGTTGAGCGGGCGGCAAGGGCGCTGCTTCCGAGATCGCCTGATCGCCCGTCCGATCTATTGCCAACTGAGCCATATCTGCCCCTTACCGCTCCTCAGGTAGCAGACTGAGGTTCCCGTTCCGCGGGCACGCGCCGCCTAATAGGCCGCGATCATTTCGTCGGAAACCCGCAAGACGCCAGGCACGCTTTCGGCAAGCGCCAGCAAGGCCTTTCGTTCCGCCTCCGAGCCGACGAGCCCCCACAGATGCACGACACGGTTGCCAATTGTAATGTTTCGCTCGCCATAACCGGTCCACGGTTGGTCTCTGAGTCGAGCCAGCAACTCAAGCCGGATTTGCCGGTCCGTCTCGTCGTGCTCGTCGATGCGTCCGACCACCGAAGCGAGCGCCTGGATCAGATTCGACCGGCTGACGATGCCGACGAGTTTGCCATCTTTGACGACCGGCACACGTTTGATCCGCTTGCGCTCGAAGAGGGCAGCAATGTCCGACAGCGGGGTCTCCTCGGTAACCGAAATGACACCATCGGTCATGACCTCGCCGACCTTCTTCCCATGGGATTTGGCGAATTCCTCGGCGAGCGTGCTGGCACCGGTCACTGCCTCCAGCCACCAGGGCCGATGCTTTTCGGTGCCGATTTCGGCGCGATGGATTAGGTCCGCCTCGCTGAGCACGCCAACCAAATTACCGGCCTGGTCAACAACGGGAAGAGCGCTGACGTCGTGTTCGGCCAGGAGTTTGATCGCCTCCGTCACCGCTGTATCGGGGCCGACGGTGACGACATCGCGCACCATGACATCGATCGCACGCATTTCGGCAGCCTCAGAACAGGTGGACGAACAGCAAATAGAGACCCGCAGAAAGCATCATCGCCATCGGCAAGGTCAAAACCCATGCCAGCACGATGTTGCGGATCGTCGACAGCTGGAGGCCCGACCCGTTGGCCGCCATCGTTCCGGCGACACCCGAGGACAGGATATGGGTGGTCGAGACTGGCAGACCATACATGTCGGCCGCGGCAATCGTGCCCGCCGCGACCAGTTCTGCAGCGGCTCCTTGGCCATAGGTCAAATGCGTCTTGCCTATTTTCTCGCCGACCGTAATGACAATCCGCTTCCACCCGACCATCGTGCCGAGGCCTAGCGCGATCGCCACCGCGATCTTGACCCAAATCGGGATGAATTTCGTGGAGGTGTCGAGCGACTGCTTGTAGGCGTTCAAGGTCGCGACTTCTGCCGTCGACAGCTCGCTATCCTTATCCTTCATCAGATTGCGCAGAGCTTCGTCGGCGAGATACATATCGTTGCGGGTATTTCCGACGGCTTCGGCGGGGATTTTGGATAACGAACCGTATTGCTTGACCTGTTTGTCGATGTCCTGGATCAGCACGGCAAGCGACGGATAAGTTCCCTCGCTGAGATGGTGATGCGCGACATACTCCATCACCGCCGGCCGCGGATCGCCGAGCACATTATACCCGGCGGCTTTTTCCGCGACGATTTTCGAGGCTGCCGCCGAGTTGGCCGAGAACTGTGCCATCGCGACGTCGGGGAGAGCGCGGTTCAAGGCGAAGGCGGTCGGCACGGTGCCGATCAGGATTAGCATGATCAGCCCCATTCCCTTTTGCCCGTCGTTGGAGCCGTGAGCGAAGCTGACGCCTGTGCAGGTGAAGATCAAGAGGCCACGGATCCACCAAGCCGGCGGCTTATCCGTCTCCGGCGAGCGGTACAATTCGGGTTGCCGGATGAGCACTTTCATGACGAGCAACAATATCGCCGAGAGTACGAACCCGACGACGGGTGAGAACAATAGCGCTTTACCGACATTGGTGGCTTGTGCCCAGTCGACCCCTGAGGTCCCGTCCTGCCCATGCATCAGAGCATTGGCGATGCCTACGCCAATGATCGAGCCGATCAAGGTGTGCGAGCTCGAAGCCGGGAGACCGAGATACCAGGTGCCGAGATTCCATATGATCGCGGCGATCAAGAGTGCGAACACCATCGCAAACCCGGCGGAGCTGCCAACCTGCAGGATCAGTTCGACCGGCAACAGCGAGATGATGCCGAAGGCCACGGCGCCACTCGACAATAGAACCCCGAGGAAATTGAAGCTCCCCGACCACACGACTGCGATTTCCGCAGGCAGCGAGTGTGTATAAATCACTGTTGCGACGGCATTCGCCGTGTCATGGAACCCATTGACGAATTCGAAGCCGAGGGCAATCAGTAACGCCACGAAAAGTAGCAGATAAGGTAAAATGGTCGTGGTTCTTGAGCCACTGGCCGCGACGTCCGAGTAAAGGCTGTACGCCACGAAGAAAACCCCGGCCGCGAGCAGCAGCAGAAAAAATATCGCGGTGCCCGGATTGACCCCGCGATCGAGCCTCGGGCGAACGCCAATAGCACCAGCCGCCGCTTGTGCCTGCAGTGCGACGTCAGCCATGTTTTCTGGTCCCCCTCTTCCGGCAAGCCTCAAGATTATGGCTCGTTAATTTTACAGTTCTGTGACAGGTACGGATCCCGACTTGACTATTGCGATGCCCCGTGCTGCCAGTGCGCGGCTCGAAGGAGACCGCGGGTGCGGGAAAGTGCTATCAGCTATGCAAGCCTGACCGCACGGGGTCTGATCCCGAACCGCTGGGACGTTATTGCCTTTCCATTGGTGTTTGGGTTGTTGCTGCTCGTCGGGAAAGGCGCTCACGAAACTTTAGCGCCGCTCTCGGCACTAAATGAGCCGGTTGTCTCGCTCGATCCGATCAACTTACCAGAATACGCGCTGCGCACGACCCTGCGGATGCTGGCGGCGATGATTGCGTCATTGGTCTTCACCATCACCTATGGCACGCTCGCCGCAAAGAACCGGCGCGCCGAACTCGTGCTCGTCCCGCTGCTCGACATTCTCCAATCAGTGCCGGTGCTGGGCTACATTTCCTTCACCGTCGTTTTCTTCACGTCCCTATTTCCCGGCCGTGTAGCCGGCGCCGAGGCTGCGGCGATTTTCGCGATCTTTACGAGCCAAGCCTGGAACATGACGTTCAGCTTCTACCAATCTTTGCGTACCGTGCCTCGCGACCTCGACGAAGCGTCGCACAGTTTTCGTTTCTCGGCGTGGCAGCGCTTCTGCCGTCTCGAAGTGCCGTTTGCGATGCCGGGCCTCATCTGGAATATGATGATGAGTATGTCCGGCGGGTGGTTCTTTGTCGTGGCGAGCGAGGCGATCACGGTCGGTGACAAGACGATCACATTACCTGGGATCGGCGCCTATTTGGCCCAGGCGACCGCGGACAAGAATCTGACTGCCGTCGGCTTGGTAGTGCTGACGATGACCGTCGTTATCATTCTCTACGACCAGCTGATGTTTCGACCGCTGGTCGCCTGGGCCGACAAGTTCCGCTTCGAGCAGACTGGCGCCCAGGCCGCGCCGAGTTCCTGGTTCCTCGATTTGCTGCAGCGCAGCCGCCTCTTTGGAACGGTGACAACTCCAGCGAGCCTGTTTCTGCGTCACCTTTCGCGATGGCGCTTGGCGCCGTTGCGCGATAGCACGGCGAGGGTCCGCCAATCCCGCTCGGTGGCAATGGACGCCGTTTGGTTCACCATCGTCGCCGCGGTCGCCGCCTTCGCGGCATGGAAGATAATCGATTATGTCGCCTCGGGGGCAGGTTGGGACGATGTCCTCGACGTCTTGAAGCTCAGCCTTTTCACCTTGACTCGCGTGGTTACGCTGATAGCCGTCGCCTCCTTGATTTGGGTGCCGATCGGCGTCGAGATCGGCTTGCGGCCGCACCTCGCTGAGAAGATCCAGCCGCTGGCTCAGTTCCTCGCGGCTTTCCCTGCCAATCTCTTGTTTCCGGTGTTCGTCGTGGCAATCGTCCATTTCGATCTGAACCCGGACATTTGGCTCAGCCCGCTGATCATTCTCGGAACCCAGTGGTATATCCTGTTCAATGTCATCGCCGGCGCGATGGCCTATCCCAACGATTTCCGCGAAGCGGCGACCAATTTTCGCATGCGTGGTTGGCAATGGTGGCGCCAGGTCATGTTGCCGGGAATTTTTCCATATTTTGTCACCGGCGCGATTACCGCGGCGGGCGGCGCGTGGAATGCCAGCATCGTCGCGGAAGCGGTGTCCTGGGGCGACACGAAGATTACGGCGCGCGGCCTTGGAGCCTATATCGCCGAGAATACTGCTGCGGGTAATTATCCGAAGATCGTGCTCGGCATCGCTGTCATGTCGCTGCTGGTAACGCTGTTCAATCGCCTGCTCTGGCGGCCGCTCTACGCCTATGCGGAAGAGCGGCTGCGCCTCGATTGAGAAACCGCAATGGTCGCAACCGAAACCCTCAGCGAAGTGACAATCGCCGAGCCGATCCTCACCGTGCGCGATGTGAGCCGTGGTTTCGCGCGGGGGTCCGGTCAGGTGCGGGTTCTGGCGGATGTTGATCTTTCGCTGCGAGCCGCCGAGATTGTCGGGCTCCTCGGCCGCTCCGGCTCCGGCAAATCGACACTCTTGCGCATCATCGCCGGTCTCATCAGGCCCAGCGGGGGCGAGGTGGTCTATCGCGGCCGCCCAGTCAACGGCCCCGCGGAAGGGATCGCGATGGTATTCCAGACCTTCGCGCTCTTCCCATGGCTTACGGTTCTGCAGAATGTCGAAGCCGGCCTCGAGGCCCTCAGCGTCCCGACCAGGGAAAGCCGGCGCCGCGCACTTTCGGCGATCGACCTCATCGGCCTAGACGGTTTCGAGTCGGCTTACCCGCGTGAATTGTCGGGCGGCATGCGCCAGCGCGTCGGCTTTGCCCGCGCGCTCGTCGTCGAACCGACAATTCTATTGCTCGACGAGCCGTTCTCGGCGCTCGACGTGCTGACTGCCGAGACGATCCGCACCGATCTTCTCGATCTTTGGGTCGAACGCCGGCTGCCGATAAAATCGATGCTGCTCGTAAC
>Ga0306924_10005112_pt1 | contig 12903 bp, 12 predicted proteins | sample sta12Can44000111_FD_203756 | JGI IMG/M metagenome (GOLD analysis project Ga0306924, IMG submission 203756) | Lab enrichment of tropical soil microbial communities from Luquillo Experimental Forest, Puerto Rico - statanox.12C.anox.44.000.111 (v2)... | ecosystem: Environmental > Terrestrial >... | reverse complement strand
GGAGAGATTACACACCGTCAGCGCCGCCGTCGGCGCGCGGGTCGTGCGCGCCTTCGAGGCTGCCGTCGGGATGCAGCACCACCGCACCGGCGTGCCCCATCAGGTGCGAGTAGGCTTCGTCGATCATCTCGACGTCGTGCCCGGCGTCGGCGAGCTGCTCGACAAGCCCGGAATCGATGCGCGCTTCGAGCCGCAGGTTCGTGCGCGGCGATCCCCATGTGCGCCCGAGCAGCCAACGCGGTTGGTCGATCGCCTGATCGAGCGGCTGGCCAAATTGCACGTGGCGCGTGAAGACGGCGGCCTGCGTCTGCGGCTGGCCGTCGCCGCCCATGGTGCCGTAGGCGATCACGCGGCCGTCGGCGAGCACGGCGAGCGCCGGGTTGAGCGTGTGGAACGGCCGGCGACCCGGCGCCAGCTCGTTGAGCGCGCCTTGTTCGAGCGAGAAGCTCGCGCCGCGGTTCTGCATCAGCACGCCGGTGCGGGGGAGCACCACGCCAGAGCCGAACTCCCAATAGAGCGACTGGATGTAAGAGACGACGAGCCCGCTCGCGTCGGCTACGCCCATCCAGATAGTGTCGCCGGTGCCGGCTGACGGAGGCCACGGCGCCGCCTTGCGGCGGTCGATGCGCGTGGCTTCGGCGTCGAGGAACGGCGGCTGCAAATAGCGATCGGGCGGATGCGCGAGCCGGTCGGGGTCGGTGATGGTGCGGTCGCGCACGCGGAACGCTCGTTTGGTCGCTTCGATCAGCCCGTGCACGTGATCGAAGCTCTCGGCAGTCTTCACGTCGAGTCGATCGAAGATCGCGAGGATCATCAGCGCCGCAAGCCCTTGCGTGGGCAGCGGCGTGTTGGCGAGCGTGCCGCTCGAAGTCGCAACGGTGAGCGGCTCGGCCACGACGGCGCGGTGGTGCGCGAGGTCGTCGCGCGTGACCGGGCTGCCGATGCGTTCGAGGTCGGCAGCGGTTTCGCGGCCCACGTCGCCGCGATAGAAGTCGGCCAGCCCCGCATGGGCGAGATGATCGAGCGTACCGGCGAGAGCCGCCTGTCGGAGCATCGCGCCGGCGGCCGGCGGCTTGCCCTCGACGAGGAAGGTCTGCGCGAAGCCCGGCACGTCTTTGAGCTCGTCGAGCTTCTCGGCGGTGAAATGCGCCTGGCTCGCGGTCGCGACGTAGCCGTCGCGGGCGTGGCGGATCGCGGGACCGAGCAGCAGGTCGAGCGGCGCGCGGCCGCCGAACGCGTGCGCGGCTTCGAGCGCGAGCGTCCAGCCGGCGACCGCGCCCGGCACGGTGAGCGCTGCGAGCGGGCCGCGCGGCGGAATCGTCTCGTACTCGCGGTAAAGCTCGGGGCGAGCATTCGCTCCCGCGGCGCCGGGGCTCATAAGTGCGCGCAAGCGGCCGTTCGGCTCGCGCACCAGCCAGAAGCCGTCGCCGCCCAAATGATTCATGTGCGGATAGACCGCGGCGATCGCCGCGGCCATGGCGACCATCGCTTCGAGCGCGTTGCCGCCTTCCGCGAGCACGAGCCGCCCGGCCTCGACCGCGGCGGCGTGCGGCGCCGCGACCACGCCGCGGCGATGACCGGCGGAGTGAAGGTCCATCAAGAAGTCCCCACCGGGCCGCGCGCTACGCCCGCGTCCACCCTCCCCCTTCGGGGGAGGGATTCGTCAAACCGCGCTTGCGCAGCAGCGCGTCGGGGCCGGGGAGGGCGCCGCGGAACGCCCGATAGGCTTCGGCCGGATCGCGGCTGTTGCCGGCCGCGTAGACGAAGTCGTGCAGGCGGCGCGCCAGTGCTGGATCGAACACGTCGCCCGTCGCTTCGAAAGCGGAAAATGCGTCAGCGTCGAGCACCTCGGACCACAGATAGTCGTAATAGCCGGCCGCGTAGCCGCCATCGCCGGCGAATACGTGCTGGAAGTGCGGCGGGCGGTGCCGCAGCACGATCTCGTCCGGCATTCCGATATCCGTGCGGGTCGCCGTCTCGACCGCGCCGGCCTCGACCGCGTCGCGCCCGTCGTGAAAATCGAGGTCGACGAAGGCCGAGCCGAGGTATTCGCTCGTCATGAAGCCTTGGTTGAAGTTGCGCGCGGCGATCAGGCGCGCCATCAGGTCCTCGGGCATCGGTGCGCCGGTGCGATGATGCCGGGCAAAGCGCTGGAGGATTTCCGGCCGTGCGAGCCAGTGTTCGTAGAGCTGCGAGGGAAGCTCGACGAAATCGCCCGGCACGTTGGTGCCAGCGATCATCGGGTAGGTCACGTCGGAAAGCAGCCCGTGCAGCGCGTGACCAAACTCGTGGAACAGGGTGCGCGCGTCGTCGAAGCTCAGCAAGGTCGGCTCGCCGTCGGCGGCCTTGGAGAAGTTCATCACGTTGACGACGAGCGGACGGATCTCGCCGGCAAGCTTCTCCTGCTCGCGCAGGCTCGTCATCCAGGCGCCGCTGCGCTTGGTCGGGCGGGCGAAATAGTCGCCGAAGAACACGCCGACGTGACCGCGCGGGCCGCGCACTTCCCACACGCGCACCTCGGGCCGCCACACCGGCACGTCGGGGCGCGGCGTGAAGGTGAGGCCGAACAGTCGGTTCGCGGTGAAGAATGCCGCTTCGATGATGTTGTCGAGCGCCAGGTATGGCTTGAGGTCGGCCTCGTCGAGGTCGTGGCGCGCCTTGCGCAGCTTCTCCGCGTAGTAACGCCAGTCCCACGGCGCGAGGCGGAAGTTTCCACCTTCGGCATGAACCATCGTCTGCAGCGCGTCGCGCTCCGCTAACGCGCGCGGCCGTGCCGCCGCCCACACCGCCTCGAGCAGCCCGCGCGCGGCGGCCGGCGTCTTGGCCATGGCGTCGTCGAGCGCGTAATCGGCGAAGCTCGCGTAGCCGAGGAGCCGCGCCCGCTCGGCGCGCAACGCGACGGTCTGGGCGATCAGGCCGTTGTTGTCGTGCGCGCCACCGTCGCCGCGGGCGACCCAGGCGGCGAACAGCTTCTCACGCAGGTCGCGCCGGGGAGAAAACTGGAGGAACGGCTCGACGCTCGAACGGCCGAGGGTGACCACGTGATCGCCGCCGCGCCCGCGCTCCTCGGCGGCACCCTTAGCCGCGGCGCGCACGGACTCTGGCAGGCCAGCGAGATCCTCCGGCGCGAGCGCGAGCGCGTAGCCCTGCTCATCGGCCAGGACGTTTTGCCCGAAGGCAGCGCCCAGCGCCGCGAGCCGCTGCACGATCTCAGCGAGTCGCCGTTTGCCGGCTTCGTCGAGGCCGGCGCCGGCGCGCCGGAAGGCGAGACGGTAGCGTTCGAGCACGCGCGCCTGCTCGGCCGTGAGACCGAGATCGGCGCGGCGGGCGTGCAAGTCGTCGACGCGCTGGAAGAGGGCTGCGTCGGTGAAGATGGCGTTGCGGTGCGCAGCGAGCAACGGCGCCATCTCGCGCTCGATCGCCATGATGGCGTCGTCGGCGTCGGCGCCGGCCAGCAGCGAGAAAACGTTGTCGACCCGCGCCAGCGTGCGGCCGCTGCGCTCGATTGCCGCAACGGTGTTGTCGAAGCTCGGAAGCTCCGGGTCCGCCGCAACGCGCGCGAGCGCCGCGCGTTGCTCCGCCATGGCGCGCTCGAATGCCGGACGGAAATGCGCGGGCGCGATCTGCCCGAACGGGGGCACTTCGAACGGGCCGGACCAGACGGTGAGCAGCGGATTGTCAGGCATGAGAGCGGTGGCGCGGTCCGCGTGAACGAGAGAAGCCGCGTCTTATCGAGGTCGGCGGCGCTGGCGCAAGCGGGCTTCGTCACTTGATCCGCCGCGCGGTTTCGGGAACATTGCCGGCCGCGAGGATATGACAGACATGGAAAAACCTGTAGAGAAACCGGCGGGCCGCCGCATCGTTTGGGTCAATGTGCTGACAGTGGTGAGCGCCGCGATCCTGATCGGGGCCGAGGTGTTCGGCGCGGCCTTCGCGGGTGGGTGGGCGATCGCCAGCCTGTTGGACCTTGGATCGACCGGAAGCCTCGTGCTGCGCGCGCTCTTGTTCGTGCTCGGCCTCGTCGTCATGGGTGCCTTCATCCGCAACGCGCGCCGCGTCGAACCGTTCACGCAACGCTGAACGCGTGCCGCGAGCGTCGTCTCGCCGCGTTTCAGACAAAATCGGCGCTGCTAACGATTGATTAAGACCAAAGAGCTTGCGCGCGTCGTCTGAATAGATTATTTGAAGCTTGCCCAATTTCGCACGTGCCTGTGGCCGTGTGTCGGTCGGTGGGCATCCGGACAAGAGGCCGGACAGCCGCCTAAGGAAGAGACCACTACTTCCTTGCACCCGCGACCGGCAGCCGGAGGCGAACCGGCGCACCCCGCTCTCCACGGGGGACGCGGCTTAAAGCAACGACGGAAGGGCTTTTTTGGTAATGCCGGCGGCGACGCCGGAAGACCAGAAGGGCTTGTCCTTCTTTGCCGGGCGTGCGGATCGGGGCCACCCCATCCGGACCAAGGCAGCAATCGACGGTGACGTTACCGAGCGGTTTTTCGCTCGCTTTCGTCACAGGAGGTTCACCTGAGGCGGCGCGCCGCCCATGCCGGATAGGGAGCAAGGTCGAGATGACCGCACGCATCCGCGAGTTTCTCAAGCACCGTACCGATGAAGGACCCTGCGTCGTGGTCGACCTCGATGTCGTCCGCGACAACTATGGGACCTTCGCCAAGGCGCTACCCGACACGCGCGTGTTCTACGCCGTGAAGGCCAACCCCGCGCCGGAAATCCTCAAGCTGCTGGCCGAGCTGGGCTCGTCCTTCGACGTCGCGTCGATCGCCGAGACCGAGGCGGTGCTGGCGGCAGGCGCGCCGCCCGAGCGCATCTCCTACGGCAACACGATCAAGAAGGAGAAGGAGATCGCCGCCGCGTTCAAGCTCGGCGTGACCCTGTTCGCAGTTGATTGCGAGGCCGAGGTCGAGAAAATCGCGCGCGCGGCGCCCGGATCGCGGGTGATCTGTCGCATCCATTGCGACGGTACCGGCGCGGAGTGGCCGCTGTCGCGCAAGTTCGGCTGCGAGCCGGAGTTCGCGCCCGACATCCTGGAGCAGGCGCACAAGCTCGGGCTCGTCGCCCACGGCATCTCGTTCCACGTCGGGTCGCAGCAGCACAACGTGGAATCCTGGGACCGCGCGCTCGCCTCGACGGCCGCGATCTTCCGCTCCTGCGCTGAGCGCGGCATCACGCTCTCGACCGTCAACCTCGGCGGAGGCTTCCCGGCCAAATACGTGCGCAAGACGCCGAAGCTCGAGTCCTACGGCAAGGCGATCTTCCGCTCGCTGCGCCGTCACTTCGGCAACGCGATTCCGGAGACGATCGTCGAGCCGGGGCGCGGCCTCGTCGGCAACGCCGGCATCATCGAGGCCGAGGTGGTGCTGATTGCCAAGCGCTCGCCCGAGGACGAGCTGCGCTGGGTCTATCTCGACATCGGCAAGTTCCACGGGCTCGCCGAGACCATCGGGGAGTCGATCCGCTATCCGATCCGCACCACCAAGGACCGCGACGACATGGCGCCCTGCGTGATCGCGGGGCCGACCTGCGACTCGGTCGACGTGCTCTACCAGACGACGCCGTACCCGCTGCCGATCTCGCTCGCGATCGGCGACAAGGTGCTGATCGAGGCGACAGGCGCCTACACGACGACCTACTCGTCGATCGGCTTCAACGGCTTCCCGCCGCTAAGGCAATACGTGATTTGATGGGCTTCATCCCTCCCCCGCGAAGCGGGAGAGGGTCCCGCCGCGTAGCGGCGGGGGTGGGGGCTCTTCTTCTTTCAAATAGCCCGACGATTTGACGGCCCTCCGGGGGGAGGGATTAAGAAAGATCAATCACCCCGGCCTCGCCGTCCTCGGTGCCGAACGCGAGCGCGGCGCCGTCGGCGCGCCAGCCGAGCGCGGTGACGGGGGCGGCGCCCGGTTTCTTCGCCAGGATTTCCGCGCCGTCCTCGATGCGCACCAACAGCAGCAGGCCGTCCGCGTAGCCGGCGGCCACCACCGGCTCCTTCGGATGGCATGACACGATGACGGCGCGGGCAGGGTAAGGCGCGAGCATGCGCGGCGACTTGCCCATGGGGCCGTCCTTCGATTGGAACGGCCAAACGATCACTTGCTCGGAGCCCGCGCTCGCGAGCCATTTGCCGTCGGCGCTCCAGTCGAGCGAGCGCACTTTCGCCGAGTAGCCCGACATGCGCATGTGCTTGCGGTCGGCGAGACGCCAACCGTGCAGCACCGGCTCCTGCATCGAGGTGACTAGGAATTTGCCGTCCGGGCTGAAGCTCACGGAAAGGTGCGAGCCCTTCCACTCGAGCCGCTCGGGCGCGGCCGCGGTTTTCGGGAACCAGAGGCTTGCGCCGTTGTAATGAGCGATGGCGAGGCGCACGCCCTTTGGCGCGAAGGCAAGCCCGCCCGGCGTCGACGGCATCTCGACGCTGCGCGGCTCGCCCTTGCCGGTGCGCGCGAAAACGTTCTTGCCGGCCGACCAGGCGACGGCGCCGTCCGGGCCGATCGCCACGTGATCGATCCAGCGGAGTTTCGCATCTTGCGCGACGACGCTCCCCTTGCCGACCGTATCGAGCGTCACGACCTTGCCGTCGTCGCCGCCAGTGACGAGGCGCGCGCCGTCGCCCGCGCTCGCCAGTATGCCGCCGTCATGCAGGCCGACACGCCGTTCCGCCGCGCCTTCGGGTGCGACCAGCACCGCCTCTTCGCCGAGGATGAATGCGGGAACTCTCTTGAGGAAATGCGCGCCGACCACCGCGGCGCCGGCCGCGACCGGACGCGTGCGCTCGATGACCGATGGGGCGTCGCGCGTGTCACTCACGAGATAATCAAATCGCGCAGGACCCAAAGCCCTTGCGGATCATCTCCTCGGGCAGCTTGCGGCCGATGAACACGATCCGGCTCTCACGCTTCTCGTCCGCGCTCCATGGGCGCTGATGATCGCCGTCGAGGATCATGTGCACGCCCTGGAACACGAAGCGGTCGGGATCGTCTTTGAACGCCAAGATGCCCTTGGCGCGCAGGATGCTCGGTCCTTCCTTGGCGACGAGGTCCTGCACCCAGGGAAAGAATTTGTCGGGGTCGAGCGGCTTGTCGGTCCTGAGCGACAGCGATTGCATGTCCTCGTCGTGATAATGCTTGAGCCCGTGATGAGGGTGGCCGTGGTCGTGGGCGTGCGCGTGGTCATGCCCGTCGTGTTCATGGTCATGATCGTGATCGTGCCCGTCGCCGTCGGCGACGAGGAACTCCGGCTCGATGTCGAGGATGCGGTCGAGGTCGAAGGCGTTACGCCCAAGCACCTCCGGTAACGGCACCTGACAGCGTTCGGTGCGGTGCAGCTTGGCGTAAGGATTGATCGCGCGGATGCGCATTTCGACCTCGCGCAGGTCGTCGGTGCCGACGAGGTCGGTTTTGTTGATCAGGATCACGTCGGCAAAGGCGATCTGGTTTTTCGCCTCGGGCGCGTCCCGCAGCCGGTCCTTGAGCCACTTGGCGTCCGCCACGGTGACAACGGCGTCGAGCTTCGCCTTGGCGCCCACCGCGTCGTCCATGAAGAAAGTCTGCGCGACCGGCGCCGGATCGGCGAGGCCGGTGGTCTCGACGATGATGGCGTCGAACCTGCCCTTGCGCCGCATCAGCCCGTCGATGATGCGCACGAGGTCGCCGCGCACGGTGCAGCAGATGCAGCCGTTGTTCATCTCGAAGATTTCCTCGTCGGCGCCCACCACGAGATCGTTGTCGATGCCGATCTCGCCGAACTCGTTGACGATGACGGCGAACTTCTGCCCGTGCGGCTCGGTGAGGATGCGGTTGAGCAACGTGGTCTTGCCGGCGCCGAGATAGCCGGTGAGCACGGTGACGGGAATTTTGGCTGTGGCCTGTTCGGGCATGCGTAAACCCCTGCTGAGCGCCTGTATATAGGCGGTCCGGCGGAGACGTTCAAAGCGCGTTGCTTGTAGCCCGGATGAGCGGCGTCAGCCGCGAAATCCGGGAGTCACGCATTTCACTTCGCTTTTGCGAGCTACACGCCACCCAACGCCTTGGCGAATTCGCGCACGTTGTGGCGCATCATGTCGATGTAGGTCGCGGCGGGGCCAGCAGGCTCGGAGAGCGCGTCGGAGTAGAGCTTGCCGCCGATCGCGGCGCCGGTCTCGCGGGCGATCTGTTCGATCAGCCGCGGATCGCTCACGTTCTCCAGGAACACCGCCGGAATCTTCTGTTGCTTGATCTTGCGGATGATGCGGGCGACGTCCTTGGCGGACGGTTCGCTGTCGGTCGACACGCCTTCGGGCGCGATGAAGCTCATGCCGTACGCCGCGCCGAAATAGCCGAAGGCGTCGTGGGTGGTGATGATCTTGCGGCGCTCGGCCGGAATGGACGCGATCGCCGTGCGCACCTCTTTGTCCAGATCGTCGAGCTTGGCGAGATAGGCTTGCGCATTGGCCTCGTAGGCCGCCTTGCCGGCGGGGTCCGCCGCAACAAGTCCGTCGCGGATATTGGCGACGTAGATTTTCGCGTCGGCGATCGATTGCCAGGCGTGCGGATCGGTCACGCTCCGGCCGGGATGCTCTTCGTCGGGCATCCTGCGCGCCGGCACGCCCCTAGCGACGACAACCACCGGCGCCTTGGTGCCGGCTGCGCTGACGAGCCGCGGCAGCCATCCTTCGAGGCCGAGCCCATTGACGAACACGACCGCCGCGGCGGCAATTTCCTTGGCGTCTCCCGGGGTGGGCGAATAGACGTGCGCGTCGCCGTTCGGGCCGACTAGCGCTTTGACTTCGATGCGGTCGCCGCTGACCTTGCGCACCAGGTCGGCGATGATCGAGGTGGAGGCGACGACGAACTTGCGCGGCCGCGCGTCATCGCCCGCCGCCGGCCCGGCGATGAGTGCGGCAAGCCCTGCCAGCAAAATGCGCCGGGTGATGGATCCCATCGCCTCACGCTTCGAGATGGCGCCGGGGCACCGCCAGCCAGACGAGCCCGCCCACCGGTCCTACCAACAGCGACAAGGCATAGAGCACACCCGCCACCAGGATGATGGCCGGACCGGACGGTAGGTTGGCATGATAGGAAATCAGCAAGCCGGCGTAGCCGGAGCCTACGGCTGCAGCGACCGCAACGCCAATCATCAGCGTGATGTCGCGCGCCCAGAAGCGCGAGATCACCGCCGGCAGCATCATGATGCCGACCGCGAGCAGCGTGCCGAGCGCCTGAAAACCGCCGACGAGGTTCATCACTACCAGCGCCAGGAAGGCGATGTGCGCGGGTCCGCCGGCGCGGCTCACTGAGCGCAGGTAGCCGGGATCGACGCATTCGATCACCAGCGGCCGCCAGATCAGCGCCAGGATGACGAGCGACACGCTGGCGATACTCACGATCAGCATCAGGGTTGGATCGTCGATGGCGAGCACCGAGCCGAACAGGAAGTGGAGGAGATCGACGTTGGTGCCTCTGACCGACACAATGGTCACGCCGAGCGCGAGCGAGATGAGAAAGAACGCGGCGAGCGCCGCGTCTTCCTTGAGTGCCGTGGTGCGGGCGATCAGCCCCGCCCCGATGGCGATGAGGAAACCCGCGATGAGGCCGCCGCCGGCCATGGCGAACAGGCTCAAGCCGGCGAACAGGAATCCGATCGCCGCGCCGGGCAGGATCGCGTGCGCCATGGCATCGCCGATTAAACTCATGCGGCGGAGCATCAGGAACACACCGACCGGCGGTGCGCCGAGCGCGAGCGCGAAGCTGCCGACGAGCGCGCGGCGCATGAACTCGAACTCGGTGAATGGGGCGATCAGGAAAGAGTAGAGCATGAAGCTTTCTTTCTTATACCTCCCCGCTTGCGGGGGAGGTCGACCGCCTCGCGGAGCGGGGCGGTCGGGTGGGGGCCTTTCTTGAGCGCCGACCCACCCGTCCGCGCGCTTCGCAACCCTCCCCCTACGGGGGAGGGATTAGGCAACACATTCGTGCGCGTGTTCGTCGAAGGCCTCGCACATGCGCCGCGCCTTGAGCAGATTCTCCGGCGTGAGCACGTCGGGCGTCGCACCCCAAGCGACCGGCGAGCGGGCGAGCAGCAGGGTCTGCGGGAAGCCTGCCTTCACGATCTCGATATCGTGCAGCGCGGCGAGTACGGTGCGGCGCTCGCTATGCCAGCGCCGCACCAGGTCGAGCAGGTCGGTACAGGTCTTCGTATCGATGGCGTTGAACGGCTCGTCGAGCACGATGAGATCGGCATCCTGCAGGAGCAGCCGCGCGAACAACGTGCGCTGCATTTGCCCGCCGGAAAGGGTCGCGATTGCGCGGTCCTCGAAGCCGGTGAGGCCGACGGCCGCGAGCGCGGTCTCGATCTCGTCGCGCTCCTTGCGGCCGATGCCGCCGAACAGGCCGGAGCGCCGCCACAAGCCCATCGACACCATGTCATAGACGTTGATCGGGAACGTGCGGTCGATGTCGGCGATCTGCGGCAGGTAGGCGATGTCGCGCACGGTGACGCCGCCGCGCTCGATGCGGCCGGCGAGCGGGCGCAAGGTGCCGACAATGCCTTTGAACAGGGTCGACTTGCCGGCGCCGTTGGGCCCGACCACCGCCAGCAGCGAGCCTTTCTCGACCACGCCGTCGAGATGGTGCACGGCCGGATGACGCTCGTAGCCGAGCGTCAAGTTGGAGAAGCGCAGCGCGGCACCGGTATCGGCACGTTGTTGGAGCATGATGTCGTTCACGCGATGGCCCAATAAACGGCGCCCCACAGGAGCGCGATCAGCGCCGCCGCTGCGGCAAGGCGCTCCCACGCCGAGAGGCGCAGGATCGAGAGCGAAACGGTCGCCGGTTCGTGCGGCGCGTCGCCGTGCGAGTGGCGGGTCACCGACATGCGGTAATGTTATAATATAACTTCGCCTGCTGTCCAGTGACGGCTGCCCTACGCAAGTGGACCCTGCGCGAGCCGTGCCAGGTCGAAGCGGGCGACGTCTTCGAGCAATTCGACGAAGGCGCGCGCGCCGTGCGCAAGCACGGCCTCGCCTTTGGCGGCGGTCGCCAACGTGGCGTCGCCGATCGCGCCGGAAGGATTGAGGTCTTGACTCATCCAGCCGAAGCCGACGGGCCCACCCGTACGTAACTGTTTGAACTCGCGCGCCATGGCGAGGCTCTCCGGCACGAAATTCTTCGCCAGCTCGGTCCGCACCAGATCAGGTCGCGCCGTGAGCATGATCGACGTTTCGACATCGCCGCCGTGAATGCCGTGCTCGATTTCCTCAGGCGCAAACAGACCGCCCGGATGGCCGAAGCGCGAAAACGAGCACGGCACCGCGAGCATGTTAAGGCGCGTGCGCAGGGCGAGCGCGACGAGCTCGAGCGCCGCCACATTGCCGCCGTGACCGTTGGCGAACACGAGCTTGCGCACGCCGGCCCGGCGCACGCTTTCCGCGGTATCGGTCAGCGCGCGCATCAGCGTCTCGGGTGTGAGCGAGAGCGTGCCGGCAAACGCGCGATGCTCATGCGACGTGCCGATCGCCTGCAGCGGCAGGAACGCGGCGTTGAGCGCGTACGGCAACTGTTTTCGCGCACGGGCGAGGTAGGCCTCGACGATGAATGAGTCGGTGCCGAGCGGCAGGTGCGGGCCGTGCTGCTCGACCGCGGCGACCGGCAGCACCGCGACCCAAGACGTATCCGCCGCGGCGAAATCCTCCCAGGTCATCTCGGCCCAGTCGCGTTTGAACGGCATTGGGAGAGGCTAGGCGGCGGATGGCCGCTGGGCAAGCGCGCGCCGCTCGGGCTTTTTGTTCTGTCGCATTTTCTGCGGAAAACCGGTGCCCACTTGTCCGGAAAATGCTCTATTTTCCCGCACCCACAGAGGACGGAAGAATGGTAGCTGGCTTTATTTGGCGATCCGGACTTGCCGCGCTCGCAATCGTGCTCACGACCGCGTGCGCCGGCGCGCAGGCGCTCGACAAGGTGCGCTTCGGCACCAACTGGGTGGCGGAGGCCGAGCACGGCGGCTTCTATCAGGCGCTCGCCGACGGCACGTATCGTAAGTACGGGCTCGACGTGACGATCGTGCCGGGCGGCCCGCAGGTGAACAACCGCATCCTGTTGCCGGTCGGCAAGATCGATTTCTTCCTCAGTGCCAATTTGCTGCAAGCGTTCGACGCCGTCGCCCAGGACATCCCGACCATCAGCATCGCGGCGCTGTTCCAGAAGGACCCGCAGGTGCTGCTCGCCCATCCCGATCAGGGCATCGAGCGGTTCGAGGATCTGAAGAATCTCACGCTGTTCATTTCCAGCGAAGGTCGCGCCACCTATTTCCAATGGATGAAGTCGGAGTTCGGTTTCCGCGACGAGCAGGTCAAGCCCTACACCTTCAATCCGCAGCCGTTCCTCGCCGATAAGCGCAGCGCCATGCAGGGCTACGTCACCTCGGAGCCCTACGCGGTCGAGCACGTGGGCGGCTTCAAGCCGAAGATCTATTTGCTCGCCGATCATGGCTTCAACGCCTATTCGACGCTGATCGAGACCCGGCGCGACCTGGTCGACAAACAGCCCGACCTCGTGCGCCGGTTCGTCGAAGCCTCGATCGTCGGCTGGATGAACTACATCTATCACGACAACTCCGCTGCTAACGCGATGATCAAGCGCGGCAATCCGGAAATGACCGACGATTTGCTCGCCTATTCGGTCGCCAAGTTGAAGGAATACGGCATCGTCGACTCCGGCGATTCTTTGAAGCTCGGCGTCGGCGCCATGACGGACGCGCGCGTGCAGAGCTTTTTCGACAAGATGGCGAAGGCTGGCGTGGTGAAGCCGGGCATCGACGTACGCAAGGCCTATTCGCTGCAGTTCGTCGACAAAGGCGTCGGCCTCGAGCTAAGGCCGAAGTAATTGATGATCTGCTCGGTGGTTTCAGAAAAGGCACCAC
>Ga0306924_10005111_pt1 | contig 12903 bp, 12 predicted proteins | sample sta12Can44000111_FD_203756 | JGI IMG/M metagenome (GOLD analysis project Ga0306924, IMG submission 203756) | Lab enrichment of tropical soil microbial communities from Luquillo Experimental Forest, Puerto Rico - statanox.12C.anox.44.000.111 (v2)... | ecosystem: Environmental > Terrestrial >... | reverse complement strand
TCGACGCCGTGGGCCGGCACCGCGGCGCCGGGCTCGGCGGCGGCCACGACGAGCGCGAGCAGACGCTGAACCAGATGCTGGTCGAGCTGGACGGCTTCGACACCAAGGGCGGCGTGATCGTGATCGCGGCCACCAACCGGCCCGACATCCTCGACCCCGCGCTGCTGCGGCCCGGCCGCTTCGACCGGCAGATCGTGGTGGCCCAGCCCGACCTGACCGGCCGCAAGGGCATCCTGCGGGTGCACGCCCGGGGCAAGCCCATCGCGCCCGACGCCGACCTCGAGATCATCGCCCGGCGCACGCCCGGGTTCACCGGCGCCGACCTGGCCAACGTGATCAACGAGGGCGCGCTGCTGACCGCGCGGTCCAACGGCAAGCAGATCACCATGGCGGCGCTCGAGGAGGCCATCGACCGGGTCATGGCCGGCCCCGAGCGCAAGAGCGTGCTGCTGTCCGAGAAGGAGCGCAAGGTCATCGCCTACCACGAGGGCGGCCACGCCCTGGTCGGCCACGCGATGCCGCACGCCGACCCGGTGCACAAGGTGACGATCATCCCGCGCGGCCGGGCGCTCGGCTACACCAGCGCGCTGCCGACCGAGGACAAGTTCCTGGTCACCCGGGCCGAGATGCTGGACCAGCTGGCCATGCTCCTCGGCGGCCGCACCGCCGAGGAGCTGATCTTCCACGAGCCGACCACCGGCGCGGCCAACGACATCGAGAAGGCCACCCAGATCGCCCGCGGCATGATCACCGAGTACGGCATGAGCGACCGGCTGGGCGCGCGCAAGTTCGGCCACGGCGACGGCGAGCCGTTCCTGGGCCGGGAGATGTCGCACAGCCGGGACTACTCCGATGAGATCGCCTCCTCGATCGACGAGGAGATCCACCGGCTGATCGAGTCCGCGCACGACGAGGCGTGGGAGGTCCTGGTCGAGTACCGCGACGTGCTCGACGCGCTAGTGCTCCGCTTGCTGGACAAGGAGACCGTGTCCAGGAGCGAGGTGCTCGAGATCTTCGCCACGGTAGAGAAGCGGCCGGTCCGCGGCTCGTACACCGGGTACGGCAAGCGGCTGCCCTCGGACCGACCGCCGGTGCTCTCGCCCAAGGAACTCGCCCTGGCCGCGGCGGACGGCAGCACGGGTAACGGCAACATGGCGCTGCCCGCCAACGGCCAGTCCTTCGGCTTCGCCCCGAGCGACACCGAGCCCAGCGACACCGAATGACGCAGGACGGTACGACCGCTGCCGCCGGGCCGGACGGCGGCGGCGAGTTCGACCTGCCGCGCATCGAGCGCGCGGTCAGGGAGATCCTGCTCGCCATCGGCGAGGACCCGGAGCGCGACGGCCTGCGCGACACCCCGGCCCGGGTCGCGCGGGCCTACGCCGAACAGTTCGCCGGGCTCCGGCAGCGCCCGCAGGACGTGCTCACCACCGTCTTCGACGCGGACCACGACGAGATGGTCATCGTCCGCGACATCGAGGTCTACGGGACGTGCGAACATCACCTGGTCCCGTTCATCGGCGTCGCCCACATCGGCTACATCCCGAACGTCAAGGGCCAGATCACCGGGCTGTCCAAGCTGGCCAGGCTGGTCGACGTGTACGCCAGGCGCCCGCAGGTGCAGGAGCGGATGACCAGCCAGATCGCCGACGCCCTGGTGGAAACGCTGGACCCGCGCGGCGTGGTGGTGGTGATCGAGGCCGAGCACCTGTGCATGACCATGCGCGGGGTGCGCAAGCCGGGCGCCCGCACGGTGACCTCGGCGGTACGCGGCGCCTTCCGCGACAGCAACGTCACCCGGGCCGAGGCCATGAGCCTGATCTACGGCCGCCACTGAACTGAACTGAACCGGCCGCTGCGGCGTCTATTGGATGAGGCCAGCGCAACGCCGAAGGCAATTTCTGTATTTCCTGCGCCGGTCGCGACTCCGTCCCGTTGGGCGGGACCTATGCCGACGCTAGGGGAGGTACCGTGAGACCAGGACGCGAGGCGGCGCGGTGACCACGCTGATCCATCGTGCTCTAGGGCCCGATAAGAAAGCTGCCGAGATGAGCGCCAGCGACGACGCGAACCGGGCGGACGAATCCAAGGTCGGCAGCCAGCAGGCGCCGGGTGATCGTGCGCGCCAGCGTCGCTGGGTGCCCCGCATGGCGGCCCTGCTGACCTTCCTCATCGGCCTGTCCGACATCCTCAACATCCTGCGGCCCGACCTGGTGCACCGGCTGCACCGGATCAACGTGATGATCCCGGGGACGCTGACCAACGTCACCCGCAGCGCCGACGTGCTCATCGGGCTGATGCTGCTGATGCTGGCGCACGGCCTGCGCCGCCGGAAGCGGCGCGCCTGGCAGGCGGTGTCCGCGCTGCTCGCGTTCGACATCGCCATTCACTTCTTCCACGGGCAGCGGATGGTCACCACCATCGTCTCGCTCGTGCTGCTCATCGCGCTGCTCTACTTCAGGGACGAGTTCTACGCCGAGGGCGACCCGCGCACCAGGTGGCGGGCGCTGTGGGTGTTCGCCGGCCTGGTGGTGGCGGACATCGCCATCGGCCTGACCTACATCCTGCTGACCCGGGGCCTGGCCGAGGACTACTCGTTCGGCCAGCGCGTGCAGGAGGTCATCTACGGCCTGCTCGGCGTGTCCGGACCGGTGCAGTGGGCGCCGGAGTCCCGCGGCGACCTGTTCAACATCCTCACCAGCGCGCTCGGCATCTTCACCCTGCTGGTCGCCGCGTACCTGTTCCTGCGCCCGGCCGAGCCGCGGGCCAGGCTGAGCCCCGCGGACGCCGAACGGGTGCGGGAACTGCTGGGCAAGCACGGGGACCGGGACTCGCTCGGCTACTTCGCGCTGCGCGACGACAAGAGCGTGATCTGGTCGCCGACCGGCAAGGCCTGCATCGGTTACCGGGTCGTGTCCGGGGTGATGCTGGCCAGCGGCGACCCGATCGGCGACCCGGAGGCCTGGCCCGGCGCGATCGGCCCGTTCCTCGAGGAGGCCGATCGGCACGCCTGGGCGCCGGCCGTGATGGGCTGCAGCGAGCTCGGCGCGGAGGTGTGGTGCCGCGAGGGGGGCCTGACCGCGCTCGAGCTCGGCGACGAGGCGATCGTGAACACGGCCGACTTCAGCCTGTCGGGCCGGTCGATGCGGAACGTCAGGCAGATGGTCAACCGGGTGGCCAAGCACGGCTACGTCGCGGAGGTCCGCCGGGTGAGCGACATTCCGCCGGCCGAACTCGACGCCATCGTCGAGGCCGCCGACTCCTGGCGCGGCAGCCAGACCGAGCGCGGCTTCTCGATGGCCCTCGGCCGGATCGGCACCCCCGGCGACGAGGACTGCGTGCTCGCCACCGCGACCGAGGACGGGGTCGTCCGCGCGGTGTTGCAACTGGTCCCCTGGGGGGCCGACGGCCTCTCCCTCGACCTGATGCGTCGGGACAAGGCCGCCCAGCCCGGGCTGAACGACTTCCTGATCGTGGAGACCATCAAGGCCGCCTCCGGCCTGGGCGTCAAGCGCATCTCGCTGAACTTCGCCGTGTTCCGGGCTGCGCTCGAGCGCGGCGAGCGGATCGGCGCAGGCCCGGTGCTGCGGGCCTGGCGCTCGGTGCTCATCTTCATGTCCAAGTGGTTCCAGATCGAGTCGCTGTACAAGTTCAACGCCAAGTTCTGCCCGGTCTGGCAGCCGCGCTTCTTCGTGTTCCCGAGCGGCAAGGACGCGCCCAGGATCGCGCTGGCCGCGCTCGAGGCCGAGGCGTTCCTGGTCTGGCCGCGACTCGAGCTGCGCCGGATCGCGGCCAAGCTCGGCCTGGGCAAGATCCGGCGTAAACTGCGCAGGTGACGCAGCTCCCCGTCAAGGACCGCTGCCTGGTGATGGGCGTGGTGAACGTCACGCCCGACTCGTTCTCCGACGGCGGCCAGTGGTACGGGGCGGACGCGGCCATCGCGCACGGCCTGGACCTGGCCGCGCAGGGCGCCGACATCGTGGACGTGGGCGGCGAGTCGACCAGGCCGGGGGCGCAGCGCATCGACGAGGCCGAGGAACTGCGCCGGGTCGGGCCCGTAGTCACCGAGCTGGTCCGGGCCGGGCTGACCGTCTCCATTGACACGATGCGGGCGCGGGTGGCCGGGTTCGCGCTGGACGCCGGGGCACAGCTGGTCAACGACGTGAGCGGCGGGCTGGCCGACCCGGACGTGCCCCGCCTGGTCGCGGCGGCCGGGGTTTCCTACGTGGTGGTGCACTGGCGCGGGTTCAGCCGCGACATGTACGCGCGCGCGGTCTACGGGGACGTGGTGACCGAGGTCCGCGACGAGCTGGCCAAGCGGGTGGACGCGGTGGTGCACGCCGGGGTGGACCCGGGGAACATCGTGCTCGACCCCGGCCTCGGCTTCGGCAAGCGGCCCGAGCACAACTGGCCGCTGCTGGCCCGCCTGGCCGAGCTGGGCACGCTGGCGGGGGGCACCTTCCCGGTCCTGGTCGGGGCGTCGAGGAAGGGCTTCCTGGGCCAGCTGCTGGCCGCGGAGGACGGCACGCCCCGGGCGCTGACCGACCGGGACCAGGCCACGGTGGCCGTCACCGCGCTGGCCGCCGCGGCCGGCGCCTGGTGCGTGCGCGTGCACCAGGTGCCGCCGAACGTGGATGCGGTGCTGGTCGCCGCCGCCTGGCGGCGCAGCCGGTGACCGCTCCGAACCGTGCTAGCCAGCACACTGCTAGCCGGCACAGTGCTAGCCGGCACAGGGTCGTCCTCTCGGTCGGGAGCAACCTCGGCGACCGGCTGGGTACCCTGCAAGGATGCGTGCATGCCATCGGCGGCCTGCCGGAGACTGACGTGCTGGCCATCTCGCCCGTCTACGAGACCGCCCCGGTCGGCGGCCCGGCCCAGCCCGACTACCTGAACGCGGTGCTCGTGGTCGAGACGGGCCTGGCGCCGCGCGACCTGCTCGCGGCGACCCAGCGGATCGAGGCGGACTTCGGCCGGACAAGAGCCGAACGCTTCGGCCCGCGTACCCTCGACATCGACATCATCAGCTACGACGAAGAGATCAGCGACGACCCGGTGCTCACCCTGCCCCACCCCCGCGCGCACGAGCGGGCCTTCGTCCTCGCGCCCTGGCACGACATCGACCCGGCGGCCGCCCTGCCCGGCCGCGGCGCGGTCACGACCCTGCTGGCCGGGCTGGCCCAGGCCCGGGCCGGCGTCCGGTGCCGGCCGGACCTAGACCCGGACCCCCTGGACCTGGACGCGCCGTGAAGCCGACCCGGGTCTCGACGCTGGTCATAATCGCCGTGGTCTGCGCGGCGGCGGGCTGGCTGCTGCTCCGCGCGGTGTACGCCAAGCTCCCCCCGCTGCCCTGGACCGGCGTGCCCGCGCTGCTGATCGCCGCGGTGGCCGAGGCGTGGATCGGCCGCGACCTGAAGGGGCGGATCGCCGGCCGGCCCGGCTCCAAGCCGGCCGAGCCGCTGTTCGTGTCGCGGATGGTAGCGCTGGCCAAGGCCAGTTCGGTGGCCGCGGCGATCATCGCGGGGTTCGCGGCGGGCTTCGACTTCTACCTGGCCGGCTCGCTGAGCGCCAGCACCCCGCGCCAGGACGCGGTCACCGCGGTGATCACGTTCGTGGCCGCCATCCTGCTCGGCTGCGCCGCGCTGTACCTGGAGTACTGCTGCCGGGTCCCCGGCGACCCCGAGGAGCCCAAACCGGACCACTGAATCGCGAGCGAATGGGAGCGCTGGCTGGCCGGTCGCGTTCGCGCTCACCGCAGCGGTCCGGCCGGCCGTGCTCCTGGCCGTAGGAGCACACGCGCCGCCGGCCGTTCGGCCTGAACCTTCCCCGCCCGGCCAGCCCATGGCCCCCCGCGATGAATGACGCCACTCGTCCGCCCCGCCGCTGGCCTGGTGCGGGTGATGCCGGAGTGACAAAGACCGCTCTGGCTCCCGCGCACGGCCGTACCGTGACTATCCTGGTCAGGCAGTGAACGCTGAAAGCACCCCGGCCGCCGGGCGCCCGGCCCGCCTCGCGGTCGGCATCATCGGGGCCGGGCGGGCGGGCACCGCGCTCGGCGTGGCCCTGGCCCGGGCCGGCCACCAGGTCGTGGCCGCGTCCGCGGTGTCCGACGCCTCGCTGCGCCGGGCGCACGCGAACTTCCCCGCCGCCGTGATCACCGAACCCAGCCAGGTCCTCCGCGGTGCCGACCTGGTCCTGCTGACCGTGCCGGACGACGCGCTGCCCGGCCTGGTCGCCGGGCTCGCGGCGACCGGGGCACCGCTGGAGGGCCGCATGCTGGCCCACGCCAGCGGGCGGTACGGCGTGTCGGTGCTCGAGCCGGCCGTGCGCCAGGGCGCGCTCCCGCTGGCCCTGCACCCGGTGATGACGTTCACCGGCCGTGGCGACGACGTCGACCGGCTGCGCGGCACCAGCTTCGGGGTGACCGCGCCCGAGGTGCTCAGGCCCGCGGCCGAGGCGCTGGTGATCGAGATGGGCGGCGAGCCCGTCTTCATCGCCGAGGAGCGCAGGGACCTGTACCACGCGGCCATCGCGGGCGCCGCGAACCACCTGATCACGCTCGTCGCCCAGGCCATGGACCTACTCAGGACGGCCGGGGTGGCCGAGCCCGCCCGGCTGCTGGCCCCGCTGCTCTCCGCGTCCCTGGACAACGCGCTGCGGTTCGGCGACGCGGGCCTGACCGGTCCGGTCGCCCGCGGTGACGTGGCCACGGTGGCCGCACACGTGGCCGCGCTCGAGGCCGCGGCGGACGCCCCGGCCGCCTCGCCGCCCGCCGCCTCGGCGGGCGGGGTGCCCGCCACCCCGCTGGCCGCGGTGGCCGCCTACGTCGCCATGGCCCGGCTGACCGCGGACCGCGCGCTCGCGGCCGGGATCCTTCGCCCCGCCGACGCCGAACGCCTGCTCGACGTGCTCGGCGGCCGCCCGTGAGCGACGGGCCGCGGCTCGCCACCACCCGGGCCGCCCTGGCCGCCGCGCGCGCGGACGTGACGGGACCGGTCGTGCTGGCGCCGACCATGGGCGCCCTGCACGACGGCCACGCGCACCTGCTGCGCGCGGCGCGCACGCTGGCCGGGCCGCGGGGGAGCGTGATCGTCTCGATCTTCGTCAACCCGCTGCAGTTCGGGCCGGGCGAGGACCTCGACCGCTACCCGCGGACCCTGGACGAGGACCTGGCCATCTGCGCCCGCGAGGGGGCGGACCTGGTCTTCGCCCCCTCGGCGGCCGAGATGTACCCCGGCGGCCAGCCGGAGGTCACCGTCGATCCGGGCCCGGCCGGGCAGCGGTTCGAGGGCGAGTTCCGCCCTGGCTTCTTCGGCGGTGTGCTGACCGTGGTGCTCAAGCTGCTGCACCTGACCCGCCCGGCCGTCGCGGTGTTCGGCCAGAAGGACGCGCAGCAGCTCACCCTGGTCCGCCGGATGGTCACCGACCTGGACCTGGAGGTGGTGATCGAGCCCGTGCCGACCGTGCGAGACGCCGACGGGCTGGCCATCTCGAGCCGGAACCGCTACCTGTCCGCGGCCGACCGGACGGTGGCCCTCGCGCTGCCGCGGGCGCTGCGGGCCGGCCAGGCCGCGGCAGCGGGGGGCGCGGGCGCGGACGCGGTGCTCGCCGCCGCCGGGGACGTGCTGCGCGCCGAGCCCGCCCTGGCCGTCGACTACGTCGCGCTGGTCGACCCGGGCACGTTCGGGCCGGCCGGGCCCCTTCGAGCGGGACCCGCCCTGCTGGTGGCGGCGGCGCGGGTGGGCGGCACGCGGCTGATCGACAACATGGCTCTTGTGCTTCCGGCGGAAGGCGCTGGCGATGCTGCTCACCATTGACATCGGGAACACCAATACCGTGCTCGGCGTCTTCGAGGGTGAGCGGGTGGCCGAGCACTGGCGGATCGCCACCGTCCCGGACCGGACCGCGGACGAGCTCGCCGTCGTGCTGCACGGGCTGCTCGCCGGTAGCAGCACGTTCACGGAAAGGGATATCAGCGGCATATCGCTGTGTTCAACCGTGCCTTCGGTGCTACGCGAGATGAGAGAGATGTGTGAGCGCTATTACGGTGACCGGGAAACGGTCATCGTCGAGCCGGGGGTAAAGACCGGGGTCCCGGTGCGGACCGACAACCCCAAGGAAGTGGGCAGCGACCGCATCATGAACTCGCTCGCCGCGGTGCATCTTTACGGCGGCCCCGCCATTGTCGTGGATTTCGGGACTTCGACGAACTTCGACGCGGTGAGCGCGCGCGGTGAGTTCGTCGGCGGGGCACTTGCGCCGGGCATCGAAATTTCTGTGGATGCTCTGTCCCGCCGGGCCGCGCAGTTGCTTAAGGTCGAGCTGACTAGGCCACCCCGCGTCATCGGCAAGAATACGGTGGAGTCGCTGCAATCGGGCATCGTCTACGGCTTCGCCGCACAGGTCGAGGGAATTGCGCAGCGGATGGCACGGGAACTTTCACCGGATGACCCGCGCGCGGTGACCACTATCGCCACCGGCGGGCTGGCGCCGCTCGTTATCGACGAGGTGAGCGTCATTGACGCGTACGAGCCCTGGCTCACCCTGATCGGCCTGCGACTGGTCTACGAGAAGAACATAGGCGACTCTAAGTGACCGCTGGCGCTCGGGCCGCGTACGCCCGAGCGGCCCGGGCTGAGGGTCAGGCGATGCGGACGGCGCCCACGAAGGCGCTCCAGTAGATCGGCTCGACCTTGACGTCCTCGCCGAAGTTGGGCGCGTCGATCATCATCCCGTTGCCGATGTACATGCCGACGTGGCTGATGTTGGGGAAGAAGAAGACCAGGTCGCCCGGCTCCAGGTCGTTGCGGGCCACGTGCACGCCTGAGTTCCACTGGCTGCCGGTGTAGTGCGGCAGCGAGATGCCCACCTGCTGGTACGCCCACATCACCAGGCCCGAGCAGTCGAACTGGGTGGGGCCGGCCGCCCCCCAGACGTAGGGGTAGCCCAGCCGGCTGATCGCCGCCTGCAGCGCCTGGGCGCCGACCGTGTTCGCGGTCGGGATGGTGACGTTCGGGTACTGGCCGGTCTGCTCGAAGATGGTCATCGCCTGCTTCATCGCCGCGCTGTTGACCTTGTCGATCTTCGCGAGGATGAGCTTCTTCTTGGCGTCCATCTGGGTCTCGAGCGCGTTTACCGCGGCGATCTGCTGCTCCGCGGTCTGCTTGTCGCGCAGCGCCTGCGTCACCTGCTGGCTCAGCGCGCTGACCTTCACGCTGCTGGACTGGTCCATCTCGGCGATCGCGGACGCCTGGCTGAGGAACCGCGCCGGGTCGCCGGTGGTGAGCGCCTGGAATGTCGGGTCCAGGCCCGAGTTCATGTAGTTGGCCGCGGCCAGCTGGGCTATCGCCTGCTGGCCGACCGCCAGCGCGGCCTGGCCGCGGCTGGCCGCCTGCTGCGCGATCTTCGCGTTGGCCTTGGCCCGGGTGAGCTGGATGCGCAGGCCGTCGTACTGCTCGCTCAGCGAGTTGATCTGGAACTCGAGCTGCTTGGCCTGCGCGACCAGGGTCTTCAGGTCCGGCTTGGGCGCGATCACCCGTGCGGCGCTGATACCTCCCGGCACGGCGAGGGCAAGCGTCGCCGCGCCCGAGATAAGCAGCGCGGCCAGGCTGGCAGCTCGGCTCAGTTTGCGCACAGCGATGCACGATATTGGAAGCAAAGCTCGGTTGGCCACCGACTCGGTAGAAGTTTTACCTTGCGAAACACTTACGGATCGGCCTGGTCGCCCCACGGCCACAGGCCGTCACGATGTAGCGTGTCAGGCTGCTCGCCCAGGGCGCCCCCGCGGCCGCCTGGCCGCACCCCGTCAGCGGCTATCGTGGGTTGCGCCATGCCGTACACCATCAGGCCCGCGCGCACCGGGGACGTGCCCGTGGTCAGGAAGCTGATCGACTCCAACGCGGAGTCCGGGCGGCTGCTGAGCAAGGCCACCGTCACCCTCTACGAGGACGTGCAGGAATTCTGCGTGGCCGAGCTTTCCGCCGACGCCACGGTGGCCGGCTGCGGGGCCTTGCACGTGATGTGGGAGGACCTGGCCGAGATCAGGACGGTCGCGGTCCGGGAAGACTGCCGGGGCCTTGGAATGGGTCACGCGATCGTGGCCGCGCTCCTGAGCCGCGCCCGCGCCGTCGGCGTGAGCCGCGTGTTCTGCCTTACTTTCGCGGTGGACTTCTTCGGCCGGCACGGATTCCAGCCGATCAGTGGTACGCCCGTGGCCGCAGAGGTGTACCGGGAGCTATTGCGCTCCTATGACGAGGGCGTGGCGGAGTTTCTGGACCTGGAGTGGGTAAAGCCCAACACACTCGGGAACACCCGCATGCTGTTGCGGTTGTAGCCGGGCCGGGAAAATGAGCATCGGAGTTGCGCCCGAGACGGCACGGCCCGCGGGAAGGGGCGCAGAGACGGAAGGGAGGAGGCCGCCATGTGGTCCGACCTCGCCGCGCTGACTCCGCCGCTGGTAGTCTGCGTCGTCTTCCTCATCGGCGTGGCCATGCTGCTGCGCAGCCAGATGTCCCCGAAGCGCCGCGCCGAGCGCGATGAGCGTCGCCGAACGCCTGACCAGAGGTCTTGAAATATACCGGGCGGCGGGTTTTATCCAGCCGCAGAAGTGCGCGAACGGGGCGAACGGCATGGCGGCGAGATCCGTGGTGACGGTTTAGTTCATGATCTGCGCGAGCGGCCGGTGCTAACCGCGCATCATGGCGCCGATTACGGAGCGTAACTGCAACCGGGATGCCGCCGGATGGCAACCTGACAACACAAAGAAACTGCTGCCCCTTTCTGAATTGTCAACGCCAAGAGATTGGGTATACATTTAGCATCCGAAATACGTTGCTCCGTCAGAAGGGCTGTTTCCATGGCGCAGAAGGTGCAGGTGCTCCTCGTCGACGATCTCGACGGGAGCGAGGCCACCGAGACCGTAACGTTTGGGCTCGATGGTGCCTCGTATGAGATCGATCTGAGTTCAGGCAACGCGGGCAAGCTCCGTAAAGAGCTTGCCCACTATGTGGAGCACGCGCGCAAAGCGAGCGCTCCGGCCCGGCGCCGCCGGGCGCGTACCGGTCCGGGCCGCGAGCGCAGTGCCCAAATCAGGGCATGGGCGAAGCAGCGCGGTTACAAGGTCAATGAGCGCGGGCGTATTCCCGCCAACATCGTCGCGGAGTACGAGGCGGCGCACTAGTCCGAGCGCGCGCCGGAGTTCGCGGGTTATAGCGGGCTCCATGAAGCAGCGGTGTCCCAGCGGATCGGCCCCGGCATTGTACGACGGCGGCGGGGCCGGCCGGATCGCACCGTTGGCCCGGAGAGACGGCCCGGCCGTCCGGGGGGGCCAACGGTGCGTTTGCATGTCCGGGGGCCCCTGGTGCGCGTGCTTCGCGCCGGGCAGATCGGGCGTTCGCTTGCGGCGTACCCGGCGCTTTCCGGGGAACACGCGTCTCATCTACCAGGTTGGATGAGGATGAACGGCCCGTGTCCAGGGAACGTCTTGTTATGCGAGGCGTGTGCTCGCATGAAGCGTGATCGTGGGCGCGCGGCTACCATGCGGAGTAGGCAAGGTAGGGCCACGAAGGTAGGGCCAGCCCCGTCCCGCCCCCGTGCTGTGAGGAGAGCGACGACATGTTCGAGAGGTTTACCGACAGAGCGCGGCGGGTTGTTGTCCTGGCGCAAGAAGAAGCCAGGATGCTCAATCACAACTACATCGGCACCGAGCACATCCTGCTCGGCCTCATCCATGAGGGCGAAGGTGTAGCGGCCAAGGCGCTCGAGTCGCTGGGCATCAGCCTGGACGCCGTGCGGCAGCAGGTCGAGGAGATCATCGGCCAGGGCCAGCAGGCGCCGTCCGGGCATATTCCGTTCACGCCACGGGCCAAGAAGGTGCTTGAGCTCTCGCTGCGTGAGGCGCTGCAACTCGGCCACAACTACATCGGCACCGAGCACATCCTGCTCGGCCTCATCCGTGAGGGCGACGGCGTGGCCGCGCAGGTGCTGGTGAAGCTGGGCGCGGACCTGAACCGGGTGCGCCAGCAGGTGATCCAGCTGCTGCACGGGTACCAGGGCAAGGAGCCCGCCTCGGCCGGCACCGCCGCCGAGTCGGCGCCGTCCACGTCACTGGTGCTCGACCAGTTCGGCCGCAACCTCACCCAGGGCGCGCGCGAGGGCAAGCTCGACCCGGTGATCGGCCGGGAGAAGGAAATCGAGCGGGTCATGCAGGTGCTCTCCCGCCGCACCAAGAACAACCCGGTGCTGGTGGGCGCGCCCGGCGTGGGCAAGACCGCGGTCGTCGAGGGCCTGGCGCAGAAGATCGTCAAGGGCGAGGTGCCCGAGACCATCAAGGACAAGCAGCTGTACACGCTGGACCTCGGCGCCCTGGTGGCCGGCTCGCGCTACCGCGGCGACTTCGAGGAGCGGCTCAAGAAGGTGCTCAAGGAGATCCGCACCCGCGGCGACATCATCCTGTTCATCGACGAGATCCACACCCTCGTCGGGGCGGGCGCGGCCGAGGGCGCGATCGACGCGGCCTCGATCCTGAAGCCGATGCTGGCCCGCGGCGAACTGCAGACCATCGGCGCCACCACGCTCGATGAGTACCGCAAGTACCTGGAGAAGGACGCCGCGCTCGAGCGCCGTTTCCAGCCGATCCAGGTGGCCGAGCCAACGATCTCGCACACCATCGAGATCCTCAAGGGCCTGCGCGACCGGTACGAGGCGCACCACCGCGTGTCCATCACGGACAGCGCGCTGGTCGCCGCGGCGCAGCTGGCCGACCGCTACATCAGCGACCGTTTCCTGCCGGACAAGGCCATCGACCTGATCGACGAGGCCGGCTCCCGGATGCGGATCAGGCGCATGACCGCGCCGCCGGACCTGCGCGAGTACGACGAGAAGATCGCCCAGGTGCGCCGCGAGAAG
>Ga0306924_10005109_pt1 | contig 12905 bp, 11 predicted proteins | sample sta12Can44000111_FD_203756 | JGI IMG/M metagenome (GOLD analysis project Ga0306924, IMG submission 203756) | Lab enrichment of tropical soil microbial communities from Luquillo Experimental Forest, Puerto Rico - statanox.12C.anox.44.000.111 (v2)... | ecosystem: Environmental > Terrestrial >... | reverse complement strand
ACGGCTTCGGCGGCATCGGCGAGGGCATGTCGATCCAGGTCGCCAAGGACGGGCGCCGCATTCTGTGGCTCGCCCATGAGAGCGCGCCGAAGAACTTTACCGCGGTCGATGTCAGCGATCCGCGCGCACCAAAGCTGGTCGCGCGCGCCGACCTGCCGCAATCCCATATGCGCTCGAACTCGCTCGAAACCGTCGGCGACATCATGGCGGTCGCCTATCAGACCACAAAGCAGGGGCTGCAGCCCGCCGGCTTCGAGCTGTTCGACATCTCGGTGCCGGAGAGCCCGCGCTCGATCACCTTTTTCGACTGCTCGGGGCCGAATTCGCGCGGCGTCCACCAGCTGTGGTTCGCCGACGGGCAATACATTCATATGAGCTCCGGCTCGCCCGATTTTGTGCCGACCCATCCAAAGGACGACCAGTTCTACCGGATCATCGATGTTAAGAACCCCACAAAGCCGGTCGAAGCCGGCCGCTGGTGGCTGCCTGGGACAAAAGAAGGCGACAGCGACCCGCCGCCCGTACGCCATCCCGAACATGCCGACACCGGCTTTCGCCCACACAACACCAATGTCTATCCCGAGCGCCCGGACCGCGCCTATCTCGGCTATATCGACGGCGGGCTGGTGATCCTCGATATTTCCGACATGGCGCATCCGAAGATGGTGTCGCGCTGGGACTACCACCCGCCCTATTTCGGCTTTACCCATACGGTCGTCCCGTTCTTTGACCGCAATCTGCTGATCGTCAGCGACGAGTGCACGCGCACCGAAGGGCAAGATTGGCCAAAGCTCGTCTGGATCGTCGACGGGCGCAGCGAAACCAACCCGGTGCCGATCTCGACCTGCCCGCTGCCGCCGCTCGAGAGTTTCATGCGCCGCGGCGCCCGCTACGGTGCGCACAACCTCTACGAAAATGTGCCCAAGCCGAACGCTTGGAAATCCGACCGCATCGTTTTGGGGACGTATTTCAATGGCGGTCTGCGCGCCTACGACACGACCAACCCGTATCAACCGCAAGAGGTCGGGTACTTCGTCCCCGAGCCGCCGGCGCGGGCGCCGAGCGGGGCGATTCAGATCAACGACGTGTTCGTCGATGAGCGCCAGATCGTCTATACGGTCGATCGCCATGTCGGCGGGCTCTACACCCTCGAAATGGAATTCTGAGACGGGACCCGAAACGCTCTTTGCCGGCAAGGACGCGTCGCTTTTCGGGCGGCGTCAGAAGCGGGTGCGGGGAGCGCGGCTGCCGGTCATCGCGGTAACCGGTTTTCTCGGTTCCGGCAAAACGACCCTGATCCGCACATTGCTCGACAAGCCCGAGGGGGCCGGCACCGCAATCGTCGTCAATGAGTATGGCGAGATCGGCATCGACCACGCGCTATTGCGATCGAGCAGCGACGCGACGGTGCTGCTCGGCAATGGGTGTCTCTGCTGCAACGTCCGCAGCGATCTGCAGGAAACCCTGCGGGCCTTATTCGCCGACCGGGCGCGTGGCGCGGCGCCGAGCTTTGTGCGGGTGATCATCGAGACCTCCGGCCTCGCCGACCCCGGCCCGGTGCTGCAGACCTTTGCCACCGACCGCGCGCTCGGCCGCGAATTCCACTTGCAGGCACTGATTTGCATTGTCGATGCCGTCGCCGGCGAGACCAACCTTGAGCGCATGTCCGAAGCGAGAAAGCAGGTGGCGCTGGCCGACCGCATCGTCGTGACCATGAGCGATCTTGCCGATGCCGGTGTCACCGAACATCTCGTCGAACGGATCGCCACGCTGAACCCCGCGCCGGTCCGCATCGCCACCAATGGCGAGATCGACCCGGCTTTTCTGCTCGACGAGCCGGTTGCGGTGCGGCGCGATTTCGAGCTAGGCGAGGCCCACCACACACATGGGCTCGACAGCTTCTCGCTGATCTTTGACGAGCCGCTGAGCTGGCCAGGCTTCGAGCAGGCGATGGCGGTGCTGATGAGCTTGCGCGGCCCTGATCTGCTGCGCGTCAAGGGCCTCGTGGCGCTCACCGAGTGTCGCGGGCCGGTTGTCGTCCACGTCGTCCAGCACGTCGCGCACCCGCCGGTCGAGCTCGAAGACTGGCCGGATGACGACCGGCGATCACGTTTGGTGTTCGTCACCCGGGGGCTCGCGCGCGAGCCCGTCGCTCGGCTCTTCGCCTCGGTCGCCGCCTTCGCAACAGGCGGGCGCCTAGTCGGATAAGCTACATCGGCCAAGCCCCCGTCGGTTTTTCTTATACAAGCCAAAGATGGCGCCATAGACGAAGCACCCAAACCGTAGGAGAATCCGACACCGACAGGCCGGACGGAGGGCTTCCAGCTCTTCGCACGTGACCGTGGGAAGCCAGGGCGCGGCGGAGCGCTGTCGGAAATTTTTACAGGCGGCGGGGCACGCACTAAGGAAGAATTCGGGCTTACGCCCCGACCTTGAAGCGAGTGCCGCCGGTTCGTCGATCCAACACGAGTCATGCGACCGGTGTCGAAAGGCTGCCGTCCAGCGCCGGAAACCTTGTAGCTTTTGTTACCATTTTCACGATATGCATAGACGATCTTTAAAACGGTATGTTCCATTAATACTTCTTAAAAAAAGCAATCACTCCTATCTGACGGGTCAATTAATATAAAAACTGATGTATTAAGTGTCGGTTTTCTTTACAGGCGCGCGCCGCCGATTTCGCTTCAATCCCGAACGCGCAAATTTTCTAACTTACTGAAATAGCACGAAACTGAAGTTATGCGTCAGGCCTCCACGGGTGGAGTACACGTTTTCCGAGAGTGTCGGTTTTTCTTACAAGCAGGGCTCCGCCTCCTCCACGTTTATCTTCTAACTCATTGATTCTATAAAAATAACGGATCTTGGCACGTCATGTGCTTGTTCACGCGTGACTAGAATTTATGACGGGTGGAACAGCGATGAAAAGAAAGGCTCTCGCTCAGGTGGCGTTGGTTCTCGGCCCGCTTGTCTTGGCGTTGCCAGCATACTCGGACCCAATCTCTCCCAGCCTAACTATCACTAACGGTGATAAGACCTTCTCAAATTTTACTTGCAGCGTTACGGGAGGGATCGGATTGACGTGCGGCGGGATCTCGGTCCTCCCGTACACCTCCGTTACCCCGCCAGATGGCATCGCCGGGCTTCTCGGTATCACGTTCCAGGCTACGTTCAACTCTGGGAACCCGGGTACCGAGGACATCACTCTTCGCTATCATGCTGCGATCAACTCGGGGGCAGATCTGTTTCATGACGCCCAGCTGACATACAATGGCAATGGTCTCCCATTCGACATCGTAGTAACGAATGTTGACGAGAAGGTCTATCAAGGCGGCACCATTAATCTGCTCGCTGACGTGCAGGTATCCAATCCTCCGCCGGTTCTCACACAGGATTTGATGCTGAGCAGCGATGTATCCTCGATCGACGTGGTAAAAGATATCGAATTGATTTCGACCTCCGATATCACCCCTGCAACCATCAGCCTTGTTAACCAAATCTTTTCGCAGACCGACGTCCCCGAGCCGGCCTCGCTGACCTTGCTCGGCTCGGCGCTCCTCGGGCTGGGTTGGCTCGGCCGGCGTCGCGGCAGGCAAGTTTAAAAAAGGAGGACGCTTCCGAGGCCGCGCCAGTTGGGCTCTGTTTCGAAGTGCAAACTCTGATCGAGCCCAGCGCGACCTTGCTGGGCCGACCACGGCATCTCGGTTTACGTCGTCATGGGCTTTGGTGATCTTGCCACAAGCCACGCAGTAAACCGGCTTATTCCGCTCGCAAGGCCGGCCGCCTTCTGGCTGCGACGCGCTCCTCGTTCGGTCTTGCCCGCGTCTGACGAAGTTGACCAGTTTGGTGCGAAGCGCGCGCATTTTGGCATTGGCCTCGAACCGCGGCTGACGAGCATCACCGCTCTGGCGTTTTGCTCGTGTCGGCCGCTGCGTGAGAGCGTTCAGCGCAGGCACGGCTCACGAGCGGCATTGTCGCCGTCCCGACATAAAACTGACCGTAAACTTTAATAATCGACCGCTAGAACGCCGCCCCGAGGGGGGTGTGGGTGCGGCCGTCGGGCGCGTGGCCGATCCCTCTGTTAATGCCGCAATTCGGGAGGGAGAGCAGGTGACCATCGACCACATCAGGATATGGAACAGGGCGCTCGCCGCCCTCGCGGTAACGACTGCCCTTTCAACAGGTGTCGCCGCTGCCGAGAACGACGATGCGAAGACGCGGACTCCGATTAAGCATCTCGTCGTCATCTTCTTCGAGAATCACACCTTCGATAATTATTTCGCTACATACCCGAACGCAGCGAATCCGCCAGGCGAGCCCAAATTTGTTGCCGAGGAAGACACTCCGACTGTCAACGGCCTCACCGCCGGATTGCTGACCAACAACCCCAATGCTGCCAATCCCCAGCGGCTCGACCGCGTCGCCGGCGACCTCGTCACCTGCAGCAACGACCATGATTACACCGACGAGCAGAAAGCCGTCGCCGGCGGCTTAATGAACAACTTCGATCTGCTGTCATGCACCGACCATCTGGCGCTCAATTACTATGACGGCAACACGGTGACTGCGCTGTGGAACTACGCACAGCACTTTGCACTCAACGACAATTCTTTCGGCACCACCTTCGGGCCCTCGACGCCTGGGGCGATCAACCTGATCTCGGGGCAAACGCACGCGATCGGCACCTTCAAGACGCTCGACGACGCTTCGGGCGACCTGAAGAGCGACGTGCTGCTTGCTCAGGCAACGATCATCGGTGATCCCGACCCGCTTTACGACGACTGCGGCAGCCCCGATCAGGCCGGCTTCGAGGCCAACGGCGCTCTCGACAATCACAATATTGGTGATCTGTTGAACCAGAAGGGACTCACCTGGGGCTGGTTCCAAGGTGGCTTTACCCCGACCGGCGCGGTCGCCGGCAAGGCGGTGTGCAACGCCACGACGGTCGGCCATCCCGGTGTTGATCCCACCAACCCCGCCGACCCGGTTCACAAGGCGACCTCAGCCTATTCGGCCCACCACGATCCCTTCATGTACTATTTGCACTCGGCCAATCCGCACCATTTGCCGCCAACTTCCGCGACGAATGTCGGCAAGACCGACCAGGCCATGCATCAGTATGAGCTGAGCCTGTTTTTTGACGCGGTCGACAACGGGCGAATGCCGGCGGTCTCATACCTCAAGCCGGCGCGGGCCCAAGACGACCATCCCAACAATTCCGATCCACTCTCCGCGCAGATGTTTCTGGTGGACACGCTCAATCATCTGCAGCGCTCGCGCTATTGGCCCAGCACGGCCGTGATCATTGCCTGGGACGATTCCGACGGCTGGTATGATCATGTCACGGGTCCGATCCTCAATCCGTCGAATGTGCCCAAGGTCGATGTCGTCGCCGGCCCCACCTGCGGCACACCTGCAACGGGCGCTTATCTCGGGCGCTGCGGTTACGGACCGCGCCTGCCACTGCTGGTCGTCTCGCCCTGGGCGAGGCCCAACTTTGTCGACCACACGACTACCGATCAGACCTCGATCTTGCGGTTTATCGAGGATAACTGGAACCTGGGACGTATCGACGATCTCGATCATCCGTCTGGCACGACGGCGGGTCAGACGTCGTTCGACCAGCTTGCCGGCCCCATCGACAACATGTTCGATTTCTCGGACGGGCCGCGCCGCGAGCGCCTCTTTCTCGACGACTTGACCGGTCGGGTCATCGACCGCGACTGATCTATCGCCCGCGCACCAGCGCGGTACCACGGGTACGGGCTCAGTGCAGGGCTTCGAAGAACGCAACCATCTTTTGCCGCTGCGCCGCGTCGGGTAGACGCCCCCTGCCCGCCCCGAGATTGTCGGCCATATGCTCGGGGTTGCTGGTTCCGGGGATCACCGCGGTCACCGGCTCGTTGCCGAGGAGGTATTTGAGGAAGAACTGCGCCCAGCTCGCCGCGTCGAAATCTCCGGCCCATTCCGGCAAGTTTTGCCCGCGCACCGCGCCGAAAAGGCGATTGCGGGCGAACGGCAGATCGGTCAACACCGCGGCACCCACTTCGGCCGCGGCAGGGATCACCCGCTTCTCCGCTGCGCGGTCCGCGAGTGAGTAATTGATCTGAAGAAAGTCCGGTTTCTGGCCCCGCACCACTGCTTCGACAGCATCGAAGTCACCGCCGAATGAGGTGGTGATGCCGACGTAGCGGCAGAGACCTTGCGCCTTCCATTCACGCAATACTGCCAAATCCTGGTTCGGATTGCGGACATTGTGGAGCTGCATCAAATCGACCCGGCTGGTGCGCAGCCGGTGCAAGGAAGACTGCAGCTGAGGCACGGCGCTGCTGCGGTCGAAATCTTCGAGCTTGGTCGCGAGAAAAACGCGACCGCTTAGTCCGGTAGCGGCAAGCAGGTCGCCGACCACACTCTCGGCGGTCTCGTAGGAGGGCGCGGTGTCGATCAACGTGCCGCCGCCCGCCACCAGCGTCTTCAGCACCTCGGCACAGGCTTGGCGGCGCACCGGATCGTCGCCGACCTCAAAGACCTGCGAGGTGCCGAGCCCTATAACCGGCAGGCGCTCGCCTGAATGCGGGATCGGGCGTGTGATCAACCCGGGCGTACCAGCTTTCTCTTGGCCTAAGGCCGGCACCCAAGGTGTCGCCGCGAACGCCGCACCGAGCACGAGTACTCGGCGCCGGGAGGCCGATAGGTGCATCACGTCTTCACACGCCCTTCGCATAGGCCGCCGCGTTGCGGCCGGCGATGCGGCCAAAGACGACGCCGGCCATCAGCCCAGTGCCGCTGGCGTAGTTGTGGTAATAGAGCCCACCGACGATCTCACCGGCGGCAAAGAGGCCGGGGATCGGGTGGCCGGTCGTCTCTTCGACCTGGGTGTCGTTGGTGATCTTGAGACCACCAAAGGTAAAGGTGATCCCGGTCGTCACCGCATAGGCCTCATAGGGGGGCTGATCGAGGCGCTGGGCCCAGTTGGTCTTGTCGATCGCGAGGCCGCTCGTAGCGAGCCCGTCTCGGATGTTGGGATTGAACGACACCTCGGGCCGCGGCGCGGCGTTGAACCCCCGCACCGTCTCAAGAAAGCGGCGAGCATCCACGCCTTCGAGCTTCCCGGCCAGCGCCTCGAAGCTGTCGGCCTTCTCTTTGGTGATGCGCGGGATGCGGTATTCCTCGCGCAGTAGATCGACGACCTTGTGGTCGAAGACCTGCCAGGCGAACAGCCCGGGCTGGTTCAGGATCTCACCGCCATATTTGGCGTAGGTGTAGCTGTGGAAGTCGCGGCCCTCGTCCAGAAAACGCTCGCCGTGGGCGTTGACGACAATCCCGAACGGATAGTTGTGCTTCTGGAAGCGATCACCGACATCGAGGTCGCCAAAGGGCGGGGCGTTCAGATCCCAGGCGACGGCATGCGCACCCGACCAGTGCCCGGCAACGGCCGCACCCAGGTCGAGCGCCATCTTCAGACCCTGCCCAGTGTTGAAGCGTGAGCCGCGCACCTTGGCCAAGTCCCAGTTCGGCCCGAGATAGCGTGCCCGCATCTCGGCGTTGGCCTCGAAACCGCCGCAGGCCAGGATCACCGCCTTGACGCGCAGGTCGTGGATGTGCCCCCGGTGACGCACCCTCACCCCCTCGACGCCACTGTCGCCCTGCAACAGCCCGATCGCCGGCGTCTCGTAGAGCACCGTGATCCCTTCGCCCGCGGCGCGGGCGTGCAGCGCCTTCATCAGCTCTTTTCCGCCGCCCCAGATGTGACAGGCGAGCCCGCCCCAGAACTTGAACTTGCCGCCGACACGGAAGGCCTGGCGGCCGAGGCCGAGCTGAAACCGTACACCCCTCTCGCGCATCCACACCGCGCTCTCGAAGCTGCTGCGGATCAGGATTTCGGTCAGGTCGGGATCGCAGCGATACTGGGTCAGCCGGCCCATATCGTCGAAATATTCTTCCTCGGTATAGGTGCCCACATCGACATTGCCGAGCTCGTGATCGCTGATGTCGGGAATGAGCCGGGCGAGGTCGCCGACGCCGTCATAGACCACCCGAAAGGCGCCCCCGGTGAAGCAGGAGTTGCCGCCGCGCGCCTCCTCGGGCGCTACTTCGAGCATCAGCACCCGCGCGCCGCTTTCGCGTGCAGACAGTGCAGCACAGGTCGCAGCGTTGCCGGCCCCGACCACGATCACGTCGAACTGTTCTCCGCCGGCGATGTCCATGGCTCGACCCTCCGACCCACGATGCGGTGCGAGATTGCCTTGTCGCGCTGCTGCTCGCAATGACGAGGTTGTCATTGCCAGCGAAGCGAAGCAATCTCAGCCCGGATTGGTGGTCTCGAACCAAGGAGGCGACCCTTATGCCGCGGCTCGATGAAACCCGCCCCTTTCTGCCTGTCAACATTGCGCTGCTGACGGTCTCCGACACCCGCGACGCATCGCACGACCGCTCGGGCAATACCCTCGCCGACCTCGCCACGACCGCCGGCCACCATATTGCCGCGCGGCGCATCGTCCGTGATGAGCAGGCCGAGATCGTCTCGCAGCTCGAGGCATGGATCGCCGATCCGACAATCGATGTCGTGATCTCGACCGGCGGCACCGGGGTGACCGGGCGCGACGTGACGCCCGAGGCCTTTCACAGCGTCTACGAGAAGGAGATCGCCGGCTTCGGCGAGCTCTTCCGCTGGCTCAGCTACGACAAAGTCGGGACCTCGACGATCCAAAGCCGGGCAACCGCTGGGGTCGCCGGAGGCACCTATCTGTTCGCCTTGCCCGGCTCGCCGAGCGCCTGCCGCGACGCCTGGGAGGGGATCCTCGTCCACCAGCTCGATAACCGCTTTCGCCCGTGCAATTTCGTTGAGCTGATGCCGCGGCTGCAGGAGCACCTCAAGCGCTGAGTCAGAAGCCGCGGCGCGGCGCCAGGCGGCGATAAGCCTCTCCGTCATCGACGTCTTCAAGCCGGTCGACAAAGCCGACACTGACCCGTCGCGGCAACCTAGCGAGCGTATCGGCGAGCGCAAAGGGGCCCGACCAACGCACCCGTTCGAAGAGCGACGGAAGGCGCGGCCCACAGCGTGCGCCGACGAGCCAGAACCCGCCATCCTCGGCCGGGCCGAAGACGAGAGCGTGCTGGCCGAGGAGGCGAAAGGCGGCAGCGATGTGACGGGCGGCGAGCGCCGGGATGTCGCCGCCAACCAGCACCACCGGACCTTGCGGACAGGCGATGAGGGCGCGGCGCATGCGGATACCCAAATCGCCGCCACCCTGGCTGGTAACTTCGACGCCTCGGCGCCAACGCCCGGCCTGACGGCGCGCCTTGTCCGGCGTCACCGCGATGCGCAGCCGCCAGCGCCGGTCGGCGGCGAGGCGGCGCAGCAAAAGCGCGATCATCATCCGCTCGAACCGTACCGTCGCGACATCGCCGATCGCCCGCGCGAGCCGGCGCTTGCCGCTCCCCAGCTGCGGTGCGCGCACAAATAGGACGAGATGGCGACGCATCAGCCGTAGAGCCGGACGATGCGAGCGGGCGGGACGCCGATGAAATAGAGCAACAAACACAATAGGTTGCGCAATGGCCGGCGCACAAAGCCGTCGCGCCGGTAGCGCCGCGCCGAGGCGACGCAGCGGGCGCCGATGCGCACTAGGCGCCGGCGGCCGAGACGGCGGACCAAATCGACATCCTCCATCAGCGGCAATGGCGCAAAGCCGCCGACCGCGTCGTAGAGGCGGCGGGCGATCAATAGTCCCTGGTCGCCATAAGGCAATGCGAGGAACCGGGAGCGCCAGGTGACGAGGCGCTCCAGCCTTCTCGCCGCCGGCGCCGGATCGTCGAGCGCCAGATCGAAGTAGCCGGCGCGGGCCTCCGCGGCCGGTGCTCTCAGGAAGGCGTCCACCGCCCTTTCCCAGCCGGGTTCGAGCCGACAATCCGCATGCAAAAAGAGGAGCCAATTGCCAGACGCCGCGGCGGCGCCGGCCGCGAGCTGGCCGCCGCGACCGCGCGGCCCGACGACGACTCGGGCGTCCGCCGCGACGGCGCGGGCAGCCGTTTCGTCCGACGAGCCGCCGTCGGCGACGATGACCTCGCCGAGCATCGCCGCGCTGCACAGCGCCGCCAGTGTGTCCGGCAACGTCGCGGCCGCATTCAAGGTCGGAATGACAACCGAAATTCGTTCTTGTAATGTTCCCATGGCCGCGGCATCATGCGGGCATGGATATGCCGGTCGCCCTCAGGCAGCGCAAGGGACGGGGTGCTGCGAGCAACGCGAGCGGACGCTTCGAAGCCGAAAAGCGCGTCGCGTTCGACGACGGCTGGGCCACTGCCGACGAGGAGCCGGCGCCGTTAGCCACGACCCTCAGCGTCGACGCGACGCGGACCATCATCGCCCGCAACGACTCGCCGGATATCGGCTTCGACCGTTCGATCAACCCCTACCGCGGCTGCGAGCACGGCTGCATCTACTGCTATGCACGGCCGAGCCACGCCTATCTCGGCCTTTCGCCAGGGCTCGATTTTGAAAGCCGCCTGTTCTACAAGCCGCAGGCCGCAAAATTGCTCGCCGCGGAGCTGTGCAAGAAGGGCTATTCCTGCCGCCCGATCGCGCTGGGCAGCAATACCGACCCATACCAGCCAGTCGAACGAAAGCTCGGCCTCACCCGGGCGATCCTCGAAGTATTGCGCGATTTTCGCCATCCGGTCACGATTGTCACCAAATCGGCGCTGATCCAGCGGGACCTCGACATTCTGGGCGAGATGGCGCGGCACCGGCTGGCGATGGCCGCAATTTCGGTAACGACACTCGACCGCCAGCTCGCCCGCGTCATGGAGCCGCGCGCCGCAACCCCCGAGCGCCGTCTTGAGACGATCGCCGCGCTCGCCGCGACGGGGGTGCCGGTCAGTGTCATGAGCGCCCCGATGATCCCTGCACTCAACGACAGCGAGATGGAGCAGATCCTCGAGCAGGCGCGCGCCGCCGGCGCGACTTCAGCCGCCTACACCTTGCTCCGCCTGCCGCTCGAACTGAAGGACCTATTCAAGGAGTGGCTCGAAACGCATTTCCCCGGCAAAGCAGCCCACGTGCTTTCGCTCGTCGCCCAGACCCATGGCGGCCGGCTTTATGATTCAACCTGGTTCACGCGAAAAACCGGAGCCGGCCCCTATGCAGATGTCCTGCGGCTGCGGTTCGAGCGCGCCTGCCGCAGGCTCGGCTTCAACGAACGCGCGGCGAGCACGCTCGACATCAGCCGCTTCCGGCCGCCACCGCAGCGGGGCGACCAGCTCACGCTGCTTTAAGGCGCATTCTCCGAGCGAACCAGACGCTCGGTATTTCCGAAGCGCTGTACTAGTCTCTCCGGCGGGCAAGCCGGGGAGAAAGCGGGCGTGGCCACGGAGAGGCGGCTCGGAGCGCGCGAGGTCGAGGAGATTTTTGCTGCTTTCGCCGAAGCGATGCGCGAGCTGCCGCCCGATGTCGAGGCCGGCTGGTTAGACTCGCAAGGCGACCTGCGGCTGGCGCCCGACATCGCGCGCAAGCTGCGCACCGCTCGCCGGGTGCGCCAGCTGCTGCAGGAATTAAGGCAGCGGGAGCGCGAGGGTTGAGGGTCGGCCGCAAGTTGACGGGCGAGGCCGCGTTCTTCTTGGGTTGCACAGGGCTTTTCTTGGAGGTTGTGATGGACGGCCTGGCAGTCGCGGAGTTGAAAAGCGTCTTAGCGCCGCTGAGCTTTCTCGTTCCGATGGCGGAAAAGCCGGTTGCCTACAATTACACTCCGCCTCCGGGGGTGCCGGTCAGGACCGGAAAAAGCGAGGACCATTGGGTGAGGATCCGCGACGCCCGGCCGCTGATCGATCAGCTGTCGCTGGACAAAGAAGGCTTTGTGCTGCTGCGTCAGCGGTCCGCGGTAAAGAATTTTTACGACGAGGACGAAATCAAATCGGTGTATTACCCCGAATGCGAGCACGTCATGAAGGAGGCGACCGGTGCCACCCGCGTCGTGGCCTTCGACCATATCGTGCGCAATGCGGCGATGGCCGCACTCGAAGGCAGCTGCATCAAAATTCCGGCCAAGCGCGTCCACAACGACTATACCGCCTGGTCTTCCCCCAAGCGGGCACACGACCTGATGGGCGACGAAGCCGAGGAGCTGCTGAAGCACCGCTTCGCAATCATTAATCTGTGGCGGCCGATCCGCGGGCCGGTACTCGAATCGCCGCTGACCTTGTGCGACGCTCAGAGCCTTGCTGAGGAAGACTTAGTCGCCAGCGACCTCAGATACCCGGACCGCACCGGCGAGACTTACGCGATCACCTACAATCCCAATCAGCGCTATTATTATTTCCCCAAGATGCAGCCCGACGAGCCGGTGCTAATCCGCTGCTTTGACTCGGCACTCGCAGGCGCAGCGCGATTTTCGGCCCACACAGGCTTTGACGATCCGGAGACGCCGCCTGACGCGCCACCACGCGAGAGCATCGAGGTACGCACCCTCGTCTTCTTTCCGCCGGGGGTGTGACGCACGGTTTTTATCGCTCCGCGAAGGCAGCGCCTAGGGCCGGGGATCGCATAGTGGTTCCTGGATTCCCGCCCGTGGCGGACGTCACTACTAGGCGAAAGCAGGGCTAACTCGGCGCAATTCCGGCAGCAGCTCGTCGCTGATCAGACGCATGCTCGCCAGCGCGTGCCCGACCGGCATGCCGCTCCAGTGGGTGCGGAAGATCAGAAAATTCGCCCCGGCCTCTTCCCAGCACGGACGCAGCTGTTCATAGCACTCTTCCGGACTGCCGAGGACAAAGCGATCGCGCCGCAGGTCTTCGAACGGCTGACGGAACGAATCGTCTCCCGGCAGCACCTCGTCTTGTCCCCACGTGGCATAAGTTCGGTATTTCTCCGCAAGGTAGGGGCCGGCCATCGCCAACGCCGTCGGGGTATC
>Ga0306924_10005108_pt1 | contig 12907 bp, 19 predicted proteins | sample sta12Can44000111_FD_203756 | JGI IMG/M metagenome (GOLD analysis project Ga0306924, IMG submission 203756) | Lab enrichment of tropical soil microbial communities from Luquillo Experimental Forest, Puerto Rico - statanox.12C.anox.44.000.111 (v2)... | ecosystem: Environmental > Terrestrial >... | reverse complement strand
ATTTGAACCTTCTCTATGGGTAGAAAGCCAATAGTCTTTGTCTTGGCTTCGTTCTGATCTGCCATGTCCTGATCCCCTTGAAACATGGCCCTTGTGCCAAAGCATGGTTCACGGATGGTTAACGCTGGCTTCGCCGCAGGAGACCGCAGGTGCCGTGCATGCTTGAATTTCGGGCACTTCCGCGTTAACCATTGGCGCAGGTGGCGCAGAAGGCGCTTCCTACTGCTTCCTAGGTGCTTCCTAAGTTGGCGTTAACCATGAAGCTGAAACTCGATACCAAGGCCCTCGCCGACCCCAGGCTGAAGCCCGGACAGGGCGAGACTTTCGCCTGGGATACCGAGCTCGCGGGCTTCGGGCTGCGCCGCCAAGGGGAGTGCCGCACCTACGTCGCCCAGTACCGCGCCGGCGGGCGCACCCGGCGCGTCACTATCGGCTCCACGGATCGCCTCACGCCGACGCAGGCGCGGGAGGGTGCACGCAAGATCCTTGCCCGGGTCTCGCTCGGGGAGGATCCGCAGGACGAGAAGGCGGCGCAGCGGGCCGCGGCCGAACGCACCTTCGCCAAGGTCGTCGACGTCTATCTCGCGGACAAGCAGCGCACGCTGCGGCCGTCGTCGTTCAAGGTCGCCCGGCTCTACTTGACCGGTTCTTATTTCCGTCCGTTGCACGCGATGGGGATCAACGAGATCACCCATCCCGACATTGCCGCCCGGCTCTCTGCCCATCACCCGCGCGCACAGCATGCATACCGCGGCAGCCGCCAGGCGAGCCATCTCTGCCCTGTTCCGTTGGTCCATGGAGGAGGGCTGGGCGCAGGCCAATCCAGTGGTCGGTACCCGTAAGCCCGCCGATCCCAAGCCGCGGGATCGGGTGCTCTCTAACGCCGAGCTCGTTGCTATCTGGAACGCCTGCGCTGATGACGACCACGGTCGCATCATCCGTTTACTGGTCCTGCTCGGGAGCCGTACCCAGGAAATTGGCGGCATGCGCGTAGGCGAGCTCGATCTGGAGGCCGGGACCTGGGAGCTGCCCGAAGAGCGCTCCAAAAACCATCGCGCGCATCTTATCGATCTGCCGCCGGCGGCGCTGCAGATCGTTCGCACGGTGTTTCCATGGGGCGAGCGCGAGCACCTATTCGGCGCCCGATCGGTCCGTGGTTTCGCCGAGTGGAGGCATAACAAGGAGGCGCTCGATCGCCGTCTCAATGGTGCGGTGAAAGCTTGGCAACTGCGCGATATTCGCCGGACGGTCGCCACCCGCATGGGCGACATCAAGATCCATCCGCACGTGATTGAGGCGGTGCTCAATCATCACAGCGGGTACCGCGCTGGCGTCGCCGGCGTCTACAACCGTTCGCCGTACCGGGATGAGGTCCGGGCCGCGTTAGCTCGCTGGAGTGAACACGTGTTCGCCTTGGTCGAAGGACGCGACGAGCGTAAGGTTGTGCCGCTTCACGCCTGATTGAAGTGGGCCGGCCGACGGTGACACGTCGAACCGGCCCATCCGCAGCCATCGAGTGTCCAATGGCCGGGACTGACGAGAATAGTATCACGGCTGCCGATTTGCGGTTGGCCTGCAACGAGCTCGCTTTTGTTACCAAGCTCGTTGGCTCCGAAGAGCGAGCCCTGAAAGTCATGGACTCGCTGCTCGATGATCTGGCGAAGGGGTTCATTCGTTGGGACTGTGACAGTCTTAGGGTCAACGGTGATTTTCAGGCTTATCCATCGTTGAGAACCGCGTTTGCGGCTGCCCGCGGGCGCGCCTTTTTCTGGCATCGCGACGAGCACTCACGCGTCGAGGCGGATTGGCGAACCAGCTGCGCAGCTTGGATGGGCCCGCTCGCAGGATTCGGTTCGGACGGTCGAGGCAACAGCTGGCCGATTTTTGACCCGTGTGCATCAACTAGTTTGATGGCAAGTGGGGTCCGTTTCCACCACGGTGACGTCATCGATAGACTTGTGGCGCGGGGACTCATGCCGCGACCGCCGGCACCGTCCCTGCCGTCGGCAGAGCCCCCGATCGCGCCACGGGTCGAGGACACGCTGGTCTCTCAAGACAATCCAGAACCGGAGATTGCGGCCGCCGTGCCAGCCTTCGCGACGACGACGACGAAGCAGAGGATGGGGTCGCAGGAGCAATGGCTCGCGCTGCTGGCGTTAGAGATTTATGGAGAAGATTTGCCGTTGCTTACTCCAGCAGGACTGCAGCACGCCATCGAAGCCCGGCAAAAGGCCAAGACGCTAAAGACACCGCTCCCTCCGCACTGGGTCCCGGATTGGGAGGCGTGCAAGCGCTTTTTGCAGAAGCGGGGGAAACGCCGTCCCCGCTGACGCGCGGATTTTCCGTATTAAGTCCGTATTCAGAATCCGTATTAAGTCCGTGTTTAGTTCGCGCGGAAGGAATCTATCCGCATGCGGACCTAACGCGGATAGATTCCTGCCGCTTTGAGTCGCGTGCACATTTCCAAACGCGCCGCTTGCGCCTAAGTTGGCACACCAGGCGCGAGGAGGTCGCCCAACGTGAGCATCGATCAATTCGGCGAAAGGCCGCCGTCCTGGATCGAGCTTGAATCCGTAAAGAAAATGTCGGTGGTCGAAGAGATCACGTCTCTCTCCGGTGACAACCTCCGGCGCAACTATCCCGAATACGTAGTCAAGCTCTCTCCCCGCCGCGACGGCATGCAGCTGAAGCACGCGCTCGCGATTGCAAACGGCACCGCGCGTCGAAGCTAGCCACCTCTTTGTGTAAGTGCGTAACCACGCGGGCGCAGCGATGGCTGTGTTCGCGAATAAAGGAGAACTGCCAGCGAACAGCCGACCCGCGCGCCGTCACCAGCGATCGGGAACGGAACTATCGGGTGACGAAAAGGAGCGGCCGACGCCTCCGAGTGGTTAATCCAAGGGCGCCGGCCGGAAACCGCAGCGAAAGGAGGATTTCCGATGCTGCAGCCAGCCCTGAAATATAACGGCCGACCGGCGCCGACAAGTCCGGAACCGCGCCGGGTAACCGGCCAATTCCTCGCCAAGGCCCACCTGACTCGCCGCCAGCGCGCCGAGCTCGCTGCCGCCCTCTCCACGGGGGCGGCGGTGCTTGCGCCGCTCACGGTCAAACAGTCGGCGGCCGCCGCCTGCGTGCCGGTCTTGGACGTCACCCTCGCTCGCCGCAACGGCAAGCACAGCAATGGGCGATCAAACGGCCAGGAAGAATCCCCCGCCGAGCGCGTCGCGCCGTCGGAGCCGTCGGTGCCGGCAACGCCGGTGACGCCGCCGGTTCCGCCGCCGACGATGGGGGTCGAGAAACTCCTCGCCGCGATCGTCGACAAAATCGGGGTCGGCGGCGTGCTCAAGCTTCTCGTTGCCAGCGAGAAGACCGCCGCTTAGGCCGCGTTTATGGCGTCGCTTGCACCAGCTGGCGGCGCCTTTCTCATCTCTCAGGAGAAACATCATGCCCATTGACACCTTCAAGTACGGAAAGACTGCCGCCGAGGTCGTAATCGAACACCTCATCGACGAGATCAAAGCCATCAAGCCGTTCATCGACAATCTCACGCACGCGTACTGCGAACACAAGTGCATTGCCGCGTGGGACTTGCTGGAGAACTTGCGCACCGCCGCCGAGAATTTGGCTGAAGAAATTATTCCCGATCCACAATCGCATTGGGATTGCGACCCACGCCGCGTCCGACAGGAGATCGAACAGACGCTCAACCATTCAGATCGCTTAAGCCAGCACGAGAAAGAATTTTGGAGAGGTCAGCGTTTGAATCTCTGTACCTGTGAAGTCTGCAGGCAGGAGACGCGGGAATTGGAACGCGCGTCACAGACCTCAACGGCTGGCGCCGTCTTCGCCCGGCGGGGAGTAAACACATGACCACCACAGCCGAAGCCTCCAGAAAAATCCGCGCTGCGCTCAAATCCGCATTCCCGAGCGCGAAGTTCACGGTCGCCCTGTCCGCGGGCCACAGTATCAGCTGGCACGACGACGGCCCCTCGGTCGTGGAGGTGGAGGATGCGTTGCTCGCCGCCGGCTGTGGCGAAGCTAGAACTGGCTGGAATGACACGCGCTACATCGAAATTGAGGGCGACACGCTCGTCGAGCGTATCGCATTGCGGTGTGTCGGCTGCGGCCGGTCGATCATGAAGGGCAACTATTGCAGTGAGTGCGTCGATCGCTTCGGTTTTTGCGAGGGGCTTTCGCTTCTCGACGTCGAAGAGAACGCGTCATGACCACAAGTCTCTTCGCTAATCTCGACGTGATGCCCTGTCGGAGTTGTGGGAAACCGACGAAGCAATTCCCTGACGACGATTGGGATGCACACGACCAGGTCTGCGATCGGTGTGTTGAACTCTGGCTAAAAGGTGTGGGGTTCCGATGGCCAGAATTCGCCCCCAGAGGCGGGGCAGGAAAGATGGGCACTTATGTGCGCGATCGATACCTACGCGACTTGATCGATAACCTTAACAACGCGCTTCACAAGGTAGACCGTATCGGTGATTGCGAAACTGCACATCCAATCGAGTGGGCAATCAAGGAAGCCATCATTGCTCTCGATGATCTCCGCCTAGAGGAAACGCAATGGCTTTGCCGCGGACATCTACAGCGAGGCGCACGATGACGCTCGGTAGTCATCAACAATCAGTCGGCAAGAGCCAAGACCATATCACCCCGAAGCGGCTCATCGATCGACTCGGACCCTTTGATCTCGACCCATGCGCCGCAGTTGTTCGTCCTTGGGACTGCGCAGAGATTAATTGGATCGTCGACGGTCTGATCCGCATTTGGTTTGGCCTCGTTTGGCTTAATCCGCCGTTCGATCGCTACGCGGTTGGCAAGTGGATTGCCAAGCTCGCTGCGCACAATAACGGCATTTGTCTATTGCACGCGCGCACCGAGGCGGCGTGGTTCGAACCCATTTGGCGACACGCGGCGGCGATCTTATTCCTGGCCGACCGCATCAAATTCTGTCGACCAGACGGATCCGAGCAACCGGCAAATTCCGGAGCGCCACCGATCCTCGCCGCCTTCGGTGATGAAGCTGTATTGCGCCTGCATCGATGCGGTATTGCCGGTGCACTCGTAACGCGCTGGCACAACCAGCCGGCATCACGATCATTCTGCACGGCGGACTGCGGGAGGGTCGCATGAAGATCCTCGGTATCGATCCCGGAGCCGTCAGCGGTGGCTGCGCCATCGTGCTGATCAATGACGGGGCCGCCCCGCAGCTTGTCGACGCGATTGACCTTCCCACCATCGGCATCAAGGCGAAGCAGCGCGTCGACGTTTTGGCGCTGCGCACGTGGATCGAGCAGCATAAGCCGGATCAGGCGGTGATCGAACGCGGACAAGCGATGCCGCGGCAGGGCGCGAGTTCGGGTTTTAAATTTGGCAGGGGGTGCGGTGCTCTCGAAGCGGCAATTCAGCTGCTCGAAATCCCGATGATGATTATCGAACCGACCGCATGGAAGAAGACGCATCGCCTGCACGGCAAAGATAAAGAGGGCGCCCGTCAACTCGCACTCCAGCTCTTCCCCTCCGCACACGCCTGGCTCGCACGCAAGAAGGACCATGGCCGCGCTGAAGCGGCGCTGATCGCATTGTACGGGGCGCATCAGATGGCGCTGACGGGGGCGCAGCATGCGGCGTAATTCCAAATCAGAGCGCGAACGCGAGCTTGCCAATCAGGCGAGACTTACACGTGCGTGGAAGAAGTTTCACCGTGAGGAGCGCGAGGCCGTACTCGCTGGTCCGTATGCGCGCACGCTGGCCGAACTGTTTCGGATGTTCGCCAACCTAAAGCACGTACAGCCGGCGCAACTAATCGGGTTCATCAGCGCCATCGATTGGGCGGCGATCGACTACCCCACCCGTCTAGTCGTTCTACACGAGATTAATAACGCTATCACCGCATTTCGCGAGAAGTGCGGCTTAGAGCCGATCGACGACAGCTTGCCGAGCGATCCCGACACCCCCTTCCGCGCGATCAAAGCAATCGTGCTCACCCCTTCCCCTCATGCGAGGGCGCCCACCGGGGCGCAGCCCGGCCCGCGTAATAGTCATCGCAACATATGAGGCTATAGCCATGTCAAACGTCACAGTACCGTCGTCCAACGACGGATTCCCTGCGGGGCTGCCGGGCGACCGCGTCACACGCGGAACTATCGCTCGATGGTCCGAGACCACAGGCTGGGTTGACCGCGACGGTTTACCATTGCCCGACACGATGCTGGTGGTGGGCTACACCACGGTGCTTCGGCGCTGGCAGGAAAAAAAGCCGGAATACAAGACCGAGCATCCGCTCCCCGACCCGGAGCAACTCAATGCCGCGATCCGATCGAGCAATGGGAGATCGGATTGGACGGCGAGCCACGTGAGCCGTGGAAGCTCACGTACGTCATCTACATGGTCGACATCAAGACGACAGGTGCCTTGTACACGTACGCACACGACACCTTCGGCGCCATGCTTGCTTTCAATAACTTGGAGGAACAGATCGCCATCATGCGGATGTTGCGCGGCGAGCATGTGTTTCCAATCGTGCATCTCGAACGGCGCCCGATGAAGACAAACTTCGGAATGAAGACGCGCCCGCACCTTCAAATCATGGACTGGCGTGCGACGCGCGGCGGCGGTTTCGGGTTGGTGTCACCGTCACCGGCCCCGCAACTTCCTGGACCGGCGACAGCAGCCGCTCCGGCTCCGACGGCAACTCCTCCGGTTGCCCCTTCAACTGCAACTCCGCCGACTACAACTCTGCCGACTGCAGCTCCTCCGACTGCAGCTCCTCCGACTGCAGCTCCTCCGACTGCAGCTCCTCCGACTGCATCGTCGGCATCCGCAGTCCTCGACGCCACGAAGCCGGTGAAGCCGGTCACGGTCGCAGAACTCATCGCCGACGAGCTGCCACCGTGGGCCTAAGTCCGACAGTCGAAAACAACAAGAATGCGGGGGGCTAACTGCCTCCCGCTCTAACGGGAGGCCGGCATGAACATTTACTGGGATATCGAAACCTATTCACAATGCAATCTGAAGGATTATGGCGCGCACCGCTATGCCACCGATCCGAGCACCGGCATGCATTTCTTTTGCTACGCCTGCGACGACAGCGAGGTGCAGGTCTGGCGGCTCGGCGATCCGGCGCCGGAGCCATTCGCCAATCCCACTCAACATTGGTTCGTCAGCGATAACTGGGAATTCGAACGCACCCTTCACACACATATTCTAGTCAAACGCTGCGGGTTTCCCCCAATTCCGATCGAGAACCAGGATTGCGCGCAGCGACGCGCGCTCGCGAGCGCATTTCCGGCCGAGCTCGGCTTACGATGTGAAGCGCTAGGCTTGCCTTAACGCAAGGACCCCGAAGCGCGCAAAGCGATGCATCGCTTGTCACGGCCACAAACCGCGAAGAAGCGAAAGAAGCCCGTCGATCCTGCCGCCCGCGAACGTGACCTCGCGCTTCTGCTGGAGCGCTGCAAATCCGACGTTGTGGCGACGCGCGCTGCTTACAATTCTCCGCGGCTCCGACCGCTATTGCCGGAGGAACGTCATCTGCTCCTACACGACGCAGCGATCAACACCCGCGGCGTTCACGCCAACGTACCGTTTCTTGAAGCCGCACACGCGTTCGCCGTCCAGGAGCGGAACGCCGTCAACACGCGGCTCAACGAACTGACCGCCGGAGTCATCACCAGCGTCAACCAAGTGACCAAAATCATCGAGGCGGTGAACACTCGCGGTCACGGCATGACCTCGCTCACCAAGCGCTCGGTGTCCGCCACCTTAGCGCATCAGCCGGAAGGCTTCGTCCGCGAGCTGCTGGAGCTCCGGCAACGTGGCGCCTATGCCAGCACCCACAAATTCAAAAAGCTGCTGAACTTCGTCGATCCCACCGATCACCGGATCCGTGGTGCGCTGCGCATCTATGGCGCTGGCCCGGGACGCTGGTCCTCCATCGGGGCGCAACTACATAATCTGCCCCGCAACGACGACGAATGTCCCTGCTCCCTGATCGACGCGCTGCTCGCCGGTGATCGTGTCGAACTCGCCCGCTGGGGCAATCCACTCGAAGTCGTCAGTGAATTATCACGTGCAGCATTGAACGCCGCTCCGGGCCATACGCTGATCTGCGTCGACTTCAGCGCCATCGAAAGCCGTATCAATGCCTGGCTTGCCGGCGAGACCTGGAAGCTGGAAGCCTTCAAGCGCTTCGACGCGACCGGCGATAAGGAGCTCGATCTATATCGTGTCCTCGCCCACCGCATGCTGCACAAGAACGGACCCGTCAGTGAGATCACCGCGGCCGAGCGGCAGCTCGGTAAGTGCGCTGAACTTGCCTGCGGATTCGGCGGATCGGTGGGTGCGTGGCGCCGCATTGCCGGTGATGACGGTCGCAGCGATGCAGAGGTACTGGCCATTATCAAGCAATGGCGTGACCCCCACCCCGCGATCCGTGGGTTCTGGCACGACCTGGCGCAGGCCGCCCGCGTCGCGATTCGCACTAGGCGCCCGATCCTGGTGGCAGCCGCCCCCCGTCCGCCCATCATCGTAGCCTTCGACGGTTACGCACTAACCCTGACGCTGCCATCCGGTCGCGCGATCAACTACCCCGAAGCTCACCTGGTCCCGAACAGCAAGTTCGAAGACGGCGACCCCGATATCGAATTTTTCGACAATGCGAACCGACAGTGGAAGCCGGCACGCGCATGGTTTGGCATGCTGGTCGAGAACGTGGTGCAGGGGACAGCGCGTGACCTGCTCGCGGCCGCCATCATCCGCGCCGAGGTGCGCGGCTGGAAGGTCGTATTTCACTGCCACGACGAGCTCGTCATCGAGGCGCCGGAAGAGTCGATCTCCGAACAGGAAGTGCTCGCGCTTCTGCTCGAACCGCCAGCATGGGCCGCAGGTCTGCCGCTCGGCGGCAAGGTGCACTCCGGTCCGATTTACCTCGACGCGCCGGCGACAGGTGAACCACCACTACCGGAAACCGAACAGGCGATCGTGGATCACGCGGTCGATGCTTTCGTCGCCGTCACACCGCCCAATGAAGCCATCGCCCGCAGCGCTGACGAGGATTTTCTCGCCAGCCTCGGCGACACCATCGCGCCACTCACTGATCTCGTCACCCTGCCAATGGATGCGAGCGGACACGTCGAATGTCCGTTTCATCACGACCCAAAACCGAGCTGCAAAATCTATTCAGATCATTGGCACTGTTTTGGTTGTGGCGAGCACGGCGACCGCGTGGACTGGCTCACACGTGTTGAAGGCACGACCAGGGCCGAAGCCATCGTCACGTTGCAGGATTGGTCCGGCCCGATTTCGACAAGACAGCAGCGCGATATCGCAGCGCGGGTCGTCTTCGCATTGGAAGTTTGGAACGCCGCGCAACCGCTCGCTGGCAGCATCGCCGAACGCTATCTCGCCGAGACCCGCGGTATCGACATCAGCAAGCTGCCGCCGACAATCGATGAGGCGCTGCGCTTTCATGCGCGCTGCGTTTTTGGTTCACGAACCTACAAGCCTTGCCTTGTAGCGCTCATGCGCGATCCACTGACCGATACACCGGTTGGAATCCAACGCATCGGGCTGGCGCAAGAGAATGGGGCGATCGTCAAGCTCGATCGCATGGCGCTTGGCCGCATGGGCGTGGTGAAGATCTGGCCGGCGAATGATGGTGGTCAGCTTGTCGTCGGCGAGGGAATCGAGACCACGCTCGCTGCCGCTACGAGGATCTCCTATCACGGCGCACCACTAACGCCGGCCTGGTCGGCAATCGCAAAGGGGGGACTCGGAAGCCTGCCGGTGCTGCTGACGGTCGGCGAGCTCATTCTGCTGGTCGACAACGATGAGAACGGCGAAGGGCAAAAGGCTGCCACTCACTGCCGGCTCTGGAGCGCTGCCGGACGAACAGTCATACCGCTGGTGCCGAAACATGTGGGCTGGGATTTCAATGACGTCGTGCTCGGGAGGAAAGCATGAGCCCAGCAACACCTCCAGTGATCACGTCGACGCTCTCATTCGAAGATTTCTGCGCTTACGCGCCGTCGCGCACGTGCATCTACTTGCCGTGCAAAACGCCCTGGCCGAACGCCAGCATCGATACCCGTTTGCCATCACAGCCATTGCTGGACAGCAACGGCAATCCAGTGCGCGACAGTAAGGGCAAGGTGAAGCTGATTTCAGCTAGCACGTGGCTGGAGCAAAACCGCAGCGTCGAAGCGTTCACCTGGGCGCCTGGAGAAGCTGAATTCGTCCGCGATCGGCTAGCAGTCGACGGTGGATGGGTGGAAAAGTCCGGTGCTACAACGCTCAATACCTACCGCCCGCCGATCGTCAAAGCGGGTGACGCCGCCAAAGCCGAACGGTGGGTCAACCACTGGCGCGCAATCTATCCCGACGACGCCGACCATATTATCGCTTGGCTGGCGCAACGCGTACAGCAGCCGGGAATCAAAGTGAATCACGCCCTGGTACTCGGCGGCGCGCCCAAAATCGGCAAGGACACCATGTTGGAGCCGGTGGTGGCGGCCGTCGGACCGTGGAATTTCCGTGAGATCACACCCGTTCAACTCATCAACAAAAACAACGAATTTCTGCGTGCAATCGTCGTGCGGCTGAGCGAAGCCCGTGACATGGGTGAGCAGGGACGCATCGATCGCTATGGGATGCACGATCACACCAAGAACATGTTGGTAACCCCGCCGGAAACACTGCGGATCAACGAGAAGTACATCCGTGAATATTACATCTTCAATCGCTTCGGTCTGGTAACCACCACCAACCACCGCGATGCACTGTTCCTGCCCAATAACGACCGCCGGCACTATCTCGCATTCTCCGAGCGTCACACTGAAGACTTCGACCAGGAATTCTGGCAGAGCTTCTGGAATTGGTACGTGAACGAAGGTGGCATCAACCACGTCGCCGCCTATCTGCGCCAATACGACCTGTCCAAGTTTGACCCGAAGGCTCCGCCGCTCAAGACGCCGGCATTCTGGCGCACAGTCGTCATCGAACGCGGCGAAGAATATAGCGAGTGCCATCGATGCCTAGGAAAGCCGGAGGTGCTGACCATTAAGCAGTTGATGGAGAAAGCCCCAAGCCTCGAGGCGCTACATGACCACAAGCAGCGCCGGCGCATCAACCACCGGCTCGAGGAGTGCCGCTATCTGCCCGTCCGCAACCCCGACGCTGACGATGGATTGTGGTCGGTCAACAAGAAGCGATGCGTAATCTACGCACGCGATGACCTGACCGCCGCGCAACAAGAAGCTGTCGCTCGTCAACTGTGCGGCTGGTAAACCGAGTCAATGGTCGAGCGATTGGTGACCGAAAAAATCAGCGATCGAGATGGTCAGCACGCCGTAGACCACGGCAAAATCACAAAAATGAGGGCGTCAGTCAGTGAAATCGCAGTAATTGGTCCTGACCTCCAACCTTTTATAGCGATTTCTCTCCTTTATACCCCCTCCCTGTTAGCGCACAGAAGGTATGGTAGAAGTAATTAATGATGATGTTTCACTGACTGCGATACGGGCTCCCGCCGTCAAAGATGAGCTGGCCACCCGTCAACGTTCACTGACTACACTGATTACACTGACGGCAATGAAGGGTGTAGACGGCCACTGTGACGCGTTACCGAACGTCTCTGTGACTAGTGCGTCGCTGATGCTTCAGTGGCGCCTGGCACCGGCCGGGCCCAAGGCTGGTGGCCTTTGGACGCAGCTTCGGTGTTTGCCGAGGACGGCAGCAAAGACACCAGGCGGCTCGGAGGTACCTCTGCCTTGGCGCTCCGGCCGGTGGCGCGGGCTATTAAGGCGGTAACTATGGATGAGGATCGATCCACACAGGCGCCCGCCCTGCCGTGTCGGCAGTGTGCCGCGTTACAGACCGAGTTGGACGAAGTTCGCCGCGAGCGCGATGGTTGCGGGCCACGATGCGAGAGATGAGCAACGCTCACCTTGAGTACCGGCTCGCGGCCGAGGAACGCAGGCAAGCGCAGCAGAGCGTCATCGACATGCTCCGGCGGCGCGAGCGTGAGCGTGATTGTGAGCGCGAGCGTGAGCGCGATCGTGAGCGCGAGCGTGAACGTGTCGGGCACAAGCTGAAGTGATGTTGACGCTTCGATGGCTTACCGGCCGAAGCTCATCGGCGGATCTGCTAATTGGCGGACAGGATCACGAAAAGCTGGGCATTCGGAGCGTTACGCCGTAACCCGAGGCGGTTCCCTGCGCGGAGGCGCATGCCGGAATGCAGGTCAGGGCAATCCCGGAGGACAGGATGAAAGTGGTGAGACGCATGGGGGAACCTCCCTTTGGGTAGGCTCTTTGCGGCCAGTACGACGATCTTGCGCGAACGTCGTGATTGCATTCGCATATCGTCGGCGCCCTCATTGTGAGGCGGTTCACACAGGCCGATTTTTTTGACGGTTAGCTACGGTGACCGTCGCCGAGCGCCCCCTTGTCGCGCTCGCGCTCGAGGAAAGCTTGCCTTAGCTTAACGCGGCTTCCGCGCGCGGCTAGGCCGCCAGAGGCTGCCATAAGCGCGCTCGGGAGCAGCTCCAGGAGCTGCCTGGCGCGGGCTAGGAGCTGGCCTGCTTTCTTGCACCATTGGCACCGCGTCGCGCGCGCAGACTGTGTCACCCTCGTTCTTGGGGCAGTGTGCAACCCACATGCCTGGCGGAATGCCTGGCTGAAGGCTTTGCGCGGAGGCGCATGCCGGAATGCAGGTCAGGGCAATCCCGGAGGACAGGATGAAAGTGGTGAGACGCATGGGGGGAACCTCCCTTTGGGTAGGGCTCTTACGGCCAGAACGACGATCTATTCGCATTTCGCCGGCGCCCACCATTGTGAAGTAGGTCACACAGGCCGATTTTTTTGTCGCCGGTTAGCTTGGTCGCCACGCGCGCAAA
>Ga0306924_10005102_pt1 | contig 12913 bp, 6 predicted proteins | sample sta12Can44000111_FD_203756 | JGI IMG/M metagenome (GOLD analysis project Ga0306924, IMG submission 203756) | Lab enrichment of tropical soil microbial communities from Luquillo Experimental Forest, Puerto Rico - statanox.12C.anox.44.000.111 (v2)... | ecosystem: Environmental > Terrestrial > Soil... | reverse complement strand
CACCCCCAGCACGGCCTGCTGGTAGCCGGCCACCGCGGCCTCGGCCGCGGCCAGGTCGCAGGGCGCCGTCCAGAGCAGGTCGCGGGCCTGGTCGTATCGCTGCGCCAAGCCGAAGTCCTCGGCCGCGCCGAGCCGGGCCGCCTTGGCCTTGTAGGCGCCGAGCAGCCCGCGCAGCTCGTCACGTCTCGCCATGGCCGCCACCACGGCCCGTTCGGCCTCCCTGAAGCCAGCCGTCGCGGTGGCCAGCTCGCGGTCGAGCAGGTCCAGCTCGGACGCCAGGCGCGTCCACCGGGCGCCGGCCAGCAGCGTGCCGAGGTCGCTCAGCCGACCGGACAGGTCCGCCATGTCCGGGGGCTGGGGCGGCAGCGCCCCGGCGGCGATCTTCGCCGCGGCCTGCTGCCAGGCCGTGACGGCGTCCTCGCGGGCCGAACGGGCCGCGGCCGCTGCCGCCGTGACCTCGGTGACGCGCTGGTGGGCTTCTTCGCGCAGCCGGGTCAGCTCGTCGGCCCGGCTGGCGGCGGCGGCGACCCGCTCAGCGAGGCGGTCCACCCCCGAGGTGTCGACCGTGCCGTCCGGTTGCCACAGGGCCAGCGGGTCGGAGTTCAGCGTGTCTCGCAGCCGGGCCAGCTTGCCCTGGGCGGCGCTCAGGTTGCCGGTCAGCCCCTCGTCCCCGAGCGTGGCGGCCAGCGGCGTCACCCGGGCCAGCTCGGCGCCGACCGTGTCGAGGCGGCCCGCCACCTCGGTCCAGACATGCTCGGCGGCCGAGACCACTTCGGTCACGGTGCTGAACGCGCCGCGCATCCGGGCCACCGCGGTGGCCAGGGTCAGGTCCTCACGGCCGGGGTCGGCCAGGTCACGGCCGGCCAGCGGGGTGGGACCCGAGGCCAGCTGAACCGAACGGGCGGTGAGGAGCTGGGTGATGGCGGCGAGCTCGCGCGGCCCGAGGTGCCTGGCCGCGGCCTCCGCCGCCTGGTCGACCACGGCGGAGTAGGCCGAGAAGACCTGCCACAGGGTGGCCAGCGTGGCCGCGGTGGCGTCCCAGCGGCGCCTGGTGCCGCCGGTGAGTTCGGCCCCGGCCAGCAACTGCTTGCCGAAGCTGGAGTCAAGCTCAAGCAGGTTGGCCTGGATCGCGTCGCGCTCGGCCGCCGCCGCCTTGACCGCGGCCGCGGCCTGGTCCCTGGTCATCACCGGCGGAGTCATCGGTACTCCGCCAGCCGCCGGGACAGGCCCCAGACGGAGCCGACCACCATGACCAGGGCGAGGACCACGATGCCCGCCTCCAAGCCGGTGAACGCGTCCGCTCCCGCCGCGGCATGGCCGGCGAAGACGGCCTGGCCGGCGCGGATCGCGGCGTCCAGGTCGTCCTCGAGATGGCCGAACAGCGTCCCGGCCGTGTCCGGACCCGGCCCGATCACCAGCCGGGTCTCGGCGCCGTAGTCGTAGACCTTATCCAGCGCCTGGGCCCGCTGGTTGACGGTGAACCAGGCACTCGCGTCGCGGCGGGCGGCCGCGATCGGGTCCGCGGCGCTCGCCGTGCTCTGCTGGCTCGCGGTGGCCAGCAGCGCGCTGAACGTGCCCTGGGCGGCGCGGAAGTCCTGCTGGAAGTCGGCGTCGCCGGTGCGGGAGATGAGGTTGAGGGTCTCGTCGCCGCGGGCCTGCAGCGCGGCGATGTCGGCCTGGGCCAGCGTCTCGGCGGGCCTCGAGCCGTGCCCGGTGGCCTGCAACAGGTCCGCCCGGCCGCTGGCCAGCGCCACGACCAGCCAGACCAGCGCCACCGCGCCCGCCACCGAGGCCAGCAGCAGGCCGACGTTGAGCGTGCGGTGGGTGCGCCGGGACAGCCAGCGCTGGGACCGGTAGAGGAAGAAGCCGACGGCCAGGCCGACCGCGAGCGTGAGCACCGCGAGCGGGAGCCCGGTGGCCTGCGCGCTCGCCGCCGTCAGCCGCGCGTTCTCCTGCGCGTACACGGCGCGGGCGGCGGGCAGCAGCCGCAGGTGCATCTCCTCGGACGCGACCTGGATGAAGGAGGCGCCGGCCGGGTACCCGAGCGAGTTGTAGATCTCGCCGTCCTCCACGTAGCCGGTGTAGACGGGCAGTTCCGTGGACAGCGTGCTCAGGCTGCCACTGACGGCGGAGTCGCCCGAGGCACGGTTGGCAGCCGTCACCGCCTTCAGGTCCGCGGTGGCGACCGCGATGTCGTGCTCGTAGCGCTGGCGCCCCTGGAAGGGCTGGATGCGCCCGTACAGGTAGCCGGTGGACGCGGTGACGTCCGCGTCGGCCAGCGACTGGTACATCTGCTGGGCGTCGAGGCTGAGCGGCTCGCTGACCGAGGCCGCATCTCTCGCCGCCGACGCATGCTGGCCCACCATGAGCGCGGCCAGCGCGCCCCAGGCCAGGCACGCGATGACCAGGCCCAGCCGGATCAGCCGGACCTTTCCCGGCGTGGTCGAGGCCCGGGGGAACGAGAACCGTCGCCGTCGGGCTGCCCGCCGGGCCGCCGTACCGCCCCCGGTCGCCGTACCGCCGGTCGCCGTACCGCCGGTCGCCGTACCGCCGGTCGCCGTACCGCCGGTCGCCGCGCCGCCGGTCGCCGGGCCGCCCCCGGTCACCGTGGCCGTCATATCCGACCCGCCATGTCGCTCCCCGTCATCGGAACTGACGAACCATGACGTTTACTATTTTGCCCGCACTCGCGGGGTCCATTGGGTAAACGCACACCGACGAGATGAGGTTCACCGGCCGGCCGCCCGGTCCGGTCACGACCATGTCTTCGGCCGGACGGCGTTGGCCAGGTCGACCAGCTCGATCCGGCGGCTGCGGTCAGAAGTCAGCCGGGCCAGCGCCCGGTAACCGCGTTCCAGGCCGAAGCGCAGTGAGCGCTCGTTCGGCTCGCAGCCGAGGATGAGGCCGTCGGCGGAGGCGCGTGCCAGGCCGCGGCCCGAACCCTGACCCTGACCCTGACCGGACGGCGCGGTCTGGTCGGTGGTGGCCCAGCCGAGGGCGGCGCGCAGGATCTCCACGGTGAGCTGCTGGCGGCGCGCCTCGTCCAGGGCCAGCCGCCCCAGGCGGCCGCTGGCCTGCCGCAGGTCATCGTGGTCCACCCCGGGCGACACCAGGATCCGGACCGCGGCGATCTGCGCGGCCGCGTGATAGCTGGACGTTTCCGGCACCGCCGCGAGCGCCGCGATCGCGCCGGGCCGGTCACCCGTCGCGAGGCAGGCCCGCGCCAGGCCGAACGCCGCGCTGATGCACGACCGGTCCACCGTCCAGACCAGCTTGAAGTAGCGGGCGGCCGATGCGGTGTCGCCGGCGGCTTCGGCCGCGAAGGCCAGCGCGAGCTTGGGCGCGAGCTCGCCCGGCAGCTCGTCGTAGACCGCGCTGAACGCGCCGCGGGCGGCGGCCGCGTCGACGGCCGCGCCATTGGCGGCCGCCGGGCCGGCGTCGCTGAGCACCAGCCGGCGCAGGCCGTCGGTCCAGGCGATCCGCCAGTCGGACGGGTCCTCGGCGGCCAGGTCGGCCAGGGTGTGCCCGGCTGCGGCGTAGTCGCCCACGTCGAGCTGGGCGCGCGCCAGCGCCAGGCGCCTCTCGGCCGATGTGGCCACCTCGGCGGGCACGGCTGCGTCGCCCGAACCGGCGCCGACCAGCGCGGCCGCTCGCTGGGCCGAGTCGAGGCCGGCGAGCGTGGCCAGGTAGCCTGCCGCCGGGTCGGCCCGGTCCACCTGCGGCATCGGCATCCCGGCGATGATCTCCGCCCCGGTGGGTCTCGCGTAGCGGGACCCACCCCCGGGGGTCTGGGGGGGATCGTTCCCCTCGGCTAGCTGAGCCCCGATCGCCTGGAGCTCGGGGCTGAACACGGTGGAGAAGGCCGGCCGGGCCGTGCCGTCGGCGGTCGCGAGTACCTCGCGGAGCACCCCGGTGAGCTGCTCGGCCATCTCCCCGGCCGAACCGAACCTGCGCTCGGGGTCCCGGTGGGTGGCCCGGCGCAGCAGCCGGGCGAACGACTCCTGCTGCTCGAGCAGCGGCACCCCGTCGGGGAAGGTGAACTTGTAGCTGCTCTGGTAGCCCTTGAACTCGAAGGTGAGCACGGCGAGCGCCCGGCCCACCGTGAACAGGTCAGACGACGCCGACGGCCCGTCGGTGCCGATCTCGGGCGCCTGGTAGCCGACCGTGCCGTAGATGGGCCCTTCGGTGTCGACGCCGCGCACGCCGCCCATGTCGATGAGCTTGAGCTGCTCCTCGGTCTGGATGACGTTGTCCGGCTTGAAGTCGCAGTACACCAGGCCCCGGTCGTGCAGGTAACCCAGCGCCGGCAGCACCTCGATGGCGTACGCGATGGCGTGCGCCACCGGCACGGAACCGCCGACGCGCCGGGCGTCCTGGAGGATCTGCTTGAGCGACTTGCCGCCCACGTACTCCATCACGATGTACCCGGCCGACTCCCCCGTCCGCCGGTCCGCGTGCTGGACGAAGTTGTAGATCCGCACGATGTTCGGGTGTTCCACCTGGGCGAGGAACTGGCGCTCGGCCACGGCGGCGGCCATCGCGTCCGCGTCCCCGGTGTTCAGCAGGCCCTTGAGCACCACCCAGCGGTCGCTGACGTTGTGGTCCTTGGCCAGGTAGATCCAGCCGAGCCCGCCGAAGGCGAGGCAGCCGAGCACCTCGTACTGGCCGGCCACCAGCTCGCCCGGCTCCAGCTTCGGGCTGAACGAGAACCGGGTACCGCAGTTGCGGCAGAAACCCTCGGGCAGCCCGGGGCGGCCGTCCCGGCCGCGCCCGACGGGCTGCTCGCAATTCGCGCAGAAGCGGCGGCTCTCCGGGACCTGAGGGTCAGCCAGCACGGCGCTGGCCGGGTCGCGGTAGGGCACCGGGGGGATCTCCACCAGCCCCGCGCCGAGCCGGCCGCGGGCCGACCGTCCGCTGGTCCGCCGGGACCCTCTGGTGCCCCGGGTGCCGGAGGTCCGGCGGCTGCCGGCCGTCCCCGAGCCCGCCGTCCCTGACCCGCCGGACCCCGATCCCCCGGACGCGGAGCCCGCCGAGCCGGATGCCGGACTCTGGGGCTGAGCCGGGGCGGCGGCCAGGCCGCATACGGTGCAGTAGCCGTCCTCGATCGTCCCGCCACAGTCCGTGCAGGCGCTCATCGCCACCCCGCTCCCCTCGTCAGCACCCCCACCGCCTGGCCCGTCACCGGTCAGCCCGCGTATTTTGCCTGCGGCGGCGGCGGAACCGGATTGCCGAGCCAGTGCGCGTAGCTGGCCTTCCACTGGCCGTCCGTCCGCAGTTGCTGCAAGACCGCGTTCACGAACCGGACGAACTCCGGGTGCTGCTTGGAGATCGCCAGGCCGTAGGGCTCACTGGTGAGCGGCTTGCCGATGATCTTGGTCCACGGGTCCTGCGCGGCCAGCCCGTCCAGGATCGAGTCGTCGGTGGAGATCGCCGTCACGCTTCCCTGCTGCAGCAGGACCAGGCAGTCGGTCCAGCCCGCCACGGCGACCGGAACGGCCTGGTGCGCCTTGATGCGGTCCAGCGAGTCGGACCCGCTGGTCGCGCAGACCTTCTGGCCGTGCAGGTCGTCCAGGCTGGTCGCGGACGAGTTCTTCAGCACCAGGACCTTCTGGGCCGCGTTGAAGTAGACGCTGGAGAAGTCGATGTCCTTCAGGCGGTCGCAGGTGATCGTCATCGTGTGGGCCACGATGTCCACCGCCCCCGAGGTGACGCTGGGGATGCGCTGAGCGTCGGATATCGCCTTGAAGTGCACCGTTTTCGGGTCGGAGTTGCCGAAGATGGCGTTGGCCACCGCCCGGATCATGTCGATGTCGAAGCCCTCGATCTGCCCGCTGAGCGGGTTGAGGAAGCCGAAGCGGTAGGTGTTCTGGTCCACCCCGGCGATGAGGTAGCCGCGGGCGCGGACCTTCGCCATGAACGAGCCGGACGTGACCTGCGGCGGTCCGTACGGGCGCAGGCTGCTTGCCGTCGGGTCGCAGGTGCCCGCGGCCGGCGCGCTCACCGCCCTGGCCGCGTGGACGACGGGCGGCTGGCCGGGCGCGGCGGCTGCCGCCGCGGCTCCGAGCGCCAGCCCGGACGCCGCGAGCACCACCAGGAGCGCCCGCCGCCAGGGCACGCCGGGGCGGGGCCGCGCGTTCACCGGTACTCCGCGAGCCGGCGGCTCAGGCCCCAGACACAGCCGGCCACCATCACCAGCGACGCCACGATCATGCCCACGGCCAGCCCGGTGAACGCGTCCCGGCCGCCGCGGGCACTGGCGGCGAAGGTGGCCTGATGGGTTCCGATCCCCTCGCTGAGGGTGGCGGACAGCCGCGCGAAACTGCGGGCGGCGTCGCCCGTCTGCGCGGACGTCACGGCGGCGGGATGGTTCGCGGCATCGTCTTGCTCGCGTAGCGCCTTGTGCGCCTGGTACCACGCCTGGGCCTGCGCCGCGGCCTGGCTGCTGCCGGTCGCGGCCAGCAACGAGCCGGGTCCCGGGCCGAGGAGCTTCTGCTGGGCCAGGTAGTCCTCCTGATAGGAGTCGTCGCCTTTGTTGTCGATCAGGGTGAGGCTCTCGTCCGCGTGCGCCCGCAGCGCCGCCACCTCGGCCCGGGCGAACGCCTGGACCGGCGCGGAACCCTGCTGCTGGGCGTGCAGCAGGTCGCCCCGGCCGATCACGAACGCGCTGGCCAGCCACACCAGCGAGACCAGCCCGGCCAGCCCGGCCAGCAGCAGCCCGTAGTTGACCACCCGGTGGGTGTGCCGGGACAGCCACCGGGACGAGCGGTAGAGCACGTAGCCGAGCGCCAGCCCGGCCACGACCGCGATCACGATGAGCGGCAGCCCGGTAGCCTGCGCGCTGGCCGAGGTCAGCTGCGCGCTCTCCCGGGTGTAGATGTCGCTGGCCGCGGGCAGCAGCGTCCCGCGCAGCAGCGCGGAAGCCTCGCGCAGATAGGCCGCGCCGAGCGGCAGGCCGAGCCGGTTGTCGGCCCGGGCGGTGCCCACCTCGTCGGTGTAGACGGGCAGCTGGCCGGACAGGATGGCCAGGTCGTCGCCGACGGCCGAGCCGGCCGCCGGCGTCTGGCCGGCCGGATGACCGGGCATTTCGGTCCGAGCGGCGGACGATCCGACCAGGGCGCTGGCCGCCTCGATCCGGACGGCGGCCTGGGCGATGTCGGCCTGATAGCGCTGCCGGGCCTCGGCAGGCTCCAGGCCACCGGCCAGGAACGCGCTGGCCGCGATCGCGTCGGCGTCCGACAGGCTGGTGTAGATCTGCTCCGCGTCCAGGCTCAGCGGCTCGCTGACCGCGACCACGTCGGCCGCCGCCGAGGCGTGCTGGTCGGCCGTCAGCGCGGCGAGCGCGCCCCAGGCCAGGCAGAGCAGGATCAGCAGGGCGAGCAGCAGCCGGAGCCGCGCGGGGGTGGTCTCCCCCTCCAGGCGGGACCGCCACCCGGCGCGGCGCACCGCGGGCGCGGGGGTCACCGTCGCTGGCGCAACGCCGACGCTCGTTGTCATGGGCCGACCGCCAAACCGCTCTCATCACACCGGTTGCCCGGTGCCGTATTTCTGTAGTTAGTTCATACCAGAGGACGGGAGCAGGTGAGACAAACCGCTCGCGTGCGCCCGTGTCGCCGGGATCTGCCGGGGACGTGGCCCGGCGTACCGCGTCCGGCTGCGGACCCGATCCCTGGTGTCTTCGCGCTCCGAGCAGATTGCCGTGACGCGTGATACGCGTCCACCAGCCCGGGCGGGGCCCGTACATCCGGCGCGGATACCGCGGTGGGCCGCCGGATGGGCGCGAAAACGGACTTCCGTCACTCCGGTGCCGCCCGTACCCAGGCCATAACGATATGGATGCCACATCCACGTCGTATCAACAACGTGGCTGGGACATCCACGCCTTATAAGCCGGGCAGACGGGGGCGGCGGAAGCGCACCACCAGTCACGGCAGCGCGCCGGGAGCGCAGCAACACCAGCAGGCGAGGCGGGGCCCGCGCGGCATCCCACGCTAGTGGAGTCCGTATCCGCGCCGGGACGGGCGCGGCTACCCGCCCCTAGCCGCGGTGCACCGTGATGACCGTCCATGCGCCCAGGTTGATCCGATCGCCCTCGTGCAAGGTGACGATTTCATCCTCCATGATCTCGCGGCCGTTGACGAGCGTGCCGTTGGCCGATCCGGGATCCTGGATGGACCAGGTGCCGTCCGGCGCCGGGGTGAGGACGGCGTGCAGCCGGCTGACGCCCGGGTCTACCGGCTGGTCGGCCAGGTCAATCTCCGGTACCAGATCGCGGGCCGCGCTCCGCCGCCCGATGCGCATGTGCTTGCCGGTGAGCCGGATCCGCCGTTGCGCGGCGTGAGCCGGAAATTCGACAGCCGGGCCAAGGCGGCCGCGCGTCGCCTGCATCCGGTCGAAGTAGGCGCGGTCCGAGGCCACCAGCACGGTCCAGGTGATGCTGGCGAGGGATGGTATCGGGGTCGTGGGCGGGGGGGCGGAGCCGGGCGCGGCAAGCGTCGGCTCAGGCCGGACCACCGGCACGGGCGTCGGCTCAAGCTGGAACGGCGCGGGTGGCGGCGCGGCGGGCCCCTGAGCTGGGGACGACGGCTCAGGCCAGGCCGGAGGCGCGAACGCTGAGTCAGGCCATGGTGGCGCCGCGGGCGGCTCGGCGGGCACCTGGACCGGGAGTGACGGCTGAGGGCGGGTTGGAGGGGCCGACGAGACCGGAGGGGCCGGAAGGGGCATAGGAGCCGGTTGGGGCGTAGGAGCCGGTTGGGGCGTAGGAGCCGACCGGGGCGTAGGGGTCGACTGGGGCGGGGAGGGCGGGGAGGGCGGGGAGAATAGCGATTCCAGCAGGTCCACTACGCCGGCGTCATCGGGCGGTCCGGGTTTCGCCGCTGGGGCGGGCGGGGCCGGGGACGGCTCCGGCCGGCTCCAGGCCGAGAAGGGTGGCTCGGGCCGGGAAACCGGCGGGAACAGCGATTCGGGCGGGCCGGACGATGTCGCGGCGGGCGGCGACATCTCCCACGGCTCGGCGGGCCGGCCCGGAGGGGCGAACGGCCGGCGGGCGGAAAGCCGGAAGCCGCATACCTCGCAGAACTGACCGGCCACGGCTGCTCCGCAGCGCGGGCAGATCTCGCCGGCGGCCACGGCGCCATGCCCCGGCGCGTGATGCTTGCCGGTCATGCCGTCCCGGCGGGAGGGCAGAGTGCTAATCCTCGTGCCGCAAACGTCACAGAAGTCATCGCTCGCCGAGTCGTGACCTTGTGGGCACACCGTCCTCATACCCGCCCCTTTGAACCAACGAGTCCCTTAAGTTCGCCGAGAGCAGGATATGTCCTCTGCGGGGCTCAGGTCAGCGGTCGCGCCGTCGGCGGGATCGGCGCGGGCAGTTCGCTGACGCCGCCCAGGTAGCGGTCGACGGCCGCGGCGGCGCTGCGTCCCTCGGCGATGGCCCAGACGATCAGCGACTGGCCGCGGCCCATGTCCCCGGCCACGAAGACCCCGGGCACCGAGGTGGCGTACGAGCCGTCCCGGGCGACGTTACCCCGCTGGTCGAAATCGACGCCGAGACCCGCGAGCAACCCGGGCCGTTCGGCCCCCGTGAAGCCCATGGCCAGCAGCACCAGATCGCAGGGCAGCTCGCGCTCGGTGCCCGGGACCGGGTCGAACCCGGCCGCGTCAGCCAGCTGCAGCGCCCGCAGCCGGCCGCCGTCGCCGTCGCCGTCGCCGAGGAACTCCAGCGTGGTCACCGCGTAGGTGCGCTCGCCGCCTTCCTCGTGCGCGCTCGAGGTCCGGTAGATCATCGGGTAGGTCGGCCACGGCTGGTGCTCGGGCCTGGCCGCGGGCGGCCGGGGCAGGATCTCGAGCTGGGTCACCGAGGCGGCGCCCTGCCGGTGCGCGGTGCCCAGGCAGTCCGCGCCGGTGTCGCCGCCGCCGATGATGACCACGTGCCGCCCGCGCGCGCTGATCGGCGAGTCGTTGAACAAGCGGTTAGCCAGCGGCAGGTACTCCATGGCCTGGTGGATCCCGTCCAGCTCACGCCCGGGCATCGGCAGGTCGCGCGGCACCCGGGCGCCGCCCGCGAGCACGATGGCGTCAAAGGACGACCGCAGCGTTTCCGCGGAAACGTCGGTGCCCGCCTCGACGCCGCAGCGGAACTCGGTGCCCTCGGCGCGCATCTGGTCGAGCCGCCGGTCCACGTGCCGCTTCTCCAGCTTGAACGCGGGGATGCCGTACCGGAGCAGGCCGCCGGGCGCGTCGTCGCGCTCGAAGACGGTCACCGTGTGCCCGGCCCTGGTGAGCTGCTGGGCGGCGGCGAGCCCGGCCGGGCCGGAGCCGATCACCGCGACCGCCCGCCCGGTCCGCCCCGCCGGGGGCATCGGCACCACCCAGCCGGACGCGAACGCCCGGTCGATGATCTCCACCTCGACCTGCTTGATCGTGACGGGGTCCGCGTTGATCCCGAGCACGCAGGCGGCTTCGCACGGCGCTGGGCAAAGCCGCCCGGTGAACTCGGGGAAGTTGTTGGTCGCGTGCAGCCGGTCGGAGGCGTCCCGCCAGTCGTGCCGCCAGACCAGGTCGTTCCACTCGGGGATCAGGTTGCCCAGCGGGCAGCCGTTGTGGCAAAACGGGACGCCGCAGTCCATGCACCGGCCCGCCTGCCGTTCCAGGCGGCTGGGCGGGAACGGCTCGTACACCTCGCGCCAGTCGAGCAGCCGCAGGTCCACCGGGCGCCGGATCGGGGTCTCGCGGGGCGTGGTGAGGAAGCCCTTCGGGTCAGCCATTGATCACCCCTCCTCAGCCGTGTGCCGCGGCCATGACGGCCTCGTTGACGTCGCGGCCCTCGCGCTCGGCCTGCGAAGCGGCGGACAGCACCCGCTTGTAGTCCTTGGGCATAACCTTGGTGAACCGGCCGGGATCCCAGTCGGCGAGCAGCCGGGCCGCCACCGCGGAGCCGGTTTCCGCGTGGTGGCGCTCCACCACCTCGCGGATGAACTTCGCGTCCTCCTCTGCCACCTGATCCAGGTCGACCATCTCCAGGTTCACCCGGATCTCGGGCAGGTCGAGCACGTAGGCGATGCCGCCGGACATGCCCGCCGCGAAGTTCCGGCCGACCGGGCCGAGGATCACCACCCGGCCGCCGGTCATGTACTCGCAGCCGTGGTCGCCAGTGCCCTCGGCGACCGCGAGCGCGCCCGAGTTCCGCACGCAGAACCGCTCGCCCACGATGCCGCGCAGGAAGATCTCGCCGCCGGTGGCGCCGTAGCCGATCACGTTCCCCGCGATGACTTGCTCCTCGGCGGTGAACGCGGCCTCCCGCGGCGGCCGCACGATCAGACGGCCGCCGGACAGCCCCTTGCCGAGATAGTCGTTGGCGTCGCCGTCCAGCCGCAGCGTGACACCGCACGGCAGGAACGCGCCGAACGACTGGCCGGCCGAGCCGCGGAACGAGATGTCGATCGTGTCCTCGGGCAGCCCCTCGCCGCCCCACCGCCTGGTCACCTCGTAGCCGAGCATGGTCCCGACGGTCCGGTTGACGTTCCTGATCGGCAGGTCGAGGCGGACCGGGCGGCCTTCCTCGAGCGCGCCCTCGGCGAGCTGGATAAGCGTGTTGTCCAGCGCCTTGTCCAGGCCGTGGTCCTGGCCGGTGACGCAGCTTCTGGCCGCGTCGTCGGGCAGCGGCGGGGCGTAGAGGATCGGCGAAAGGTCGAGCCCGGAGGCCTTCCAGTGCTCCACCGCCAGCACCGCGTCGAGCAGGTCGACCCGGCCGATGATCTCCTCCAGGGTGCGGAACCCCAGCCGGGCCAGGTACTCCCTGACCTCTTCGGCGATGAACTCGAAGAAGTTCACCACGAACTCGGGCCTCCCGCTGAACCTGGCGCGCAGCTCCGGGTTCTGGGTGGCCACGCCGACCGGGCAGGTGTCCAGGTGGCAGACGCGCATCATGATGCAGCCCGACACGACCAGCGGGGCGCTGGCGAAGCCGAACTCCTCGGCGCCGAGCAGCGCGGCGATGATCACGTCCCGGCCGGTCTTGAGCTGCCCGTCGGCCTGCACCACGATCCGGTCCCGCAGCTTGTTGCGGAGCAGCGTCTGCTGGGTCTCGGCCAGGCCGAGCTCCCACGGCGCGCCCGCGTGCTTGATCGAGGTCAGCGGGGCTGCACCGGTGCCGCCGTCGTGGCCGCTGATCAGCACCACGTCGGCGTGCGCCTTGGACACCCCGGCCGCCACCGTGCCCACCCCGACCTCGGACACCAGCTTGACGTGCACCCGGGCCGCCGGGTTGGCGTTCTTCAGGTCGTGGATCAGCTGGGCCAGGTCCTCGATGGAGTAGATGTCGTGGTGCGGCGGCGGCGAGATCAGGCCGACGCCGGGGGTGGAATACCGCGTCTTGGCGATCCACGGGTACACCTTGTGCCCGGGCAGCTGGCCGCCCTCGCCGGGCTTGGCGCCCTGCGCCATCTTGATCTGCAGGTCATCGGCGTTGACCAGGTACTCGCTGGTGACGCCGAACCGCCCGCTGGCCACCTGCTTGACCGCGGAGCGGCGCAGGTCGCCGTTGGCGTCGGGGATGAACCGGTCCGGGTCCTCACCGCCCTCACCGGTGTTGGACCGGCCGCCCAGCCGGTTCATGGCGATGGCGAGGGTCTGGTGGGCTTCGGCCGAGATCGAGCCGTAGGACATGGCGCCGGTGGCGAACCGCCGCACGATGCTGGCCACCGGTTCGGTATCTTCGACCCGAACGGGCAGGGTTTCCTGCGCTCCCACACCCTCTGCCGCAGAGTCGTCCACGCCGCGGATGCGGAGCAGCCCGCGCAGCGTCATCAGCCGCCGCGACTGGTCATCGACCAGCGTGGTGTACTCCTTGAAGAGCTCGTACCGGCGGCTGCGGGTGGCGTGCTGCAGCTTGAAGACCGCCTCCGGGCTGAACAGG
>Ga0306924_10005096_pt1 | contig 12920 bp, 13 predicted proteins | sample sta12Can44000111_FD_203756 | JGI IMG/M metagenome (GOLD analysis project Ga0306924, IMG submission 203756) | Lab enrichment of tropical soil microbial communities from Luquillo Experimental Forest, Puerto Rico - statanox.12C.anox.44.000.111 (v2)... | ecosystem: Environmental > Terrestrial >... | reverse complement strand
CGCAGCAGGCCATCACAACATCGGGCTCCCCGCCTCGGTCGTTGCTGGCCCACTCCCAAATACCAAGTCCACCTTGGCAATGCTTGACCGCCTCGTCCATCGTCAGCCACTCAGGAGCAGGCTGCTTGCCCGCGACGACGACGTTGACGTAATTCCGGCTGCGCAGACAATGATCGGTCACGGAGAGCAAGCAGTTAGCGTCCGGCGGCAGATAGACGCGGACAACTTCGGCTTTCTTGTTGACGACATGGTCGATGAACCCCGGGTCTTGGTGGCTGAAGCCGTTGTGGTCCTGGCGCCAGACATGGCTCGACAACAGGTAGTTCAGTGAAGCAATAGGTCGCCGCCATGGTATGTGATTGCACACCTTCAGCCACTTGGCATGCTGGTTGAACATCGAATCGATGATGTGGATGAAGGCCTCATAGCATGAGAAGAACCCGTGGCGCCCAGTGAGGAGATAGCCCTCCAGCCAGCCCTGGCATTGGTGCTCGCTGAGCATCTCCATGACCCGCCCGTCGGGCGCGAGGTGATCATCCCAGGGATAGGTTTCCGCAACCCATGCACGATTGGTCACCTCGAGCGCATCCTGCCAACGGTTTGAGTTGTTCTCATCCGGACTGAACAGTCGGAAGTTTCGTTTCTCCAGGTTAAGCTTCATGACGTCGCGTAAGAACCGCCCCATGACTCGCGTCGATTCGGCCATGACAGCGCCAGGTGCAGTCACTTCGATGGCGTAATCGCGGAAATTCGGCAACCGCAGTTCGCTCAGCAGCAAGCCTCCATTCGTATGCGGGTTGGCGCTCATGCGCCGCGGGCCGCGAGGTGCAAGCTCGGCCAGCTCGGGTCGCAGTCGGCCGCCCTCGTCGAATAGCTCCGCGGGTTGGTAGCTCTTCATCCACTGTTCGAGGATGCGCACGTGGGCTGCGTTCTCGTGCATCTCACCCATCGGCACTTGATGCGATCGCCAGTAGTCTTCCGTGCGCTTGCCGTCGATTTCCTTGGGGCACGTCCAGCCTTTGGGCGTACGAAGCACGATCATCGGCCAGCGCGGGCGCTCCGCGCCCCCCTTCTTCCGCGCACCCGCTTTGATGCTATGAATTTCGTCGATGACCTTGTCCAAAGTGGCGGCCATGACTTCGTGCATCTTGTCCGGCTCATGCCCCTCGACGAAATGCGGCGTGTAGCCGTAGCCGCGGAATAGCTGATCCAGCTCCTCATGGCTGATGCGGGCGAGAATGCAGGGATTGGCAATCTTGTAGCCATTGAGGTGGAGGATCGGCAGAACCACACCGTCGGTCACGGGATCGAGAAATTTGTTCGAATGCCAGCTTGTCGCCAGCGGGCCGGTCTCCGCTTCGCCATCGCCGACGACACAAGCAACAATAAGATCAGGATTGTCGAAGGCCGCTCCGTAGGCATGGGAAAGGGCGTAGCCAAGTTCGCCGCCTTCGTGGATCGAGCCGGGCGTCTCCGGGGCCACGTGGCTCGGGATGCCGCCCGGGAACGAGAACTGAGTGAATAGGCGTTTCATCCCTTCTTCATCGGGCGAAATGTTGGGATAGACCTCGCTGTAGGTCCCCTCGAGATAGGCGTTAGCGACCAGACCGGGACCGCCGTGCCCGGGGCCGGTGATGTAGATCACGTCGAGATCGTGCTTTTTGATCACCCGATTGAGGTGGACATAGATGAAGTTTAAACCGGGCGTGGTTCCCCAGTGTCCGAGCAGTCGCGGTTTGATGTGTTCCTTGCTGAGCGGCTGCTTAAGCAGAGGGTTATCGTAAAGGTAAATCTGACCGACCGACAGGTAGTTCGTGGCCCGCCAATACGCATCGATCAATGTCCGCTCTTTGTTGGACAGAGCATGCGCCGTCTTTGTCTCCTGCTTCCGTGTCATTGAATGCCTCGACATGGTGGAAAAAGGTGACGTGTATCAGTGGTGAGGGTCTTAGTCGTCGCGCCAGTCGCGACCGTGTGGTGGATCATCAGAACTTACCGACTCCAGCTCCATTTCATCAGTGTATTTCCCAACGCTCGCTGCACCGTTGCAACTGGTTCGGCGGTACAACGCACTTTGGCCAGCCGCCAGGTTCTCATCCCGACCATGCCAAGCCTCCAGCGCCGGATCCTGGAGTGCGCGCCCGTAGGAGAAACTGATTTTCCAAGGCTTCGCGCCGGGTAGCCGGTTGATCGCGTTCAGATGAACGGTCGCGAGACGTGCGTTTTGGCCGCCAGACAGGAATACGATCCCAGGAACCGCGGCAGGCGCGTGCCGACGCAAGCAGCGCAATGTCGCCATCGCGACCTCCTCTACAGAGGGCTGGGAAGTGCACGCCTTGCCCGCGACGACCATGTTGGGCTTGAGTAGCATCCCCTCGAGCACGACATCCTGCTCGAAGAGTGCGTTGAACACCGCATGAAGGACGACCCCCGTGACCTCTTCGCACCGCTCGATCGGGTGCGACCCATCCATAAGCACTTCCGGTTCGACGATCGGTACGAGATCCTGCTCCTGACAAAGAGCGGCGTAGCGCGCCAGCGCGTGTGCGTTCGCATTCACGCAGGCCGAACTCGGTAGAGCGTCGGTGATACGGATCACGGCCCGCCACTTGGCAAAACGGGCACCCATGGACCGGTATTCCGAGAGACGATCCCGCAGGCCATCAAGCCCTTCGGTGACGGTCTCGTCAGGACAGCCGGCAAGCGGCTTCGCGCCCGTGTCGACCTTGATCCCAGGAAGTACGCCCTGGATCGCAAGAGCCTCCGCGAGGGGCATGTCCCGAGAACTCTTCTGTCGGATCGTCTCGTCGTACATGATGACGCCGCTGATGAATTCGGCGGCGCCGGGCGACGTGAATAGCATTTCACGATAAGTCCGCCGACTTTGCTCGGTCGACCGGATCCCGAGGGTGTCGAATCGCTTCGTTAACGTGGGGATGGTCTCGTCGGCCGCTAAAATCCCTTTCCCTTCCGCAACGAGCGTCAGCGCGACGCTCTCCAGGTCATGGCTCGCCATGTGGATCCTCCCCGGCGGTTTTCTTCGTTTGATCGTACGTGTCTGTCGTCGCGACGACATCGTCCGGATCATGTTAGCGGATTAGCGGCTCGAGTTGCGAGGTATCGTAATTACATGTCTGCACCGAGTGATCGTTGTGAACCTGATGAGGTGTGATAGCTCGTTCCAATTGCATCAATTTGGCGCATGATCCATTTATTCGGAGCCGTTCACGAGGGGGAGACCTTGCCATTCGTGGCCCAGCTGCCAAACGCCGGGATGTGCCGCTCGGTTCGTTGCTCGAGCGACGCAATTGCGTCTGACCGTGAAAAAGATGCCGCATGCGCACAAATTGTCGGCGCACGATACGCAGCAGGCGTGATCGTTCATGTGACACGCTCTTCGTCGTATCACCTCAGCGCGTTTTGTACGCGCCGCCGCCAGCCCTATAAGTTGGTACGCTAACCCTCACAGCCGCCGACGGCAAGCGCGCGTAACGCCGAAGTATGACCGTCGTCGTGCTTGGTCTGATCGGTTGGGCATTGGGCATCGACCCACGCGTTCTCATCGGCGGCGCGGAAATGATGTCGAGGTGAACCTCAGCAGCAGTCGAATGCTGGCTCTACAACCCCGGGGACTCCATCTGATGCCATGGGCAAGTTCGTCTCCGCAATTCTTGGTAGCACAGAGGCGGAATGGGGCGACATTTTTCGCTCAGGCCGGGCAAAAGTACGAACCGCCAACGCTGGTCATGTTTTCCGGAGCAACTCGGTCAGGTTGCGTGCTTGCGCAAGCGGCGATGGGTCCGTTCTATTGCCCGACTGATCAGAAAGTTTACCTCGACACGAGTTTCTTTCAGGATCTTGAGCGGCGCTTCCGAGCTTGCGACATCGGCAGCAAGACTTGCCAATTCTCCCAAGCCTATGTGGTTGCGCATGAGATCGGGCATCATGTGCAGAACCTGCTGGGGCTGCTACCTCAGGTCCAGCAGGCGCAACGTGGAATGGGCAAGGTGGAGGCCAATAGCCTACAAGTCCGGGTGGAATTACAGGCAGACTGCCTTGCCGGCGTGTGGGCGAACCGCGGCGGCGAATTAGCCCTGCGCACGAAAGTTGCGGGATCAATCGCCCATACCTAACCAAAGTGCGCTTGGATCATTTCACGCAACGTCAGTATGGGGTTGAAGCCCATGGCAATCGATAGAGCGAACAGGAAGAAGAACACGCCTAATATGATAGCCAGGACCCTAGCGGTTTCATGTTGTCGTTCTTCGGGCTTCGCCATTGATGACCAGCATTATCATTTTGGCGGGCAAGGGAATGCCTCTGCAATCGCCCGCGCAACCAGCGTACTTGGATACATGTTTAGCAATTCAGGATGTTTGTCCGTGAGCTGCAGAAACACTCCTGCTAATTGGTTCGCTCCCATTTCTCTGGGTACACAGACATGATGCTGAGCCGCTGGCAGAGGATTTTCGAGAACCTCGACTTTGTCGTCTACTCTGAGAAGTACAAATTCGTGAGCAACCGCAGAAGCCATAGCCTGAACATAGCCAAGGCAGAGACCTCTGTTCTGCGTACCATCAGGTTGGCGACACCAACTAATGAGCTGGGAGATGTCAAAAGAAAGGTCCTCCGCACTGACGGAGGCCGTTGAGATCAGAGATGTTACGATCAGCATGAGACCGAGTTTTGACATCATCGTGGTCCCTCCGGCGAAACCTGGGCAGGTCGGGGTGCAAGACCTCGTTGGCTTGTTGCTGAGATCAAAGGTGGGACCCGCCTAAACGAGACGCCGGGCGCACCGTCAGCACGCGCCATGGAGAAGCTGTTCGCAGCGATCGACGCCGAGGAGGCGCGTGCGCCTCGCCGGCGGCCTCGGCCCATCAGTCGGGCGCGATTTCCCGCGCGCGACAGTGCTCGTGAGAAACCAAGCTTCACTAAGTGACGAGCAGCGAGACCTTTCACTCGCAGTCCCGGCTACACGCTTGCCGCGAACGGCCTTGCCGCAACCACGCCGCCAAGCAGCGTGATGTCGCGTCAGTCTCGAAATCGCCAGCAGACCTCACCACGACCGGCCCCACGACCATTCGTATGGACTGCGCAGGTAGCGGTTGTCCGGCAAGGCGTAGGCTCGAGCGCTCCATCGATCATCGCGCCATCTCCGGTCGCGCGACACACCGTGGCCACCATTCTTGCGCGAGGGTTTTCGCACCTTCTTGGCCGCGGGGGCGGGAGTTTCATCCGGGTCGCCGACTGCCGGCGTCGATACGATCGTACTTGCAGCGTCCGCGGGATTGAGGGGTGCCGCAGGTGACACCGGTGCCGGCGCAGTAGTGCGACCAAGCGGAAGCGCGGCAATCATCGGAGCTTCGTTAGCTGCGCGCGGGCTCAGCGGCTTGCGTGCTCTGCCCACACTACACCTCTGATTTGATGGGTCTCCTTCGCACGCTTGCGCGCTGCCTTCCAGCGCAGGAGCGCTCTCAGCAATCGTGGTGGCCGTCCCCTGCGCAACCGTTTGCACGGTATCAGCGTTGGTTGGGGCTACGTCGTCGTGCGCAATTATCAACGTGCCATCACGGCCGAGATTCACCGCGAGCGTGCCGACAATTACCGAACAGGCAAGAAGGGCAAGAGCGACCCTGGCCGTGCGCCGGGTCCTCCGTGAAGGACACAACAAACCAAATTCAGGATGCAGGTGATACACTGGGGACACGACCACCTCCCGCGGCGCGTCCCCGGCGGACCGCGATTACACAAAAGCAACGCCCCCCACTTCTCCTTTTGCAGCTTGCACGCGAATTTTCCGCCAACGCACAAAATTGATAACATGCAGGCAGTCACATTGGTAGAGATTTTGTGCTTGAGATGGGAACACTCCCGTACCGATGTGGCCCGGCGCCTGGACCCCGCACCTTTGCCGGCCGATTGCCATCGCGCGGGGGCGAGTCTCATCTGCTACGGCAAGGTTCAGAATCGTTTCCGCTCCCTCCTCGAACCACTTTCTTGCCGTTAGACGTCACCTAACTTAGGCTTGGTAATTATGGAAGTAGGGAGAAACGAATGTACTGGACAACTCCCACACTCGTGGAAATCTGCATCGGTCTCGAAATCAATGGCTACCTTCCGGCCGAGTTCTGATCAAGGAACACCCTCAGGCTGGGACACTAGCTGCGAATAGAACTGCACAAATGAGAAGCCACGGCCATCGTGGCTACGAGTCCGAGCCATTCCTTGTAAGGCGCTGTGTCTGGGATTCCGCCTTTCAACGTTTTGCGCATCGCCAGACCCCCCATTCGACTATGCTTGTCCCTGGGTCTGGTGTGTGGGAAAAAGTGGTGACAAATATGGACCGTCCGACGCTTCGTCTAAAAAGGCGCGGGGTGTAGCTTTTCGGTCATAGAAACGATCACGCCGCTTGCGATACGCCGCCGAGAATTGCGTCCAGAGTACGTTGCGCGTCGGCAAGCTTAGGATGACTTCCGCTTCCCTTTCAATCATCCATCTCTGGCCCACGGCCATCGCGTTGATCGCCGCAATGGCGTTTGACCCAAGCCGAGCGAATAAGTTTTAACCTGTGGCCGGCACGACACAGTCGACGGCGAGCGGTTAAAGTATTTTTGAGCCAGTCCAGCGGGGATCGGGGAAAACCTGCTGCGACCAGAGAGCCCCTGGAGTCACGCCGGTTATCCGGCCGCTGCGATCACGGAACGTCGTGACGTTGCCGCTGGTCGAGTTGGTGCCGGTATCTGGCCGCGCTCGTTCCGGAACGTTTGCTACTGCGCGACGGCTGGTCCCGCCAGCAACGCCAGGTCGACCGCGATGGTGATGGTCTTGCGCATCATGCCGCCGCCACATCGCGATTCCAGTCAAAAACAAATGCCCCGCCGAAGCGGGGCATAAGTGTGGAAATGGGAAGCGTATCCAGACCGCTCAATCTTTCGAGCGTCAAGGACGCAGATCGTCAGCCCTTCGTCACGACGGGCGGTGGAGTTGGATATTTGCCAAGCGGAGCCTTGCCGATCGGAGCCTTGCCGACCGGAGGCGGCGGAGGCGGCGGCTGTCTTACGGGTATATCGGCAGCGGCGGCAGCGCCCAGCATCGCCAAGGATGCAGCCAGTGCAGTTAGAATCTTCAGCATGATTTAGCCCCCTGAAAGTTTGGTCCGAGCGCAGTTCGCTCGCTTCAATGGTGCCGGAACAGAGAGAATCACACAACGAAAAAGGGGATTCTTTAATGCCCCGTAGTTCGCTTTCCTGATTATCTGTTGCATAAAGAGCACGTCGCTCAATCCCGACGCCAACTCCTCGCGAGTGCCGCAAGGGAGAGCCCCGATAGCTACGCAAGAAAAGCCCCGGCGCGAGGCCGGGGCTGAAACAAGGGTTTAATGATGACGATAGCAAGCATGTCAAATCGTTGTGGCCGTTCCATGGCCAATTGGGCCAGACTGAAAGGAAAAGCCCCGGCCTCCACTGAGGCACGGGGCTGCGAGGTGGATCCCTGAGGCTCATGAAGTCTCCGGCCTCACCCATCATGAGTTAACTCGGTTCCAGTGCCGAGCACAAGAAAAAGCCCCGACGCGAGGTCAGGGCTGAGGCGGGAGATGTCCAATGAAGGACTCATATGGACAGCATGAGCCTAGCGTCGAGCTGTTACAGCGGTGTGACGAAGGGAAATGACCGCCCGCGCGTGCCGAGCGCAAGTTAGACAAAGCCCCGCGCGTGGCGGGGATGAATTAGGGCTCCGCGACAGTGACATTTTCCGCCGGCTCTTCGAGTATGTCGTCGAAACATGTAGAACAGCTGACCTTGATCGTGATTGAGCCGACCCATCATCGCTCGCCTCCACAGCGAATCGCATGAGCGACGGAATCACTGTTCTTCAGGAGGCTCAACGAGTTTTACAACAAAATCTGCCAGAAGCTGACTCGTGCAGTGCAGCCAAATTCGCGCTTATTTGATCAGCTCGTCGGCACATAAACGGGAATGAAAGTCTCGTTCAGATGCGCTGGAAGATCTCTTCGCCTCGTACCCTGACCGGACGGCCATTTGGACCCGCGTATGTTGCGATCCATCTTATGGCTACGGTAGTCGGGCTGACAAAACGTCCTGACCCGACCGTGGTCACTGGGCAATCCGACCGTGCAATGTAGCTTCTCGATGTCTGGAATACGAACCGAGGGCCACGGCGTTGTCCCGCCAGCTCATAGGGAACACCCGGACATAGGCCGCCAGGGCCGCCAATGAAGACGCCGGTGAAATTTCCGCTAGCAGAGTCGGCCCCCAAAACCTTCAGGAGCGAGCCCCGCTGACCTTGCCAAACGGAGGGGGACAAGTCCTGGGCGGAAGACGACGCAACGGACGCGAGGAGCAAAAACAAAGCGGCGATGGTACGGTACATATTTTTCCCCTCTGTTGGCTCTATTGTGCAGATAGTCACCCGCGATTCACGCGAGCTTATCGGGCAGCAATTCGTTCACTTTCACGCTTGCGCGCCGTGGCATCGGCTCGTCGGGATTGAACCTCGTATAGCCAAGCCACAAGCGCTAAGGCTGCCAGGGCGATGGCCGTGAGAGCGGTCAAGGTAAGCAGCATGACCCTGGTGGACGGGATGCCAGGTTTTAGTCCTCGTCATCCTCCTCGTCGTACGTCGCCATGCGACGGGTATCCACGGCATCTCTCAGTTGATGAAGGACACGCATCGCGAGGACCTGCATCCGCTGCTTCTGGTCGGGGCTGAGGCTCTGATAGAGCGGCTGCCACGCATCGGCGAGCTTTTTGAGTCCGGCGGCACGTTGCGCTAAGGCATCGGCGCGTCCGCGCAACAGTTCAACAGGATCAACGGCGCGCTGCTGACCGAGCCGTTCTGCCACTGCTGCAATCCGCTGGTACCGTGTCTGTGCCCTGGCGCGGATAGCCTCCTCGACAGCGGGCCAATATTTCGCCTGCTCAGGCGTCAGTTGCAACACCGCCTTGACAATGCCAATTCGCGCATCGGTCAAGATGTTGAACTCGGTTTGGCTGGGTCCGGGCTGCGCCGCGGTCTGCTGCTGAACCTGTTGGCTGGGAGTCGGCTGCTGAGAACCGCCGGGTTGCTGCGCGAAGGCCGAAGCGGTCAAAGCCAGAGGTAACGCGACGGAAAGGAACAACGCACGCATTTTGACCTCCATGTTGGGTTGTGAATTCAGCAGGGCAAACGGGAGCAATGCAGCGTCCAAAACAGGGCATCCGGCTCAGCGCCAGCGGGCGCGATTGATCGCAACCCGGCGGGCGACGCGATAGGCGCCGTAGACTCCCGGCCGGTAACCGCCATAGCCATAACCCGGACCGTAGCTGCCGTAGCTGTAGGCCGGATAACCATAGCTGTAGCTGCCGTAACCGTAGGCCGGATAGCCGTAACCGCTGCTGTAGCTGTAGGCCGGATAGCCATAGCCGGAATACGACCCAAGGCCGTAGCCAGCAACTCCTCCGTAAACTGCGCTGCGATATGCACGGCGATATGCCCTTCGGTGGACGCCTGCGACGCTCAATGGCGTTAGCGGCCGTCCTATTCGTGCATCAGCACTGTCAACGGATAGCGCCACAGTCTTTTGCGACCACTGAAGCGAGAGGGGCGTCGCAGTCAACAACGCGGCTCCAGCGAGAATCCCAAGCAAACTGAGCTTTTTCATGATCGGTCTCCCTTGTGATGGGCGGGTTGCGTGATGGGGATCCCCAGCGGCTTTGCTGCATATGCCGCCGGGGACCCGGACGGCCTGGCCGGGGGGAGCTGCGTAAGCCGCCCACTATAGTTTTTTGTCAATTTTGGAAATCTAATGCCATTAGGGATTCCCTGAATCTCGCTGGGGCATACCCTGGGGTGCGATTAAAGTGCGGGAAGCCGGCGTAGACCTGATACCCAGTAAGCGCAGCCGTAGAGGTTGGGCAACCCACGGCGTCCGTTTGGCTTACCTGCGCCTAGCATCCGGTATCGGCCTCGCGCCACTGAGGATACCTGTTTCTCTGGTCGTGCTGACGGGCGCAGCCTGGGCGCTGATGCTGCACCACGCCATTAGCATGAGCGCGCCAATGGACTCCGCTGGACGCGGCACGCTGGGCGTCGAGATGATCGGTGCCGAGTTCACCCTTGGTGGCCTTGGCGTCTTCCTCGCGGGTTGGACCGTGATGATGGGCGCAATGATGTTGCCGTCCGCCGCACCGATGATCCTGACCTTTGCTGCGGTTCAGGGTCGGCGCAATCGCAACGTTACAGTCTCCACCTGGATATTCGTCGCCGCCTACATTCTTGTTTGGGCCTATGCGGGTCTCGTCGTTTATGTCCTTCTCCATGCTGGCAGAGATTTGCTGTATCACTTTGGTTGGTACCAGAACGGCCCCTGGGCGCGGCTCGCGCTCGGGGTCACGTTGACCCTTGCGGGGCTGTATCAATTCACGCCTCTCAAGCGGCTCTGTCTCCACCGTTGCCGCTCGCCCTTGGCCTTTTTGAAGCACCATTGGCGCGACGACTGTGAGGACGCGTCCGAAATGGGACTTTGGCACGGCCTCTACTGCCTAGGCTGCTGCTGGGCACTCTTTGGTGTGATGCTTGCTGCTGCCGGGATGATGAGCATCGCCTGGATGCTTCTGATGACACTGGTCGTATTTGCCGAAAAGGCGTTGCCGCACGGTCCCCGTTCCGCGGTGGCCCTCGGATTGATCGCTCTAGGGCTGCTGGTAGGAGCTGGTGCCGTCCAGCTAGGGGGCTAAATCCGGTCCATCCCCTCAGTCAATGTCCGCTTCGCTCCGAAAGGAACCGAAGTGCTGCGTTGCCGCGTGACGCGTATGACGATGGCGTGTACTCAAAAAACCGCTTTCTTTAATAATCGGCGGAAGACGAGATCGGCTGGGCTGGGCTTGTTCGGTCGTAACCGGATGCGTTTGATTCACAATTTGTCCGGCAACAACATTGTCGCGGATGACCATCGGCTCGAAGTCTGTGTCTTCGCCGTGCCCCGACTCTTTCGCAACCTTTTTTTGAGCGGAGTGACCCGAACCTCAACCGTCTCATCGGTGACCATGTATGTGCCGTAGTATAGGGAACCGCCCAATTCGATTCTAAACTCACCCCGCTCTCCGACGCTCTTCATCAGGACGTTGATGAGATCACGAAGGGCCGCGATGTGCTGCGTCGACAGATCAACGTAGCTTTCGTACTTCAATTCCATCTTCATGTCCGGCCACCGGCGCATGTTTAAGCACCAAGAAACTCTGCCACCGAGGTCCTTACTGATCTCTTTCGCGCCGATGAGATGATCTGAATGAAACGACGCGAGTTCGTCACGCTGTCCGGCGGGGGGCTGCGTAAGCCGCCCACTATAGGTATTGGACATCTAATGCCATCAGGGATTCCCTGAATCTGGCTAGGGCATACCCTGGGGTTGAACGAGGCTCTCCTGCGTGTGTGGCCCTCGACGCATTTGAAAAAAATTGCGCGCTCAATTATTTTGTGATTTAAATATTCGTGCGGCGGCCTGAGCGCGCTCAATTCGGCGGGTCGCCGTGCACTGTTTGATCAAGAGATTTGCCGACGGCGTCTTCTTCCCGGAGGAAGTGCAGATTTTGGTTGCCGCCTTCGATGACGCATGGGCAAAGCTTCAATCCAGCCACGCGCCATTTGCCGAAGCTCCGGCCGCACAGGAAATTCTCGCGAAGCACATCATCATGGCGGCTCAGAGAGGTGAGCGTAATCCACGCCAGTTGACCGACGATGCGCTGCTTCATCTGTCGCGGCAGCGATTGAGTGAAGCCGCCAGCCTAGGCCATCTCAATGCCACTCATCCCGCCGACGCGCTTGGCGTCGGCGGCGGGAAACCCACTCGCGAATCCCGTATCCGGCTGCGAAGCCAACGATGAGAGCGATTATAATTTCAAACATCAGGGGCCATCGGCACACCGCCCATTAGTTCCCGCAGCCCGCCCGCTCTTCCCACGAGCGCGGATCGCCTCGGCATACGCCACGTTGAGCGACTTGGCGCGTACCTCTGCTAACGGGAGAAGCTTCGGCGCAAGCCATACTACTCGGTCGGGATGCGTTTCCTTTATCTTAGACAGATAGCTGCGACGAATTTCATCCGCTGTAGCGTGCGGGGACACTTCAAGAACGCTCCACCACTCGCTTTCTTTGGATTGCCTTCGAGACCCACTGACGTTCTCGCCATCTCTCCGCCTCGCGCTCCTGCTCGGCTGGCTGCTGACCTCGGGGCGTTCGTTCTGTGCGGGTCCAGCGTGGGTGAACGGGCCGACGCTTGGCATCGCGTTCAGGTTTCTGGTTCCGCGAGCCAAAGACAATTCCCCGTGCAAGGAGAAACTTAATTCCCTGTAGGGTGATCAAGCCGCCTATTAATGCGCCAGCTAATTCAAACATCCCTCATTTCACATACCGGAGGTCATTGCAGCGCCCCGCCGTTGCCTTCGCGCTTGGCATCGCGCTCTAGCATCCGTCGCACCCGTTCGGGAATGACGCGCTCCGCGTTGCAGCGGTCACAGCAACGGCCGTTATTGATTGGCTGCGCATCGTTGCCGAAGCCGGTGTATGCCCAGCCGCAGATCGCGCATGTGTGAACGTCCATCATGTGCCTTTAGTCGCAGCAGCCCGCCCGCCGGACTTGTTCGACCGCGCCAAAGATTTGTTCGTCGCTGCCATGGATGGGAAAAGGCCCCAGCCATTAACGACCGGGGCAAGTTAGCAGAGCGGAAGTCCAACGTCGGTGTTCGGCCCTGTCCGCTCTGCGTTTGGGTAAGGGGCCGAACACTTCTTAAGTAGCGTCGTTATCGTCCAGTGACTTGTTGCTTTGCGCCAAATGTTTGTTTTCTTAGTCCTTCCTTGGAAGATTGCCACGGCGCACCGAATAACCGATGGCGGCGGGGGTCCGTAGCTCTTCCAAAATG
>Ga0306924_10005095_pt1 | contig 12921 bp, 15 predicted proteins | sample sta12Can44000111_FD_203756 | JGI IMG/M metagenome (GOLD analysis project Ga0306924, IMG submission 203756) | Lab enrichment of tropical soil microbial communities from Luquillo Experimental Forest, Puerto Rico - statanox.12C.anox.44.000.111 (v2)... | ecosystem: Environmental > Terrestrial >... | reverse complement strand
CTCCGGGACGGTGTACGAGCAGATCCGTGACAAGCTGGCTTACCCTTTCGAGGATCTCGGCGAGCAGGCCGTTAAGAACATCGCGCGGCCGGTGCGGATCTATGCGTTGCGCCCGGAAGGTGTCGCCGATCTGTCGGGGTCCAGCACGCCGGCCGCTTTGCCGATCTCCCAAACCGCTGTTGCGCCGCGGCTATCGATCGTGGTGCTCCCGTTCGCCAATCTGAGCAACGACCCTGACCAGCAATATTTCTCGGACGGGATCACCGAGGATCTGACGACGGATCTGTCGCGGCTCGAGAACATGTTCGTGATCTCGCGCAATACCGCGTTCACGTATCAGGGCAAGCGGGTCGACACCAAGCAGATCGGACGCGAGCTTTGTGTTCGCTACGTGCTCGAAGGGAGCGTCCGGCGATCGGGCAATCAGATCCGCGTCAATGCCCAGCTGATCGATGCCGAGACTGATGCGCATCTGTGGGCGGAGCGGTTCGACGGCGATACGGGTGATCTTTTCGCCCTGCAAGACTTGGTTACGAGCCGGATCGCCATCACGCTCGGCCCTGAGCTAGTCAGGGCGGAGGTCGCTCGGCCGACCCAACACCCGAACGCACTGGACTATATTCTCCGGGGTCGCGCGGCTATGGGCAAACCGCGATCGCGCGAGAATTGGGCACTGGCAGCCAGCTTGTTAGAGCGCGCTCTGGCACTCGACCCGCAGTCCATTGAAGCGCAGAGCCGGTTGGCGGTCTCGCTCGCGGGCAGGGTCATCGACAATATGACCGGCACGGCCACCGCCGATATCTTGCGTGCAGAAGCCTTGGTCGAGCGGGTGTTGGCCGCTTCGCCACAAAGCTATTACGCGCATTTCGCCAAAGGCCAGGTGCTGCGCGCGCAGGGCCGATTTGCGGAGGCCATTCCCGAGTACGAGATGGCGCTCGCATACAATCGCAACCAGGTCTTCGCACTAAATGCCCTCGGCAATTGCAAGCTCTTCACCGGATCGATAGAGGAAACGATACCGCTCGTGGAGCAAGCCATCCGCCTCAGTCCACGCGATCCGTTCATTGGGGTGTATTATCGTCAGATCGGGCGTGCATCTGTTGCAATCGCGCATGGACGAGGCGATCCTCTGGCTTGAAAAGGCCCGCGGCGCCGAACCGGCGGACCCGAACCTCCGCACCTTTCTCGCCTCCGCCTACGCCCTCAATGGCGAAACCGAACGCCGTTGCTGAACTCGCCGAGGCCCGCCGGCTGAGCGCCGACGATCGTTATTCAAGCCTCGCTCGCTTGCATGCCGTCATTGGCTACTGGGGCGTGCCAAAGGTCCGCGCCCTGTTTGAAGCCACCTATTTCGCAGGGTTGCGTAAGGCGGGCATGCCGGAGGAGTGACCGCCGTCACCGTACGCTTCGGCTCAGTCACCGTCATCCAAAACGTTTCGCGCTAGCCCATGGGATGCCTGCACAAGGCGGTGGGGCGCGGTCAAGGCGCGATGGTCCTCGATCGAAAGCATTACCGCTCGCCCCGCATGCTCCGGCCGGCCGGCGATATCTACGGCATGAATCTTGCGGGCGTCGCGGCGCGAGATACGATGCTCCTCAGGACGGCGCATTCGACAAAACCCCATTACCGACGGGAGGGCCATATGCGAACGAAACTATTGCTGGTGTCGGTCTTCGCCGCGTTCGCGGCCGCTGTGATGCTGCCGGTGCCGGCCGCCGCGGAATCGACCTGGGACCAGATCAAACGCACCGGCAAGCTCCGCTACGGGGCGATCGACTATCCGCCCAATTGGTATCGCGACAAGACGACCGGTAAGTGGACGGGGTTCCTCGTCGAGGTGGTCGAGGATGTCGCCAAGGAGATGGGCGTCGAAGCGGTGCCCGTGGAGACGACCTGGGCGACATGCGTGCTCGACTTGCAGTCCAACAAGACCGACGTGCAGTTTGGGTTGCAAGCGACCCCGAAACGCGCATTGGTCATCGATTTCGCCGGACCGGCGTACCAGCTCTACTGGTATGCGGTGAACCACCAAGGGTTCAAAGCCAGCACCTGGGAAGACTACAACAAACCGGAAGTCAAGATCGCGGCGATGCTCGGCTCGGCAGATGTCGTGATCCTGCAGAAGGTTGCACCAAAGGCGACCCGCGTCGAGCTGAACGACGTCGCCTCCACCGCGCTCGCTGTCACCTCGGGACGCGCCGATGCGATGGTCACCGCTGTCTTTGGAGCGCTCGTCGCAAAGAACCGCAACCCGGATCTGGGCGATTTCGTATTGCCGACTCCGACCGTCTATCTTCCCTCGTATGCCGGCTTGCGGCGCGAAGACAACAACACATTCCAGAAATTTCTGCAGGCCTGGGCCGAGTGGAACAATCTGCTGGGTTACACGGAAGGCCGGATCAAGAAGTATCTCGAAAGCGCCGGCGCGACGAGCATTCCGGAAAACGTCCGGTTCTGAGCGGGCGGAGAGCCGGTGGGTCCGCCGCTGGCGGCTGCGCTGAAGGGACGCGCCCTATGCATTATCGCTGGGACCTGGCGATGGTCCTCGCCGATACCGACCGCTGGTGGCACGGGATCGGCATAACCGTCCTTTACTCGGTGGCGACGGTGGCGGGCGGCATCGTCATCGGCGTCTTCTGCGGGCTGGCACTGCTCGGCCGAAGGCGCTGGCTCGCCTTGCCGCTCGAAGCTTATGTCGAGATCTTCCGCTGCACGCCGCTGCTGATACAGATTGTGTGGTTCTATTACGCGCTGCCGATCCTGCTGAATTTCTCGTTGCCGGCGTGGCTCGCGGCCGGGTTGGGCCTCACGCTCTACATGGGTGCGTTTTGCACCGAGATCTTCCGCGCCGGCGTCATGTCGATCGGACGCGGCCAGTGGCAGGCAGCCCGCGCGCTTGGCATGACCTACGCGCAGCTGATGCGCCGGATCGTGCTGCCGCAAGCTGTCCGCCGGATGATTCCGCCGCTTGTCAACCAGTCGATCACGCAGCTGAAGAACACCGCGCTGCTCTACGTCGTGGCCGTACCCGACCTGATGTATACGAGCTCAATCATCACCGCAGAGACTTATCGTCCGCTGGAAGTGTACACGAGCGCAGCGGTGATATATTTCATAATACTTTATCCGTTGACATTGTTCGCGAAAAGGTTGGAGACGCGGGTTGACCGGTGACCCTGATCTCCAGCCTCCGATGATTGAGGTTACCGACCTGGTCAAGAATTACGGCTCGGTGCCGGCCGTGCGCGGCGTCTCGCTCGGCGTCGCGAAAGGTGAAGTGGTCGTGGTGATCGGGCCGAGCGGGTGCGGCAAGTCGACCTTGCTGCGCTGCGTTCACCTGCTGGAGGAGCCGACCTCGGGGGTTATTCGCGTCGGCACGCAGCAGATCAGTTTCGGCAGCGGCGGAAAGCCGTTCACCGGCAGCAGGCTCGCCGCGTATCGCTCGCGCATCGGCATGGTCTTTCAGCATTTCGAGCTGTTTCCGCACATGACGGCCTTGCAGAACGTTATCGAGGGTCCGGTCACCGTGAGGCGCATGGAGCGGCGCGCCGCCGCCGAGCTGGGGCGCGGCCTTCTCGCCAAGGTCGGGCTCGCCGGCAAAGAGGACAGCTACCCGGCCCAGCTCTCCGGGGGACAGGCGCAGCGCGTCGCGATCGCCCGGGCGCTCGCGATGTCGCCCGCGGTGATGCTGTTCGACGAGGTCACCTCGGCGCTCGATCCCGAGCTCGTCGGCGAGGTGCTCGCAGTGATGCGGCAGCTCGGTGAAGACGGCACGACGATGATCGTTGTGACGCACGAGATCGCGTTCGCCCGTGACATCGCCGACCATGTGCTGTTTATGGACGCAGGGTTGATCGCCGAGCACGGGCCCGCCGACGAGGTCTTGGTGCGCCCGGCGAACCCGCGCACCCGCGCCTTTCTGAGCCGCTTTCATCACGCCGGGGCGCTGCACACCGCCGGCTGACCAATCGGATAAAATCGGCACGTTCCCGCGCAAAGTGGGTTAAATAAATTTGGCGCTCGATTGGGGGCAATGGCCGCCGCCATCGCCACCCGCCGTCTTGCCGCAATCCTCGCCGCCGATGCGGCGGGCTACTCGCGGCTGGGCCGCTGTCGGACGCTTTTTCGGAAATCCCGGCGGGTCGATTTAATTCTCTGCTCGGCCGAATTATTTCCTTGTTCGCTCGCCTAGGGAATTTGGCTATGGGTATGACGGCAAAACAATAGCTTACGGGCGGAAATTCCGTCGCAAAACGGCCGCGAAATCGGTTTTACGCAGTATCTTCCCGTCGATCACGGAAGCGGCGGTTGTAGTCCTATCGCGCGGCGCGCCGCGCGGCGAGCCGCTCGCGGGTCAACGCGAGCCCTTCCGGGGTGCCGACGTGGTACCACTCGCCGTCATGCACTTTCGCGGCGAGGCGACCCGCCGCTTCGGCACGGTCGAAGAGCCGGACCAACGAGAAGACCGGGCCGGGCAACTCGTCGAACAGCCGCCGGTGCAATAGCTGAATGCCGGCAAAAAGGTAGGGTGCGGCCTCGCGCTCGCGGCGGCGGCGCGGGTTTCCCTTGTCATCGAGAAAGTAATCGCCGCTGCCCTCATAACCGACCGCGGTCGCCGTCGGCTGCAGCAGCAGCACCGCATCCATGGCTGCGGGATCAAAACCGGCGGCGAGGCGGAGCAGGGCGGGCGCCCCGCTGTCGCGCCAGAACACGTCGCTGTTGACAACAAAGAACGCTTCGCCGAGCAACGGCAATGCCCGCGCCACCCCGCCGCCGGTATCGAGCAGCTCGGCCTCCTCGGAGAGCTCTATCCGCGGATGGTCACGGCTCGTGAGATGGTCGGCGATCATCGCCGCCTTGTAATGGAGATTGACGACGACATGTCCGATCCCGACCGCGGCCAGCCGGTCGAGTGCATGGTCGATCAGGCTGCGGCCGTTGATCTCTACAAGCGGCTTGGGGATCGTGTCGGTGAGCGGGCGCAACCTGGTGCCGAGCCCAGCCGCCAATACCATCGCCGAGCGCGGCGCTGCCGTCACGCCTCGCTCCCCAGATCGGGCCGGCACCGGGTCTCGGATGGCAGGTGGCGGTCGAACCAGCGCGCGATCGGGTTGAGCACCGGGTGCCGGAGATCCTCTTCGAGCAGCCGCCAAACCCGCGGGATATGGGTGAGGTATTGGCGCTTGCCGTCGCGTTTCCACAACCGGGTGAAGATGCCGAGGATCTTGCAATTGCGCTGAGCCGCGAGAATCGCTGCCGACCGCAGAAATGCCCCCCGGTCGAGCCCCGGAAAGGCAGCGAGGTAGCGCTCAGTCATCGCTTGGCGCAACGGCTCCGCGATGTCGCGCCGCGCGTCCTCGAGCAAGGAGACGAGGTCATAGCTCGGCTGACCGCTCACCGCGTCCTGGAAATCGAGCAGCCCGCAGCCCCTGACCCCGGGGCGGTCCGGCAACAGCATCAGATTGTCGACGTGGTAGTCGCGCAACACCAGGGTAGGCGAGGCCACCACGGCATCCGGCAGCACCGCTCGCCACAGCGCCAGATATTCCTCGCGCAGCTCGCCGGCGAGCGGCCGGTACCAGTCGACGAGGAGGGCGGCTTCGCCGAGCAGCCGCTCGATGTCGTAAGGGGGTAGTTCGGGGGTGCCGCGCTGGCCGGCAGCCCGTTGCAATGCGATCAATGTATCGACCGCCAGCGTGTAGAGCGCAGGCTCGTCGGCGCCGCGCGCGAGCAGCCGCGTATACGTGTCGTCGCCAAAATCCTCGAGCAGCAGAAAGCCTTGGTCGCGGTCCACGGCGAGCACCTCGGGAGCGCTGAGGCCAATTTCGCGCAGCAGCGCCGCGACGGCGACAAAGGGGCCGATGTCCTCCTGGGGCGGCGGGGCGTCCATCAGCACCGCGCTGCTTCCGTCGCAGGCGAGCCGGTAATAGCGGCGGAAGGAGGCGTCGCCGGCCAGGGGCACTACCGGGACATCGCCCCAACCCCCCGTGGCGAGGAATGCGGCCATGGCCTGCCGCCGTGCGTCAGGCATCTGCGAGGATCTTCTCCAGCCGCGGCCGCCAACCCTCGCCGGCGCCGAGCACCGCGCGCCGCGCTTCGGGCTGGTCGCCAAACAGGAATTCGATCTCAAGACGGCGCGGCGGCATTAAGGGTCCGAGGCGCTCGGGCCATTCGATCAGCGAGATTCCCTCGGCAAAGGCATCCTCGATGCCGAGCTCCCAAGCTTCTTCCGGTGAAGTGACGCGGTAGAGGTCGAAGTGCCAGACAGCCGCGGCGCCGAGCTCGTAAATCTGCACCAGGGTGAAGGTCGGGCTCGGCACCTCTTCCAGGCCGCCGCGGGCGCGGATAAACCCGCGAGCAAAGGTGGTTTTGCCGGCGCCAAGATCACCTTTCAGCGCGATGATGTCGCCGGCCGCGGCCAGCGCCGAAATCCGGGCGGCAAGGGCCGCGGTGGCGGCTTCATCGGGGAGCTCGACAATGGGCATTGTCTCCGCGGGTCAATGCGTGACCGAGGAATAGGGCAGAATCGGCTCGCCGGCTTTGTACTGGTCCGGCCACAGCACGATCTCGCCCTTGCCGTCGCGGAAATCATCGACATTCGTGCCGGCGATGTTCTGGAACTGCACGGCCATTAGCCGTGCCTTTTTCCACTCTCCCTTCTCGCCGAACTCGACATCGCCGATGACCGTCTTGAAGGTGTGGTTGCGGATGTAATCGGCGATCTTGTCCTGGTCGAGGCCTTTGGTCTCTTCAACCGCCTCGCCCAAGACCTGCAAATCGGCGTAGGCCCAGGGTGCGAGATAATAGCCGAGCGGATCCACACCCTTACCCGCCGCCTGCTCCTGATAGCGCTGCAGAAACTCCATGACGCCGGGGAACCGCAGGGTCGGCGCCGGCAGCCAAAAATCGAAGGTGATGATGCCGTTCAGCATCGGACCGAGCGAGGTCTTGATCGAGGTGCTCTGTGGTCCCGTCATCGTCCCGCAGCAGACCTTGGTGTTGAGCCCGATCTCGTGCATCGCGCGGATCAGGCCGACGCTGTCCGGCGGGTAGGAGGCGATATAGACGATGTCGGGGTTGGTCGCCTGGATCGCGCGGATGATCGGGCTGAAGTCGGTCGTCGTCGGCGGGTAGGTCTTGTCGTAGACGACCTGCAATCCGGCCTTCTTTAAATTGACCCTGGCCCCGTCGGCGGTGTTGCGGGTGGCCTCGCCGTCATCGACCGCCAACGCAATCGTCTTTAGGCCGAGCTTATCCTTGTTGGACTTGACGATCTCGAAGAACCCCTCGGAGATCGCCGCTCGCGGATCGGGCCCGACGGGCAGCATCGAGAAGTATTTCGGGTAGCGGAACTCCTCGTTGACGTCCATCGCGAAGAGACCCATGAACGCCTTGTTGTGCTGCATGACGACCGGCAACGCCGGTGCCGTGACATTGGTGCCGTAGGCGGAGACGACCAGGTCGACCTTGTCGACATCGAGCAACTTGGTGTAGATGCCGGGCACCAAGGACGGGTTGGTCTGGTCGTCGTAATAGACGAGCTTGACCGGGCGGCCGAGGAGCCCGCCCTTCTTGTTGGTGTCCTCGGCCCAGATCCGCATCGCCAAGAGCCCCGAGGTGCCGTTGACTGCGAGCCCGCCGGTCAGCGGCATGCTGAAGCCGATCGCGATCGGCGGACCTGATGGCCCCTCGGCCCGGGTCGGAACGGAAATCGCCAGCACAATCGTGGCAGCCGCACCAATTCCCTCGATCAGCTTTCGAAGCATGCTCCCCCTCACATGTGGCTATTCGCGACGCTCCCCGCGTGCTGCTCGCACCCCCCCTGCCAATGCCCCAACATCGGCAAGGACGGCGTCGACGAGGCCGGGCCTGGCAAGGCCGTCGGGGTCGAGGTTGAAAGCCAGGCGCTGAACCAAGGCCGTGCCGACGACGGCGGCGTCGGCGGCGCGCGCCACCTGGGCAGCCTGTTCCGGCGTCCGGATGCCAAACCCGACCGCGATCGGCAGATCGGTGAACCGGCGCAATCGTGCGACCGCGTCGGCGACCTCGGAGGAATCGGCCGAGCGGGTTCCGGTGATGCCGGCGATCGCGACGTAGTAGATGAAACCGCTGGCATGCTCGACAATGCGCGGCAGACGCTGCTCGTCGCTGGTCGGCGTCGCTAAGCGAATGACATCGAGGCCGGCCTTGCGCGCGGGCCCCGACAGCTCGGCGTCTTCTTCGGGCGGCAGGTCGACGACGATGACTCCGTCGACCCCGGCGCCAACGGCGTCGCGGGTAAAGGCTTCCGGGCCGTATCGGTAGATCGGGTTGTAATAGCCCATCAGCACGATCGGGGTCGCGTCGTTGGCGCCACGCAGCTCGCGCACCAGCGCCAGGGCGGCATGCAGATTCATGCCCTGCCGCAGCGCCCGCTGGCCTGCCTCCTGGATCACCGGTCCGTCGGCCATCGGGTCGGAGAACGGCATGCCGATCTCGATCAGATCGGCACCCGCCGCCGGAAGTCCGGCGAACAGGCGGGCGGAGGTATTGCGGTCGGGGTCGCCGGCGGTCAAGTAGGTGACGAGTCCGGCTCGCCCTTCCTCCCGCAGCGCGGCAAATCGCGCCGCGATCCGGCCGCCAGCCTTTCCGCCGGAAACGCGCGCGGCGTCGGGCGAAACTGCGCTTCGCCGAGAGCTCACAGCTTGACCCTGAGACGGTCGGCGACGGCGAAGATGTCCTTGTCGCCGCGGCCGCACATGTTCATCACGATCAGATGGTCGCGCGGCAAGGTCGGGGCGATCTTGGCGACGTGGGCCAGCGCATGCGCCGGCTCGAGCGCCGGGATGATGCCTTCCATGCGGCTCGACAGCTGGAACGCTTCGAGCGCCTCTTGGTCGGTGATCGAGACGTATTGGATGCGCCCAATATCGTGCAGCCAGGCATGCTCGGGGCCGATGCCGGGGTAATCGAGACCGGCCGAGATCGAATGCGCGTCGCGGATCTGCCCCTCCTCGTCCTGCAGCAAGTAGCTGCGGCTGCCGTGCAGCACGCCCGGTTCGCCGCCGGTCAGCGAGGCCGCGTGCAGCCCGGTCTCGATACCGTGCCCGCCGGCCTCGACGCCGATCATTGCCACCCCGGGCTCGTCGAGAAACGGGTGGAACAGTCCCATCGCATTCGAGCCGCCGCCGATGCATGCGACCAAGGTGTCGGGAAGCCGGCCTTCGGCCTTCATGAGCTGTGCACGCGCCTCATGGCCGATGACCGATTGGAAATCGCGCACCATCGCCGGGTAGGGATGCGGGCCCGCGACCGAGCCGATCACGTAGAACGTGTCCTCGACATGGGCGACCCAGTCGCGCAACGCCTCGTTCATCGCGTCCTTCAGGGTCGCGGTCCCCGAATGCACGGGAACGACCTCGGCGCCGAGCAATATCATGCGGAAGACGTTGGGTTTTTGCCGCTCGATGTCGGTGGCGCCCATATAGACGACGCAGGGCAGGTCGAAGAGCGCGCAGGCCGTCGCGGTTGCGACACCGTGCTGCCCGGCGCCGGTCTCGGCGATGATCCGGCGCTTGCCCATGCGCCGTGCCAGCAGGGTCTGGCCGAGCACATTGTTGATCTTGTGCGCACCGGTATGGTTGAGCTCGTCGCGTTTCAGATAAAGCTTTGCGCCGCCGAAATGGCGGGTCAGCCGCTCGGCAAAATATAACGGGCTCGGCCGCCCGACATAATGTTCCAGGTAGTGGTCGAGATCGGCTTGAAAGCCGGGGTCGGCGCGCGCCTCCCCATAGGCGGCCTCGACCGCGAGAACCAGCGGCATCAATGTCTCGGCGACAAAGCGCCCGCCATAGACGCCAAAATGGCCGCGCTCGTCGGGACCGCCCTTGAGGGTGTTCGGGATCAGCATCCCGTTCCTCACCCGAGCGCGCGGGCGGCGGCGAGAAAAGCGCGGATCTTACCGAGATCCTTTTCCCCGGGCCGGCTCTCGACGCCGGACGAAACATCGACCGCCCTCGCACCGGAAATGCGTACCGCCTCGGGCAGTATCTCGGGGGTCAGCCCGCCCGACAGCATCCACTCACAGCGCCAGGAGCGGCCCGCGATCAGACCCCAGTCGAAGGCGAGGCCGTTACCGCCGGGCAGCGCGTCGGGCCGGAGCGGTGGCTTGGCATCGAATAGCAGCAAGTCGGCGACCTCCTCATACCGCGCCGCGCCGAGCACGTCCTCGGGTCCGGCGATCGCGACCGACTTCATCACCGGCCGCGCGAAGCGTAGCCTGACATCGGCGACCCGATCTGGGCTCTCATGGCCATGGAGCTGCAGCAGATCGAGGGGAGCCTCGGCGAGTACCTCACCGATGGTGTCGTTATCGGCATCGACGAACAGGCCCACGCGGTTAATCCCCACTGGCACCGCAGCACAAAGCCCGGCGGCTTTAGCTGCCGTGACGGCGCGTGGGCTCGGCGAATAAAAAACAAAGCCGAGATAGGCGGCACCGCCCGCGACCGCCTCTGTCACCGCCGCCTCGGTCGACAAACCGCAAATCTTCGCGGCAACGGTCATTTGGCGTCGGCTGGTTTAGTGTCGGTGGGTGGCGCGGTAGTTGGCGAGGGCGGTGTCGTGGCATTCGGGAAGGAGATGTCGACGCGCCCTTCGGGTTCCGGCTGCTTTGCCGCGTTGATCTCCGCCTCGCGGTGCTGCCGGTAGACGCTCCGTAGTGTGGCGTAATAATCGAGCGAGTTGCGTTCCAACTCGTCCAAATCGTGGAGATGCTCGGCTCGCTTGTCGACGAAATTGGCGCCGCCGGTCGTCGCGCCTGCGATCGTTGCCGGCGCTCCGCCGACAAAGGTCAACGGGTTGAGCGCCAGATCGACGACAGTGCCTACCGCGTCGCGCGGATTCGACGGGCCGAGCAGCGGCAATTCGACAAACGGGCCTTCGCCCACCCCCCACACGGCCAATGTCTGGCCAAAATCCGCCTTGTGCGGCGGCAAGCCCCATTTTGCGGCGACATCGACCATTCCGGCCGCCCCAACCGTTGTATTGACCGCCAGACGCCGCGCCGACTCCCAGGCGTGCTTGACATTCCCTTGCAGCAGATCGTTTAGGGCAACGGCCGGCTCCTTGAGATTCTGCACGACGTTGTGAATGCCGGTCTGGACGAGATCGGGGACATGCTCGGCGTAGGCCTGGGCGACCGGCCGCATGACGGCATGGTCGGCGGCGAGGTTGGCCTTGAAGATCGCCCGGTTGACTCCCTCTGCGGGATCGTTGTCCGAATCGGTCTCGTCGGCGCGCGGCGGACCGCTCGGCGAGGTCGCGCAACCGCTGCAGAGCAGCAGCAGACCCAGCACCAGCGCCGGCGCGGATCGCGCCGCTATCGCACGACTTGCCGTCCGAACCGCGCGAAACAACCTGATTTTCTCCGTTGGACCGAGTGGGGGGCATATTGTCCCGAGGGCTTTCCGCCGCGTCAAGGCGGCGACAAACGGCCCGAGCAAGAAGCCCGGTTAGCGCAGTCTCCGCGGCGCGATCAGACACCCCGATTCAGCAGATTGCCGGCCTCTCGTCACCATCAAATTCGCCCCGGAAGCTGTGAGGCGGGGTATGATGGCTGGTGACGGCTCACTTCGCGCGTCAAGGCGAGCCGGGTTCGCGACGGAGCAACCATGTCTATGCCTATCAAGCCGCTTCTACTTGTCCTCGTCGCCTTCGCCAGCCCGGCGGCGCGAGCTCAACTGCTGGGACCGACTTTCGAATCGAATATAACGCTGACGCGGGAAGACCTCGACACGATGCGCCAGACGGTCACTCAGCAGATCCACGGCAAGCCCGTCGGAACAACCGCGTCGTGGAGCAATCCCGCCAGCAGAAACTCGGGAACCATCAAGCTCTTGAAGAAATTCACGGCCAAAAACATGCGCTGCGAGGAAATCGGATATGCGCTGGTGACGACGGCCGGCAACGTCTCACCCGAGCACTACGTGCTCGACAGCTGTCTCCAGCCTGACGGGAGCTGGAAGATCTTGTAGGCGGCTACCTCCGAGACTGCTCGGCTGGGCGGCTCATTGCGCGGCGCTCGCCGTCTTCGTCCGCTCTCGCATCATTACCAGAAGCTCGCCGACGTGACCGCCATGACGCTGGATCACCGAGGCGAATTCCGAACGTTGCGTCACCAGCATGCTGATGCCCTCGATGATAACGTCGTTGATCCTGAAGGAGCCGTGATCGGTGATAAGCCGCCAATCAACTTTGATCGGCGCCTCGCCCTTCGGGCTGATGATATCCGTCGAGACGATGGTTCCGCTGTCGTCGGTTCGGCTACCACGAACCTTGAACGTCTCGCCATTGAAGCTAGAGAGGCGGGTTCCGTAGACAAAGACCACATAATCCTCGAAGAGCTTGAGATATTCTTGCTGCTCTTGCTCGCTCGCGCTTCGCCAATAGCGGCCGAGAACAAAGCGGGCGATGCCAGGAACGTCGAAATCTGCCTGAAATAATTGGCGAAACCGCGCCAACCGCTCGGCGCTCGGAGACTTCTTGCTGAGAACCTCGACCGTCTGGTCCCACAGCTTGTTCATAAAAACGCTCGCGTCCGCCGCGACGGCGTTCGACGCGGTCGTCAGCGATGCCGACCCGATCAGCAGCCACAGGATAGCCGGAAATAGGCGGCGGGTCATTCAGCAGAATCTCCCCGATCCCCAAGGTGCCAAACAGCGCAATGGTTCCCCGACCATTGGCGCCATCATTGTCGACCGACGAGCACTCTATCACAAACTCGCGATTCCAGCACGCGGGAATACCGAAATCGGAGGATTTTCGCTTCGCCTTTTTGCCGATCGATCCAAATAGCGTTGGCACGGACAGCATACTTGCCTACATGCACTAAGCTTGGTTACGGCATCCGATCTCAGAAAGGGGGCGCGATATGTGGCCGT
>Ga0306924_10005094_pt1 | contig 12921 bp, 9 predicted proteins | sample sta12Can44000111_FD_203756 | JGI IMG/M metagenome (GOLD analysis project Ga0306924, IMG submission 203756) | Lab enrichment of tropical soil microbial communities from Luquillo Experimental Forest, Puerto Rico - statanox.12C.anox.44.000.111 (v2)... | ecosystem: Environmental > Terrestrial > Soil... | reverse complement strand
GATCATGGGATACCTGCTGGTGACGGCGGTGCTGGTGGTCACCCTCGGGCGGCTGGGCGACATGTTCGGCCGGGTGCGGATCTACAACCTGGGCTTCGTGGTTTTCACGCTGGCCTCGATCGCGCTCTCGCTGGATCCGTACACCGGCCCGCCGGGGGCCATCTGGCTGATCGCCTGGCGGCTGGTACAGGCCGTCGGCGGCGCCATGCTGATGGCCAACGCGGCCGCCATCCTGACCGACGCTTTCCCCGCCCGCCAGCGCGGCATGGCGCTCGGCATCAACCAGATCGCCGGCATCGCCGGCCAGTTCGTCGGGCTGCTGCTGGGCGGGCTGCTGGCCGCCTGGGACTGGCGGGCGGTGTTCTGGATCAACGTGCCGATCGGGCTGATCGGCACCGGCTGGTCGTACCGGAGCCTGTGGGAGATCGCGTCCACCCGGCGCGCCAGGATCGACTGGGCGGGCAACATCACCTTCGCGCTCGGCGCCGGGATACTGCTGGCCGCCATCACGCACGGGATCCAGCCCTACGGCGGGCACCCAACCGGCTGGACCAATCCGTGGGTGGCCGGCGGGCTGGCAGCCGGGGCGGTGCTGCTGATCGTGTTTGGCATCATCGAGACCAAAATCGCCGAACCGATGTTCAGCATGGGGCTGTTCCGGATCCGGGCGTTCGCGGCCGGCAACGCGGCCAGCCTGCTCGGCTCGATCGCCCGCGGCGGGCTGCAGTTCATGCTGGTGATCTGGCTGGCCGGGATCTGGCTGCCGCTGCATGGGTATGACTTCGCGGTCACGCCGCTGTGGGCGGGCATCTACATGCTGCCGCTGACGACCGGGTTCCTGCTGGCTGGCCCGGTATCGGGTTACCTGTCGGACCGGTACGGCCCGCGCCCGTTCGCGACGGCCGGCCTGCTGGTCGCCGCCGGTGCCTTCATCGCGCTGCTGCTGCTTCCGGTCGACTTCCCGTACTGGGCGTTCGCACTGATCATCTTCGGCAACGGAATCGGCTCCGGGCTGTTCGCCTCACCGAACACCTCCGCGATCATGAGCAGTGTGCCGGCCCGGCATCGCGGATCCGCATCCGGCATGCGGGCCACCTTCCAGAACTCGGGCATGTCCCTGTCCATCGGCATCTTCTTCTCGCTGCTGATCATCGGGCTGGCCAGCAGCCTGCCCCGCACCCTCGCCCGTGGCCTGCACGCACAGGGGGTGCCGCTGGCGGCGGCTACCCAGATCAGCCACCTGCCGCCGGTCAGCACGGTGTTCGCGGCCCTGCTCGGCTACAACCCGGTGCAGCACCTGCTCGGCCCCTCCGGGGTGCTGGCATCGCTGCCCGCGGGCCGGGCCGCGGTGCTGACCGGGCACGAGTTCTTCCCGCTGCTGATCGCCGGGCCGTTCCATCACGGGCTGATCATCGTGTTCACCGCGGCGGCAGCCATGTCCCTGGTGGGGGCAGCGGTCTCGCTGCTGCGCGGCGGCCAGTTCTACTACGACGCGCCGGACGGGGCTGCCCCGGGCACGGCGGCCCCAGCCGCCGCCCCCGCACCGGAACCGGCGGCCGCCCCGGCACTGGCGCGCGGGCGCCGCTGACCGGCTGGCCCGGCACCCGCTGACACCTGTCGCGGCCGTGGCGTAGGCTTCAGCCGTGCCACGTTATGAGTACCGCTGCCGGGCCTGCGGGTCCACCTTCGAGCGCAGCCGGCCGATGGCGGAAGCCGCCGACCCGTGCCCGTGCCCGCAGGGTCACGACGACACGGTCAAGCTGCTGTCCACCGTTGCGGTCGGTGGCCGGGCCGAGGCGAGCGGGCAGGCCGGGCCCGGCCGCGGCGCCGGCGGCGGCTGCTGCGGGGGTGCCTGCGGCTGCGGCTGAGCAGGCACCACTCACTGGCGCTTCCCTGCTGACCGGCAGGGTCAGCTGTCCCGGGCCGGCTCGCCGTGTTCCGCGTTCGCCCGGCCGCGGCCCCAGTAGGCCTTGGCTGAGATCTGCCCGGCTGCCATCCTGCGGGCGGCCAGTGCCTCCCGCAGCGCCAGCACCACCCGGGCCTCCCCGGCCAGGTAGGCATGCCCGCGGCCGGGCGGCCGCCCGGCGGCGGTGACGGCGGCGACCAGCCGGGCGGGCTCACCCGCGGGCGCACCGTCCCTGGGCAGCCAGGTCAGTTCCGTGTCCGCGGCGGTGACCAGTTCCCGCTCATCCGCCGGCCCTGGCAGCTCCATGATCAGCAGTGCCCTGGTGCCGGCGGGCAGCGCGCCCGCCATGGCGAAGAACGCCGGCAGCGCCGACTCGTCGCCGGCGAACAGGTGCCAGTCCGCGGCTGGGTTGAGGAAGATCTTTCCCCGCGGGCCGATCCCCTCCACCTGGTCACCCGGCCGGGCGCTGGCGACCCAGCGCTCACCCGGGCCATCACTGTGCCGGACCACGTCAAGGGTGACCTGCCGCCGCACGCGGTCAAGGCCGGCGATCGTGTAACGGCGGCGGATGGGCCGGTCCCCGGCCACCCCGACCATCAGCATCAGATCCTGGCCTGGCTGGTACGCCAGGCCGGCCAGGTCCGGTGCGGTCAGCACCAGCCGCTGCATGGCCGGGCTGAGCCGGTCCGAGGACACCACTTCCAGCCGCATCCGGGTAGTGGCGGCGAGCGGGCCGGCCAGCACGGCGAACGGGTCATTGAGCGCCGGGGCGGAGTCAGTCACCGCATCACATTAGGGCATGCCGGCACCGGGCAACTCCCGCGCAACCGGACAAAATGAGCCGGCACCATGGCTAAGCTGAATCCTTACCAGATGACGGCTTGACCTGACCCGCGGAGGCTGGCTCGCAAGAATTCGTGCTCACCGGTGAAGACGGCCGGTCCTCAGTTGATGTGGTGCGGGCGGGGCTCGCGCCACGATTTTCTCTGGCCCTGAGCGGGCGGTCGCGGACACTCCGGCAGACCTGGCTGGACACCTTCGACTGGCGGCTGTACCAGGCCCGGTTCACGCTCGAGCACCGCACCGCCTCCGGGCTCAGTGACTACCTGCTCAGCAGCGGCAATGGCGAGCAGCTGACGGTCTCGGCCAGGTCGGTCCGCTGGCCCGGGATGGCCGGCGCGCTGCCGCCCGGCCCGCTGCGGGACCGGCTGGCGGGCCTGGCCTGGGTACGTGCGCTGCTGCCGGTTGCCCGGGCCACCAGCACCGTGCGCCAGCTGCGGGTGCTCAACGATGATCTCAAAACGATCGCGCTGCTGACGGTCAACCAGCTGGCCGTGCCGGGGCCGGGCGCTGCTCCCCCGCAGGCCCGGCTGCTGGTGACCGCGATCCGGGGTTACCAGGCACAGACCGGCTGGATCATCCGGGCGCTGACCGAAACAGCCGGCCTGGTCCCCGCGACGTGCTCGGCGCTGGAGACCGCTCTGGCGGCCGCCGGCCGCCGGCCAGGTGACTACACCGGGAAGGTTGACCTCCAGCTGACCGCGGCGATGCCCGCCCGCCGGGCGGTGACCGAGGTGCTGCTGCAGCTGGCTGACACCCTCCAGGCCAATGTGCCCGGCACCATCCGCGACACCGACACCGAGTTCCTGCACGACCTGCGGGTGGCCGTCCGCCGCACCCGGTCGGCACTCAAGCTGTGCGGCGATGCGCTCACCGCCGGCACGCAGCAGCGGTACGCCGGCGAGTTCAAGTGGCTGGGCGACATCACCACGCCGGTCCGCGACCTGGACGTCTACCTGCTCGGCTACGACCAGTCGGCGGACGGGCTGCTGGCGGCCACGGCGGCCGAGCTGGCGCCGTTCCATGCCCACCTGTGCCGCCAGCGCGAGACCGAGCGGGCCGCGCTGGTGCGCGCGCTGCGCAGCCGCCGGTTCGCCGGCCTCATGGCGGCCTGGCGCCGCGATCTCGGGAGCCAGGCCGCTCCCCGCCGGGGGCCGGCCGCCGGGCAGCTGGCGGCCGGGCGGATCCACCGCGCCTACCGGCGGGTGCTTGGGCCCGGGTCACGGATCGGGCCGGGTTCACCACCGGAGAGCCTGCACGACCTCCGCAAGCGCTGCAAGGAACTGCGCTACCTGCTGGAATTCTTCGCCTCCCTGCACGACCCGGCGATTCACCGGCAGGCCGTCCGGGACCTGAAGGGCCTGCAGGACTGTCTGGGTGAATACCAGGACTGCCAGGTGCAGCTGCACGAGCTGCGGATGTTCGCCGGCCAGATGAGGACCGACCGGCGGGTGCCCGCCACCGCGCTGCTGGCAATGGGCGAGCTGGCGGGCCAGCTCGGCCAGCGCGAAACGGAGGCCAGGAGCGAGTTCGCGGGCCGGTTCGCCGATTTCGCCAGCGCCGCCAACCAGCAGCGGTTCCAGGCGCTCACCGCGGGAGCGAGGGCATGAAGATCCTCGCCAGCTACAACATCAAGGGCGGGGTGGGCAAGACCGCCACCGCGGTCAACATCGCCCACCTGGCCGCCCGCGACGGCCGGCGGGTGCTGCTGTGGGATCTGGACCCACAGGCTGCCGCCAGCTTCCTGCTGCGGGTCCGGCCCCGGGTCAAGGGCGGCGGGGCAGCCCTGATCAAGGGCAGCCGGGACCTGGACGCGGCCATCAAGGGCACCGACTTCGAGCGGCTGGACCTGCTGCCCGCCGATTTCACCTACCGGAACCTGGACCTGATCCTGGACGCCACCAAGAAACCGACCCAGCGGCTGGCCCGGCTGCTGCGCCCGCTCGCCGCCGAGTACGATCTGGTCGTCCTCGACTGCCCGCCCGGCATCTCGCTGCTGTCGGAGAGCGTGCTGCACGCAGCCGATGTGCTGCTGGTGCCGCTCATCCCGACCACGCTGTCGGTGCGTACGCTCGACCAGCTGTCGGAATTCATCTCCGGCTTCAATGGGCACCGGCCGAAGGTGCTGGCGTTCTGCTCCATGATCGACCGCCGGAAACGGCTGCACCTGGAGATAGCCGAGCGGCTGCCCGCCGAGCGGCCCGATGTGGCACGGACGGTCATCCCGGCGCTGTCCCTGATCGAGCGGATGTCGGTGGAACGCGCCCCGGTGACCGCCTTCGCACCCCGCAGCACAGCAGCCCGCCAGTATGCGGCGCTGTGGGCGGAACTGGCCCAGCGGGGCCTGTGAAACACCAGCCGGCCAGATTCCCGCGGTCCGGCGTTTACCGGCGGTGCCCGGTGTGTGCTTTGTCGGCGAATCCTCAGCTATCTGTCGCCCCTCGGAGCATCCTGGTACGGAGGCAATAGCTAAGGGGAACGTGTGAGCCGCAGGGTGATCCGGCTGGAGATCCCGGTGTTCCCGGACCGGCGAATGTTCCGGGTGCACGATTCCACCGTGGACCCGGATGCGCCGGGCGGGCCGATGCCGCCGCTCGGCGCGCTCATCAGCGTGAACCGTGAGCAGATGTGGGTGGGCAGCCTCCAGGAGCACATCGGGGTGCGGCTGTTCCTGGAAGAATGGGACATGGCACCGCCACCGTTCGGGGAGAACTGGGAAGACGAGGCCAAAGCCGTTATCTACCTGCGCGGTGCGCTCAGTATTGACATGGGCTCGGCCGGCCGGGCGGTGGAGCGGCTGCAGCTGGCCGGCGGCGTCGGCAACTATGTCATCCGCGTCTTCGCCCGCAACCGGCGCGAGGTCGACCGCCTGTACACCGAGCTGTACGGGCGCGGGGTGGATCCGCTCAGTGACGAATTCCAGCAGGCGCGCACGGCGCTGGAAGGCCGCGAGCAGTACCTGCTGCAGCTGTGGCGGGAAGCCTGACGCTACCGGACCGGGGTTGCGGCCGGGACCGACGGCTGCGGGCTGGCCAGCCGCGGCGGGGACTGCCGGTGCGCCGCGCTCATGGCGGGATGCCGGGGCGCGGACGTCGACCGCCCGCCCGCGCCGCGGGCAGGCATGACCCGCAGCGGCAGCAGCGCATAGACGGCCAGCGATACCACCGTGATCGCGACCAGCACCGCACAGGACGCCAGCATCCGGATCCGGGGCGAGCGGAGCAGGGCACGCGGGCCAGGCGGGCCGAACGAAGCCAGCCTTGCCGCGAGAGCCGGCTCGGATTTGGCGAGTCGCTGCTCGATCTCGGCGAGGATGCGCTCCTCATCCATTGACAGCGCCACGGGCCACCTCCCCTCGGCCCCGCCGGGGTGAATGCACCTACTATCCCCAGCCGGTGAGATTTTAGCCATAGCCGGCTGACCGGCTCTGGGCCGAGCTTAGCTCGAACAGGTGTTTGACACTAGCGAACTGGTGTTCTAGTTTGCTGCTCGTGCGCTGGGATGCCATCCGGGTCTCCGGTGAGTCTGCCGCGCCCGCGCTGTTCGAGCGGGACGCGGTAGCCCGCACCTTCGACACCCCCGGCTTCCGCGGCATGACCTTCTTCGAAGTCCATGCCAGGTCCGTGATCAACCGGGTGCCCGCGGCTTCCCGGGTGCCGTTCCGCTGGACTATCAACCCCTACCGAGGCTGTTCTCACGCGTGCGCCTACTGCGTGGCTGGCGAGACGCCGGTGCTGATGGCCGACGGCCGCACCAGGCCAATCGCCGACCTGCAGGTGGGCGATGCCATCTACGGCACGGTGCGCCGCGGCTCCTACCGTCGGTATACGCGAACCACAGTGCTGGCTCACTGGCAGACGGTGAAACCTGCCTACCTGATCACGCTGGCGGACGGCACCAGCCTGGTCACCAGCGGGGATCACCGCTTCCTCAGCGACCGCGGCTGGAAATGGGTCACCGGCCGGGACCAGGGGGCATTGCGGCGACCGCATCTGACCACCGGAAACAAGCTGATGGGCGTGGGCGGCTTCGCGGAGCAGCCGAAGGATTCGGTCGATTATCGCCGCGGCTACCTGTGCGGGATGATCCGCAGCGACGGCAGCCTCGGTGCTTACTCCCACGATTACGGCAACAGCTATTCCTTCCGGCTGGCACTTGCCGATGCCGAGGCCCTCTACCGGGCAAGGGACTACCTGCTGGCGATGGGTGCCGGGACCGCCACGTACACGTTTTCGCAGGCCCGGGACTCGCGCCGGGAGATGATGGCGATCCGCACCGCGGCCCGCGATCAGGTCCGGTTCATCGAGCGGCTGATCGGCTGGCCCACGTCGCCCAGCCTGGACTGGCAGAAGGGCTTCCTAGCCGGGATCTTCGACGCCGAGGGCAGCTACAGCGGTGGCGCCCTGCGGATCAGCAACACCGGCCAGGAGATTATCCGCCGGGCCATCACCTGCCTGGCCGCACTGGGCTTCGCCGCGGTCATTGAGCCGGCCCGGCGGCCGAACGGCCTGCAGGTCATCCGGCTGCGCGGCGGGCTGCGGGAAGTGCTCCGGTTCTGCCACACCACCGACCCGGCGATCACCCGCAAGCGCACGATCGAGGGGGTGGCGATCAAAAGTAACGCGCCGCTCGGCGTGCTGTCCGTGCGGCCACTCGGGCTGGAGGTGCCGATGTTCGACATCACCACCGGCACCGGCGACTTCATCGCCGATGGCGTGATCAGCCACAACTGCTTCGCCCGGCAGTCGCATACCTACCTGGACCTCGACGCCGGGCATGACTTCGACTCCAAGATCGTGGTCAAGGTCAACGCGCCGGAGCGGGTCCGGGCCGAGCTGGCCGCGCCGGGCTGGCCGGGCGAGCACATCGCGATGGGCACCAACGTGGACTGCTACCAGCGCGCCGAGGGACGGTACCGGCTCATGCCGGGCATCCTGGCCGCGCTGCGCGACGCCGCCAACCCGTTCTCGATCCTGACCAAGGGCACGCTGATCCTGCGCGACATCGACCTGCTGGCGGAGGCGGCTGAGGTGACCGACGTGGGGCTGGCAGTCTCGGTCGGCAGCGTGGACCAGGACCTGTGGCGGCTGCTGGAGCCCGGCACCCCCAGCCCGCAGCGCCGGCTGCAGGTGTGTGCCGGGTTCACCGACCGCGGCCTGGGCTGCGCGGTGCTGATGGGGCCGGTGGTGCCGTACCTGTCCGACTCCCCCGCCCAGCTGGCCGCCACCGTGCGGCAGATCGCCGCCGCGGGCGCGGTCTCTGTCACCCCGATCGTGCTGCACCTGCGGCCCGGGGCGCGGGAATGGTTCGGCCGCTGGCTGCGCGAGCACCACCCGGATCTGGTCCCCCGCTACCGGGCGCTGTACCGGCAGGGCGCTTACGCCCCGCGGGCCTACCAGCAGCAGGTGGCTGAGCAGGTCCGCGAGCTGGCCCGGCAGTACCGGATCGGCCAGCAGGCGGGCAGCCAGCGCGCGGCCCGCGGGCGGCCACCGAAGACCCGGTTCACCGCTGCCACGGCCCGCCCGGCCGCCCCGGCTGCTGCTGCCCCAGTCCAGCTCACGCTGCTGTGACGGCCGGCCGCCACCGGGCCGCGGCCAGCCGGTCGTGGACCGGGCAGGCTGGAGTCTGGCCGGCGGCCGTCACCACTGCGCCCCCGTCTCGGCAGCGCCCGCTACCAGCCGGCCCGCCACCAGGTCAAACCGCTGCATGCCGGTGAGCGGCGGGGAGTAGGCGTGCACGCTGACGGCGGGCACGGCGGAGGAGTTCCGGACCTCGTGGATGTGCCACGGCCCGAACGACCGGGCGGCGCCGGCCGCCACGTACCGGCTCCGCCGCCACGGCCGGCCGCGCCGGGCCCCCCGCTCGGCCAGGCAGCCCTCGGCCACCGTGTACGCGCCGGCCGACCGGCCGTGGTCGTGGAAGCCGGTGTACTGCCCGGGTAGCCAGCTCAGCAGCCAGATCTCATGGTCGTCGCGCTGCTCCAGCAGCTGGTACCAGCGCCGGGCCGGGTCGTATCGGACCAGCGGCCGCCAGCTGGCCCGCTGGGCGGCCAGCTCCCGGACGATCTCCCGCAGGCTGGCCTGGCTGAGTGCGGTGCGCGGGCCGGCAGGTATCATCCTTTTATTACGATCGTCTTTATAGGAATTAGGCTCAGGGCGACCATAACACGGCGGCCCCGGCGGGCGCACGCAGGCTGGCGGGCCGCCACGCGGCCTCCCCCCTGGGGCCGCCCCGCGGCCGTGGCCACGTAAAGTTGGCAGGCGTGGGACACGGCCGCGGTCAGCAGAACCAGCTCACGGCGGATCGGCTGGCAGTGCGCAGTGTCGCGGTCGCCGATCCCGGCGACCTGCTGGCCCGGCTGCCCGGCCCGGCCGCGCTGGCCTGGATCCGGCACGGCGAGGGCATGGTGGGCTGGGGCGAAGCGGCCCGGGTGGTGCTGCCGGCCGGTGAGGACATGTTCACCGCAGGCGAGAAGTGGCTGCGTGAACTGTTCGACCGGGCCGATGTCGACGACCAGGTCGGGGTCCAGGGCTCGGGACCGGTGGCGTTCGGCAGCTTCACGTTTGACCCCACCAGCGACGGCTCGGTGCTGGTCGTCCCCGCCATGGTGCTTGGCCGCCGGGCCGGCCAGGGCTGGCTGACCAGCACCGGCGAACCGGCCACCGGCCTGCCCGTGCCCAGCCCACTCCGGCCACCGTCGGAGGTGCGCTGGCACGACGGCAGCCGGCCGGCCCCGGACTGGGAGCAGGCGGTCGCCATCGCCGTCAGCCGGATCAGGGCGGGCGGCCTGGGCAAGGTGGTGCTCTCCCGTGACTTGTATGCCACCACCTCGGCCGAGATCGACACAAGGGTGCTGCTCACCCGGCTGGCCGGCCGCTATCCCGGCTGTTACACCTTCGCCTGCGCCGGCCTGGTGGGCGCGACCCCGGAACTGCTGATCAGCCGCCAGGGCGCGGACGTCAGCTCGGTGGTGCTGGCCGGCACCATCCCGCGCGGCCGGGACGCCGCCGAGGACGCGGCGCTCGGTGCCAGCCTGCTCGCCTCGGCCAAGGACGTGTCGGAGCACGAGTACGCGGTGGCCGGGGTGCGGGCCACGCTGGCCCCGCTGTGTGAAACCCTGTCGGTCGATCCCCGTCCGTCCCTGCTGCAGCTGGCCAACGTGCAGCATCTGGCGACCCGGGTCAGCGGGCGGCTGGCCGGGTCCGCCGAGCAGTCCGTGCTGGCGCTGGTGGCCGCGCTGCATCCGACCGGTGCGGTGTGCGGCACCCCCACCGAGACGGCCATGGAGCTCATCCGCGAGCTGGAAGGCATGGACCGCGGCCGTTACGCCGGTCCGGTGGGATGGATGGACGCCCAGGGCAACGGGGAGTGGTGCATCGCGCTGCGGTGCGCCGAGATCGACGGGGCCCGGGCGCGGCTGTTCGCCGGCTGCGGCATCGTGGCCGGCTCGGACCCGGAGGCCGAGCTGGCCGAGGCGCAGACCAAGTTCCGGCCGATGCAGTTCGCCCTGGAGGGCTGACACCCAGCCGGAGCGGCTCAGCCGGCGGCCGCGGCGGCGGCAGTGCACGCGGCCTGCAGCCGCTGGCGCAGGGCAGTGCCCGCCGCCCGGCTGGTCCGGACCTCGAGCACCCGGACCCCATCGCCGGGCAGGCCCTGCCCGGCCAGCAGGCCGGGCAGCTCGGATGGCCGGCCCAGGGTGACTGCGGGCAGGCCGGCCGCCGCCGCCAGCCGGGTGACCTCGCCGCCGTGCGGGGTGCCGAACACCCGCTCGAACGGCCCGCTGAACGCGGCCGGCTCCAGCAGCGAGAAGATGCCGCCGCCGTCGTTGTTCGCCACCACCAGCAGCAGGCTGGGCCGCGGTTCCTGCGGCCCGGTGAACAGCCCCGGTGCGTCGTGCAGGAAAGCCAGATCTCCCAGCAGCGCGACCGCCGGCCCGCCGCCCGCCCGCTGGTGTGCCAGGGCCGCCCCGCAGGCGGACGAGACCAGGCCGTCGATGCCGCTCGCTCCCCGGCTCGCCACGACCGTGATCCCGGGCCTGGGCGCCATCTGCTGGTCCAGATCCCGGACCGGGAGGCTGGACGCGGCCCACAGCAGGGCGCCATCGGGCAGCGCGGCGGCCAGGTCCCGGGCCAGCCGGGGCTCGCTGGCGGTGTCATCGGCGGCCAGGATGGCGTCCGCCGCCGCCCGGGCAGCAGCATCGGCGGCCCGCCACGATGCCAGCCACGGCCGGTCCTCCCCGGGGCCCGGGGCGCCGGTCAGCCGGACCGCCCCGGCCACGTCGGTGGCGGTCCGGGCCGGGTCCGCCCACCGGCCGGGCCCCTGCGCCAGCACCACGTGCCGGGGCGGCGCACCCGACGGCGACCGGGCCGCCAGGTAGCCGAACTGGGGCCGGGACAGCCCCGGCCGGCCGGCCGACACGATCACCTCCGGCCGGTGTGCCGCCACGAACTCGGCCGAGCCGAGCAGGTACGGATAACCGCCGAGGGCGCACGGGCCGGACCGCACCCCCGACGATGGCTCGGCCAGCACCGGCCAGCCGGCCTCCGCTGCCAGCCGCAGCAGCGCGGCCGGGTCGGCGCACCCGTCCCCGCACACCACCACCCCCCGCTCGGTCCACGGCAGTTCCAGCGCGGCTGGGGGCGGCTGGCTGCCGAACCGTGTCCACCGGGCCCCGTCCGGGCGGCCGGTGAGCGGCTCTGGCCAGTCCGGGCCGGCCGGGTCCGGCACCAGCGGCTCCCGCAGCGGCAGGTTGAGATGCACCGGGCCGGGCCAGCCGCCCGCTTCCCCAGCCGCTACCGCCCAGGCCCGGCAGGCGAGCGACCGCCAGTACCCGGCCATGCCCGGGCGTGCCTCCGGCACGCCTACCTCGCAGAACCAGCGCACTGCATCCCCATACAGCTTGAGCTGGTCGATCGTCTGGTTGGCGCCGGTGCCACGTAGCTCCGGCGGCCGGTCGGCGGTCAGCACCAGCAGCGGCACACCGGCCTCGCTGGCCTCGATCACTGCCGGATGGAACTGCGCCGCGGCCGAGCCCGACGTGCACAGCAGCGCCACCGGCCGGCGGCTCACCTTGGCCAGGCCGAGCGCCAGGAACGCCGCCGACCGCTCGTCCACCCGCACGTGCAGCCGCAGCGGGCCGGCCGCGGCGCGCTCCCACAGCGCCATCGCCAGCGGCGCGCTGCGCGAGCCGGGTGCGATCACCGCCTCGGCCAGCCCGCACCGGGCCAGTTCGTCCGCCAGCACGGTGGCCAGCGCCGTCGCCGGGTTCACGGCTGGTCCAGGTACCCGGCGGCGGCGAGCACCCGCGCCCGCCACGGCGCCGGATCGGCTTCATGGGCCGCCAGCCGTTCCGCGGCCACCGCGGGCCGCCGGACCGGCAGCGTTCCCCCCGCCGCGGCCAGCGGCGCGCTGGTCACGTCCGCGGTGAGCAGGCTCATGGTGGCCAGCCCGCAGGCGTAGCCCAGTTCCGGCAGGGCGGCGGCCAGCGCCACCCCGGCGGCCAGCCCGACCGAGGTCTCGAGCGCGCTGGACACCACTACCGGCAGGCCGCACGCCGCGGCCACGGCCAGCGCGGCCCGCACCCCGCCCAGTGGCTGGGCCTTGAGCACGACGATGTCGGCGGCACCGGCCGCCCGCACCGCCAGCGGATCCTCGGCCCGCCGGATCGATTCGTCGGCGGCCACCGGCACGTCCACCCGCCGCCGCAGCCGCGCCAGTTCGCCCAGCGTGGCGCACGGCTGCTCGGCGTATTCCAGGCCGAACCGGCCGAGTTCCCGCAGCGCGCGCTCGGCCTGGTCCACCGACCAGGCACCGTTGGCGTCCACCCGGATCCGCCCGGCCGGGCCGAGCGCGTCCCGCACCGCCTCCACCCGCGCCACATCCGCCCCGGGTGGCTGGCCACGCTCGGCCACCTTGACCTTGGCGGTGCGGCAGCCCGACGCGGCCACGATGGCGTGTGCCTGCGCCGGGCCGACCGCGGGCACGGTCACGTTCACCGGCACCTGCGTGCGGGCCGGGGCGGGCCAGCCGGTGACCGCCGCTTCCAGCGCGCAGGCCAGCCAGCGGGCGCATTCGGCCGGGCCGTACTCGGCGAACGGGGAGAACTCACCCCAGCCCGCCGGGCCCTCGATCAGCGCGCCCTCCCGGACGGTGATACCGCGGAACCGGGTGGTCAT
>Ga0306924_10005092_pt1 | contig 12926 bp, 14 predicted proteins | sample sta12Can44000111_FD_203756 | JGI IMG/M metagenome (GOLD analysis project Ga0306924, IMG submission 203756) | Lab enrichment of tropical soil microbial communities from Luquillo Experimental Forest, Puerto Rico - statanox.12C.anox.44.000.111 (v2)... | ecosystem: Environmental > Terrestrial >... | reverse complement strand
GGTGCGATGCGGCGGGGGGTGCGATGCGGCGGGGGGTGCGATGCGGCGGGGGGTGCGATGCGGCGGGGGGTGCGATGCGGCGGGGGGTGCGATGCGGGAGGCCTTCGGGTACGGTCACCGGGACATCGCCGCCATCCTGGACCTGTCCGAGGCGAACTCCCGCCAGTTGCATCGCCGCGCCCGGCAGCGGCTGCCCGATTCACCGTCGCGGTTCCGCCCGGCGCGCGGGCAGTGGCGTGACCTGACCGACCGGTTCCTCACCGCGGCCCGCGACGGCGACCTGCCGGGCCTGGAACGGCTGCTGGCGGCCGACGTGACGGCCTAGACCGACGGCGGCGGTAAGGTCAGCGCGGCCTTGGCGACCAGATCACCGCCACCCGCGCCGTGGCCAACCCGGATAAGCTGGGGTTCGCGTCGCGGCAGGTGGCGCGGTTGTCACAACCGAGCCCGGTGACCGGTCCTTAGCTGCATGAGCGCGATCCTGGTGACGGGGGGGACCGGCACGCTGGGTCGGTCTCTGGTCCGGCTGCTGACCGGCCGGGGCGCGGCGGTGCGCGTGCTGAGCAGGCGCCCGCGGCCCGCACCCTCCCCGCCGTACGAGTGGTACACCGGCGACCTCCGGCGCGGCCGGGGCATCGAGGCGGCCGTGGCCGGCGCGGCCCGGACCCTGCTGGCCGCCGCGCGGCGGGCAGGCCGACCCGCACCTGGTCTACATCTCGATCGTCGGGATCGACCGGATCGGCGTGGGCTACTACCGCAGCAAACTGGAGACGGAGCGGCTGATCGCGGGCTCCGGGCTGCCGTGGACGGTACTGCGCGCCACCCAGTTCCACGATCTGATCGCGCGCGGCTGCGCGGCGCTGGCCCGCCTTCCGGTGTTGCCGGTCCCGGCCGCCACCAGCTTCCAGCCCGTCGACGCCGGTGAGGTGGCGGCGCGGCTGGCCGAACTGGCCGCCGAAGCGCCGGCCGGGCGGGTGCCTGACATGGCCGGCCCGAAGGTACGGACCGCCGCCGACCTCGCCGGCTGCTACCGGCGGACGACCGCCCGCCACCGCCGGGTGCAGCCGGTCTGGCTGCCCGGGCGGGGGGCCGCGGCCCTGCGCCGCGGCGACAATCTCGCGCCCGGCCGCGCCTGCGGCCGGGTCACGTTCGAGGAGTTCCTCGGCGGGCACCGGTGACGGGGCGAGCAGGTCCTGGCTGCGGGCGGGACTGGTGCTGCTCACCCTGCTGCAGGCCGTGACCGGCGGCTGGCAGTACTTCGCGCCCCTGGCGTTCTACCACCTCCCCACCGTCGACGCCGATCCCCCGTTCAACGAGCACCTGATGACCGACGTCGGCGGCCTGGGCCTGGCGCTGGCCGTGGTTCTCGGCGCCGCCGCGCTGCGGATGGAGCGCAGCCTGGTTCAGGCCGCGCTGGCCGGGTACCTCGTCTACTCGGTGTCCCACCTGGCCTTCCACCTCACCCACCTGGACCGGCTGCCGGCCACCGACGCGACGCTGCTGACCGCCGCGCTCGTCCTGCTGCCGGCGTTCGCGCTCGTCCTGCTGCTGATCGCCACGCGGTCCGCGGGACCGGAACTCCGGGTGAGCCGGCCGGCCCGGGGCTAGCATTGGTAGAACAGGTTTCAGTTCGTGTCGGTATGGCGCCGCGTACAGGGGGAGCTGGATGACCGCGACGGTCACCGATCTGCTGCTGGCCCGGGCCGGCGGTCCGCAGCCCGGGCTGCGCTTCGAGGACCGGCGGTGGAGCTGGCGGGAGCACGTCAGCGAGTGCGCGCGGTACGCGGCCGCGCTGCGCGCGCGGCGCGCGCCCGGCTTGCCGCTCCACGTCGGGCTGCTGGCCGACAACGTGCCGGAGTTCTCCTTCCTGCTCGGCGGGTGCGCGTTCGCGGGCGCGGTGCTCGTCGCGCTCAACCCGGTGCGCCGCGGGGCCGCGCTGGCCAGCGACGTGGCCCGCACCGATTGCCAGTACGTGCTCACCGATCCGCGCTACGCCCCGCTGCTGACCGAGGCGGACGTCCCGGTGCTGCCGCTCGACGGGCTCGAACGGCCCGGGGACGCCCCGCTCGACGTGGTGCCGACGGCGCCGGATGACCTGCTCATGCTGATCTTCACGTCGGGGACGAGCGGCGAGCCGAAGGCGGTCAGGTGCACCCACGGGAAGATCGCCGGCCCCGGGCGGGGGGTCGCCGGCCGGCTCGGGCTCACCGCCGCGGACACGGTGTACGTGTCCATGCCGATGTTCCACTCCAACGCGATCATGGCGGGCTGGGCGGTAGGCCTGGCCGCGGGCGCGGCGATCGCGCTGCGCCGCAGGTTCTCCGCCTCCGGGTTCCTCCCCGACGTGCGGGCCTTCGGCGCGACCTACGCCAACTACGTGGGCAAGCCGCTCAGCTACGTGCTGACCACGCCGGAGCGCGCCGACGACGCCGACAACCCGCTCCGCATCGCCTACGGCAACGAGGGCGCGCCGCGCGACCTCGCCAGGTTCGCCGGGCGGTTCGGCTGCACGGTGATAGACGGGTTCGGCTCGACCGAGGGTGGCGTGGCGATCAGCCGTACCCCCGATACCCCGCCGGGCGCGCTCGGCAAGCTGGCCGACGGGGTGGCCGTGCTCGACCCGGAGACCGGCCGCCGGTGCCCGCCGGCCAGCTTCAGCCCCGGTGGTGAGCTGCTCAACCCCGCCGAGGCCGTCGGCGAGCTGGTGAACACGCGCGGTCCCGGCCTGTTCGCCGGGTACTACCGTGACACCGAAGCGGACCAGAGCCGGATGCGCGACGGGATGTACTGGAGCGGCGACCTGGCCTACGCCGACTCCCGCGGGTTCTGCTGGTTCGCCGGACGGGCGGGTCAGTGGCTGCGGGTCGACGGGGAGAACCTGGGCACGGCGCCCATCGAGCGCGCCTTGCTGCGCCATCCCGCCGTCGCGGAGGCGGCGGTGTACGGCGTGCCCGACCCTGGCGGAGCCGGCGACCAGGTGATGGCCTGCATCGTGCTGCGCGCCGGGGTGTCGCTGACGCCCGCCGAGCTCGGCGCCTTCCTCGCCGCGCAGGGCGACCTCGGCCGCCGCCAGCACCCGCGCTTCGTCAGGGTCGCGAGCCAGATGCCGCGCACGGCCACGTTCAAGGTGCTCACCCGTCTGCTGGCCGCCGACCGGTGGAATACCAGCGACCCGGTGTGGTGGCGTCCCGACGGACGCTCCCCGGTGTACGTCCCGCTCGGCGCGGAGCAGACCGCCGCGCTCGACACCGGGATCCGGGGCGTCCGTTGATGACCTATCGCGTGTTCCCGCGCGTCACGCTGCCGACCGGGCGGCTGGTGCTGCGGCCGTTCGAGGCGGGTGACGCCGCCGACGTGCACGCCGTCTGGCACGACGAGGCCTACCTGCGCTTCGCCCCGGCCCGGTACCCGCACGCCGGAGCCGGCCTCGGCCAGGCGCTCGAGTGGTGCGCCCAGACGGCCGAGGAGCACCGCCGCGCGGGCAGGGGGGTGAGCTTCGCGGGCGCGGAACATGACACCGGCCGTCTCGCGTGCCACGTGGCGTTGTTCGGCACCGACTGGGACGCGATGATCACCGAGATCCACTACTGGACCGCCCCGTGGGCCCGGGGCCGCGGCTACGCCGCGGAAGCGGCCCGGGCGGTCGCCCGCTGGGCGCTGACCGAGCACGGGTTCGCCCGCATCACGCTGAGGACGGTCACCGGCAACACCGCCTCGCAGCGGGTGGCCCGGGCGGCGGGCTTCCGGCTCGAGGGCGTCATGCGCAACGCGGCCTGGTCCCTCGCGGGTCGCGGCGACATGGCCGTGTACAGCCTGATACCGCGGGACCTCGCCGAGGACGGGAACCCCTAGCCCGCCGACGGGGATCAGCCGGCCAGGACCTTCCAGGGCAGGATCGGCAGGTCGCGCACGCGCACGCGCACGGCGTCGTACACCGCGGCGGCGACCGCCGCATCGACCCCGGTGGCGCCGAGCTCGCCGATGCCCCGCGCCCCGATCAGGCTGGCCGCCTCGTCGTACTCGTCGGTGAACGAGACGTCGATGTCGGCCGGGATGTCGGCGCTGACCGGGACCGCCACGTTGGAGAGGTTCTTGGCCAGCCACCGCCCGTGCACCGGCTCCTGGTCGCTCTCCTCCATGGTCGCCTTGCCCCAGCCCCAGATGATGCCGCCGGTCATCTGCGCGCGGGCGGTGACCTGGTTGACGATCCGGCCGGCCGAGTAGACGCCGACCGCGCGGCGCAGCCGCAGCAGGCCGAAGTCGGGGTCCACGCCGACCTCGGTGAAGATCACGCCCCAGGTCCGCATCGCGTAGGGCGTGCCCTGGCCGTCCGCGTTGAACCCGCTGCCGCCGGGCAGGGCGAAGGTGCCCTCGCCGACGAGCTCGTCGATCCCGGCGCGATCGAGGGCCTCCAGGGGGTCGCGGCCGCCCTGACCAAGCTCGGCGAGCTGCTTGGTCACGTCGCGGGCGGCGGCGGCGATCGCGCTGCCGGTCCCCATGGTCGTCGACGAGCCGTAGGTGGGACCGGTCGTCGGCAGGTCGGTGTCGCCCCAGCGCATCTCGACCAGCTCCGGGGGGATACCGAGTTCCTCGGCGGCGATCTGGCTCAGCACGGTCTGCACGCCGGTCCCGATGTCGTGCACGTTGGCCTCGACCACGGCGCCGTCGCGGCGCAGCCGGACCCGGCCGGCGCCGGGAAACCGGAAGCTGCCCATCGAGCAGGTGGCCATGCCGTGCCCGATCACCCACGGGCCGTCCCGGCGCGGTCGCTCGTGCCGGGTGCGCCACCCGTAGCGGCGAGCCCCCTCCTCGTACGCCTCGCGCAGGCCGTTGGCCGACCACGGCCGGCCGTCGGTCGGCGAGGTCTCGGCGAAGTTGGCCAGCCGGACATCGAGCGGGTCCAGGCCCGCCGCGTCGGCCAGCTCGTTCATGGCGCTCTCCAGCGCCCACAACCCGGGCCCTTCGACCGGCGCCCGCATCGGCGTGGGCACGTTCAGGCTGACCCGCTCGACCAGCTGGCGCAGCCGGAGGGCCGGCACGGCGTACAGCGACTTGCTGGCCTCGGTGGCCGGCTCGACGTGCGTCTCGGCCAGGGCCGTGTTGTTGACCGCCTCGTGCTCGAGGCCGAGCAGCACGCCGTCGGCGGTCGCGGCAAGCCGGATCGTCTGCTCCATCCAGGGCTGGTAGCCCACGTTGCTGAACTGGTCCGGGCGCCGCAGGTGCAGCTTGACCGGCTGGCCGGCCACCCGGGCCGCCTCGGCCGCCAGGATCTCGTGCGGCCAGATGTAGCCCTTGGCACCGAACCCGCCGCCGGTATGCCGCGCCACCACGTGCACGTCCGCGGCGTCGAGGCCGAGCGCGGCGCTCAGCACCGGGATGACGGTCGAGCTCGCCTGTACCGAATCCCACAAGGTGAGCCGGTCGCCGTCCCACCGCGCGACCGTCCCCGACGTCTCCATCGTGTGGTGGTGCCGCGGGGCCTGCAGGTAGGTCTGCTCGATCCGGATCGCCGCGGCGGCTATCGCCTCGTCCACGTCGCCGCGCTCGAACACCACCGCGTCGTCACCCATCGCGGGCTCGCGGCGGCCGTGCCCGATCAGCACCGGCGTCCCGGGCTCGCAGTCGACGACCACGGCCGCCCGGCCCGCCTCGGCCGCCTCGATCGACTCGGCCAGGACGATGGCGACCGGCTGGCCCTCGTGGCGGATCACCTCGTCGGAGAACGGCATCGTGCGGACCGCGGCCGGCGGCGGCAGCTTGGGGAAGGACGGCAGGTCGGCGGCGGTCAGGACGGCGGTGACCCCGGGCAGGACCCGCGCCGCGGCCACGTCGAGGGCGCGCAGCCGCCCGGCCGCGACCGGCGCGCCGACGAGGACCGCGTGCAGGACCCCGTCCGGCCGGTGGTCGGCGGCGTAACGGGCCGCGCCGGTCAGCTTCAGCGGTCCCTCGACCCGGGTGGCGGTCACGCCGCGCCTCCCGCCGCCAACAGGGCCCGAACGGCCGCGTTTCGGGCCATGGTCACCTTGAATCCGTTCTGCGGCAGGGGGACGGCGTCGGCCATCGCCCGCTCGATGACCGGGAGGAGCGCCTCGCGGGTGAGCGGGGTGCCGGGCAGTTCCGCCTCCGCGGCGGTCAGCCGCCACGGCCGCTGGGCGACCGAGCCGAGCGCGACGCGCGCGGCCGCGATGCGCTGCTCGCCGGCGCCTGCGGCGCGGGGCCCGCCGGCGCCTTCGGCGAGCCGCACGTCCGCGGCGGCGGACACGATCGCGTACTCGTAGGAGGCCCGCTCGCGGACCTTGACGTAGGCCTGTCCGGCGGTGCTGACCGGCAGCCGGTAGCCGGTGATCAGCTCGTCCGCCCCGAGCCGGGTCTCGCGCATCGGTTCGCCGGCCGCGGCCGCCTCGCGCTGGGTCAGGTGGAACTCGCGCATCGGGATCGTCCGCGGCCCGGCCGGGCCCAGCACATCGGCCCGCGCGTCCAGCGCGGCGAGGGCGACCGCCGGGTCGGACGGCTGGACCGCGACGCAGTCCTGCGTCCAGCCGAAGATCGCCTGGCGCTCGTGCCGGCCGGCCAGCGACGCGCAGCCGCTGCCCGGATCGCGCTTGTTGCAGGGCCACGGCAGCGGCTCCTCGGCGCGGAAGTACGGGCAGCGGGTGCGCTGCAGCACGTTGCCGCCGATGGTGGCCCGGTTCCGCACCTGGGCCGAGGCCGCCTGCAGGCAGGCCGAGGCGAGCGCGCCGGCCAGCCGGGTGACGAGCGGGTGCTCGCCGACCTCGTTCAGCGTCGCGAGCGCGCCGATGCGCAGTTCGTCCCCGTCCCTGGCGATGCCGCGCAGTTCGTCAAGGCCGCCGATGTCGACCACGCGGTCCGCGGCGGCGATGCCCAGCCGGAACCAGTTGAGCAGCTCGGTGCCGCCCGCGATCACCGCTGTGCGCGGGGCGGCCAGCGTCCCCACCGCCGCCTCGGCCGTGCCCGCCCGCGCGTAGGCGAAGTCCCTCATCGTCCCGCCTCCTCGCGCGCGGCGGCCAGCACGGCCGCGGTGATCTGCGGATAGGCCGAGCACCGGCAGATGTTGCCGCTCATCCACTCCCGGACGCTGGCGTCATCCGTGGCGTGCCCCTCGGCGATGCAGGCCACCGCCGACATCAGCTGGCCCGGAGTGCAGTAGCCGCACTGGAACGCGTCGTGGTCGGCGAAGGCCCGCTGGACCGGGTGCAGTTCCCCACCCACCTCCCCTGCCCCCTTCATGCCAGCCAGGCCCTCCACGGTGGTGACCGACCGGCCCTCGCACTGCACGACCAGGGTCAGGCACCCGTTCATCCGGCGCCCGTCGACGAGCACGGTGCAGGTGCCGCAGGCGCCCTCGTTGCAGCCTTTCTTGGCGCCGGTCAGCCCGATATCGTCGCGCAGCCAGTCGAGCAGGGTGGTCCGGGGAGAAACCACGGTGGTCCGGGAGCGGGCGTTGAGCCGCAGCGTGACTTCTACGCGGCGGGCGAAGTCAAGCGTCATGCCTACTAGCCTGCCAGGTAGCGAACGGGGAAAGAGGGTCCGATCTTGCCGTATCCGGGGAGTTCGACGATCGAGTGGCCGGGCATGGTGTCCGTGTACGCCGTGCTCGGGCCGGACGCCAGCGTCACGACCACGGGCGCGCACCAGGTCGGCATCGACTTCAGCGGCCACCTCGGGCTGGTCCGCGAGGTCGAAGGCCGGGCCGAGCGGCACGACGCGCCGCCGGGAGCGGTCTACGTGACCGGCCGCAGCCCGATCACCTGGCTCGAGGTCAGCGACCCGACCGAGGCGCTGGAGATCTATCCGGACCTGGCCCTGGCCGAACGGCTGGCCGGGGGTCTCGGGGTGCCCTCCGAGGTGCGGCCGTCGTTCGCGGTGCGCGACGGGGTGGTGTTCGCCATCGCCGCCCGGCTGCGGCGGGCGCACCTGGCGACCGGGGCGCTCACCGACATCGAGGCCAGCATGCTCGCGCACCTGCTGGTCCGGCACCTGTTGTGCCGGTACGGCACGCGCCCCGCCCCGCGGCCGATCGGGGAGCTGCGCCCGGGAGCCGTCGACGTCGTGGCCGAGTACACCCGCGCGCACCTGGCTGACGAGATCACCCTGGACGCGCTGGCCGCAGCGGTCAACCTGAGCCCGTACCACTTCGCCCGGTCGTTCCGCGCGACGACCGGCATGACGCCGCACGTCTTCGTCACCGAGCACCGGCTGATGGTGGCGCGGGACCGGCTGCTCAGAGGCGACGCCAGCGTGCCGGGGATCGCCCTTTCCGTCGGGTTCTCGAACATCAGCCACTTCCGCAGGCTCTTCCGGCGACGCTTCGGTCAAACCCCGGCCGGCCTGCGCGGGGCGAATGCGGTCCGGGCCTGATGCTGGGACGATAGAGGCGTGGCGAGTGCCGAACCACTATGGCGGGCGATCGCGGTCTACCGGTTCGCCAGCATCGGCTACGCCATGCTGCTGGCCGTCATCAACCGCGCCGCCTACTCGCGGCCGGGCTGGGCGTGGGTGGTCATCGCCGTGATGACGGCGTGGACGGCCGCCACCACCGTGGCCTACGCCCGTCCGGAACGGCGCACCAGGCCGCTGCTGAGCGCCGACCTCGCGGTCACGGCCGGGCTGCTGCTGTCCACCGCGGCGCTGCAGTACCCGGCCGCCATGCGGCACGGGGTGATGCCGGTGACCGGGATCTGGGTGGCCGGGCCGGTCCTGGCCTGGGCGGTGCAGTACGGCCGGCGGGCGGGCGCGGGCGCCGCCCTGGTCATCTCCGGCTGCGACTTCCTGCTCCGCAGCGAGGCGATCACCGTGGTGCTCAACGGCGTGGTGCTCCTGCTGCTGGCCGGCGTGATCGTCGGCCACCTGGCCAGGCTGGCCGCCGAAGTGGAGGCGGAACGCCAGCACGTGGTGCAGGTCGAGGCGGCCAGCCGGGAACGGGAACGCCTGGCCCGCGACATCCACGATTCGGTGCTGCAGGTGCTGGCGATGGTGCAGCGGCGGGGCGCCGAGGCGGGCGGCGCGGCGGCCGAGCTCGGCCGGCTGGCCGGCCAGCAGGAGGCCGCGCTGCGTTCCCTGGTGGGGGGCATGGGGGACGGTGCGGCGGTGAGCCTGTCGGGGGACGTGGATCTCTGCGCGCTGGTCCTGCCCATCGCGTCGGATCAGGTGACGGTGTCGGCGCCGGCCCAGGCCGTTCGGCTGGAAAAGACGGCGGCCGGGGAGCTGGCCTCGGCGATCCGTGCGGCGCTGGACAACGTACGGCGGCATTGCGGGGAGCAGGCCCGCGCCTGGGTGCTGGTCGAGGACGAGCCGGGCCTGGTCACGGTGACGGTCAGGGACGACGGCCCCGGCATCCCGGCCGGGCGGCTGGCCGAGGCGGCGGCCGACGGGCGGCTCGGGGTCAGCCATTCCATCTGCGGCCGGCTACGTGACCTGGGCGGCTCCGCCACCATCAGGTCGGTGCCCGGCGAGGGCACCGAGGTGGAGCTGCGCCTGCCGCGCGCGGCCGGCCTGCCGGTAGCGCGGGCCCCGGGGGCGGGCTAGGGTGCGGAACGTGGGGCAGGACGCGCCGATCCGGGTCATGGTGGTGGATGACCATCCGATGTGGCGCGACGCGGTGGCGCGAGACCTGACCGAGGCCGGATGCGACGTCGTCGCCTCCGCCGCCGACGGCGCGCAGGCGCTGCGCGTGGCCGCCGCGGTCCGGCCGGACGTCGTCGTGCTCGACCTGCAACTGCCGGACATGTCCGGCGTCGAGGTGACGCAAGGCCTGCGCGCGGCCCATCCCGCGGTGCGCGTGCTGGTCCTGTCCGCCAGCGGCGAGCAGCAGGACGTGCTGGACGCGGTGAAGGCGGGCGCGGTGGGCTACCTGCTGAAGTCCGCGGCGCGCCCGGAGTTCCTCGACGCGGTGCGGCGCACGGCCGGCGGCGACGCGGTGTTCACCCCCGGGCTGGCCGCGCTCGTGCTCGGCGAGTTCCGGCGGCTGGCCGCCGGGCCGGCCGGTGCGGAGGCGGACGCGCCGCGGCTGACCGAACGGGAGACCGAGATCCTCCGCATGGTGGCGACCGGCCGGTCCTACAAGCAGATCGCCGCCCGGTTGACGCTGTCCCACCGCACCGTGCAGAACCACGTCCAGAACACGCTGGGCAAGCTGCACCTGCACAACCGGGTCGAGCTGGTCAGGTACGCCATCGAGCACGGCCTCACGGACGAGGCTGAGCCCTTATTAGCGGGGCTGGCTCGATTAGCGGGGCTGGCTCGCGGGGGACGTCCCTCGCACCCCCGATACAAGCTACTCATGAGTAGCTTAGGCACCCCGATTGAGTACGGGCGCCGATGCCGCGCGGCCCGGCCGACCCGGAGGCTGATGGCATCGGACTCTGGCTCGGGGAGATGCCATGACTGGATTTTCGGGCGGCGATGAACTGCGCAGGCACCTTGATCGCTGGGTTGCGGACGGGCTGATCGACGCTACGCAGGCGGCCCGGATCGAAGCGGCCGAGGCGCCGCCCGCGGCGCGGCAACCGGTCACCGTGTCGCGGGCGCCGCTGGTCGCCGAGGCGCTGGGCTACGCCGGCGGCGTGCTGGCTATCGCGGCCGGGATCTTCATGGTCAGGGACCTGTTGCCGGGGTTCCCGACCTGGGCCGAACTGGCCTTCGCCGCCGTCGCGTGGGTGGCCCTCGGCGTGGGCGGCGCGGCCGTGCGCACGACCAGCGACCCCGCCTTCAGGCGGCTGCGCAGCGTCCTGTGGCTGATGTCCACGGCGAGCCTGGCGGCGTTCACGGGCACGCTCGCCGCCCAGGTCTGGACGTTCAGCCCGGAGAACACGACTCTGGTCACGGCGGCGGCCGCCGCCGCCTACGGCGCGGTTCTCTGGGGGCGCACGCGGGCCGTGCTCCAGCACCTGGCGGTGTTCGGGAGCCTGGCCATCCTCGTGGGCACCGCCGTCTACCAGTTTGGTCCCGGCATCGAAGACTGGGGGCCGGGCCTGGCGATCTGGGCGCTGTCGGTGCTGTGGGGCGTGGCGGCGAGTCGCGGCTACCTCCCGCCGGGCGCTACCGGGTACGTCGCCGCCGGGATCGGCCTGCTGACCGGCGCCCAGCTCACCATGCAGGTGGCGGGCGGTCACGTGCTCGCCATCGGCACGGTCGCGGGCCTGCTCGCAGCCGGGGTGCTGCTGCGCCAGGCCTGGCTGGTGGCGCTGGGTGCCGTGGGCGTCCTGATCGTGATACCGCAGACCACGAGCCGGTACCTGCCGACGTCGGCCGCGGCACCGGTGGCGATCTTCGTGACCGGCGTGGTCCTGCTCGGTTCCGCGGTCTGGCTGGCGAGGCGGCGGAGGGGTTCCCGGTAAACGTTCACGCGCACGCCGCCGCGGGCGGCCGGTACGGCCTCAAGTCCTGGTACGCCGGTGGTGGCGCTGGTGACCGGTCCTCGTACTACCGCCGCCGGGCTGGCGGAGCCGGTACTAAACGCGCCAATCCGCGCCTGCCCCGGCTCCGAACAGGAGGCGTACCGCACGAACCACAGGAGGAGAGGAACCAGATGAGAAGCTCGTGGCCCGCATGGCACTTGCCGTCGCGGTTTGCCTGGAGGCACACGTGAGCTGGATTAGGCGCGTCGGCGCCATCATGACCGCGCTCGCGGCCCTCGCCATCGGCGCGGCCCAGCTTGGAGGCATGGGCGCGGATGCCCTCGCCGCCGTCCCCGGCGGGTCCGTGAGCGCCGGCGTCGGCAGCGCCAACGGTATCGTCGGCCTCTTCAACGCCGCCGCTTCCTAGACCGGAGACGCCTTGTTCGGCAGGCCGGCTTGAACCCGGAACGAGACTCGACGCTGCGAGGCCGACTCGGGCACGTCTTCTGGATCGGCGGCGGGAGCGGGGCGGGCAAGTCGACCATCGCCCGCCGCCTGGCGGCCCGGCACGGCCTGCGCCTGTACGCGACCGACGAGGTGATGCCGGATCACGCCCGCCGCAGCAGCGCCGCGGACAGCCCGTTGCTGGCCGGGTTCGCGGCCATGGACATGGACGAGCGGTGGGTCAGCCGGTCGCCGGAAACCATGCTCGAGACGTTCCACTGGTTCCGCGGGGAAGGCTTCGGGCTGATCGTCCAGGACCTTCTGCGCCTGCCGGACCGGCCCGGCGTGATCGCCGAGGGTTTCCGGCTGCTGCCGCGCCTGGTGCAGCCGCTCCTCGCCGTGCCCGGCCACGCGGTCTGGCTCTGCCCGACGCCCGGCTTCCGCCGGGCCGCGTTCGCCAGCCGGGGCTCGCTGCGGGAGATCGCCGGGACGACCAGCGATCCGGAGAAGGCCTTGCGCCACCTGCTCGAACGCGACCGGATGTTCACCGAACGCCTCGCCGAGGAAGCCGCGGGTCTCGGCCTGCGTGTCATCGAGGTGGACGCCACGATGTCCGAGGACGACCTGGCCCGGCAGGTGACGCAGGCGTTCGGGCTCTGACCCGGGCCCCGGCCGGGGCGCGCACCCGGCCGTCCCGCCGCCGCGCGGGGGCGCCGCGCGGGGGCGGCCCCGCGCGGAGCGCCGCCGCGCGGGGGCGCCACGGCCGACCGAAGCCGTCACACCGCCGCGAAATCGGACTTCCGTCACGTTCGCACCGCCCATACCAGCGCTGTTGGCGTGGATGGAGGAATCATGCGGTTGGCGCACGACGCGGGGCCGGCTTGTTGGTCACGGTGGTCGCCCGCGCCGGCGCGAGAGCGGGTTTCTTTCACTCTGGCACCACTCCTACCAGGCCATACGATGTGGATGCCACATCCACGTCGTATGAACAACATGGCGGGGACATCCACGTCGTATGACGCGGGGCGGGCCAGGGCGGCATGGGGCGGCTGGGCGGCATGGGGCGGCTGGGGCCGGTACGGAGGCCAGCCGGGGCCGTGCAGAGGCGGGCCCGGCCGCCGCGGG
>Ga0306924_10005091_pt1 | contig 12926 bp, 5 predicted proteins | sample sta12Can44000111_FD_203756 | JGI IMG/M metagenome (GOLD analysis project Ga0306924, IMG submission 203756) | Lab enrichment of tropical soil microbial communities from Luquillo Experimental Forest, Puerto Rico - statanox.12C.anox.44.000.111 (v2)... | ecosystem: Environmental > Terrestrial > Soil... | reverse complement strand
AATTCTCTTAAAATTTCCAACGCAGTCTCCACTTGCCCGGCCTCTGCATTCGCCACCGCGACCTGCATCGCCCAAAATGGTTCACAAAGGTAGCAGTCATTTTCGTGGAGCAATGTCCAGCCTTGGCGCATATCCGCGAGACCCTCCATCCCATTGCCCGCGCGCCACTTTGCCAAGCCGTTTAGGTAGGTGCCGGCGGCCAGATATAATGGCATCGCATGCTCACGAGCGAGAGCAAGGATCCTTTCTGTTTGTTGCAACATGGGAGGACGCGCCCCGTATAGTCCGTCGAAAACGGTCTTCTGGACGAGCGCATTGGCTTGAGCAAGTGCGCGCTTTTCTCCTGGGCTATTCACTGCCGCCCCGGCGAGCCGACGCGCTTGATCGATCCTCCCAAGCGGCCAAAGCACCAAAGCGAGGAATCTCAGGATCACTGACGGCAGGTCCAGTGTCGATGCCTTGAAGGTCGCTGGATTCGGTTCGGCGCTGTGGATCGTGAGTGCTTGCTCAAGATGCATTCTCGCGTTCAAATAGTTGCCCGCGAGCCAGCAGGTGACCCCGCTCGTCCAGTGTGCGACGATTGCTGCCACCGGCGATTCCGGGCGCCGTTTGGCCGCGCTCACTATTGCCTCTGCCAACTCGCGCATTGGCGCGATTTCGCCGTGAGTCAAACAGGCATTGAACAGGCCCGAATGGATCGGCGCCAGTTCAACCGGATCGTTGATGTCGGCCGCCAACTGTCGAGCCCGCGTCCATGCGGCCACCGTTTCGGGTGCGCTGTGGCCAAGGCTGCCGCGCAGGGCACGGCCATATGCGATTTGAAGATCGAGCCTGTTGATGGTGCGACGCCGCTCAACGGGCAGCTCATCGCTGATGGCGACCGCCTTGCCGAAATGTGCGATTGCTTCGGAATATGCGGAGCGTTTCAACGCTTGCTGGCCCGCTTTGCCCCACCACTCCAGGGCTACCTCGCTCAGCCCGGCTTCAGTGAAATGGTATGCCACGACTTCAGGCTCGGTCTCGGCAATAACTGGAAACTTGTCGCGCAGGACATCGCCGATCTGCTTATGGAGCAGTTGCCTGCGGCTCTTGAGCAAGCTCTCGTAGGCCGCTTCCTGAACAAGCGCATGTTTAAAGCTATAGCTAGCTTCCGGCGGTGTCCCCCGGCGCAACAAGAGCTCGGCCTCTTCCAGTTGCCCCAGTGCCGCGGTCAGCGACAGGTCATCGCGTCCCGCCACAGATCGAAGCAGTGTGTACGAGAAGTCGCGGCCGATGGCGGCTCCTACCTGTGCCACCTCCTTCACCGGCGCCAGCCGGTCGAGCCGCGCCATGAGCGAGTCCTGTAGGGTCGCGGGAATCGCGAGAGGCGGTAGCGGACTATCGACGCGATAGCGCCCGGCATTCTCCACGAGCAGCCCGGACTCCAGCACCATCTTGGTCAATTCCTCGACGAATAGCGGGATACCATCCGTCTTTTCGATGATCTGCGTCATCATTTCGCTCGGCAACTGGCGACCGACGGTCACCTGTTCGACCAGAGCGCGCGTATCCTGCCGGTTAAGCCGGTCGAGCCGTAGCAGGCTGACATTGACGAGACCCGCCCAAGGTGGCTCGAACTCGGGCCGAAACGTCATGAGCACGAGTATCGGCAGCCCCCTGATCCGATCCACCGTGAGGTCGAACAGCTCAAGCGTTGTGGCATCAGCCCAATGCATGTCCTCGCAGACAACCAGCACGGGTTGCTGCCGTGCCAGTCCCTCAAGCTGGTCGAGAAGGACGGCGAAGGTCTGTCGCCGCTGCTGCGCCGGACTCAAGCTGAGCGGCGGATAGCGTTCGCCGGTCGAGATCGAAAGAAGCGCGGCAATGAGCGGCGTCGCTTTAGCCACCTGCTGTGTTCCAAGCGCAAGCATTGTCTCAAGCTTGTCGAGCTTTTGCTCCGGCGTGTCCTGTGACCTGATGCCGGCGGCGCGCTCGAGCTGAGCGATGAAAGGATGAAGCGCACTGTTAGTGTGGTAGGGCGAGCACTGATACCGCACGCGGCGGTGCGACTCCACCGCGAGGCTCTCGGTGAGCGCTGCCACAATGCGCGATTTGCCGATCCCGGCCTCGCCCGAGATCAACACCACTTGGCCTTCGCCCTGCCACGCCAACTGCTTGCGCGAGAGCACGAATTCGATCTCTGCCTTGCGGCCGACAAATCCAATCGAGCGGGCCGCGCGAACCGCCTCGAAGCGGCTCTCGGATGCGGCTGCGCCTTCGACCGCCCAGACCGCGATGGGTTCGGAGATGCCCTTGACCTCGCGGCGGCCGAGGTTGCGAAAAGTGAACAAATCACCAAGCAGCCGGCGTGTCGAGGCAGCAACGACAACCACCCCCGGCTCCGCCAGGCTCTGGAGCCGGGCAGCGACGTTCGGCGTATCGCCGACCAATGCTTGCTCCTCTGACGCGCCGCCGCTGATGAGCTCGCCTACCACCACAAGCCCACTCGCGATCGCTATCCTCACCCCGACGCGCTCTTCCGCGCGCGTTTCGAGTTGCCCTATTGCGGCAATGATGTCGAGCCCCGCTCGCACTGCGCGCTCTGCGTCATCCTCGTGTGCGCGGGGATAGCCGAAATAGGCGAGTATTCCGTCGCCGACAAACCGCGCTATCATGCCGTCATAAGCGGTAATGACTCTCTCACAGGCGACCCGGTAGGCACGGATCACCTCCCACATGTCTTCAGGATCGAGGCGCGCCGAGAGGGCAGTGGAGCCCACCAGATCGCAGAACATGACGGTCAGGTGGCGTCGCTCGGCATCGTGCCGGCGAGCCGGTTCGGCGATTATTTCGGCTTGATTGAGTTCGGCGATCACACGCAGCATTTTGCGGCGATGGCCGAGAAGGACCCCGAGCCTATCGAAGTCCTCGTCCGTCAGTTCGGGAAGGACGCTAACATCGATCCCATTCTCGGCAAAACGCCGCGCGTATTGCCCAAGCCCAAGCTTCTCGAGCCAGTCCGCAATCTGCTGCATTGGCTCCACCGACTGCTGGTTGGCGGCTGGCCGAATTCGGGACCACGGCGAAAGAACGTTATCCCAATTTTTCTTTCAAGGATAGCTTGTCTTGATTAGCGGTATTCGGCCGCGGCTGGCCCTCGATCTTTGCCAAACTGGTGCACTAGCACCGGCTCTTGCTACCAAGCAGCGCATGGCATGAGAAGAACAACCGGATTGCAAAACGCGCCCGATTTCGGCAGCAAACATCGACCGGGCTTTTGCGACATTGCCGCAGCAAGAGATCCGGGCGCCGCTGGTAACCGCCGACGGTTTCTTTTTCGGTCTGCAGGACAAACTCGCGACCATAGCAGCACGTTACGCGCTGCCCACGTTCTATCCGCTGAGCGATTACGTTCTGGCACGAGATCTTATTAGCTATGGTGCCAATCTTAGTGAGTCATGGCGTCAGGCAGGAACCTACGTTGCAAGGATTGTCAAAGGCGCGAAGCCCTCTGACCTACCATCATGCAGCCGGAAAAATTCGAGCTTGTACTCAACTCCAAGACGGCCAAAGCCCGGCGGCTTCAAATTCCACCGAAGCTGCTCGCGCTCGCCGACAAGGTGGTCGAGTAAACGAGCAGTTTAGCAGGATGCCGGATTCGCAATCCGAATTAGCCCCGGCGCGCGGATAGACGCGGCACGCCTCAACTGATTGATGCTGGAGTGACAAATTCGATCGGACCAGATTTTCAACTTCAAATAAAGGCGCAGAGCAAGTCGTCGATTATCGGTCACCTGATATGGAATTCGTCCAGTCAATTCGGCCCTTATAGACGCCAACTCTAATACGCTTTTTTGTTACCTCACATTCTTCAAAGGTCCGCCAAGCTTTGTGACGATTCCTATATTTTCGTTGCGAGCAAACCGAAAAAGACCTTTCCGGGAGGGGTAATCCATGGCCGCACTCGATTTGACCGGCTACAAGCTCACCTTCGATGATGAATTCAATAACCTTAGCGTCTCGCAAACCGGAGCGGGAACGACGTGGGCCGACATACGATCGGAGTGGCGCTTCGATGCCAACTCCGACATCGGCTTTGGAAACTCCTCATTCCTCGATGCAGCATCGGGCTACAATCCGTTCAGCGTTCAAAACGGTGTGCTCTCTATCACTGCTGAGCCTAATCCCACTCAGTATGGTTACCCGGGTAGTTGGGCATCGGGTCTGATCACCACGCAGGGCAACTTTTCGCAAGAGTATGGATACTTTGAAATACGCGCGAATTTTTCCAGCCTCCCGGGTGCCTGGGATGCGTTCTGGCTGCTGCCGGACAAGCAAACCCCTGACCCAAACAATGCCGGTAGATGGCAGGAACTGGACGTCGTGGAGCACTACGGCAGTTTCCCCCAAGGGGTCTACACCCACGTTCACACGACTGACGCCGCGCCGAATGTGAACTGGCAGCAAAATCTTCAGGTTTATAGTGAGCTTGCTCAGCCTGGTGGCTATCACACCTACGGTATGGACTGGGAGCCTAACACGCTCACCTTCTATGTCGACGGACAGGAGACGGGATCAATTCCTACGCCCAGCGACATGCATAGCCCAATGTATATGCTGGCCGACCTGGCAATTCAGACTTCGCAGAACCCGGCCAACGCGCCGATCACTTCTTACATCGACTATATCCGCGCATACGCTTCACCCAACACTATCCCCGGCGTCGACAATCTTGTCGGCCAAGGCGGCACTGCAGCGGCAGGTGGCGCGACCGATGCAGGAGCCTTGCGGACAAACCGGAGCTACTCCTGCAGTTACGGCCGGCGGCGATTCAGGTACCGGCACGGTCACGCCGCCGCCTCCAACAACCGGGACGGGTGTACAAACCGGAGGCGATACAGGAACTCCTCCAAATTTGGCAGCCGGGGGCGATTCAGGTGGCGGCACGGTCACGCCGCCGCCTTCAACTGGGACGGGTGTACAAACCGGAGGCGATACAGGAACTCCTCCAATTTTGGCAGCCGGGGTCGATTCAGGTGGCGGCACGGTCACGCCGCCGCCTCCAACCGGGACGGGTGGACAAACCGGACCCGATACAGGAGTTCCTCCAATTGTGGCAGCGGGCGATGATGCTGGTGCCGGCACAGTCATGCCGCCTCCGACCGGGACGGGTGGACAAACCGTAGCCGATACAGGCACTTCTCCAGTCACGGCAGGCGGGGGCCATTCAGGTCCTAGCACCGTCACTGCACCCCCAACCGACGCTGGCGGGCACGCCGGAGCGGATATAGTAACTCCTCCTATTCTGGCAGCCGGGACAGATCTGGGTGCCGGCGCAGACGCGCCCGCCCTAACCATGGCTACCTTGCCGACGACCGTGCGTGACAATGCGCTCGCGCTTTCGACCGATCTGGCTCAGGCGGGCGTCGTATTCAATGATGCGACGCGTCTGCTCGAAGGAGGATTGTGGAGCACGCCGGCCGACAGTAACAATCAGGTTGCCTATCTCGGCATGTTCACAACCGATATCCACGCTGTGCTCAATGACATCAACGCGGCGCTCGCCAATCCGAACGGCGTCACTGTGTCCGGCAATGCCTACACGCTATCTGCAACCGATACGGCCGTCCTCCAGCAGGTACAGGGTCAGTTGCAGACGTTGCTAACGGAAGCCCCGCAGTCGATCGGCAATAGCAATAATGCGATCACGGCGCAGGAACTGATCCACACCACCCAGACAGCGATCCTCAACGAGATCAACAACGACGGCGCCCTCGCAACGGCGCTAGCCGCCAATCCCTATCCAACCGGTACCGGCGCGAACAATGTCGGTTTCGAGGCTTTGCCGATAGGCGCGGATGATGCGGCCTCGCTCGCCGCTGCTTCTGCACCCGGGGCGACGTTGGCGCAGATCGGCTCGGTCTTCAATGCCGCTGCCGATCTCGCCGTTGGCGGGCTCAACGCAACCAATCTGGGTCAATTCGACGCCGATATGAAAGCGATTGCGGCTGGCTTGACCAATCTGGTCAACAATCCGACCGCGCTCAACGCGATTGAATTCGGCGAGGTCGGCACCGATCCCGCGCTGACGACCATTCACCTTCAAACCGTGCTCAATCAGATCAATCTGCAAATCAATGATTTTGATGCGAAGTACGCGACGGATCCCAACGTCGCCGCACGCTCGACCAACGACAACCTGCTCGACATTATCGATATCGTGCAGAATGACACGGCGCTCAACACGGCGGCCGGTGGCCACGGCAATCCCGGCACGGTCGGCGGCTTTGCCGAATTTCCGGCCTATCTGAACGGTGCTGATGGGCCGAACGCTCATGGCGGAACCATCACGCAATTCCAGGACGATCAGGCGCAGACCAATTTCTGGGCCAAGTTCATCGCCGAAGCCAACGTCATCAACAATCAGCTCGACAATGTCGCGGCGGGCAACAACACCACGGCGGGAGAGCTGCAGGCTCTTATCACCGAAATCCAGAACTACAATAGCTTCGGCGCCGCGTTCGACCACAGCCAGGGCGGCGTGTTTGGCGCTCGCTTCGACAACGAGCTTCTGGGCGGCACGCTGCTCACCGACACCAATGCTGCCGTTCAGGGCCTCCAGGGAATCATGGGTGGCGACACCGGTGCGGCGCTGGCGGCGGACCAGGCTCAAATCCAACCGCTGGTATGGGCTTTGTTGCTGACGCCAACGACGTCTCCGGCAACAACATTCCGCTTGGCGGCGGATCATATGTCGGCACGTCTACGACGGTGGCGGGAGCAACCTCGGTCGCCGGTGTCGCGCAAGGCACGATCCCGGCCGATGGCACGGCCACAGGAGCAGCAGGCACTCCCGTTGCCCAGACCGGCGTCCAAACCGATGGACAGGTCGGCCAAGTAGGTCAAGTTGCTCAAGGCGGGGGAGGCGGGCAGGATGATCCAAGCGGTGGACAAGTCGCCATCAAGGGCAATGGCGGCGGTCACCACTGCTGTGGATCCGGCGCCACAGACCCGAATGGTTCACACCAAGACGCCAGTAACGGTACGCCTGTCGCGTCGGCAGGGCACAGCGGCATGTCCAATGATATCGCAACGCTGCTCCAGGCTCTGCAGCAAGGGAATACCAACGCGGTCAACGACGCAGTGGGCGCATTGGGGGCCGATGTTCACTCGGCTAGCGCCGGCGAGATCACAAATCTCGTCCATAATCTTCGCTTCGACCACATGTGGCATCACGCCTGATCTTATCGACGCGCGAAGTGGGGAGGTGGGAGAAATTTCTGGTGCTGTCGCAACCCCCAAAAAGCAGGGGCCGAGCTGGTCAGCTCAAGGCCCTTGTGACGGCAGGCTCACCGCTCGGTCCTACTTCGCCAGAGTTTCCCATCTCAGCCCTGCCTCGAGCCAGAAATGCATGTCGCAGCAACTGTGTTTTCGCGGGCGTGCTCCGGCTGACCGATGCGGTCGTAGAGCTTCCCCAGGCCGAAACGGCAGTGGGCGACAAGCGGACGCATGCCGTGCAGTTCGGCGAGAGCAAGAGCCTGCTGGTAGTGACCTGCGCCGCATTCGGCATCGAACTGGTCTGGATGGGTTGCTAAATCGCCAAGAAGTCGGAGCGCATGGGCTCTGAAGCCGGGTTGGTGGTGAGCGGATTCAACCGAGAGATATCCGAGGCGTTGCGCCTCGTCGAGCCGGCCGAGCAGCAGGCAAGCGCGTCCCAACGCCTGGTAGGCCCAACTGCAATGACCAGCGATTCCGCTCGCCGCATGAAGCTCCAGGAGCCGCTCACCCTCTCGCACCCGGTTCAATGCTTCTTCGGTCTCGCCGGCCTGCGCCAGCACCCAGGCGGAGGAAGCGACCGCCCAAGGAAGAAGCATAGCGACGTTCAAAGTCCCAGGTACGCTCATCCAGTGGTCGACGAGTGAGCGCGCCTCGACCCAGTCGCCTTTTGAAAGATCGAGGATACTCGCGGCCAAGTGGGCCCAACCGATGGTGTGTGCATGTTGCGTTTGTTCAGCCAGTTGGATCGCCTCTGCCTTGTACTTCGTCGCCTCAGCGAACTTGCCTAGCTCGGCGAGGCTCATAATCAGCCATGCGCGACCGAAGACTGACGGCGGCAAGGCCAAACCGAAAAATTCGTGGCCCCATTCGGCGGGAACTGCGGGGAGAACCTCGGCTGTTATCTCGACCACGCGCTCGTACTCGCCGCGATAGTAGTACGCTTCCTCGAGACAGCTCGTTGCGACGACGCCAAGCCGCAAGTCCTCACGACGCTTGGCGATCTCCAGGGCACGGATCCCGGTCACGACTGCTTCGTCCAGTTCGTCCAGCGTTGCAAGGACGGTCGTCATGAAACTGCAGACTTGGCCACGGCGATGATCGTCCTTCAACCGTTCGGCGAGGGCCTCGGCTTCGCGAAGTTGGTTGAGCATCTGCCGGACTTCACCAAGCTGGCGAAGCACAGGCCGCAACTCGAGCCGGATCTCGAAGGCGCTCTCCAATGCGGCCTCGTCTTCTTGCAGTGAGTTTAGAAATCCCAGCGCCTGCTCGAAGCAAGCCCGAGCTTCCGGGAGCGCCGACCGAACGACCGCCTTCGCTCCAGCTTGCCGCAAATAGCGCACGGCCTTTTCTTGCTGCTCGCCCCGAACGGCGTGATGCGCGAGCCGCTCGACCTGCTCGCCCAGTCTATCGGCGTAAAGCTTTTCTATGCCTTCCACAACGCGTGCGTGGATCTCGCGGCGACGCTCGTGAAGCACCCCACTATAGGTGACGTCGTGGGTGAGGGGGTGCTTGAACGTGTACTCGAGGTCGGGAAAGAGCTGTGTCGGGTAGAGGAATTCTGCGGCCTCGAGATCGTCGAGCAGACCGCGAAGCTCGTTGTCCTTCAGTCCGCAGATTTCATGCAGCAACGTAAATGGGATGTTGGGTCCAATTACCGCCGCCTCTTCCAGCAGGCGCTTGTCGGCAGCGGGCAGGGCGTCGATGCGGGCGGCAAGGACCGCACGTACAGTGGGCGGAACCTCGGTGCTGGAGAACGGCCTGGCAAGTCGATAGCCACCGGCTTCGCCCTTAATCACATCAGTATCGATCAGCGATCGCACAATCTCTTCGACGAAAAACGGATTCCCGTTGGCGCGCTCCGCCAGGAAGTGCTTCAACTTGTCCAGGCTTGGGTCGGAGCCCAACAGGACTTGAAGGAATTCCGTAAGGCCATCGCTGGCAAGAGGACCCAAATGTAGCTCGTGATGATTTGGCCGGTTCCTCCATTGGTTCCTGTACTCGGGGCGATAGCAAACCACCAGGAGCAAACGACTATCCTGTGTGGCTACGACCAGCTCGTTTAGGAGACCGAGGGAGAGCGAGTCGTTCCATTGAAGTTCTTCGAAGACCGCGACGACCGGCTGCACGCGACTCTCGCGCAACAACAGGCTGACGACTGCCTGATACGTACACTGCCGGTGCTGGATGAGGTCCAGAGATCGGAACGGATGGTGCTCTTCGAGCGAATCGAGAAGATCCAGCACTGGCAGAATGGCATCTTGCAGCGATTGGTCGAGCCTTAAAATTTTTTCTGTCACTTTCTCGCGGATAGATCGCGTGCTGTCATCGGCATTTATCTTGAAATAGTCTCTAAGCAGTTCGATGACCGGCAGGTAGGGCATTGCGCGACCGTAGGGAGCGGACCTTGATTCCAAAACCAGCCATTCGGCAGTGTGGGTCGAATGAACGAATTCGTGCACCAAGCGCGACTTGCCAACTCCCGCTTCGCCGACAATCGCCACGACCTGGCCCAGACCACGGCCGGCAAGGTGCTGCACGCGGTGGAGTTGCTCCAGATCGAGCTCGCGCCCAACAAAGCGCGTGAGGCCGCGTCCGGCGGCGACCTGCAGGCGAGTTCGCATCGCGCCGGCGCCTGTCACCTCGTAGAGTTGCACCGGCTCGGTCAATCCCCTCACGGGCATGGGGCCGAGTGGCTTCATCGCGATGTAGCCTTCCGCCAATTGGAAAGTTGCGGCCGTCGTAAGTATCGAGCCGGCCTTTGCCATCTGTTCCATGCGAGCCGCCAAATTCGCTGTTTGGCCAACTACGGTATAATCCATGTGCAGATCGTTATAGACGACGATCTCGCCCGAGTTGACGCCGACTCGAATTTCCACCGCCAGCCCATGAGACCGATGTATCTCGTCTGAATATCGCGTGATTGTGTCTTGCATTCTGAGCGCCGCATAACAGGCGCGCACGGCATGATCCTCGTGGGCGATCGGCGCGCCGAAGAGGGCCATGATCCCGTCGCCCATGACCCTGTTCACAGTGCCCTCGTAGCGGTGGACTGCCTCAATCATGGAATCGATCACGGGATCGAAAAGCTTTTGCGCGGCCTCGGGGTCGCGGCCAGCAAAGAGCTCCATCGATCCCTTGATATCGGCGAAAAGAACGGTGACCTGCTTGCGCTCGCCCTCGATGCCGACCCCAGCGCTCGGGATCTGGCCGGCCAGGTGCTGAGGCGTGTAACTCCTCGGCGCGGCGAAGCGGGGTTTGTCCACAACAGGCTTTACGGGATAGCCGCACTCGGCGCAGAACTTCGCCGTTGTTGGCACCGGGCGTCCACACCTGGCGCAAGCTCGCGCCAGCTCGGCTGCACACTGGTCGCAGAACTTCGCCTCGACAGTGTTTTCGTGGCCGCACCTTGGACACTTCATTGCGGGCTCTTGAGCAAATCGCAAGCCGAACGCTTTATAAGAGTAGCGTCGCGAACGATCGGTAACAAGCCCGATGTTCCTCTCAACGAGCCCCGCTCCCGGATGTTGAGATGCCCAAAAAACGTGTCCGGTTTCTAGGGCAACCCGGACTTGGGGCGAGGCGAAGGCTGAGGGCCAGCGGCCACACCTGCCGCATCAGCAGACAAAATAACTGTTGGGGGCTAAGTCAGATCAATCACTTAGCTTCGTGGTGTTGCGCTGGTGTTGCTTTCAGGACCCTAACAGCCTTGCTTGGACGTTTTCAGCGGCTCGTTGATCGGCTTCAGCGTCAGAGAACAGGTGTCCATAGACGTCGAACGTGAGCTTGATGGAGCTATGACCCATCAAGCGCTGTATTTGTTTCGGATTGTAGCCGTTCTCGATCCACAGCGATGCGCATGCGTGACGCAGTGAATGCATTCCATATTCGGCGGCATCGATGCCAGCGGCCTTCAGGATCGGCTGCAGGCCCCGCGTAAGCATGTTGGAATGGCTTTCGACTTTGCCCTGCAAGTTCGGGAACGCGAGTCCCTGATCGCCCTTGGGGCACTGGAGATGCCATTCACGAAGCGTGTTGATGACGATGGGCGGGCAGGGGATCGAGCGATATGCGGCCTTTGACTTGAGCTTGCCAATGCGGTGACAGGCATCGGCGCGTTGAGTAAGGTTGAGTTGCTTGGCTTCGAAATCGATATCCGCCCAACGAAGGCCGCGCAGTTCGCTTGCGCGAAGGCCACATAAGATCGCGACCAGGATAACCGGACGCCAGCGGCCACTTGCGGCGTTGATGATGGCCTGCAGCTCGGCTTTGCTGGGGATAACCGGACGGGGGTCCTCACGGTTGGGCAAGTCCAGTCCGACGCCCGCAGTAGGGGACGTGTTTGCGAGTCCGCGCCGTCGGGCCTCTTTGAAGATGCCGCCGAGCGAGCGAACGACGCGCTTTATCATTTCTGCCGACCGACCGGCCTCGCGCAATTCGTCGGCAAAGCCGTTCACGGCGGGAACAGTTATTTCGGAGAGTTTTTTAGCACCGATGAAGGGGACGATATGAAGATCAACGTGCTCTTCATATCCCTTCACGGTCATGGGCTCTAAGCCCTTTTCGTTACAGCGTTTAATCCAGAGCCCTGCAGCGTCTTTGACGGTGGGCGATACGCTGCCGGGAGTATGAATGCCGCGGGCGACATCGTGGCGCACATCGACCAACCACGCTTCGGCGTCGGCCTTGCGCTCGAACAGCTTGAAGCGACGTTCGCCAGCTCCATCGACATATCCGGCCTGCCAACGGGTGAGACCGGATGGAAGCTTGCGCTTACGGACCCTAGCCATGAGATACCCCCAGAAATCGGTGATGGTCGCGAAAAGCATTTGACGCCATGCCGGAACCCTTTGTAAAGGACTAAGTGCGGGTTACGCACTTGTTAGGGCCATCATCCTTGGAAGCCACGTTTACGCTTCGTGATCTGACGACAGCAACCGGTGCGAAGCCCCGGTCACTTCAGCTTTGGGCAGATGCCGGAGTGATCAGGCCGAAGAGGGGGACCAACCATGCCGGGACCGGCACACATAGAGTATTCTCGCGTTCTGAAGCCATCATTGGCTGCATTGTTAATGCGTTCGCGCAGCATCAAATCGCTATCGGTGAACTGCTCAACATTTCGGGAAGGGTCCGTGCGGCCCTAAGCCCAACCTCTGAAGGGGGCGAGTCGGGCTCTAATAAAAGAGCGGCGGTTATTGAGGCGGCGATCAATGGGGATGGGAGCTGGTTGCTCGTATACGAAAGCTGGAAGGAAGAAGGAAGGGGCGACGAAGATATGCATTATTCTGTGACCGCCGTTCAGGCCGATAAGCACGGCCGCATGTCAGTCCCCGCGCATCTTGCCCATCCCGACGGTTTTGCGGTCGTCATTTGTCTAGCCAGATATCTGTACGGGCTAGACCAATTTGCGACCAAAAATCGGTTGCCACCTTAAGTGTATTTTTTTGAGTCAGTAAATGCGTAACTCGTACTTAGCACTAGAAGGGAAAGGACAAATGGAAAATATCGCAGACGACCTCTTACAGGGGATGACGGAAATCAGCCGCTTCATCAAAGCTACCGAGCGGCGCGGGTTCTACCTTGCGGAAAATGGACTTCTTCCCGGCGTGTTCAAGCAGGGCAATCGCTGGGTTGGTCTCAAGAGCAAAATTCGAGAGGGCTACAATCGGCTC
>Ga0306924_10005090_pt1 | contig 12926 bp, 16 predicted proteins | sample sta12Can44000111_FD_203756 | JGI IMG/M metagenome (GOLD analysis project Ga0306924, IMG submission 203756) | Lab enrichment of tropical soil microbial communities from Luquillo Experimental Forest, Puerto Rico - statanox.12C.anox.44.000.111 (v2)... | ecosystem: Environmental > Terrestrial >... | reverse complement strand
AAGTTCATGAAAAACAGTGATAAAGGTTGAACAAAGTTCATGAAAAACAGTGATAAAGGTTGAACAAAGTTCATGAAAAACAGTGATAAAGGTTGAACAAAGTTCATGAAAAACAGTGATAAAGGTTGAACAAAGTTATAACATCTCTTCATTGAGATGTTATATGTAAGTATAGAACAAACATGAAGGAATTTTTGGATCTTCAATGAATGTTTTTCATGAACTTCATAGGTTGGCGCAGGAACAAGTTCCTGCTCCGAAGGAAGGCTGAAGCCTTCCGTCTATATAATTTTTTCATGATTCCTTGAGTTTTTATATAAAAACCCCAAGGAGTCTGAATCTATAAGCTTTAGGTTTACATGAAAATTAATTAATGAAGGTCTTAAAACGTGTTAAGAAATATTATGTATCGTATTATCACGGTGATAGTATAATAACCTGCTTTTTGTTACGATAACACATGAAATTTCATGATCTTTGTTACCTATAAGCTCTATAAACTTTAAAGAAGTTTAGAGGAACCTTTGAAGCATAGAAAATCATCATGATAGCTCTTTACGCTTCGCTATTGCTCCGAAGAGATAACTTAATCATCTCGTTCCTACATATAACATCGCTTCGAAGCGATGTTATAACTTTATTTATAGAATGTGATGTTGATTGTAACAACATGCAAGGAAGGAATCATCTGTTTTCTCCTTCATTTCAGCTCTAGGTTTGACATATTGTTTAAGTAATGCATGTATTTTAATGGGTTTCTTTGTATCGGATATAATTATGTTTGGTATCATAACTTCCTCCGTTGGTTCCTCCTCTTCGGATTCTTCTTGTACAATAAGATGATCTAAAGATCCCAAAACTAAGGAATCATCAGCTCTTCTACAGTGAAATCTAACGGTTCCATTAGCTCCAACCGATAAGAAGGGATTTTCATTGTCATGGTAACGTTGACATATAACACACTTATATCTTTGCTTCTTAGTTAAGGAAACGATGCCAGTAGTATAGTCTCTAACCGTGAAGTAATTCTTTATAGCTAAGGAGTTTGGGGCAAAACCCATCTTACGTGATAAAAGTTCTAGCATGAGTTGAGCATCATTCTTAGTGAGTTTAGTATCTCTTTCGGCATATTTCTTAGAAGTTAATGTATCACAGGTATGAATGGAACCATCAGTATCAATGATAAAGCTTTCAGTTGGATCAATGAAAACTGGAAGGATATGACAACCTGTAGTGTTAGAGATGAGAGAAGCCAAAAGTTCATCTATCTCTAGCTCAAACTTAGGGTAAGTGTAGCTAGATTCTTCAGTGAGCTTGAGTTGTTTCAAAGGTATTTTAGTTCTGGAAGAATCTATCTTATTGGACCATAAGATCCTGAATTGTTGTAGGGAGCTATAGACTTTAGGATCGATATATTGTTGATATGCTTCTCTAAGCTTGGATCTAACATTAATACAGAAGTTACCTGCTTCTGTATTGTTAGCGTGCATCCAGTGATTTATGATTATATGATAGCTGAGTTTAGTTTCATTGGATGAAGTATAGATTAGAATATCATTGGAGGGATCTATGATGATCCCTGAATCCTTCAAAGTTTCGATGGCAGCTAAGACGATTTCCCTAAGTAGTTGTTCTCCATTTATGGTTCCAGTACTAAGATCTACATCAATATCAAAGTGAGGCTTCTGAGATCTATGTCCGAAGATAACTTCAAAGAAGGATTTAACTGGTTGAGCTACTCTTTGCATGTGATGGTATAATTCCATGTGATTCTTGAAGACCGCAAACAGCCTTAAACCTTGAGCATTCTTACCTCTAAAGTTTCTACAAATCACTATACCAGAGTAGAGATCATAAGTCTTATGTTCATACTCTTCTAAAAGAGATTTGGCTTTAGATGTATCTGTATTCTTAAGCTTATAATAATATTTATGTCCTTCTACTAATACCATTTACATTAAAAGCTTAGAAGGGTTCATAAGAATTTAAATTTGTTTTCATCAAATCTTACTTTCATGAAGCGATAAATCATGGTTTTAATTTGGGTTTGTTTAGGAGGAGTTGTATTAACCCTGAGTTTACACGCTTATGTTCTATGTTATGCTATACCTTCAATGGGTATAAAACAAAGAGATTTTTCTCCTATAGTTAACAAGCAATCTAAGCTGTAGATTGCTTATACTAATAATATCAAGAACCCTTGATATTATTACTTTAAATATGTGTAATCTGGATGCCTTGAGTCTACCTCATCATAATCTTTTCTCGTTCGCGCTAAAGCATTAATGCCTTGCGGCACGGGACCTAAAGGTCCCTTGTCATAACCCTTATTACTCATCCAATCTTCTTCTAACTAGTTTGTTATTGATGGAGATATAATCGTTAATGGTAGATTCGTTACCTCTTGAATCGGTAACTAAGAATTCAGTGCCTCCCAACTCTGAGGGTAAATATTTATACGAAGTCCCAGCAGGTTGAGTGATATCTAATTGTACATTTCCAGGACATAAAAGAAAAACTCTATGCGTTAATTCACAATGAGGAGTTGGATGAGGTAGTGCTATAACTTGATCATTCCATTGTAGAATTTGGCAAGGCTTCTTGGCTTTTCTAAATAAGGAACTTAAACCTGTAACGATCTTGAAAGCTGTTTGAATCATGAAGCTAACGATTTTGTTCCACATTATTTCTTCTAAAGTAGAGTCTGGAGCTAGGAATACATTTCAATCTTCCAGAATCATAATATTGATGGGAACCGCTATGGAATGTTTCAGAAGATAATGCTCCACCATTGCATTCGTGGAGTTTCCAGTCAGGAGCTGGTTTTAATCGTTTACTAGGATATATGGTTTCGAAGATGTTATGTAGATAGGATTCTGTATTGTAGTAGGCTGGATCATTAATGAAGCTACGGATGTAATCTGCATAGGCGCACTCAAAGGAACAATAGCATCCTTCAGTCCTAAATTCTAAATTGCCTACACCTCCTTTAAGTTTAATTGGAAGGCCTATAGGCTCTGAGGTTAAGGTATCACGACACCACTGACATTTGTTAATGTGTTTGTAGTTAGCTGAAACCATACAGGATCTAATACCACGATTATCTATGGTAACGAAGACAGGTGCATTTTGATCTCCAGCTATACTAGTTGTTTTAGTTGGCTTAGCTTGACCTTTGATAGATTCCAAAGTTACAGTGTTATATAAACCTTGATTATAACGGTTTAAAATATCATCTACATTGATATCTGAAATAGTGAACACTGGATTCACTCCTTTAATTAAACTCTTACTCATAATTTGAGCTTTAACATTGATAGCAACAAGGTATCAGAAAAATGCAGAGAAGTTTAGATTCAGGTTACCTACATCTAGCTTTAGGCCCCATGTTCTCAGGTAAGACTACGAGTTTGATCTCAGCTACTACACGTTATAGAGACCTAGGTTGCAAATGTTTGATTATCAATCATGCCTCCGATAAACGCGAGACCACAGGACATAATCGTAATATTACTTTTCATTCAGGTACTAGTTTTGTTATCCCTAACGATATAGATGTCATATCCACTGATGATTTAAATAAGGTTGTAGTTCAAGGCTATCAATGTGTAGCTGTTGATGAAATCCAATTCTTTGATTCCTTAACTGCATGCGTTGAGTGGGTGGAAAAGCATAAATGTCATGTCTTCGTTTCAGGACTCAATGGTTCCTCCGAAAGAAAGATTATGGGTGATGTGGCTAACTTGATACCTTTCGCTGATGAAGTTATAATCCATAAAGCGTGCTGTCTTCATTGTCTCAAGGAAAGAGGCATTCTTACAGATGCTATATTCACTCGATGTAAGATTAATAAAGATACAGAAGTTTGTGTTGGAGGTTCTGATATCTATGAACCTGTATGTCGTAATTGTTATGTAAACCTAAGTAAATGATGAAATATAATGTTATAGAATTTTAAGAAGAAACATGTCCGTTGGATATTTTTCTAATAGATGGAAGTACAACAAAGTGTATGATATCTTCGAAGCTATAGGTCCTTTAGCTCAGAGGATAGCTGAAATAACACCTGACATATACATAGGAGATTTCACTCCTATAGTGAATAATCTTGGTTGCATGAGATCTTCCAAAGCAAGTCTAGTAGTTATGTTCTATAGATGTGGCATTCATGTTAACTTATCAGAGCTAGATAATCTTCTATTCGCTACAGGTATACTTCCCTACTTAGATGATTTATACTTAGCTTTAGAACTTGGTACAACAGATGCCTTAACGCTTCCCGCTTCTGGAAAGGAAGCACTATGCAATATAATCTTATCTAAGTTAGATCCTAAATATGCGGAACTTAGAGAATGTGGTGTTCATATCTTGCAATATATGCATAAGTTGGATGAATATATGGCAGTTATAGATCAACTACCAGAATATATGAGAGATATCATGAAGTATTTAATACCAAAGGGCAAGACTTGGAATGTAGCTGATAACCATTTCTATTTAGTTTCATTGATGGTGGCATCAGAACATCATCCTAGTTTTAAGCAAATTCTACGAGATGTTATGACACAAATGGGTATTTATACATTAGGAGATGCGACTAAGTATGTATTAAATGCTATTGGAACTTATCCAGATAACATAACGAGATATTTAACTATTAAAGCTCCAGCATTATGGTTTAAATTTCCAACTAAAGCAGCTCTAATTAATAAGATATGGATTAACACGGATCTAGAGCTAATTAGAAAATCCAAGGTTATTCTACCTTATACTGATCATAACCAGCATCTAGATATGTTTAAATCATTCATGAACAACACTAAGTTATGGTTCGTTCCTACATCTGAGTTCATGATCCAAAAGAACTTCACTGAAACAACTATGAGCATGGAAGAAGTTAAAGATTCCTATATCATAGGTTATGGAACTTCCTCTAACTATAAGTTATACTCTACCTATGAGATATCTGGAGCTATAAGACTTGAAGAACCTATCGAATGGCAACTACCAGGCTTTGTAACTAGACCTACAGAACGTGATGTTTATCCCTTACTTACTATCTTAGAAATCATAGAGCAAACAGACATATTAACTAAGATCCGTAAATACTTTGAGCTAACTACCAACGCAGGTTCTTATAACCCTAAGGAACCTTATTTAGAATTCTTCAAAGCTATAGTTGAGTTAGGTCTCTTTGCTCGAAGGTGGAAGAACTATGATGCCCCATTTCCCTACACTCATACCGATGCCGAAAACAAGCAAGTTAATCCCGCTATAGCTATGACTCCATTGATCCATAAATGTAGAACTATCATGAAACAATGGAAAGATCCCGTTAGATTTAACATGTATAATAGAATAGATGAAGTTATAGGTACGGATTTCATCTCATATGCCATTAAAGTCTTCAATAACGATGAATGTATTAGAACCGCTTCTATTAAATTCATAGCTACAGGATTATATTATCTTAAAACTATCTATAAGACTACATATTATCATCCTAAAACTTTAGAACCGTTATCATTAGATAAGTTGCAAGGTATTAATCTAAATGCTCCGGAAGAACACTAAGAAGGCTAGATAAGTATATAATAACTCGCATTGGAGTTATTATAGATGAAGTATGGATAGGAAGCGTAGCGTTGAAGTAAGTGTTAGTGAAAGTATACATTTAACGCTTTGCTCTATATTCTATAGATTAAATTTATAAGCTGTAATAGTATGCTTAGTATCCCATACATGAGTAGTATAATCATGTAAATTGTAGATCACATCAGTACCTAAAGTCCAATATTGAACTCCTGATCTAGTTTTATGAACTATATAGTTAGGTATAGTATTGCGTGTACATTGATGAGATGTATTGGGTGCTAATACATTAACACTAAAATCTAATACTTGAGTTCTTATAGTTTCATAGGGATCCAAAGTAGCATCTATAATAACTAATTCAGAGGATAAACTCTTACCTACATCATACCAAACACTGGGGACATCGCATGATCCTGAAATTCTTACTATGGAATCATCATTAAGTTTAACATATCCATTGTTGAAACCTACTACTTTTGCATTAACCATTTTTCTATTACTGTATGAAGAGACTATCTGACCGGAACCAGCATCAATGATACGGAAGAGCTCAAAGGGATAGGAAGAGTCTGAAAGAATTTGGTTGTTTGTGTATGTTGTAGTGCATTTGGTTCCAATGGATATAACCCAATCATCTATGATAACTTGAGGCATAACATCTAAGAGCGGGCGTCTGACATCACCTATTCTAAAGACCGATACCTTATAATTATTGTCTAAATACTTGAAAACTTTAGATGGAAGGGTTATAATGATAACGGAATTAGATCTGGTAATGCTTATACCATAAGGATTATAATCATCAGTCATAGTTGGTTTGTTAGGTGATATCATTTATAAAACATGGGATCTGTTATCCCATGTTTTCATTATTAATAGAGGAAGCTCCAACTATCTACTTCTAAGATTTTGGTTATATATTCAGGTGCATCGTTAGGAATAATGTCCTTAACTTCAGCATAAGGACACTCAGAGAACCAAGTATATCTAAGATACGGAACATCTAATTTGTAAGTGTTACATCTCAACCATAAACTCAGATCAGGATAATCCTGGTCTAGCTTCTTCAATATATTGTAGCGTTCTGTGATATCTGTTTTAGTCATACTTAAATCATAGGCTAAGAGCCCTATATAATATAAATCTTTTCGTTTGTTATTGTAACGAATGAAACTGTCTATAAGCTCTAATTTTATCCTCTATATCTTTAAGGTTATCTTCACCTATTTCATGAGCTAAATATTGCTGTTGATTTTCCTCCAACAAACTTAGATCCTTCAATCTTTGATGAATAGGATGTTCTAAATGTTGTCTTAGCAAAACTCTTGCATGGTAACTCTGATTCTAATAGAGCTGTTATGGTTTCTAACTCATCTACGGTATTGAGTCTAAAAGATCCTTAGTTACATACATCATTATAGATAACTTCCTTAGCATTACTTATTTCCATTTTAATACATTATATAATAGGAATAATAACTCCTATTATATTATTATTCTAGATATACTATTATGTCTCTTAAGGTTTACTTTGCATCTTTATGCTATTCTAACTATAACCAATTGAGCTGATACAGGCTGTAAGCCTCCTGCTGCCGTAGTGAGAGTAAGAGATCCAACATTTCCAGATGGGTTACGGACCGTTAAAACAGAGTTAGCTACCACAGTGGTAATTAAAGCCATACCAACTAATTGGGTATCACCATTATCTCTTCCAACTACAGTATAGGCTTGTTCAAAGCCATTGAGTGTCAAATCTAACTGTCCTGCTTCAGTAATACTTGCTTGGAAGGATACACTATAGGTTCCTACAACACCTAAGTTAAAAGAGGTAGCTGAGATACGAGTAATAGCTGTGCCAGATCCAGGTCCATTTTGAGGGAATGCTACGTCAGATCCAGGAGCAATTGGTGCAGCATTGTCGCTTGGCATTAAGGCAAAGAAGTTAGCGAAATCATTTGTACTAGCTGATCCAGTAGGTCCCATAGATCCAGTTGCACCTACCATACCAGTAAAACCAGTTGCACCTACCATACCAGTAAAACCAGTTGCACCTACCATACCAGTAAAACCAGTTGCACCTACCATACCAGTAAAACCAGTTGCACCTACCATACCAGTAAAACCAGTTGCACCTACCATACCTGTCGGTCCCATGGATCCTGTAAAACCTGTTGGACCAATGAAACCAGTTGCACCTACCATACCTGTTGGGCCTCTAGCACCTGTTGGACCCATTGGTCCAGGATCTCCCTTATGACCTCGTTTACCTCTAGGACCTGTAGGTCCTCTCTTACCGCATTCTCCAGGCGGACCTTCATGGCCTCGTTTACCACGTTCACCTTGAGCACAAACTAAATTGTTAGTTTCGTTGTCCTTGAATTTAGAAGGCATTTAATAAGAGAATTAATATTTATTGTAGAATGCATTCAAGCAGATAGTCTGATGCTGAAGGTGCTAAAGTTTGAATCACATCTAGTAAAGTCCAGCCTAATTTCATATACCATACATCAGAATACACATGATAACCGTAATTAGAGGAAAATAAATTATATATAATGGTTAATGCTACATCGGAGGCTTCTTGAGCTTGATCTAAATATCCATTAAGTTTTTCCTGACATCTAGCAATTTCAGGTTCTAGATAATTAGATGTTATAGGAGCTTTAAAATTCATACCTGTTTTAGTGAAGCCTGGCATAACACAACAAACCTTGAAGGGAACTTCTCTTCTTAAAGCATCATTCCAAGCTATAATTGTTGCTTTAGTGATGCCATAATAACCCATGTATGGTGGTACTAGAACTCCAGTGGGACTAGCTACATTGAGTATCATAGCATCAGAATTCAATAATGGATATAAAGCTTGGGTTAAAGTGATAGGTCCAAGTACATTAGTTTGGAACATGATATTAATCTTAGATATTGGTTCTTCGATTATGGAAGTCATAGATCTGTTGTTGTTGACTAAAGATATTGCAGCACAATTAACTATAGCATAGATATTATCTTCGAAACTAAATGCTTGTTCTACCTGTTCTCTGGTTATGTTGGCTAGATCTAATTGAATAAACTTGAAGTTAGGATGATAGATCTGGGTCTCTTTGATGTCAACTCCTATGACTTTGGTTCCTTGAGCTAGAAGTAGTTGACATAAACTCTTTCCAATTCCACTAGAAGAGCCTGTAACTACTACTGTCTTATCAAGGGAGATATCCATTCTATAGGAGAGATATCGGAATAGAAGAAATAGTGAAGCAAGAAGAGAACCTGATACAAGCACAGTTATTAACATTTGTATTAGATGTTAGTAGTTCTTGTTTTATTCAATCTACTTGGGTGGGTAGGTACCATTGATGATAGCATTTCTTCTGTCTATCTCAGCTTGGGTTAAATTTCTTGCTGGACCATTGGGTTGAACTCCATTAGCTAAGGGTGGACGCGTATAAGTATTAGCATATAGAACCGATTGAGTGGAGAAAGTTACAATAACAAAGATTAAGAGCCCTATAACAACTATAGCTACAATAATAATAGTTACTAATAAATTTGTTTGTACCATTTTATGAAAAATACGGGAAAAAGATGAACGATACTACTAACGACATCACAGTATTCGGACACCATATTGGAGAAGTTATTGCTGAAATTAGCAGACAATTAGAAGAGAAGGCTCAACGTAATCGAATGTGTATGTTTCCTATTAGAGATGTAGAAACCTTTGACTCTTATGAGAAGCAAGTTCAAGTCTTCTGGACTTATAAGAACTATAACTATTCCAATGATAAGCCTGACTATCTATCCTTACCTGAAGCTATCAAGAATATCATTATCTATCCTAATGCTATGTTTGCTAACGGCGACGGTATCATCATCAACAACATTGTGTATCGTTTGCTTTTGACATCAGTGGATCCTGAGGAAACAGCATGGTATGGTATCCAAATTGGTGTTGAAACTATTCATGCAGTGGCTTATAATCATATCATTACAGCTATTATTCCAACTAAGGAACAACAACTAGAACTCTTCAATGCTGTTTCTACCTTACCTTCAGTAGCCAAGATCTCTAATTGGATGAAGGATATGACATGTGCTCCAGTATCTAGAGCTGAAGTGTTGGTGGCTTTTGCTTGTGGTGAAGGCCTATTGTTCCCTACTTCATTCGTTCCAATCTTCTACATGAGAATCAAGAATAAGATGCAAGTTATGGTGGATGTTAATAAAGAGATCTCTAGAGATGAAAGTTTACATTTACAACAAGGTATCTTACTCATTAATAGAACTAATATCTCTAAGTCCCGAATCACTGAAATAGTTAAAGATTTCATGATCTTGATTGAAGAATATGTTAACGATATGACTTCAAGCTTAGAACAAGCTTCAAGACAAGAACTCATAGGTTCTGATGGCACTGATTACTCCGACTTTAGAAGATCTGAGCTTATGGCCTTCGCTCATTACAACGCTGATATGTTACTTAAGCAATTAGGATGCGATCCATTATATGATACTAACATCTCTCACTTACCTGATTGGTTGTTATCTCTATCTTGTGCTCATAAGAATAACTTCCATGAAAGACCTTCGGTTAATTATACTCAAGGTTCCGATGTAGCCATCGACGAAGATATGATCGATATGGATGTCTAGATTAGGAGACCTTTAGGTCTCTTAAACAAGAGATCAGGGTATAAGGAGGGGTTATGACACAGGTCCCTTAAGGGATCTATGCCGCAAGGCATCCATGTTTTAGCAAACATAAAACCTTAAGGTCCTTAATTTTACATATATAACATGAAACGAATTTCATGTTATAGTCTATGAAATATTTTATTATGGCTTTAAATGTCACATCTTAATGTGCAACTTATTAATGGTAAATTCTCATTTAATGGTGCTATTTATGGTGCTATAGCAATTCATGAAAAAGATTTAATAACTACTCTATATCCTGATGGTAACATAGAAACTAAACATACTTATTCCAATAAGATCTTAAATAACTTAGATCCAAATCTTCCAATTATATTCCGCAATATGGATAATAATTACGAAATACTATCATGTAAACTTCAAGTAGATGATCATGAATGTAATATAACTATAGAACCTTCAGATACAATACAAGAACTACCTAAAACATTACATGAATTATTACAATCTGGTATGAAAATCATCAATGTTGTGACTGATTAATGTTTTCTATATAATGCTTCAGCATAGAAGCATTATATCCTTCGTTTCCTCCATTCTAGGAAGCAAATACCAAGACTTATAGTAACAATAGTATATCCAACACCTATTAGCTCCTTGTTCATTTATACTTATTTATACATAAAACCTACAATTATACTCTATAAGAATGACCAGTTAAATGAAATTCATAGTTGTTATTTCCTAGATCCAAGATGTCTCCATATTTCATAGGCTCAATGCTACATTGATATGGATTTCTAATACCATAGATAACATGAGTTTTAGAGATTTCATTGGCTACATAATTAAAGCTAGCATTATAATCACCTGAAGTAATAATAGTTAGATGATATGCATATTCTTGGTACTGAACTATAGCATGATGATCTCCTGTAGCTGATACGATGCTAAAACTTGTTCCTGTTCTAGGAGATAGATTGAAGCCTCCAATGAATTCTTGTAACTCTGGCATTTAAGGAGGATAATATTTTTTATATAAAATCTATGAGATATATAACATAAATAATGACATAAGTTTAGGCTGCTTTATTTAATTTAAAATGTCAGATCAACATATACTCTTAATGCAAGATTTAGGCTGTATGTTACATAGAATCTCACATCCCAGTAAGGCAATACCTCACTTTGATGAAGTTATACATGGAGATTACGATGCCTATGATGCACATCCTGATTATGATGGATTTAAAATTCCCTACACTATAGAAGAATATACCTATAAAGATTTTAAGTTAATCTTCCATACCTATTATGATCCGGATTCTGATGATAACACTCCTTTAGTTGCAATTCATGATCATGATAAAATCTATGATATAGGATTATATCCGTTCGATAAATATGGTGATTGTGAATCGTTAACTTTAATCCTACAACACGGCATTCAAGCTTACATAGATCTTATAAGTTATGGTCATAAATTAGCTACAATAGATTCTAAGTATGAGATCCTTGAAGATTTAAATTCTATCATGGAGCCACCTAAGAGAGCTAACCTCAATACATATTATTGGAAGAAACATTTCCAAATCCCCATTCATGAAACTTGGAGATATCCTTTCGTTAAAGCCACGGATCAACTAAGATTAACATGGACTCCAGATCGTAATGGACTTTGGTGCTATGACATCTCAGCTTCCTATCGCTATCGTTCTAAGAGTCATGGACGTCGCATAGATCTCAAAGAAGTGCGTTCCATCTCCTATTCCATTCATAACTTACGTCACGTACTCAAAGAGATAGATTTTCTCATAACTCTTATCACTAAACCTTGGACTTACGGCGTTACAGTCCACAAGAATGGTACTTATAGATTCAATCCAACCTTAATTGTTTATGTGTTAGACCAAATGTCCTATTCATATATCATTGATAGTTTGACGATTCAAGATTACCATAGCTTCAAGTTATGTATTAAAATGGATGATTCTATTATAATCTTTGAAGCTTACTATGATGACTATGATCGTTTTAACATCCATGATCCTCAAGATAAACTAGATCTCAAGAACTTCTATTCCTTCTTCCAGATCTAAAGTTATAATATCACTTTGGTGCGATATTATATGTGTAAGTTTAGAACAACTATAAAGAAACATTTAGACCTTCTATGTTATATCTTTTCATGAAGTTCTATAGGTTGGCGCAGGAACTTGTTCCTGCTCCGAAGGAAGGCTGAAGCCTTCCGTCTATATAATTTTTCCTAAAATCTATAAGCTTTAGGTTTACATGAAACCATGAAAATCAATGTATGAAACTCTTAAAACGTGTTAGACAATATTATACTATCACAGTGATAGTATAATAACATGCTATTTAGAACAATCTATGATAAAAATCATGACATCCTGTTCTTAAAGCTTATAGATTTTAGAAAAAATTATATACAACCTATAGAACTTCATGAAAAATCATTCATTGAAAGGTCCAAAGAGTGCTTCGTAGTTATTCTAAGCTGAAATATGACACTCTCTCAAGACCTCTAACACTCTCTCAAGACCTCTAACACTCTCTCAAGACCTCTAACACTCTCTCAAGACCTCTAACACTCTCTCAAGACCTCTAACACTCTCTCAAGACCTCTAACACTCTCTCAAGACCTCTAACACTCT
>Ga0306924_10005085_pt1 | contig 12936 bp, 17 predicted proteins | sample sta12Can44000111_FD_203756 | JGI IMG/M metagenome (GOLD analysis project Ga0306924, IMG submission 203756) | Lab enrichment of tropical soil microbial communities from Luquillo Experimental Forest, Puerto Rico - statanox.12C.anox.44.000.111 (v2)... | ecosystem: Environmental > Terrestrial >... | reverse complement strand
GCGCGGCGGCATCGTACCCAACAGCAGGATAGCCACCCCAAGAATTGCAGCTGCGGTCACCCCGATCGCAACCGCGTGCCAGTACGCTCGTATGAATTCTCTGACGGCCATGCCGCTACCCTAGGGGCGTCTCGAATGGCGTGACGGCCACCGCGATCCAAGCGCCTCTCTTTTTAAAAAAAATTCAGCGCGTACTGTCACACTCCGGGGCGGAGTCGGATGATGCAGGAATTCTTTTGCTCGTCGGACGCATGATGCAAGCTTTTCGAATTCCTCGAGGTTGACGATTGATGTCATCGACCAGGGACTCCATGACCGACGCAGATACGTTGCGTTTGCCTCTAGAACTCTTATTTCACATCGCCTTTGATGAAGGGATGGCCTTTTTTTGCCAGTCGTCGAGGTTCATGACGACAATCGTGAGATTAGTGAAGCCAATATCCTTGAGTTGCTTGGCTGCAAACGTAGCCCGGGCGCCCCTCTGGCACACTACGTGTATCTTGCCATTCATATCGACTTTATCGGGATAACCCAGTGCGCTCCAAATCTGGTGCTCAAGCCGTGAGCGAGGAGCATTCACCGCTCCAGGCACGTGTCCGGCGTTGAACTCGCTTGGCTCGCGCACGTCGACCAGCCGCGCGCCCTTTGGGTTTTTGACAACGGTCAGAAAGCCTTCCATGTCTATTGTCCCGATTGTCTCGCGCACCTGGACGACATACTCATCCACGGCATCGGGCCAGTTTTCGGCGGAAAACCCGGGCTGTAGGATGGGAAATGCCCCGATAAAAAGGACAGCAATACAAAGCCTGCGACTGATCATGGAAACCTCCAATTTGAATTTATGACCACGCTGAAGTCGTGCCAGTGCACTGCCATAGATCAATTTCTTCATGTCCGCTTAGGGTCATTAGCGCAGGTTTCCGCATTTGCCTTGATCATTCACTCGAGCTGCGCCGCCACTAGCCATAAATCCTTGTCCACAGCGCGCGACATGCTGGTCATGATGTCTTCCGCATCGCAAGCCCGCTGTATCGGCTTCGTCGATAGCCGAGCGGCACGTCCTGGCAAATACGGCAAGGCGATCACGCAATGCATTCAGGTGATCCCCCTGGGTTGTTGCGTTTGCGGGGTATGCAGGCAGCGACGTTGCCTAGACCACCACTTGACTGGTGCCCGCTACGAGGCCATCGATCCGCACCACATACTCTGCCATGGTGCCTATCCACCGTCGGTGGAGTTGGCGGGTTCTGCGTAAACAATAATAGATATCAGCACCCGCAATCCGCCGACCAAGAGCGCGCAGAATGAGAAGTTCACTGCGGTTGGGCACGGCACACGTCGGCAACGGCTTATGAGGATACTCGCCCCCAGTGGAAACAATAAACTAAACAACACGAATCGCATTGTGGCTTCCATTCCACCGACGCGGTTTACCTAACGGAGCTCGACATGAGCGCAGCAACAAACGCGAACAAGGAAGGCGTTGCCGAGGCTTGGCACGCCGTATCTGCCGACGAAGTTGTGAAGCGGCTCGCTACCAACGGCGAGAAAGGGCTCGATGCGGCCGAAGCTTCCACACGGCTCCAAAAGTATGGCCCAAATCGCTTGCCGGAGGGCAAAAAGCGGGGGCCGCTCATGCGGTTTCTCGCTCAGTTCAACAACATCCTGGTCTACGTCCTTCTCGGCGCCGGCTTCACCAAGTTGATGCTGGACCTTTGGGTCGACGCAGCGATCATCTTCGGTGTGGTTGTTCTCAACGCGCTACTCGGCTTCATCCAGGAGGGTAAGGCAGAGAAGGCACTCGATTCGATCCGCAACATGTTATCCGCCGAGGCCCGGACAGTGCGTGGCGGCGAGACGCGCATGATACCCGCTGAGCAGCTCGTTCCAGGTGATGTTGTGATCCTCGAGTCCGGCGACAAGATTCCGGCGGACCTGCGACTTGTTGACACCAAGAATCTGCGCACTGAAGAGGCGGCGCTCACCGGGGAGTCGGTGCCGGCCGATAAGGGGACCGATGTGGTGCCCGCCAATGCTACGGTCGGCGATCGCAAAAACATGGCGTACTCCGGCACGATGGTCGTATCTGGTCGCGCCACGGGCGTCGTTGGTGCGACCGGTAGCCAGACCGAGCTCGGCCGCATTAATCAGCTGCTCGCCGGTGTCAGCTCGCTCGAAACCCCGCTCCTGCGCCAGATCAAAAAGTTCGGGTACGCCATTACCGCCGCCATCGGAGTGATCAGCGTACTGATCTTCGCCTATGGAAAATGGGTGAAGGGCATGGACTTCGTCGAGTTATTTCAGGCCGTTGTCGGCATAGCCGTTTCGCTCATTCCGGAAGGACTGCCTGCGCTCATCACCATTACCCTCGCTATCGGGGTGCAGCGCATGGCGCAACGCAACGCGATCATTCGGCGTCTGCCTGCGGTCGAGACGCTAGGCTCGGTATCACGGATTTGCTCGGACAAAACCGGCACGCTCACTTTGATGGAGATGATGGTGGTTTCTGCCGTTACCGCCGAATCCGCGTATCAGATCACGGGCGACGGTTATGCCCCTGAAGGCGAGATCAAGAAGGACGGAAAGCGCGCAGACAAGGACCCCGTGCTCGCGCTCATGGGCCGCGTCTCGGCGCTTTGCAATGACGCCGAACTCTTCCAGCAAGAAGGAGCATGGAAAGTGGAAGGTGATCCTACCGAGGGAGCACTTTATCCGTTCGCGAGCAAGCTTGGAATGGATCGCGCCACCGAGCAGGCGGCGTCGCCGCGGATCGACGGCATCCCGTTCGAATCGGAACACAAGTTCATGGCGACGCTCCACAAGTCTACCGCAGGCAAAGAGGCTCTGCTCGTCAAGGGCGCCCCGGAAGTCATTCTCGAGCACTGTGATCGCCAGCAGACCGCCGGCGGCGAGGCGACATCGCTCGACCGCTCGCACTTCATGCAGGCGTCGGACCAGCTTGCCGCCCAAGGCGAACGGGTGCTGGCGCTGGCATGGCTGGAGAATCCTGGCGTCCAAGCCGGCGGTCTCGGACCAGCCGATCTGCCCAAAACCCTCGTCTTACTGGGCCTGATTGGCCTTCTCGACCCGCCGCGCAAGGAAGCGATCGAGGCCGTGAAGGAATGCCACGGCGGCGGCATCCGCGTCACGATGATCACGGGCGATCACAAGATCACTGCTGCAGCGATCGCCAAGATGCTCGGTATCGGCGACGGCAAGACGGCAATCACCGGCGGCGAGATCGAGGATATGGATACTGCCACGCTGCAGGAGCGCGTTCGCGACGTCGATGTATTCGCGCGCGCGAGCCCCGAGCACAAGCTCCGCCTGGTGAAGGCAATTCAGGCCAACAAGCAGATCGTCGCGATGACGGGCGACGGCGTGAACGACGCGCCTTCACTCAAGAAGGCGGACATCGGCGTCGCCATGGGCATCAAGGGTACCGAGGTGACCAAGGAAGCAGCGGGAATGATACTGGCAGACGACAACTTCGCCTCGATCACGGCGGCGGTGAAGGAGGGGCGGACGGTCTACAACAACATCGAAAAGGCCATGCTCTTCCTGCTACCGACCAACGTCGCTCAGGCGTTAGTCATTGCGGTTGCGATCTTCTTCGGTTTCGCCATGCCGATCACTGCGCCACAGGTCCTTTGGGTCAACATGGTCACGTCTGTCGCGCTTGGGCTCGTGATCTCGTTTGAGCCACACGAAATCGACGTGATGAGCCGCTCGCCGCGCGCGATCGATCGTCCGATCGTGACCGGCTTCGGCATCTGGCGCATCGTCTTCGTCGGGTTAGCGCTGCTTGCCTATACCCTGCTAGCGTTCTTCTGGATGAAGTCCCACGGCGCGTCGGATGCACTCGCCCGAACGGTCGCAGTCAACGCCATTACGATCGGCCAAGTGTTCTACCTGCTGAACAGCCGCTATCTTTTGGACTCGTCTTTCTCCCTGACTGCGCATATGGGAAATAGCTACCTGCCGCTCGGCATTGGTGCGGTCGTAGTCCTCCAGCTGGTGTTCACCTATGCACCGCCGTTCCAAGCGATGTTTGGCAACGAGGCCATCCCGGTCTGGGTCTGGCCCTGGTTGCTTGCTGGTGGCCTGTTGTTCTTCGCCGTCGTGGAAGCGGAGAAACTTGTCATCCGCTCGTCCAACGCGCTACGGAAGACCGTGACCGCGGTGGAGGCGGGAACGTGATGCTATTCACCGCGACCTACAAGATACGCAGCCGAGCGCCAGGCGTGACGCGCTAACGCTTCGAAATTTCTCACCATATCGACGCGAACGATCGCCGCATCAGCAGTCAACGTTCCGTTCGCGACCGCGCCCAGAGTCGCGCTCCTGTGACTACGCTGCAGTTCCTGCAGCTCTTTGGCACAACGCTCGACCCGAACGAGAGCCTCCTCGGTCGACACCGCGGCTGCGCCAGACTTGGCATCGGCGCCGAGCGAGGCGAACGTCACCTGCGGCGATTGAATGATATCGTGCGGCGCCGCGACTTCGCCTGCAACCAAGGCAGCGCTTCGCATTGCATCCGCGCATAGCTGTCCAGCGTGCACGTCGTCCGGCCCGCCGCGCACCGTACCGAAATCGATTGCCTCGCTTGCTGTTTCCGCAAGCCGAGAGGCGTGGTCGAGCGCGTGTAATGTGCTCGTGAGGCGCCGTTGCTCGTCGTCGGAGTCGGGCGGCCCGGTCACATCCGACAGAAAGACCTGTGCTTGGCGCAATGCATTGGCAGCCTCGGACACTGATATGGAATCCTTTCTCGGACGAACTGGTTCGCCGAGGTTTGCGGCCGCCAGTGTCGCCTCGACCGAACTGCACACCGCTGCGAGCGCTCGCGCGATCGTCCGCCGCACTGCTTCCACCGCCACGATCGGGGCTGCGAGCGCCGAGGGATCGAGGCAGCGTGTGAGCGGCGAGCCGCGCTCGGGCAGAATGCGTTCGACCAGTCGCGTGAACCGGTCGATCAGCGGCAGCAAGACCAGAACGCCGACAACATTATAGGCAGTGTGATAGCTGGCCAGCAGCGTCGCGCCATCGATCGTGCTCGAGGCATGGACGAGCAGAGGGGTGACGATGGGAAAAAGCACCAACGCGATCACGGCGGCGATCAGTTTGAACAGTACGTACGCGATGGCCAGCCGCTTAGCGGTAATGCTCGCGCCGATAGCCGCCAACGCGGAGCTGGTCGCCGTTCCGATGTTCTGCCCGATAATCAACGCACAAGCCTGGTCCAGCCCGACGGCACCGGCGAAGTAGGCGGACAGCGTCACCGCGACGGCCGCCGTTGACGACTGCATCAGTGCAGTCATCACCAGCCCGACTACGACCAGCGTCAACACGCCGAGCATGCCCCACCACCATCCGGCATCGGGACCTGCGAGAACCACCGGCAGGTCCGCCGGATGTAATCGCTCGGCCAGCCCGCCCATGCCCTGCTGCAGGGTCGTGAGTCCAAAAAGTACAAGCCCAAACCCGGCAAGCGCCGCACCCGCCCCTGATACCCGACCGCGGCCCAGAAGCTTGGTCAGGGCGCCGACGAAGATCATCGGCAGTGCGGCGGCCGTAAGCGAGACGCGAACGCCGACAAGTGCGACCAGCCAAGCGGTACCCGTCGTGCCGACGTTCGCACCGAAGACGAGGCCCAATCCCTGCGGGAACGTCAACAAGCCAGCGCTGACGAGACCGATAGTCGTCATGGTGGTTGCACTGGACGATTGCACCAGGAGCGTGACGACGGCGCCCCAGAACGAGCCGCGCAGCGGTGTCGCTGCCGCCTTGCTGAGCACCGTGCGCAGCGCAGAGCCGGCCAATGCCTTAAGGCCCGCCGTCATTACGGTCATGCCGAGCAGAAAGAGGCCCACGCCACCGAGTACCGAGATTGCCGTCGACAAGCGCACCCCCGAGGTGAACGACGATTAGACTTCCCTTTGCACTGTAGTGCAGCGCGGTGTGAATGCAGTCGCGTCATGCCGGGTGTTTACTGCGCTAGCCTACTTGTCTCGGCTGAGGGCAGCGCGCGCCGTTTGCAATTCCTTCTTCTTCTCCGCGTCGATCCTCGGGTAGGCGAGGTTAAGTTTCTCCACCGCTTCCACAATGACCGCAGCGACAATCAGCCGGGTAAACCATTTGTTGTCAGCCGGCACTACGTACCACGGTGCGTGTCGCGATGCTGTACCACGAATCGCTTCCTCGAACGCGTGCATGTAGTCGCCCCAGAACTTGCGCTCGTGAACGTCCGAGGTCGAGAATTTCCAATGTTTGTCTGGCCTGTCGAGGCGCTCCATGAAGCGTTTCTTCTGCTCCTTGCGCGACAAGTTTAGGAAGAACTTAAGAATAATCGTCCCCTGCCGAGTGAGATAATCCTCGAAATGTGCGATGTCGAAAAGCCGCTCGTCCCAGATGCGCTTGCTCACGAACGGCGGGGGCAGCTTCTGTCGTTCCAAAATATGCTCGTGCACACGTACTACGAGGACTTCCTCGTAGTACGATCGGTTGAATATTCCGATCCGTCCCCGCTCGGGCAAGCACTTGGAGTAACGCCAGAGAAAATCGTGGTTGAGGTCCTCCTGCGAGGGCTGCTTGAACGAGAAAACTTGACAGCCCTGCGGATTTACTCCCGACATGACATGCTTGATGGTTCCGTCCTTGCCCGCCGCATCCATCGCCTGGAACACGAGCAGCAGCGACCAGCGATCCTGGGCGTAAAGCATGTCCTGCTCCTCTGCGAGCCACTCGGTGCCGCGTTGCAGGAGTTCGGCCGCTTCGCCCTTGCCCATCGTCAAGCCACAGGTGTCACCGGGATCGAAGTCCTTCAATTTGAAGCGCTTGCCTTTTGTAATGCGGAACGGATCGACATATTTCTCAATGCGATTGAGGATTTCTTTTCTTGCCATGGCGCAAACTCCCTTTCGCGATGCCCGAGTTTAGCGGCAGCTCAACAATATTGCGGATATGCCTCCACGCGGGCATTTGATTTGGATCAAATTCAAATCCGTCGCTTAAAACGCATCTTTATTAAGCTACTTTGAGTTCGTCATGGTCGAAAATTCAGTTAAGGCCTCAATAAACCAAAGGGAGGATCACAATGTTTTTCTCTCAGGAAGGCTTCACCTATCGAAATTTCCTGATGGACGCCCTCGCGATATTCGTTTTCATCGTGTGGTTCTGGCTACTGATTACCGTTGCTGCTGATCTGTTCCGACGCCACGAAATTTCTGGTTGGATCAAGGCCATCTGGGTAATCGCATTGCCCGCCACCGGGCCGGAACGATGTTCCCCGTGAATTGTTCCACATAACGCAGAGCCGTTCGGGGGACAGTGTTCGTAGGAGGGCGACATGAAACTATTACGCACTACAGCTTTTACGGCGGCGCTGATGACTGCTGCCGTTATGTCACTCACAAGTCCGGCTCAAGCTCAGGATTGGGGTTGGGGCTGGCGCGGTGGCGGATGGGGTTGGCCCGGGGCATCGGTCGGGGCTTTGGCAACCAGAGCGGTAGTCGGTAGCGCGGCCGCGCGAAACTACAGTTACGGCTACGGCTACCCAGCTTACGGTTACGGCTACCCCACTTACAGCTATGGCTCCGGCTACAGCTACCCAGCTCAGGCTCGTCTGGCTTGGTGGGGCTGGCCCGGACTGGTTACGGCGGGAGCGGCGGCTCGTGGCTATGGTTATGGGACCGGCTACAACTACCCGGCTTACGCCTATGGTTACAGCAACGGTTACGGCTATCCGGCTTCCGGATACGTCTATCACCCCGTTATCCGACGCCATATCGCCTCTCGCCCGCGTATCCGACCTATCTATGCCGCCGGTGCTGGTGTCCGGCGTCATTGGCAGTAAAAAGCCGACCAAAGTATCGTCGTCGTTGTTTTGACTTTCGTGTGTAGCTAGCGCGTCGCGCACGACGAAACATGTGGGTTGCTCCTCGACTATCACGGCGGCGGGTAGCGGCGGGTAGACATCTATATGTCCGCTGCCTCTAAGCCCCGTAGGCGCGCCTTATCTATTGGACATTCTGATGTACATAAAAAAAATCAGCAGCAGAGCAATCATAATCAAGATCACCCACACAATAGACCCAACAATCAAACGGGACATATCAGCAAAGGGGTTGGCTCCATGACTGCATATTATGGATACCTCGGCGGTTATCCCAAAGATTATCGCTAAGACAATGATTGTTGGGTAATCTATTCGGCGCATGGCATATACCTCGGCGCGCTCACGTTAATCCAGCTCACGCTCGATCTCCAGTGAGGCGAGCTGCGTCCGTTGTGATCGCGCACGACAAAGCAGGCGTCTAGTTCTTCAACGGACCACGGCGGCCGGAAGCGGCGGGGAGGCCTTCACTGCCGAAAAGCCCGAAGACAAAAAACCATGCCAGTGACGACGACTGCACCAATGAGCGCCCAAATAAGTATTTTGAGCCATCCGCCGCTTTCAACCAGGTAGCTAAGAAGATATCTAGTAACGCCGCCGAGCACAGCACCGACTACGGCGGCGACTTGTAACTCTGCTCGATCCCGGTTTGTCATCGCCAATCCTCCTCGGCCTCTCGCTTCACGCTGGCGCGTTCGGAGTTTTGACTTTTATCCAATGCGGCTCAACAGCACGCAACAACGACGAAGAATGAAGTTTGCGCCATTACGCCTTGCGCGTTAAGGTCTACATTAGAGTTGTGGTCCACCGCTGAGTGGAATGCACGCAGCATCGAGGTGCAAAAAATAAGTCAGTGTCAATTAGCTTAAAACAGAGAACGCCGGGGAGAAGAACTATGAAGAAATTTGCCGTGTTGCTAACCGTGATTTTCGTGTCCGCCGGATCGGCTCAGGCAAGGATCAGCTCCTCCCGCACCTTCGCACACTTCCCCACCTGCACTGACGGCTTAGTCAAAAAGAACTGCGTATGCCGCAGCACGGTAAATCCCCTAGGACCCCCTCATCAGCTTTGTCCGCCTGGATGGTATTGCCACACCTTCAATGGCGCGTGCCGACAGTAACAGGTGGATCAGAATAACCACGGTGGCGGGAAGCGGCGGGCGGGCATTTCATGGTGGAGGAGGCATACGTGTTACCGGGCGAGCGCCCAAGCTTCATATCAGGACCTGCCTATCCATTGGTTTAGGCCACACAATAGGAGCGGCCGCGAAATACCCTTAGTTTTGCCGATTTGAAGCGGACAATTATCGCGGGTCTCGGGGGGACTGTGAGGGTCCCCATGCTGGTTCGCATTCTGAGAACCTTTGAGCTTCCTGAAATTTTGATGCTCACCGCGGCCACGCTTTGCGTGGTTGTTAGCGCCGCGTACTGGTGGTGAGGTTGACATGATGAGTTGCGTTCAATGCGATACTGAGTTGGTTGCGCCGGTAAGGTCCGAGTACTGGAGCGACAAACACGCCTGTCACATTTGGCTCTGCCCGAACTGCTGCGCCTGTTTTTCGTCTGTGATCCCCTTTCTTGATTTTCAACAGAAGCCAAAGCTATCGCGCTTCCCACGCCTGACCGCGGCTCAATAACGAACTTCAAAGGAAGTCGCGTGGTCACGGTAATCAGTCTCTCTCGCTTGTGAGGTCACGTAGTATTGCATCAGCCATGACTCCATTCTGGCGAAACATCTTGGACGCGGTGGCAGCACTTGGTGTCATCGTGCTCGGAACTCTGATCGTTCATCTGGCCTTGTCATGGTGGCCTGCATTGGCAGCATTGATTTAGTGGCTTGCGCAGGGCAAAACTTGGCGGACCATGGCGGCGGGAAGCGGCGGCCGGGCAACGGACAACTTGGAGCCTAGCTTTCCCGAGTCAGCGCGTGTGATTATTTCGCGCGCGCACTTTTGAAAATGAAAAAGCGAAAGGGACCGGCCTCCTAAAGCCGGTCCCCCCAGAAGCTCGCCTAGCCTTTGGTAACAACCGGTGGCGGCGGTGGCGCTTTGCCTTTGCCGTACGGTGTTCCGTAGGTTTGGGCGTAAGCCCCAGCGACGCTAAAGAGGGTAAGCGCCGCTGCCGTCAGTAGGGTAAGTGCTTTCATCGCACCCTCCGTAGTCATGACAAATGAGTCAATTACCGAGGGGATGACGCCGCCACTAGTGCTGAAAAGACACACTGAGCAATTCAATTAAGGCAAAAACGCACTGCGTAGTTCGGCGCCCGCCAACATAAAAAGAAAGCGGCCCCACTTCCTCAGGGGACCGCAGTTACCACTCGAGCACTGAACTAATTGCTACTACTCAAACACGACTGCTCAACGCGACACGATGTTTTTAGTTCCGTAGACGGTCACTCCAATTGTCGTCCTCACGGGACTTTCGCATTCTCCCTCTGTGCTCTTTGAATGCGCCCGCTCAAACGGTCCACCGTAGACAGTTGAAGGCTGCTTACGAAGCGGGGCCAAGCGATTGCAAGTTTGTAAGTGATGACCTAATTTGGCGAGGAGGGCGGCGTCGGATGGGGCGCCGGTGGGGGAGATCGGTTATGGCAAAGCTGCTCCTCGCAGCGTTTGTTCTCGCGGCCACAGCTGGTTTGCTGGCGGGTAGTGCGCGGGCCGCCGAGTTGGGCGTGCCGGGTCCAGGCGTACAAGCTGCCGACGAATGCGGGCCGTGTGGCTGTGTTCAGGTCACTTACGAGGATCATCGGGAATTGCGATCGACCTACGGCACCGCTTTTGATCCGCGCAATTTTGATCAGACCCAGCCCTATTATTATTTCGGATCGGTGCGGGCCTGGCCGCGTTACTGGTGCGACGCTCAACAAGTATACGTCGGCAAAGGCAAAGCCCCGCCGCCAGTCGAAGCCCCGCCGCCAGTCGAAGCACCGCCGCCGGTCATCACGAAGTGATTCGCGCTAGTTGCGCTAGCGAATCCGAGCGTTTTTTCACCAGCGCCCGTAACCGCCCCAGTATCCGGGCGCGTACCCGGCGCCCCAATATCCGGGTGCGTACCCGGACACTACCGGTGGCGCTGTGTAGGCGGGAGCGCCTGGCGTCACGATAATAACGGTCGCTCCTGCCGTGGCCGGTACCCCATAACCTCCGTAGCCGTATCCGGGAGCCGCGTAATCGTAGAGCGGCGCGGCTGCGTAGCCGTAGCCCGCGTAGCCATAACCATAGGGCGCGTAGCCGTAACTGGGGTACACCGGCCAGGCCGGCGCCTGGGCCGATGCGACACCCGCTGAAAGTGCCAAAGCGAGCGCTCCGAGAACAAGAGCTTTACTCATGACTAAATCTCCCTTGTCGTGGTCGCGCCCACCAGATTAAACGAGGACGGAACAAATTCGTTCGAAATGTACGATGGGGTTCTTTTGGATAATCCGGTCAGCTACCCAACGCCGCCAAGCCATTAGCATGGCCGCTGGTGCTCGGCCTTTATATTGGACATACGTTGGACATAAGCTGCTACAGTCTTTCTAAGTCTTTGATTTAAATGGCGCGCCCTACGGGAATCGAACCCGTGTTTCCGCCGTGAAAGGGCGATGTCCTGGACCGCTAGACGAAGGGCGCAATGAAAAGGCGCGTCAGGCCGTGGAAGCGCGCGAGATATAGAGAGCTTTGGCGCAAGCAGCAAGCAACTGGCCGGTTCCCGGGAACGAAGGATCTGGGAAAGAGCTCACCATTTGCCGCTGTTTGGCATCGAAGTCCACGGCTCTTTGGGCGGCAGCGGCGAGCCTTTCTGCAAAAGCTCGATCGAGTGCTTATCCGGCGAGCGCACGAAGGCCATATTGCCGTCGCGGGGCGGGCGGTTAATGGTGACGCCGGCTTTCATCAATTTCTCACAAAGCGCGTAAATGTCGTCGACCTCATAGGCAAGGTGACCGAAATAGCGCGCTTCGCCGTAATCTTCGCTGTCCCAATTGTAGGTCAACTCGACCAGCGGCGCCTGGCGCGTATCCGGTCCCTTGGCGACCAAGTCGTCATCCCCGGCGGCGCCGAGAAACACCAATGTGTATCGGTTTTTGTCGTCCACCCGGCGGCGGACCTCCTTTAGCCCGAGCTTGTTGCAGTAAAAGTCGAGCGCCGCGTCGAGATTGCGCACGCGCAGCATCGTATGCAGGTACCGCATCGAGAACCTCCGCTGGCCGGATGAGAGCGTAAAATGTAAGACAGGGACGTGTGGTTATAAAGCTCGGCTCATCAAGAATGATCGCCCCTGACCTCGATACAGCAATAGCCCGGCTGGGTGACATCGTCCACGCTGCCGGCACAATCCTACCATTTACCGGCGCCGGCATTTCTACCGAATGTGGCATTCCCGATTTTCGCTCGCCGGGCGGGTTGTGGACCAAGAACAGACCGATACCGTTCGATGAATTCATCTCAAGCCAGGAAGCGCGCAACGAGTCTTGGCGGCGCCGCTTCGTCATGGAGGAGCAGTTTGCGGGCGCAAAACCCGGCCGGGGGCATCGCGCCATTGCCAACCTCTATCGCGCCGGAAAAGTGCCTGCCGTAATCACCCAAAATATCGATAATCTCCACCAAGCCTCAGGAATTCCGGAGAAAGATGTCATCGAGCTGCATGGCAATACGACTTTCGCCGCCTGCCTCGACTGCAATACGCGATACGAACTGCCATGGGTGCGCGAACGCATGGAGGCGGGCAATGGCTGCGCGCCCGACTGCCCGGACTGCGGCGGTTACATCAAGACCGCGACTATCTCGTTCGGTCAAGCGATGCCGGATGCGGCCGTGCGGCGCGCGCAGGATCTGGCGCAATGCTGCGATCTATTGATTTCAATCGGATCTTCGCTCGTGGTTTGGCCCGCGGCGGGACTTCCGCTGCTTGCGAAGCGGCGCGGCGCAACACTCGTCGTTATCAATCGCGAAGCCACCGATTTCGACGAAATCGCCGATCTTGTTGTGCGCGCCGACATAGGAACGGTTCTCGAACCGTTCGCGACGACACAATCCGCCGCTTAACGTGCACATTGTACACAGGT